>ERZ1740062.22-NODE-22-length-126076-cov-7.140032_pt1 | contig 126076 bp, 124 predicted proteins | sample MGYA00581741_ERZ1740062 | MGnify/ENA primary metagenome ERZ1740062 (study PRJEB43018, sample SAMN04849747) | marine metagenome | isolation source: floating plastic debris | place: Pacific Ocean | collected 2008-09-01 | study: EMG produced TPA metagenomics...
CCTCTCCGCCCCCCCCCCCCCCTCACCCCCCTCCCCCCCCCCTCCCCCTTCCCTTCTTTTTCCGTGGCTTTTTTCCCCATTTTTTTGCCCTTAATCCAATCAAATTAACCGGGGGGTTCCGGGCCCCGCGGCAGCTTTGGCTGCCGCAATGTTTGTGGCATGTGCCGTCGTGGGGAACGTAGCGGCGGCACAGGACCTCAACATCGACGCGCTGGGGGAAGCCCCGGCGCTGATTACAGCGGATGAGCTGAGCTACGACGAGGAAAACGGCCTCGTCGTCGCCTCGGGCAATGTCGAGGTTTCACAGACCGGCCGGGTGCTGCTGGCCGACAGCGTGACCTACAACATCAACGAAGACCTGGTCACCGCCAAAGGCAACGTCACGCTGATCGAGCCGAGCGGCGATACGGTATTTGCCGATTTCGTCGAACTGACCGGCGACTTGAGAGAAGGCTTCATCCGCGACATCCGCGTCCTGATGGCCGACAACACACGGATCGCCGCGGCCAGCGGCACGCGCACCGGCGGAAACCGTACCGAGTTCCGTAAGGGCGTCTTCAGCCCCTGCGAACTGTGCCGCGACGATCCGACCCGCGCGCCGCTGTGGCAGATCAAAGCCAACGAAGTCATCCACGACCAGGAAAACCACGACGTCATCTATCATGACGCCTGGATCGAGTTCTTCGGCATTCCCGTCCTCTACACCCCCTACCTGCAGCACCCGGACCCGACCGTCGACCGGCGCAGCGGTATCCTGGCGCCGACCTTCGGCACCAGCGACTACCTCGGCTATGCCTTCCAAGTGCCGTACTTCTGGGCAATCGAAGACGACAAAGACCTCACCATTTCGCCGATCGTCTCCACCGAACAGGGCCTGAATCTGACCGGCGAATACCGCCAGCTTTTCACCGACGGCGAGGTGCGCATCGCCGGCAGCGCCACCATCGCCGACCGCGAGGAAACCAACAACGTCGCCCAGGACCGCTTCCGCGGCCACATCGATGCCGAGGGCACCTTCGAGATCGACGAGACCTGGCGCTGGGGATTCGAGGCCAATCGCGCCAGCGACGACACCTATCTGCGCGCCTATGACTTCGATTCCTCACGAACCTTGACCAGCGAAGGCTATCTGGAGGGACTCAAGGGCCGCAACTACGCGGCCGTGCGCGGCTTGGCCTATCAGGGCCTGCGCGAGACGGATCGCAACAGCGAGTTCCCCATCGTCGCGCCGCTGGCCGACTACAACTTCGTCGGCGAACCGGGTTTCCTGCTGCCCGGCGGACACTACACCGTCGATGCCAATCTGATGGCGCTGAGCCGTATCGAGGGGCGCGACAGCCGGCGGCTCTCCGTCATCAGCGGCTATCACCTGCCCTATGCCGGCCCGATCGGCGACATCTATGAAATCACCGCCCAGGTGCAGGCCGACGGTTACTGGACCCATGGCGTCGAGCCCGGTTCGTCGGACGTCAATCCATCGAACGCGCCCGGCAGCGACACGGCGGGACGTGTGTTCCCGCAGTTCGCCGTCAAGTGGCGCTACCCCTGGATGCGCCAGGACGGTTCGGTACGGCAGGTCATAGAGCCGATCGCCCAGGCCGTCTTTGCCCCCAACGGCTCCAATCCCGGCGAGATCCCCAACGAAGACAGTCTGGGATTCGAGTTCGACGACACCAACATCTTCAAGCTCAACCGGCTGAACGGTCGTGACCGTGTCGATTCCGGTACCCGCTTCGACTACGGCGTCAAATGGACGGGGACCTTCGGCGTCGAAGGATCGGCCAACGCTTTCGTCGGCCAGAGCTACCGCCTGACGGAAAACCACGACGTCTTCGCCGAAGGCTCCGGCCTCGAAGACAAGATGTCGGACATCGTCGGCCGGGTTCAGGTGCGGCCCATCGAGGATCTCGATCTGCTTTACCGCTTCCGTCTCGACAAGGACAACCTCAAGGCCCAGCGCAGCGAGTTGGACCTCAATATCGGCCCCCCGGCGCTGAACCTCGACATCTCCTACTTCTTCATCAACAACGACAACGGCAATGACGAGTTCGGCGACCGCGAGGAAATCACCTTCGGCATCAAATCGCGGCTCAATGAGAACTGGAGCGTCGGGTTCAGCCATCGCCGCGATCTGATCGATGACATCGCCCTGCGCTCGGCCGTCAGCCTGACCTATCAGGACGAGTGCTTCCTGATCGAGGGCGTCGCCCAGCGAACCGACTACCGCGACCGCGAGATCGAGGCCGACGACAGCGTCTTCGTCCGGGTGGTGTTCAAATACCTCGGCGAGGCCTCCGGCGGCTGACCCGGACACCCGGCATCTTTTCCAACGTTCCCGCCGTCCGTTCCTCAGCTTCCGTTTGAACCGCCCCGGGCCGGCGGGATATAATGCCGGCCGCAAACGCAAGGAAACTGGGAATATAAATGAGTCCGTTGCAAAAACCATTATCGGTTGCCCGACGCAGCGCCGTCCTCGGTCTCGCCACGCTGGCGCTGACCGCGGCCCTCACGGTTGCCGGAGCAGCGGACTGGGCCGGCGGCAAAGCCTGGGCGCAGCAGGATCTCTTCCGCCCGGCCGCCGTGGTCAACGACGACGTCATTTCGGTCCTCGACCTCGCCATGCGGGTCCAGTTGGCCGTCATCGCGGCCGGCGTGCAGGACTCCCAGGACGTGCGCCGGCGGTTGACGCCGCAGGTGCTGCGCAGCCTGATCGACGAGCGGCTGCAGATGCAGGAGGCCAAGCGGCTGGATATCTCGGTGACCGACGAGCAGGTCGCCGGCGCCCTGGAGCAGATCTCGCAACAGAACAACATGACCGAGGGTCAGTTCCTCACCATGCTGCGCAACCGCGGCGTCATCCCGACCACGCTGATCGACCAGATCCGCGCCCAGATCGCCTGGCAGGCCATCATTCAGCGGCGGCTGCGCCCCAACGTCGTGATCACGCCGGAAGAGATCGAGGAAGTCGCCAGCCGCCTCTCCGCGCGCCGCGGGTCCATCGAACGCCGGGTCGCGGAGATCTTCATTCCGGTCGAATCGACGGCCAAGGAAGCCGAGGCCCAGGCCAACGCCAACCGCCTGTTCGAGGAGTTGCGCCGCGGGGCCAACTTCGCCGGCCTGGCCCGCCAGTTCTCGCAGTCGGGCACGGCAACCCTGGGCGGCGACCTCGGCTGGGTTCCCGATGGCGAACTGGACGAAGCCCTCAACACGGTGTTGACCCAGATGGGCCCGGGCGAGGTATCGGTCCCGGTGCGCACCATCGCCGGATTTCACATCCTCTACCTGCGCGACATCCGCAAGGATGAGGGGCAGAACATCGACCGGGCGCGCATCGAGGATACCCTGACCAACCAGCGGCTCGACCAGTTGGCCCAACGGTCCCTGCAGGACCTGCGCCGCGCGGCCAACGTCGATGTGCGGATCTGACGCTTCGCCGGCCGGCCGACGACGGGCTGGTTGAGCGCGATGGCCGCTGCGCCCCCGGCGGGTGCCCCCCTCGCCGTAACCATGGGCGAGCCGGCGGGAATCGGCGGTGAGATCACCCTGAAAGCCTGGCACCGGCAGCGCGCCGCAGGTGCCCATCCCTTTTTCGTCATCGACGACCCCCAACGGCTGGCCGATCTGGCGGCGCAGCTGCGTCTTGACGTCACCATCTGCGAAATCGCCGGGCCCGAAGCGGCCGTTGAAGCCTTCGCCGGCGGCCTGCCGGTGCTGCCGATCGGATCGCGCGTCAACTCCCAGCCGGGACAGCTCGACCCGGCACACGGCGAAGCGGTGCTCGAGGCGATCCGCCGGGCGGTATCGCTGGCGCAGCAGGGCGCAGCCGCCGCGGTCGTCACCAATCCGATCCACAAGCGGGTCCTGATGGAGGCCGGCTTCAAGTACCCGGGCCATACCGAGTACCTCGCCGAACTGTGCCGCGCTGCGCGGGCGCCGGTGATGATGCTGGCCTGTCCGCAGCTCCGCGTGGTCCCGGTCACCGTCCATCTGCCGCTGAGCCGGGTGCCGGCAACCCTGACCACCGCGTTGATCGTGGACACCGCGACGACGACCGCCGAGGCCCTGCGGCGCCAGTTCGGCATCGCCCGTCCCCGGCTCGCCGTCGCCGGCCTGAACCCCCACGCCGGCGAAGGGGGCCAACTCGGCGGCGAGGACGACGCCGTCATCCGGCCCGCCGTGCAGCAGTTGCGGGCTTCCGGCATCGACGCCTTCGGTCCCCTGCCCGCCGATACGATGTTTCATGCCGCCGCGCGGCAGGGTTATGATGTCGCGCTCTGCATGTATCACGACCAGGCGCTGATCCCGATCAAGACCATCGACTTCGACGGCGGCGTGAACGTCACCCTCGGTCTGCCGATCATCCGCACCTCGCCGGACCACGGCACCGCCCTGGATATCGCGGGCGACTTCGCGGGCGGCGGCAAGGCGTCGCCGACATCCCTGCTCGCCGCACTCGACATGGCGGCGCAGATGTCAGCCGCCTCACGGCGGCAAGCCGCGGCATGGTGACTGCCCCCGGCGAACCGACGGCCCCGCTGCCGCCCCTGCGCGAGATCATCGCGCGCTACGGGCTGGGCGCCCGCAAGGCACTGGGTCAGCACTTCCTGCTCGACCTAAACCTTACCGGGCGCATCGCCCGCGCCGCCCCCGACCTTTCCCAAGGCACCGTCATAGAGGTCGGCCCCGGCCCCGGCGGCCTGACCCGCGCCCTGTTGGCGGCCGGCACGGCGCGGCTCGTCGCCGTCGAGAAGGACCGCCGCTGCATCGAGGCCCTGGCCGAGCTCGCCGCCGCCTATCCCGACCGCCTGGAAATCGTCGAGGGCGACGCGCTGGAGCTCGACCTCGCGTCCCTCGGCCCCGCCCCGCGCCAGATCGTCAGCAACCTGCCCTACAACATTTCGACCGCCCTGCTGGTCGACTGGCTGAGTGCCTTGGCACGCGACCCCGGTGCCTTCTCGGCGATGACCCTGATGTTCCAGAAGGAGGTCGCCGAACGCCTGGTGGCGCCGCCGCGCAGCCGCAACTTCGGCCGGCTGTCGGTGCTGACCCAGTGGCTCTGCGCACCGCGCCCGCTGTTCGACATCCCGCCGCAGGCCTTCACCCCGCCGCCGAAGGTGGTCTCCACCGTCGTTGCCATGACACCGCGGCCCACGCCGCTGGCGCCGGCCACGCTCAGTGTCCTGGAAAAGGTGACCGCCGCCGCCTTCGGCCAGCGCCGCAAGATGCTGCGGCAAAGCCTGAAGTCGCTCGGCGTCGACCCGACACCTTTGTTCGAGGCGACGGGCATCGCGCCGACCGCGCGTGCGGAGGAATTGTCGGTGGAGGATTTCTGCGCCTTGGCCCGGCTTGTCGAGACGGCCTAGACGCCGCGACTCAGTTGGCCCGAAGCCCTTTGACGAAGGCTCCCAGGCCGATGCGCCGTTCCCGCTTCAGCCGCTCGGCGGTGAGGATCGCCTCGACCTGCTCGACGCTCTTTTCCAGGTCGTCGTTGATGATGATGTAGTCGTACTCGGCCCAGTGGCTCATCTCATCGGCGGCCTTGGCCATGCGCGACCGCACCACCTCGTCGCTGTCCTGGGCGCGGGTGTGCAGGCGCCGCTCCAGTTCGCCGGTCGAGGGCGGCAGAATGAACACGCTGACCAGATCGTCGCGCGCCGCCTCGCGGACCTGCTGGGTGCCCTGCCAGTCGATGTCGAACAGCACGTCGCGGCCCGCTTCCAGGGCCTGCTCCACGGGTCCGCGCGGCGTCCCGTAGTTGTTGCCGAACACCAGCGCGTGTTCCAGAAGCTCGTCCTTGCGGACCATCTCATCAAAGCGCTCGCTATCGACGAAATAGTAGTCCTGGCCTTCGATCTCGCCCGGCCGCGGCGGCCGCGTGGTGGCCGAAATCGACAGCGAAAGATTGTTGTCGGTGTCGAGCAGACGGCGCGAAATCGTGGTCTTGCCGGCGCCCGAAGGCGACGACAGCACGAGCATCAGGCCCCGCCGCTTGATGTGGGTATCGACCATTACGGCTACTCGATGTTCTGGATCTGCTCGCGCAATTGCTCGATCGACGACTTCAGGTCGAGGCCGATGCGCGTCAGCTCGACATCGGCCGACTTGGAGCACAGGGTGTTGGCTTCGCGGGTGAATTCCTGGCACAGGAAGTCGAGCTTGCGGCCGACGGCACCGCCCTGATCGAGCAACTCGCGGGCTGCCTCGACGTGGGCGGCCAGACGGTCGAGTTCCTCGCGGACGTCGGCTTTGCCGGCCAGGATCGCCAGCTCTTGCGCCAGCCGATCCTCGCTGCCGCCCGTGCTCTCTTCCACCAGCAGCGCAAGCTGTTCCTTCAGGCGCTGACGCAGGGTCGCCGGCTGGGTGGCGGCACAGCCGCGCGCCGCCGCGGACAGCCGTTCGATGTCGTCCAGATGGCCGCGCGCCATGGCGAGCAGGCGGGCGCCTTCGGCGGCGCGCATGACCACCAACGCCTTCAGCACGGCATCGAGATCGGCCTGCAGGGCGGCGAAGCGCGCTTCCTGCCGCTCGGCGCTTTCCTCCTCTTCCACCGCCTCCATCACACCGCGCAGGCCGAGAATGCCGTCCAGGCGCGGCGGGGCCGCCGTGGTGCGCGCTTCCAGCTTTGCCATCAGGTCCAGAGCCTGCTGCAGCAGTTCTTCGTTCACCTGCAGGCGCAGCGGCGCACTGCCGCGCTTCATCTGCAGGTTCACCTGGACATTGCCGCGGCTGCAGGCGGCCGTCACGGCGCCGCGCACGGCCGGGTCGAGGCTCTCGTAGCCCTGCGGCAGACGGGCGCGCACGTCCAGGCTGCGGCCGTTCACGCTCTTGACCTCCCAGGTCCAGCTGACGGCCTCGTCGCCGCCGTCACGGCGGGCGAAGCCGGTCATGCTGTGGACCGCTTTGCTGGCTTCGCTCACTTTGTCGTCAGATCCCCTGCTGCCGGCCCCGAAACGGACTTCCGGGGCGCCCTGCCCCCTTGCGGGCGCGGCCCATATATACTGGGCTGTTCCCAGCGCAACAAGCCCGGGCCTCGGTGGTCCCGGGGGCAGACCAGCGTTCCTTACCGGAGACCGGCGAAACCATGCAGCATCCCAAGTCGATCCTTATCACCGGCGGCTCCAGCGGCATCGGCGAGGCCCTCGCCCTGGCCTATGCCGGCCCCGGCGTGTTTCTCGCCCTCACCGGCCGCGACCGTGGCCGCCTGGAGCGAGTCGCCGGCCTATGCCGCGACGCCGGGGCCGAGGTGGCGGCGCAAATCGTCGACGTCCGCGACGACAAGGCCCTGGCCGACTGGATGGCCGCGCAGGACCGCGCCCACCCGCTGGATCTGGTGATCGCCAATGCCGGGGTCTCCGCCGGCACCGGCAGCTTCGGCGAGACCGACCGGCAGGTGCGCGACATCCTGGCGGTAAACGTCGAGGGCGTGGTGAACACCGTGCTGGCGGCCGCCGCGCTGATGCGTCCGCGCCGGCGCGGCCAGATCGCCCTGATGTCGTCGATGGCCGCCTTCCGCGGCTTTCCCGGCGCCCCGGCCTATTGCGCCTCCAAGGCCACCGTCCGCGTCTGGGGCGAGGCCCTGCGCGGCATGCTGAAACGCGACGGTCTGGGCGTCACGGTGATCTGCCCGGGCTACGTGAAGAGCCGCATGACCGCCAAGAACGACTTCCCGATGCCCTTCCTGATGGAGGCCGACCGGGCCGCTGCCATCATCCGGCGCGGGCTGGCCGCCAACAAGGCGCGCATCGTCTTCCCGCGCCGGCTGTTCTCTGTGGTCTGGCTGCTGGCCCTGCTGCCGCCGGCCTGGACCGACCCGCTGCTGGCCCGCCTGCCGGAGAAGGCCGCCGAGCCGGGGCCTCAGGCCCCCACCCCTTAGCCCCCACCGCTAGCCAGGGACATAGCCGAACGGCGTTTCACCGCGCCCATGCAGGACAGCCCGCCCCAGGCTCGGCGTCGCGACGGCAAGGCGGCCGCCGCCAGCGTCGCCGGCCTTCGAGGTCAGGAAGACGCGATCCAGCGCGGACCCGCCAAAGACGAACTTGGTCGGGCTTTCCATGGGGGTCGCGATCTCGGCGATCCTGCGGCCGTCCGGCGCGAAGCCGTGCAAGGCACTGCCGCCGACCCCGGCGATCCAATAGGTCCCCGCCGCATCGAAGGCCCCGCCGTCCGGGCGCCCCTTCAGGTCGCCGAAGTCGGCAACCTCCTGGCGCTCGCCGGTGGCTCCGTTGGCAACATCCATGGGCAGGCGCCACAGGCTCCGCACCGTGGGGTGGGAGTCGGAAAGGTAGAGCCAGCCGCCGGCACTGTCGGCAGCCAACCCGTTTGGGGTCAGCAGGCCGGCCACGACCTGCCGCACCGCGAGGTCGGGCTCGATGCACAGCAGTTCCCCGGCGGCCTCGCGGTTTTCGATGTCGCAGGTGGCCGCCCACAGCCGGCCGGCGCTGTCGGTGGCGGCATCGTTGAAGCGGACGCCCTGCCCTTCCAGGCGCCAGATCAGTGTGAAACCGCCGCGCGCCGGATCGAAGAGAAACAGGCCGCTCTCCATGCCGGCGACAAGCCTTCCCTCGGCGGTCGGAACCACGAAGCCGATCTCCTCCGGCGTCGGCCAGACCTGCGTCCGGCCGTCGGCGGCGGCGGTCCGCAGCAACTTGCGGCCGGTCACATCGACCCACCAGACGCCGTTATCCCGCGCCGACCACACCGGGCTTTCACCCAGCACCGCCTGCGCGTCGGACAACGTCTCGAAGCGCCATGGGTCGCTATGAAGCACGCCCGGTCTCACATCAGGTGATCCGGCAGAAACAGCACGATCTCCGGCACCAGTGCCATGGCGGCAATGAGCACCACCATCGCGACGACATAGGGCCAGGACCACTTTACGAAGTCGGCGAAACTGCACTTCAGGATGCCGCACACGGTGTACATGATGACGCCGACCGGCGGCGTATTGCCGCCGACCGACACGAGGATGATCATCACCACGCCCATGTGCACCGGATCGAAGCCGACATGTACCAGCGCCGGCAGCACCAGCGGCGTCACCAGCAGAACGTTGACCGTCGCTTCCATCACCGTGCCGGCGAGGAAGACGATGGCGAGCACGGCGAACAGCGTCACATACTTGTCGCCCGGCAGGCCGGCGAGAAAGCCGGTGATCGCGTGCGGTGCCTGCTCGATGGTCAGCGCGTGACCCAGCACCGCCGCCATGACGATGATCAGCATCACCATGCCGATGTCGAACACCGAATCCCGCATGGCGGCGATGAGGTTGTCCCAGGTCAGCTCACGGTAAACGAAGGTGCCGATCGCCAGCGCATAGGCCACCACGATGGCGCCGGCCTCCGTTGCGGTGAACACACCGAAGCGAAAGCCGATCAGCAGGAACACCGGGAACAGCAGCGCCCAGATGCAGTCGAAGAAGCTGGCCGCCACCTCGCGGAAGGCGGGCCGCTCGGCCAGCTCCGGCTCATAGCCCATGCGGTGGGCCACCAGCGAGGTAACGCCCATCAGCACCGCCGTCATCAGGATGCCCGGCACCACGCCGCCCAGCAGCAGGCGGCCGATGGAGACCTCACTGATGAAGCCGAAGAGGATGAGCCCGATGCTGGGCGGAATGGTGGCCGTGATCACCGAGGAAAAGGCGATCACCGAGGCGGTGAAGCCGGTGGCGTAACCGCGCCGCGCCATGGCCGGCCCGAGCAGGCGCGATTCCATCGCCGCGTCGGCCACCGCCGAGCCGGAGATGCCGCCCATCAGCGCGCTGAGCACGATCGAAACCTGCGCCAGACCGCCGACCATCCAGCCGGTCAACAACCGCGCGAAGGTCAGCAGGCGGTCGGTGATGCCGGTGATGTTCATCAGGTTGCCGGCCAGGATGAAGAACGGCACCGCCAGCAGGGGAAAGGACTGGGTGGCGCCATACATGCGCTGCATGGCGACGGTCAGCGGCATGTAGTCGCCGACCATGAAGACCGGCACGGTCGCAAGGCCCAGCGCGAAGGCGACCGGCACGCCGATGGCCAGGAAGACGAAGAACAGAACGGCGATCAGCGTCAGCATCACATCACGTCCCGTTCGCCGTGGACTTCCGGCAGGCCGCGCCAATGGCGCACGATCTGCTCGACTACCGTGATGATCATCAGCCCATAGGCCACCGGCAGCGCGGCCGCGGCAAACGACGACGGCACCCCGGTCATCGGCAACGGCCGCGGATCCGACAGCCGCACCAGCCGCATGCCGTAGTAGACGAGGAACACCAGCAGCACGGCGATGGTGACCTTGATCGCCAGTTCCAGCAGGAAGCGCAGCCTCGGCGGCAGCAGGCCGACCAGCACGTCGATGCGGAAATGCCCCGCCCGCTGCAGAGTCAGGTCGGCGGCCAGCATGGCCAGCCAGATGAACAGGGCCTGCGCCACCTCATCGGACCACACCACGGGCCGGCCAACATACCGACCGACGGTCCCCACCAAGACCACAGCCACGATGGCGCCGAGCAGCGCCACCGCAGCGAACATCTCTGCACGTCGCAGACACACCAGAACCTTCGGCAACCTGGCCCCCTGTTTCGAGTCGACGACCGCCCCGCCGAAACCCGCTCAGGGTTCGACGCGGCGGCACGCTGCCTTTGGAATACGGACTTAGTTGTCGAGTGTCTTGCGGACTTCGGCGACCAGATCGGTCAGGCCCATCTTGGCCCACACCGGCTTCACCGCCGCCTTGAAAGGCGCCGTGTCGACCGACGTCACCTTGACCCCGGCGCCGCGGATGTCGGCGAAGATCTTCTCCTCACCCTCGACGTTGGCCTTCAGCGCCTCGCCACCCCAGCGCTTGGCTTCCTCCCGGACGATGGTCCGCAGGTCGTCCGGCAGCGACTGCAACCAGGCGTCCGATACCAGCAGGCCGCTCATCAGGTAGATGTGGCTGGTCAGGGTGATGTCGGACACCACTTCGTAGAGCTTGGCACCCCAGATCGCGGCGGGCTGGGCTTCGGCACCGTCGATCACGCCGGTCTGCAGCGACGGATAGACCTCGGCCCAGGGCAGCGGCGTGGCGACCGCCCCCATGGCCCCGATGGTTTCGACCCACAGCGGCTGGCCGATGGTGCGCACGCGCACCCCGCTCAGGTCCGCCGGCGAGGCGATCGGCTTCTTGGTCAGCATATGGCGGGCGCCCTGGTACCAGTTGAACGACAGCAGGGTCAGGCCGCTCTTCTGGCGCAGTTCCTCGTTCCAGCCGGCGAAGGTGTCGGACTCGACGAAGCGCGCCAGCTCGTCGACGGAATTGAAGGCATAAGGCGCCACCAGAACGTTGAACTCCGGCACGAAGACCGAGACGCGGGAGGCTTCGACGAAGGTGCCGACGTTCGCGCCGGCCGCCGCCTGGTCCATCATGTCCTGGGTGTCGCCCAGCTGCGAGCTCGGGTAGAGCTGGATCTCGACCTCGCCCTTGCTGCGTTCCTCGACGGCCTGCTTGAAGCCCTCGGCGGCAACCTGCAGCGGATCGCTGGGCGCCAGCACCGAGCCCAGCTTCAGGCTGTAGCTGGCGGCCAGGGTTGATGTCGACATCGCGGCAGACAAGGCAAAGGCAGTGCCCAGCAGCAGCGCTTTACAAGCGTTCATGGGTTTCCTCCCGGGGATGCAGAACCGTTGATTAGCGGCGCAGGCCCCGTCTGCGTGGGGAACGCCATCTTATACTAATATATTAGCGCATCAGTAGAACGGCCGTCAACGTGCACGAGACGGAAAACAGCCCGCGCAAGGAAATCGCCCGCTCCCGGCAATCAAGGCCCGCAATCAAGGCGGCAATCAGAACTGGGGTATGTCTAGTTGGTCTGCTTCTGCAGACTGCGCAGATGCTTGCGCCACTTCGCCACGTTGCTGTTGTGCTCGGCCAGGGACTTGGCGAAGGCGTGGCCCCCATCCCCGGCGGCGACGAAGTAGAGATAGTCGGTCTCGGCCGGATGGAGGACGGCCGCCAGAGCGGCGCGGCCGGGATTGGCGATCGGGGCCGGCGGCAGCCCCGCGATCTGGTAGGTGTTGTAGGGGGTCGCGGCCGCCAGGTCCTTGCGGGTTAGCGAGCGGCCGAGCGGCGCCTTGCCGAGGGTAATGCCGTAAACCACGGTCGGGTCGGACTGCAGCGGCATTCCCTTGCGCAGCCGGTTGACGAAGACCCCGGCGACCAGGGGCCGCTCGCTGTCGACCCCGGTCTCCTTCTCGACGATGGAGGCCAGCACCACCGCCTCCTCCGGGGTGTTGAGGGGAAGGTTTTCGGACCGCTGCGGCCACAGCGCCGCCAGCGCCTCGGTCATCGATTCGGCCATGCGCTGCAGCACAACCGACCGCGAGTCGCCACGGTGGAAGTGATAGGTCTCCGGCAGCAGCGCGCCGTCCGGCGGCACCGCGTCGATGGTGCCGGTCAGCGGCTCGGCCGCCTCCAGCAGTGCGACGATCTCGACGGAAGTCAGGCCTTCGGGCACGGTCAGGCGGTGCACCACGATGTGTCCGCTGGCCAAAAGCTCGGCGGCGTCCTTCATCGAACTGCCCGCCGCGAAGGCGTATTCGCCGGCCTGTAGGGCGCGGGCATCGCCGAACAGCCGCACGCCGAGCGCGAAGGCCCGCGCATCGCCGACCACACCGGCAGCCGCCAGGTCGTCGGCAATGGCCGCCAGGCCGGCGCCACGCGGCACCACGACCACCGCTTCTTCAGCGAGCGGGCCGGGTGCCTCGTATTGCTTTTGCAGGATGAACCACAGTACGCCGGCGGAGACCGCCAGCAACACGGCGACGGAGACGGCGATAACGCCAAGCCGCCGCATCACCGCGATCCGCTACTGGTATTCGGCCAGAATGACACTGGCGTTGGTGCCACCGAAGCCGAAGGAGTTCGACAGCGCGCGGCGGACCGGACGCTCCTTGGCAACGTGCGGCGTCAGGTCGATGCCCGTGCAGCTCGGCGAGGGATTGTCGAGATTGAGGGTCGGCGGCACGACATTGTCGCGGATCGCCAGGATCGAGAAAATCGCCTCCACCGCGCCGGCGGCGCCCAGCAGATGGCCGATCGCCGATTTGGTGGACGACATCGAAACCGTCTTGGCGGCATCGCCGAAAAGACGTTTCACCGCGCCGACTTCGATCTCGTCGCCCAGCGGTGTCGAGGTGCCGTGGGCATTGATGTAGTCGATGTCGCTGGGCTCCAGGCCGGCCCGCTTCAGGGCCGCCTGCATGGCCCGGAAGCCGCCATTACCGTCTTCCGGCGGGGCGGTGATGTGGTGCGCATCGCCGGACAGGCCGTAGCCCACCACCTCGGCATAGATATGCGCGCCGCGCGCCTTGGCATGCTCGAGTTCTTCGAGCACCACGACGCCAGCTCCTTCCCCCATGACGAAGCCGTCGCGGCCTTCGTCCCAGGGCCGCGAGCCGCGCTCCGGCGTATCGTTGAACCGGGTCGACAGCGCCCGCGATGCGGAAAAGCCGGCAATGCCGATGCGGCAGACCGCCGCCTCCGCACCGCCCGCGACCATGACGTCGGCATCATCCAGCATGATGAGGCGCGCCGCGTCACCGATGGCATGGGCACCGGTCGAGCAGGCCGTGACCACCGCATGGTTCGGCCCTTTGAAGCCGTTGCGGATGGACACCTGACCGGATACCAGATTGATCAGCGACGCCGTGATGAAGAACGGCGACAAGCGCCGCGGGCCACGCTCGTGCACGGTGATCGAGCCATCGAAGATGGTCTCGAGGCCACCAATGCCAGAGCCGATCATCACGCCGGTGCGCCACCGGCTTTCGTCGTCCGCCGGCTTCCAGCCGGCATCGTCGATAGCCTGCTGAGCCGCTGAGATTCCGAAGACGATAAAGCGGTCGAGCTTACGCTGGTCGCGTGCGTCCAGATAATCGTCCGCATTGAAGTGACCTTCGGAGGTCTCGCCCAACGGCACCTGGCCGGCGATCTTCGCCGGCAGATCGGACACATCGAAGGTTTGGATGCTACGCAGGCCCGATTGGCCGTTGATAAGGCGATCCCAGACATGGTCGACACCGCTTCCCAGCGGTGTCACCAGCCCCAGTCCTGTAACGACAACCCGTCTCATACTGTACGCGGCCTTTGTGCGGCGAGTGAATGGAGCGGCAGCTCAGGCGCCCGCTGGCGCCACTGCCGCCGTCGCCGTCGGCTCAGGAATGCGCCTGAATGAAGTCGATCGCATCCTTCACGGTGACGATTTTCTCCGCCGCGTCATCGGGGATCTCGCAGCCAAACTCTTCTTCGAAAGCCATCACCAGTTCCACCGTATCCAGGCTGTCGGCGCCCAGATCGTCGATGAAGCTGGCGGTCTCCGTAACCTTTGCATCGTCGACGCCCAGATGCTCGACGACGATCTTCTTCACGCGCTCGGCAATGTCGTTGCTCATAACAATTAGCCCTCAGGTTCTCTTTGTAGTGCTTCTCGGCGGGAAGCGGTTACCGTCACAATGGATGGCCGCCCTGCCTTTGCGCAAGGCGCCGCCTCATATCACAGTTCTTAAAGGTTTGCCAACGCCCTACAGACGCCTACCCGATATGGATCCCCCGGCAGGCGTCATATCATGGCCATTCCACCGTTTACATGCAAGGTTTGGCCCGTCACATAGGCCGCCTCGTCGCTCGCCAGGTAGACCACGGCCGAGGCGATTTCATCCGGGTTTCCAAGACGTTGCATCGGGATCGCCGCGAGCATCCGGGCGCGCTGCTGCTCGTTCAGCACGTCGGTCATCGGGGTTTCGATCATGCCCGGCGCCACACAATTCACGGTGATGCCGCGACTCGCCACTTCCTGAGCCAGCGCCTTGCTGAGGCCTATCAGCCCCGCCTTGGAGGCGACGTAGTTGGCCTGGCCCGGATTCCCCGTCACCCCGACGATGGAGCTGATGCCGACGATGCGGCCCCAGCGCCGCTTCATCATACCCTTCATGCAGGCGCGCGACAGGCGGAAGGCCGCGGTCAGATTCACGTCGATGACCTGCTGCCAGTCGTCGTCCTTCATCCGCATGGTCAGGCCGTCCCGGGTCAGGCCGGCGTTGTTGACCAGGATGTCGAGCTGCCCCGCGGCAGCCTCGACCTGACCGACGAGGCCGTCGACCGCGGCCGGGTCGCCCAGGTTGCAGGTCAGCACCTGGGCCCGCTCCCCCAGTTCGCCGGCCAGGGCTTCCAGCGCCTCGGCCCGCGTGCCGCTCAGCACCACCGTGGCGCCCTGACCGTGCAGGCGCCGGGCGATGGCCCCGCCGATGCCGCCGGAGGCCCCGGTGACCAAGGCAATCTTTCCAGTCAAATCAAACATCAAGGCGTCTCCCCGACGATAGAACTTCAAACCGCCCCCGGTTGGGTTGGGGGCATCGGACCGCGTTGGGCGGTTACTTCAGATAGACCCTCAGATCAGACCCAGGATCGCTTCGACGTCCTGCGGTGTCTCCACGCTGTGGGACGCCAGGGAACGGTCGATGCGCTTGGTGAGACCGCTCAGCACCTTGCCGGCGCCCAGTTCGACGACCGTCTCGACGCCCTGGCCGGCCATGTAGGCAACGCTCTCGCGCCAGCGCACCATGCCGGTCACCTGCTCGACCAGCTTGCGGCGGATCTCCGCCGGGTCGCTCAGATGGCTGGCGGTCACGTTGGCCACCAGGGGCACCGCCGGCATGGCGATCTCGACCCCGGCCAGCGCCTCGGCCATCACCTCGGCGGCCGGCGCCATCAGGCTGCAGTGAAAGGGCGCGCTGACCGGCAGCAGCAGCGCCCGCTTGGCGCCCTTGGCCTTGGCGATCTCGCAGGCCCGCTCGACGGCGGCGGTGTGGCCGCTGATGACCACCTGGCCCGGCGCATTGTCGTTGGCCGCGGCACAGACCTCTCCCTGGCCTTGGGCGGCAGCTTCCTCGGCGACCGCCTGAGCGGTCTCCAGGTCGAGGCCCAACAGCGCCGCCATGGTGCCCTCACCCACGGGGACCGCCGCCTGCATGGCCTCGCCGCGGCGGCGCAGCAGCCGCGCGGCATCGGCCAGTTGCAGGCTGCCGGCGGCGGCAAGAGCGGAATATTCTCCCAGAGAGTGCCCGGCCACGAAGGCCGCCTTGTCGCCCAGGCGCCAGTTGCCCTCGCTCTCCAGCACCCGGACCACCGCCATGCTGACCGCCATCAGCGCCGGCTGGGCGTTGGCGGTGAGCCGCAGTTCTTCCTCCGGGCCGGTCAGCATCAGGCGGGAGAGGCCCTGCTCCAGGGCGTCGTCGACCTCCTCGAAGACCTCGCGGGCGACCGGAAAGGCTTCGGCCAGCGCCTGGCCCATTCCGACAGCCTGGGACCCCTGTCCTGGAAATACGAAAGCCAGGCTCATGAACGGCTACTCCTGAGGAATTGCTGTTGGCGGAGGATGTCCGCGAAGGAAACGCGGCCCAGACATAGCCACGCAGCCTTGCCTGTCAAGCCGGATTGCTGTCCAAAGGGCGGGAAACCGGGCTTTGTCCGGGCTTTATAAGGTAAACGCCCGGCGCGGAACGGTGCCTCCGCCGGGCGCCACGGCGGCCCTCTTTCCGCCTTGCCCGCGGCCTCCCGCGCCCTCTTGCACCCCTGCGCATAAAGTGTATAGTCCCGCGGCTTTGCGGCCTTTAGGGAGCCTTTGTGCCCCAAGAGGAAATGACCGCAGGGCACTCCTTGCCGGCCCCGCTTGAGGGGTTCGGCTAGGGCCGGGCAGCTCGCTTCGACCAGCGCCGGTCCATAAACAGCCAGAGGGAGTATACAATGGCTTTCTACGAGTGCGTGCTGATTGCACGCCAGGACATCGCTACATCGCAGGTCGAAGGCCTGGTAGCGGAATTCACCAAAATCCTTGAAGACAACGGCGGCCGCGTGGCGAGTTCCGAATACTGGGGCCTGCGCACCCTGGCCTACCGGATCAAGAAGAACCGCAAAGCCCACTACCAGATGCTGCGCCTCGAGGCGCCGGCGGCGGCGCTGCACGAGATGGAGCGCAACATGCGCCTCAGCGATGACGTCATCCGTTATCTCACCGTGCGCGTCGAAGAGCTGGAGGAAGGCCCCTCCGTCGTGATGCAGTCCCGTGACCGCCGCGATGATCGTGGTGGCCGGGGTGATCGCGGCGACCGTGGCGATCGCCGCCCCCCCCGTGAGGGTGGGCGCGAAGGCGGTTACCGGGGCGACCGTGGCCCGCGTGAAGAGAAACCGACCGCCAGCGAAGGAGCTGCCGAATGAGCGTTCAAGTTGTCGGAGGCGGCGGAGGCCGCCGCCCGTTCTTCCGCCGCCGCAAAAGCTGCCCGTTCTCCGGGCCGAAGGCACAGAAGATCGATTACAAGGACACGCGTCTGCTGCAGCGCTTCGTTTCCGAGCGCGGCAAGATCGTGCCCAGCCGTATCACCGCCGTGTCAGCCAAGAAGCAACGTGAACTGGCCCGCGCCATCAAGCGCGCGCGTTTTCTCGCTCTTCTGCCCTACGTGCTGAAATAAGCGGCGAGCAGGAGAACAGAAAATGGAAGTGATCCTGATGCAGCGCATCGAGAAGCTTGGGCAGATGGGCGACGTCGTGTCGGTCAAGCCGGGCTTCGCGCGCAACTACCTCTTGCCGCAGAAGAAGGCGATGCGGGCGACCAAGGACAACCTCGCCCGCTTCGAGGTTCAGCGGTCTCAGCTCGAGGCCGAGAACCTCAAGCAGCGCGGCGAAGCCGAGCGGGTCGCCAAGGACCTGGACGGCATGACCGTGATCCTCATCCGCCAGGCGGGTGAGAGCGGCCAGCTGTACGGTTCGGTTACCAGCCGCGACGTCTCCGAGGCGGTTACCGCCAAGGGTGTCACCGTCAGCCGCGGTCAGGTCGACCTCGGTGCGGTGATCAAGATGCTCGGCATGCACAAGGTGCGCGTCCAGCTGCACCCTGAGGTGGCCGTTACCGTCACCGCCAACGTGGCGCGTTCCGAAGAAGAAGCGAAGCTTCAGCAGGAAAGCGGCCGTTTGGTGAGCGCGGAAGATCTGCGCGACGCCGAAGACGCTGCCGAAGCCGAACTGGAAGCGGCGGTCGAAGCGACCGAGACGGAAGAAGCAGCAGCCGAGTCGTTCGATGGCGATGCGGCGGCGGAAGAGACGACCCAGGGCTGACCCGCCCCTCGTTTTTTCTTTGCGGACAAAGACGGCGGCTTCCCTCCCGGGAGCCGCCGTTTTCCTTGGGCGGCTCCCTGTCAAGCCGGCAGACGCCACCGTTATCCCCGTTGTTCAAGCTACCCACATGCCCGGCAACCCAGTCCAGTGGTTGCAGGCGGGTCATATTTGCTATTCTTTCAAGCAATGGAATCGACCCAACCCAATCTGACCCACCTGCACGGCGCCCCCGGTGGCGACGACCTCATGCGCCTGCCGCCTTCCAACGACGAGGCGGAGCAGGCCCTGCTGGGCGCCATCCTGGCCAACAACGCGGCTTACGAGAAAGTCTCCGACTTCCTGCGCGCCGAGCACTTTGCCGACGGCGTCCACGCGCGCATTTTCGAGGCCTGCGGCAAGCTGATTGAACGGGGGCAGATCGCCAACGCGATTCAGTTGAAGAACCTCTTCGAACAGGAAAGCGCCCTGGCCGAGGTCGGCGGCGCCCAGTACCTGGCGCAGTTGCAGTCGAGCTACGTCACCATCATCAACGCCGTCGATTACGGCAGGACGATCCACGACCTCTATCTGCGCCGCCAGCTGATCGCCCTCGGCGAAGACATGGTCAACGATGCCTTCGACTACGACCTCGACATCGATGCCAGCCAGCAGATCGCCGTCTCCGAAGACAAGCTCTACAAGCTGGCCGAGATCGGCGAGATCGAAGGCGGCCTGACCCCCTTCAGATCGGCGGTGCTCGAATCGCTGCACATGACCGAAGCGGCGATGAAGCGCGACGGCCTGGCCGGCGTTTCCTCGGGCCTGACCGACCTGGACAGACTGCTCGGCGGCCTGCATCCCTCCGACCTGCTGATCCTCGCGGCGCGCCCTTCCATGGGCAAAACCGCGCTGGCGACCAACATCGCCTTCAACGTGGCCGCCGGCACCCGCGTGGAGAAGGATGCGGAAGGCAACCGGGTCGAACAGCGCCAGCCGGTCGCCTTCTTCTCGCTGGAAATGTCGGCCGAGCAGCTCGCCTCGCGCATCATCGCCGAGCGCACCGGGGTGCGTTCGGATTCCATGCGCCGCGGCGACATCCAGGACGAGGACTTCGACAAGATCTTCGAGGCCAGCCGCGAGCTTTCCGAGCTGCCGTTGTTTGTCGACGACACCCCCGCCCTCTCGGTCAGCCAGGTGCGCACCCGTGCGCGGCGCCTGAAGCGCCAGCACGGCCTCAGCTTCATCGTGGTCGACTACCTGCAGCTCATGCAGCCGCCGGCGGGCAAGCGCAGCGACAACCGGGTGCAGGAAGTCTCGGAGATCACCCGCGGCCTGAAGGCGCTGGCCAAGGACCTCGACGTTCCGGTGATGGCCCTGTCGCAGCTCTCGCGTGCCGTCGAGCAGCGCGAAGACAAACACCCGCAGCTCGCCGACCTTCGCGAGTCCGGCTCCATCGAGCAGGACGCCGACATCGTCATGTTCATCTACCGCGAGCAGTACTACGCCGAGCGTGCCGAGCCGACCCAGCGCGACGGCGAGGAGGACAGCAAATTCCACGAACGCTACGAGCGGTGGAAGGAGCGCTGCGAGCGCGCCTACGGCAAGGCCGAGATCATCGTCGCCAAGCAGCGTCACGGCCCGATCGGTTCGCGCGAATTCGCCTTCGACGGCGACACCACGCGCTTCAGCGATCTGGTGTCCGATGAACACCTGCCCGACCACTACTGAGGCGGCGGCGAGCACCATGCCGCAAGCGTCCTTGATGGGCCTGCCCCCGCGGGCGGCGGGCGCCCTGGTGGTCGACCTGCCCGCCATCGCCGAGAATTACCAGCGCCTGAAGGCCGCCTTCCAGCAGCGCGCCGTGGCCGCCGTGGTCAAGGCCGACGGCTACGGCCTGGGTGCCGAGCGGGTCGCCCCGGTGCTGGCCAGGGCCGGTGCGCGCAGCTTCTTCGTCGCCCAGCTCGACGAGGCTCTGAAGCTGCGCCCCATCCTCGACCGGACCCACCCGGCGCTGTCGCTCTACGTGCTGAACGGCCTGATGCCGGGAGCCGAGGCCGATTACGCCGACAACAACATCCTGCCGGTACTGAACTCGCTGGGCCAGATCGAGGCCTGGGACGCCTTCTCCCGCCGCCGTGAGACCGCGCTGCCGGCGGCCATCCATGTCGACAGCGGCATGTGCCGCCTCGGCCTGCCGCCCGACGAGATCGAGGCCCTGCGCGCCGACCCGGGGCGGCTCGGCAGCATCGTGCCGACCTGCATCCTCAGCCACCTCGCCTGCGCCGACGACCCCGGCGACCCCAAGAACGCCGAACAGTTGGCCACCTTAAGGGCGGCGCTTACCGCCCTGCCCCGGGCGCCGGTGTCGTTCTGCAACTCTTCGGGCATTTTCCTCGGGCCCGATTATCACTTCGAACTCGGCCGGCCCGGCGTCGCCCTCTACGGCGTAAACCCGACTCCGGGGGCCGACAATCCGATGCGTCCGGTCGTCCGTTTGCAGGCAAAAATCCTGCAAATCCGCGCGATTGACGCCCCTCAGACCGTTGGCTATGGTGCCACCCACCGCGCCACGGGGCCGGCCCGAATCGCGACCGTTGCCGCCGGCTATGCCGATGGGTACCTGCGGTCGATTTCTTCTCGCGGGCATGCCTGGGTCGCCGGTCATCGGGTTCCTGTGGTTGGGCGTGTTTCCATGGACTTGCTTGCGCTGGATGTGACCACGGTGGCGCCTGAAAAGGTGCAGCCGGGAGACTGGGCGGAATTGCTCAATGCGGAGCAGGACGTCGACACTCTGGCGGCGGAAGCCGGCACCATCGGCTACGAGATTCTGACCTCCCTCGGCGCCCGCTATCACCGCGTCTATTTGGATTAGTTATTGATGCCGATTCTCCAGCCGATCGGCCGCACCTTTCTGATTTTTCTGGAAGCCACCGGCCGGCTGTCGCTGTTCACCCTGCTCTCGCTGTCGCACTGCCTGCGGCCTCCGTTCTATCCACGCCTGATCGTCCGGCAGATGATCGAGATCGGCTACTACTCGCTGCCGGTGGTCGGGCTCACCGCGATCTTCACCGGCATGGTGCTGGCGCTGCAGAGCTACACCGGCTTCGCGCGCTTCTCGGCAGAGAGCGCGATCCCCAACGTGGTGGTGGTCTCGATCACCCGGGAGCTGGGTCCGGTGCTGGCCGGCCTGATGGTCGCCGGGCGCGTCGGCGCCTCGATGGCCGCCGAGATCGGCACCATGCGCGTGACCGAGCAGGTCGACGCCCTCGACACCCTGGCGACCAATCCCTTCAAGTACCTGATCGCCCCGCGCCTCATCGCCGGCCTCACCATGCTGCCGCTGCTGGTGCTGGTGGCCGACATCATCGGTGTGTTCGGCGGCTACATCGTGTCGACCCAGAAGCTGGGCTTCAACCCGGCGACCTACCTGAAGAACACCTGGGACTTCATCGAGGTCCAGGACGTCGTCTCCGGCCTGGTGAAGGCCGGCGTGTTCGGTTTCCTGGTGACGCTGATGGGCTGCTACCACGGCTACAACTCGCGCGGCGGCGCCCAGGGCGTCGGCGCCGCGACGACCAATGCGGTGGTCTCCGCCTCGATCCTGATCCTCAGCTTCAACTACTTCATCACCGAGCTGTTTTTCGCGCGATGAACGACAGCTCCCACACCTACGACGCTTCCGAGAAGGCTCCTGCCGGCGTCCGGCTGGAGGAGCCCAAGAGCACGCCGAAGATCGCCATTCGCGGCCTGACCAAGGTGTTCGGCGACAAGGTGGTGCTGGATGGCGTCGACCTCGACATCCAGCCCGGCGAGTCGATGCTGGTGATCGGCGGTTCGGGCAGCGGCAAGTCGGTGCTGCTGAAGTGCATCCTGGGCCTGCTGCATCCCGACGGCGGCTCGATCAAGGTCGACGGCGAGGAAGTCGTCGGCCTGTATGGCAGCGACTTGGACCGCGTGCGCCGCAAGTTCGGCATGCTGTTCCAGAACGCCGCCCTCTTCGACTCACTGCCGGTGTGGGAGAACGTCGCCTTCGGCCTGATCCAGGGCCAGCGCATGGACCGCGGCAAGGCCCGCGAGATCGCCCTGGAGAAGCTCGCGGCCGTCGGCCTCGGCCCGGACGTCGGCGACCTGACGCCGGCCGAGTTGTCCGGCGGCATGCGCAAGCGCGTCGGCCTCGCCCGCGCCATCGCCACCGAGCCGGAGATCATCTTCTTCGACGAACCGACCACCGGCCTCGACCCCATCATGGGCGATGTCATCGACCGGCTGATCGTCGACTGCGTGAAGGGACTGGGCGCCACCGCCCTGTCGATCACCCACGATATGGCCAGTGCCCGGCGGATCTCCGACCGCATCGCCATGCTGTACAAGGGCAAGATCATCTGGGTCGGCGAGACCAAGGGGATCGACCATTCCGACAATCCCTACGTCGACCAGTTCATCAACGGGCGCGCCGAGGGCCCGATTCAGATGCAGGTGCGCGATCTTTGAGGCCGGCCCTGCCGAGGCGTGCCCTGCTGGGGCCCGCCCCACTGACGCCAACCCCGGTGCGAGCCCCGCGCCTGCCGGCGCGCTAAAGGAACAGGAGTAGGATGGCCAAGCCCCGTTCGCAGTATGTCTGCCAGGACTGCGGCGCCGTCGCCGCCAAGTGGGCGGGACGCTGCGAGGGCTGCGGCGCCTGGAACTCCCTGGTCGAGGAAACCGTGCAGTCGATGCCCGGCGGCCTGTCGGCAGGCGGGCTTTCCGGCCGGGCCAAGGCGGCGGGCAAGATCCAGTTCGTCGACCTGCAGAGCCAGAGCCAGCCGCGCCCGCGCCTGACCTGCGGCATCGCCGAATTCGACCGGGTTACCGGCGGTGGCCTGGTTCCCGGCTCCGCCGTGCTGGTCGCCGGCGACCCCGGCATCGGCAAATCCACCCTGCTGCTGCAGGTCGCCGCACGGCTGGCCACCCAAGGCACGCAGGGTACCCAAGGCCCACAGGATCGACCGGACTCCGCCTGCGCCTACATCTCCGGCGAGGAGTCGATCGACCAGGTACGCCTGCGCGCCCGCCGCATGGGCGTCGCCCAGGCCCCGGTGCAGCTCGCCGCCGCCACCTCGGTGCGCGACATGCTGGCCAGCCTGGACCACGCCGACGGACCGGCGGTGGTGAGCGTCGATTCGGTGCAGACCCTCTACATCGACAGCCTCGAGTCGGCGCCCGGCACGGTGTCCCAGGTGCGCGCGGCGGCGCAGGAGCTGATCCGCCTGGCCAAGAAGCGCGGCTTCGCCCTGCTGCTGGTCGGCCATGTGACCAAGGAAGGCACCATCGCGGGCCCCAAGGTACTGGAGCACATGGTCGATACCGTGCTGACCTTCGAGGGCGACCGCGGTCATCAGTTCCGCATCCTCAGGGCGGTGAAGAACCGCTTCGGGCCGACCGACGAGATCGGCGTCTTCGAAATGACCGACGAGGGCCTGAGCGAAGTCGCCAACCCCTCCGCCCTGTTCCTGGCCGAACGCCGTGGCAACATCGCCGGGGCGGCCGTCTTCGCCGGCCTGGAGGGCACCCGGCCCATCCTGGTTGAAATCCAGGCCCTGGTGTCCGCCTCGCCCCTGGCGACTCCGCGGCGGGCCGTCGTCGGCTGGGATTCCGGCCGCCTGGCCATGGTCCTGGCGGTCCTCGAGGCGCGATGCGGGCTGGCTTTGGCCGGCCAAGAGGTATATTTGAACGTTGCCGGCGGCCTCAGGATCGGAGAGCCGGCGGCGGATCTGGCCGTTGCGGCGGCCCTGGTATCGGCGGCATCGGGACAGGAAGTGCCGGAACAGACGGTGATTTTCGGCGAAATCGGCCTCTCCGGCGAAATCCGCCCGGTCAGTCAGGTCGAGTTGCGCCTGAAAGAGGCCGAAAAGCTCGGCTTCACCCGGGCCTGGATCGCTCCCCGGCGCAAGCAGACCAAAGGTAAACCAGGGTCCAAGTCAGCCGGCGGCGGCCAGGGCCTCACGGTGGAGGAAATCCCCCACCTGCAGGACCTTGTGGCACGCCTGGCGGCACCGGAATCCGGCGGCCGGCAACGGCAGGCCCATGAGCGAGCCCACTAAAGAGCCCACTAGAGAGCGTTAATGGACAGCTTGCCGATCAATCTGGCGGATCTCATCGTCATCATCGTGCTGGTGGTGTCGGGCATCTTCGCCTTCGTGCGCGGCTTCGTGCACGAAGTGCTGGCCGTCGCCTCCTGGGTCGGCGCCGCCTTCGTCACGCTTTATGCCTTCCCGGTGGTCCAGCCCCTGGTGCTGGGTGTCATCGCGGTGGAGTTTATCGCCAGCCTCTTGACTGGCGTCGGACTGTTCCTAATTACCTTGGTCCTGTTCTCGGTCCTGACGCGAATTCTGTCCAACCGGATTCAGCAGAGCAGCCTGGGCGCCCTCGACCGCTCGCTGGGCCTGCTGTTCGGCTTTGCCCGCGGGGCGGTGATCGTGGTGCTGGCCTGGCTGGCGCTGGATTACATGGTGACCGAAGAGGAGCGTCCCGGCTGGATCCAGGAGGCCAGGTCCCGGCCCCTGGTGGAGCGCGGCGCCGACATGCTGCTGGTGCTGGTACCGCCCGAGTTGCTGGAACGCAGCGACCAGGCGGCCGAAGACGCCAAACGCCGCGCCGAGGAAGTGCGCCGCGCCGAACAGACCTATCAACACCTCGTCTCTCCGTTGCGAAAAGCCGATGCACCGGAGGAGCAGCCCACGTATAACGAGGGCATGCGCGACGAGATCGAAAAGGCCGTAGAAGGCATCTTGTCGAACGAAACCGCGCCGGGAGAGACCAAGCCGTGATGTCCACCAATCCTCTGGCCCCCGCTCCGTACCGGACGGGGGACGACGACAAGTTCCACGAGGAATGCGGCGTCTTCGGCATCTTCGGTAACGCCGATGCCGCCGCGCTGGCTGCCCTCGGGCTGCACGCCCTGCAGCACCGCGGCCAGGAAGCCGCCGGCATCGTTGCCTACGACGGCGCCCACTTCAACGCCCACCGCGACCTCGGCCACGTCGGCGACATCTTCTCCTCCGAAGACGTCATGGCGCGGCTGGCCGGCTATGCCGCCATCGGCCACAACCGCTATTCCACCACCGGCGAAACCGCCCTGCGCAACGTGCAGCCGCTGTTCGCCGACCTCTCGCTGGGCGGCTTCGCCCTCGCCCACAACGGCAACCTGACCAACGCGCGCCATCTGCGCCACCGGCTGGTCGAACAGGGCGCCATCTTCCAGTCGACCACCGACACCGAGGTCATCCTCCACCTCATCGCGACCTCCGAGGCCGGCAGCCTGATCGACCGCATCATCGCCGCGCTGCGCCAGATCGAGGGCGCCTATTCCCTGGTCGCCATGTCGAAGAGCTGCATCTTCGCGGTGCGCGATCCCATGGGCGTGCGCCCGCTGGTGCTCGGCAAGGTCGGCGACGCCCACGTGGTGACCTCCGAGACCTGCGCCCTCGACATCATCGGCGCCGACTTCGTGCGCGACGTCGAAGCCGGCGAGATGGTGGTGCTGGACGAGTCCGGCGTGCATTCGCTGCGCCCCTTCCCGCCGGCACCGCGGCGGCCCTGCATCTTCGAATACATCTACTTCGCGCGGCCGGACTCGCTGATGGAGGGCATCTCCATCTACCAGACCCGCAAGGACATCGGCGCAGTGCTGTCCCAGGAAAGCGGTGTGGCCGCCGACGTGGTCATCCCGGTGCCGGACTCCGGCGTGCCGGCGGCCATCGGCTATTCGGAACAGGCCGGCATTCCCTTCGAACTCGGCATCATCCGCAACCACTACGTCGGGCGCACCTTCATCGAGCCGGGCCAACAGATCCGCAACCTGGGTGTCCGCCTGAAGCACAACGCCAACCGACACAGCATCGCCGGCAAGCGCGTCATCCTGGTCGACGATTCCATCGTGCGCGGCACCACCTCCATCAAGATCGTCGAGATGGTGCGCGCCGCCGGTGCCGCCGAGGTGCACATGCGCATCGCCGCGCCGCCGACCACCAACTCCTGTTTCTACGGCATCGACACGCCAGAGCGCGACGAGCTGCTCGCCTCCCGGATGGACGTCGAGGCGATGGCCAAACACATCGGCGTCGACAGCCTGGCCTTCATCTCCATCGACGGCCTGTACCGCGCGATGGGCGAGAACGGCCGCGACGCCCAGGCGCCGAGGTACTGCGACGCCTGCTTCACCGGCGACTATCCGATCCGGCTGACCGACTTCGCCGGCCGCGACCGCCCGGCGCAGCTCTCCCTGCTGGCCGAGCGCGCCTGATAGCAGGCCTGATCTCGTGCTTCGAGACGCTCGCTCCCGCTCGCTCCTCAGCATGAGGTCTCAGGGGAAGCCTCACCCTGAGGAGGCGCGCCAGCGCCGTCTCGAAGGGCGAGGCCTCACACCGCCCTCTCCTTTGGCCATGGGTTAGAGAGGATCGATGTTTGCCCGCCTGTTCTACAGCCTTGGAGCCATCACCGGCGGTGCGGCCTTCTCGCAGTTTCCCGAGTACTACGCTCACTACGTCCAGCGCCTCGGCGGGCGCATCGACCAGGCCCGCCTGCGCGCCGAGGAGATCCGCGAGGATGCTCTCGCCAAGGGCCTCTCGGTGGAGGACTACATCGACAGGTTCCTCGACAGCGCGCCGCACAGCCTGGAGGGCGCGCGCATGTCCGAGAGCATCTTCCAGCTCGACCGCATGGAGGCCGCCTATCAGGCCCTGCGAAGCGCACCACCGCTGCAGCGTCCGTTGGTCTTTGCCGAGCACCTGAACACTGGCCTTCTCGAATCCACCCTGGGTGACTACGCGCCCGCCGTGCCGCTGACGCCCGAAGGCCTGGCTTACGCCGGAGCCGGCGTGCTGCTCGGCCTGATGCTGATTTTCGGTTCGCGCCGCGTCCTGCGCCGCCGCCGTCCTAAGGAGTTGAAAGCCTAATGTCGAACAGTACCGGCCGTCTTGAGGGCCGCATCGCCGTCATCACCGGGGCTTCGCGCGGCATCGGCGCCGCGGTGGCCGAGCGTTTCGCCGCCGAGGGCGCCGAGCTGATCCTCATTGCGCGCACCGTCGGCGCCCTGGAGGAACTGGACGACACCATCCGCGCCGCCGGCGGCAAGCAGCCGGTGCTGGTGCCCCACGACCTGCGCGATTTCGACGGCCTCGACCGTCTCGGGCTCTCCCTGCACGAACGCTACGGCAAGCTGGACATCCTGGTCGGCAACGCCGGCATCCTCGGGCCGCTGACCCCGGTCGGCCACATCGCGCCGGACATCTGGCAGGAAGTCATGGATGTGAACGTGACCGCCAACTACCGCCTGATCCGCAGCCTCGACCCATTGCTGCGCCTCTCCGATGCCGGCCGGGCGGTCTTCGTCACCTCCGGGGCCGCCAGCGGCGCCAAGGCCTACTGGGGTCCCTACGCCGTCTCCAAGGCCGCCCTGGAGACCCTGGTCAAGACCTACGCGGCGGAGCTCGGCAAGACCAACGTCAAAGCCAACCTGCTGTCGCCGGGCGCCATCCGCACCATGATGCGCGCCGCCGCCTTCCCCGGCGAGGACCCGCAGACCCTGCGCACCCCGGCCGAGATCGCCGATATCTTCGTGGAAATGGCCTCGCCCGCCTGGACCAAAAACGGGGCCGTGGTGGAAGCGCGCGACTACGCCGCGTCCTAGCGCTCCAGCAATCGCTTTCTGGCGGTACCTACGGCTTCGAGAAAGCCATCCAGATCGACAGTCCAGGCGATGCCCGGCTTCACGGGCTCGCCGACAGATGCCGTGATCTTCATCGCCTGTTTGCCCTCTTCCTGCGTGACGAAGGCAATCTCTTGCCCATCATATTCGATGGACGCTAACAAATGCTCGTAGTCCACATCGCTGCAGAGGACGATCGAGAACCTGCTCTTGCCGCCCTTGCTGCCGGTCACCGCTTCCTGTCCTTCTTCGGCTTCTTCTTGCCGGCGTAAGGGTTGTCGCCCTTGCGGAAGTTGATGCGGATCGGCGTGCCCGGCAGGTCGAAGGCATCGCGCAGGCCGTTTTCCAGATAGCGCAGGTAGGACGGCGGCAGTTCGTCGGGCTTGGAGCAGAAGATCGCAAAGGTCGGCGGGCGGGCCTTCGCCTGGGTGATGTACTTCAGGCGCACCGGCCGCCCGGCGCTGGCCGGCGGCGGATGGGACGCGGTCACCGCGTCGAGCCAGCGGTTCAGGTCCGCCGTCGAGATGCGCTTGTTCCACACGTCGTAGGCACCGAGGACGGCCTTCATCAGCGCCTCGATGTTGTGGCCCTGCAGCGCCGAGAGCGTCACCACGGGAATCCCGCGGGTCTGCGGCAGCGAGCGCTTGAGGCGGTCGTGGATCGCCGCCAGCTTGGCATCGCGGTCGCGGCAGCTATCCCACTTGTTCACCCCGATGACCAGGGCGCGGCCCTCCTCCACCACCATGCGGGCGATGGTAAGGTCCTGTTTTTCCAGGCCCTCTTCGACATCCAGCAGCAGCACCACCACTTGCGCGAAGCGGATCGAGCGCAGCGTGTCCTGGGTCGACAGCTTCTCCAGTTTCTCGACCACCCGCGCCCGGCGGCGCAGGCCGGCGGTGTCGACCAGGCGCAGCGCCCGGCCGCGGAAGGTCCAGTCGACCGAGATGGAATCGCGGGTAATGCCGGCCTCCGGACCGGTCAGCAGCCGCTCCTCGCCCAGTAGCTTGTTCACCAGGGTCGACTTGCCGACGTTGGGGCGCCCGACGATGGCGAGCTGCAGCACGCCATCGCCCTCCTCGTCGTCCTCGGGGAACGCCGGGGCTTCCTCCGCCGCCTTGGCGGCCACTGCGGCCACCGCGTCGTAGAGGTCGCTCATGCCGGTGCCGTGCTCGGCGGAGATCGGGATGGCCTGCCCAAGGCCGAGGGAATAAGCCTCGCCCAGCCCGGTCTCGGACTGGCGGCTCTCGCATTTGTTGGCCACCAGGGCGACCGCCTTGCCGCTGCGGCGCAGCCAGTTGGCAAAATGCTCGTCCAGGGCCGTGATGCCGGCGCGCACGTCGAACACCAGCAGGGCCAGGTCCGCGTCTTCCAGGGCCTTTTCGGTCTGCGCGCGCATGCGCCCTTCCAGGCTGGCGTCGAAGCGCTCCTCCAGGCCGGCGGTATCGACCACGCGGAATTCCAGGCCGAAAAGGTTGGCATCCCCCTCGCGGCGGTCGCGGGTCACCCCCGGCTCGTCGTCGACCAGCGCCACCCGCTGGCCGACCAGACGGTTGAACAGGGTCGACTTGCCGACGTTCGGGCGCCCGATGATGACGACGGTGATGCCGGATTTCGGGCCGGTCTGGGGGCTGGACTTGGTGCTCATGGCGATGGCATAGGGCGCCGGCGGGCCTGCCGCAAGCCCGATTGTCGCCCGGCGCCGCTCTCCCCGGCTAGCGCAGGGCGACCAGCTCGCCGCCGTTGGTCACCAGATAGAGGCTGTTATTGGCCACCACCGGCGCCACCGCGACACCGTCACCCAGGGAGAGGGAGCCGCTCGGCTTGCCGTCGTAGGGCGATACCGAGATCACCTCGCCATGGGAGCCGGCGATGATCAGGCGGTCGCCGGCCAGCACCGGGCCGCGCCAGCGGATCGACTCTTCCGGGTCCTCCGGATCGACGAACCGGGGCAGCGGCGTGACCCACTTGATACGCCCGTCACTGCGCTGCAGGCAGACCACCTGGCCGTCGTTGGTCAGCAGGTAGACGAAGTCGCCGGCCGCCCAGGGCATCTGCACGCCGCCGATTTCCGCCTGCCAGGCGCGTACGCCCTGGCGCAGGTCCACCGCCAGCATCTGCCCGGCATGGCTGATCGCCAGCACCAGCTCGCGGTCGATCACCGGCATGCCGCGCACCTGGGCGATATCGGCCAGCGGGTCGAGCCGCCGGATCGAACCGAGGTTCTCGCTCCACACCGTGCGGCCGTCGTCGGCCAGCAGCGCCAGGACCTCGCCCGAGGAATACGGTACCACCACCGTACCGCGGGCCACCGCCGGGCTGGCGGAGCCAAGCAGGCCGGCGGTTTCCTGAACGCCGACATGGTTCCACAGGCGCTCGCCGGTCTCGGCGTTCAGCACCAGCATCTGGTTGTCCAGGGTGACCACGAAAACCCGGCCGTCGGCCACCACCGGGGCGCCGCGCATGGGCGCCGGTGCCTTGTGGATCCACAGGGTCTCGCCGGTCTTTTCGTCCAGCGCGAAGACCCGGGCAAAGCCGGTGGCGGCGAAGATCTTGCCGCCCTCGGCGGCGATGCCGCCGCCGAAGAAGCCATCGTCCTCGTCCTCGTCTTCCAGGTCGACCTGCCACAGCCGGGCACCGTTACTGGTCGAGAAGGCGGAGACCACGGAGCGGGCGTCCAGGGTATAGACCGTCTCGCCGACCACGATAGGCTGCGCCAGGATCTGCGCCACGTCGCCGGACCCTTCGCCGATGTCGGCGCTCCACACGCGGCGCGGATTGGCACTCAGGGACAGGTGGTACATGGCGTGCGCCGCGCTGCCGCCGGGCTGCGACCAGTCGGTGTTCACGTAGGGCTCCGGCAGGCGCACCACCACGTCGGCAATCGTGGGGTCGGCCCTGAGGCCGCGCTCGTAGGCCAGGATGGCGATGCGCTGGCCGGGCAGCGGCGGGTCTTCGGCTTTCCCGAACCAATCGGTGATACCGCAGGCCGAAACCGCGAGCAGCAGCGACATCGGCACTAGGAAGCGCTTCAAAATCAGGAACATCGGAGACTCATCCAGGCAGGGACGCGAGCAGTTCGGCAGCGCGGGAACGGCTGCCGGCGGGCGCGGCGGGATCATCGGTAATCTTGGTCAGGTTCTCGCGCGCCGCCGCGGTGTCGCCCTCGCGCAGGGCCAGGGCGGCCAGCAGCTCCCATGCGGTGAAGCGGTAGGGCGCCTGCGGTTCGGCGAGCGGACGCAACTCGCCGCGCAGGGTCGCCGGATCGCCGTCGCCCATCTTGCGCATCACGGCGTAGAGCACACCCAGTTCGCTGAGTGCGTCGGTGGCACTGCCGTTGGCCGCCAGCGCCGCCCAGAGACGCTCGGCCTCGGCGGTGTCGCCCGCCTCGGCGGCCAGCCGGGCCGCCGTCAGGGCCGCCAGCAGCGGGTAGCCGGTGCCGTCCGGGTCACTCAAAGCCTCCAGCGCGGAGCGCGCCTTGGCCTGGTCGCCCTCCCGGTCCAGTTCGAGCGCCTCGGCATAGCTGTTGGACTGCTCCGCCCTCAGCTTTTCGTCGTAGGAGCGCCAGCCCTGGTAACCGGCGACGCCGATGACCACGGCCGCCGCCACCGCATAGATGTAGAGGCTGTTACGGCTCCACCATTCGGTGGCCTTGTCGCGGCGCAGGTCTTCATCGACTTCTTGAAAGATATCGGCCACTGGCCACTCCCTAGACGCAACCCTGATAACGCACCGGCCGGCTCGCCGGACTTCCGAGGGGTCCCCGAAAAGCCCGCGCCGGTCTTAGGCGGACTTGCCCCTCAGCACCCCGACGGCGTTCTCTTTGATTCGGCGTCTCGTTGATAAAGCCCTTGCCCGCCCGCATCAACCACCGATTCACCGGACCGCCCCGCCCTACACCCTTTGGGCCGAGGGCAAAGGGCCCGGCGGGGCGGTTGAGGAGGCGGTCGAGGGGATCGCCGCTCAGGCCGCCTTCCACTTGATGCTGCAGCCCATCGAGGGGATCTGATCGGCCGGGCCCTTGCCCGTTTCGGCGACCTGCTTCATGGCCTCGTAGAGCTCCCGCCGGGCGCCGGCCACCAGGGTGGTACGCGACTCGTCCAGCCGCCCGCGGTACTGCAGCTCCAGCTTGGCATTGAAACCGAAGAAATCCGGGGTGCAGACCGCCCCGTAGGCCTGCGCGACCTGCTGGGTCGGATCGATCAGATAGGGGAACGCCAGGCCGTGTTCCTGTGCGAAGGCCTTCATGTTGTCGTAGGAATCCTCGGGATAGCTGGTCGGATCGTTGGCATTGATGCCGGCGACACCGATGCCGAGGGCGGTCAGCGCCTCGGCCTCCGCCGCCAGACGGCCGGCGATGGAGCGCACATAGGGGCAGTGGTTGCACATGAAGACGATCAGTGTGCCCTTCGGACCGGCAACATCGGCAAGGCCGTAGGTCTTGCCGTCGATGCCGAGAAGGGAGAAATCCCCAGCCTTCCGGCCGAAGTCGCAAACGGGCGGCGTCGCTGCCATGATTCCGGCTCCATTCCTATTGCTTACAGAGGCTTAGCCGGGCTTTCTCAAGGGCCCCGTAAACCCACAGCCTGTTAACAGATTCTTCAGCGCGGGCAGCCAGACTGGCAAGCGGTGTTTGGCGAAAATCCGCCGTAAACCGCCGCGGCCACAGGCCGGCTCCAGGTCGGCCCCAGGCTGGCCCCAGGCTGGCCCAAGTCCGGCCGGATGCCCTTTCGAAGCGCATCCTAAGCCGCTGCGGGCTGCTTGTCAGGCCACCTCGGCCCGGCATCTTCGGGCAGGCCGGCGGCGTACGGTACACAGGAGCTCAAGGTATGAGACGCAATTCCCGCCCGAGCCTCGCTCTGGCTCTTACGGTTCCCCTGCTCGCGACCGGCCTTGGCGCCTGCGATCCCGCGTCGCAGGCAATGCTGGCCGGCGCCTCCCTGGTGACCCTGGCCCACACCGATAAGACCATCAGCGACCACGTCGCGACCTGGGCCTTCGACAAGGACTGCTCGACCCTGAGCCTGGCCAATGGCGACGACTACTGTAAGGACATCCCGACCGAGGAAGAGCTGGCCGCGGCCCAGGCCGAAGCAGAGGCCCAGCAGGCGGCCACCTTCTGCTACCGCACCCTCGGCGCCATCAGCTGCTACGCGCAGCCCGACGAGATGGCCAGCAGCATGGCGCGGGTCCGCTAGGGCACTCCGTCACCGCCGCGGTCGGCGGGAGCGGTTCTCGGCTCCTATATCCCTTCCAGAATTCGCAATGCCGGGTTGTGCTGTCTGATCGCCGGCGCGGACTGCGGGCTGGACGTCGGCGGAAAATTACGGAAAACTGTCTGCGTTAAAAGATTAAGACTCCAAGAGCGAGCAAGGGAGCCTGGCAGCCTGCATGAGCCAGCTGTACCGCTTCAGCGAACACCGCAAGAGCCCGCGTCGGGTGTTTTTCGACCGGGCCGAACTGAACCAGTTGCTCTCCCTTTACAGCCGCAACGTTGCCAGCGGCGAATGGCGCGACTACGCCATCGACCAGATCGGCGGCTCGGCCATTTTCTCGGTGTTCCGCCACACCCACGATGCCCCGCTTTATTCCATCGCCAAACAGGGCACCAGCCGCTCGGTCGAATACGTGGTCTTCTCGGGCAGGGAAAAACTCAAGAGAGCCAAGACGTTGGGCGATGCTCTTAAGATCTTTACTAAAAAGCTCCGGGTGGTGTCCTAGCCACCCAGCCCAAAGATCTCTGCGCGCTGGCCGCGCACCGGCAGTTGCACACAGCCATCCCGCCCCTCTTCTCAGCAATGCGATATAACCGTCTGATTTTTATAAATAAAATCCGATAGCTTTGCGACATACCCTCGGCGGCAATTCAACCTTTGATATATATTCGGTTCTTAACCTAAAAACTTAAGCGCCAGGAAATCATCTGATGCGACGATCAGGTAATTCCTGAGCTTTCCCCAATCAGCTTTTGGAAGAATATCTGTCTCGATCGAGCCAGCGGCAGGATCCCCCAACTGTCGCTGGCTCACCTTTCCCGGGTACCTCCGCTGGGCACCGGGCCCGAGACAGCGGTACATTTCGGGCGGTCCCGGCGGGCCCCTTCAGCATCGGTGGTGAGCATGTCGTGGGACCAGGACGTTAGCGCTTCCAAACTGCGGCCTTCTGACGATACCAACCGCCGCCGCTTCATTCGTGCCGCGACCGTCCTGAAGGCGCGGCTGCTGACCCCGAATGGCGCCGTCGAAGGCACCGTGCTGGACGCCTCGCTGAACGGCGTGAAGCTCTGGGCGGCTGGCGCCATTCCCGTCGGTACGAAGGTGACCCTGGTGCTTGCCGGCGCCGTCCACTTCGGCGGCGAGGTGGTGTGGCGCCGCGAGGAGACTTTGGGCATCTGCTTCCGCGACGACCCCGAGAAGGTCGCCACCATCATGGCCGCCCTGCTGCCGCAGCGCTGCCTGCAGGTCGGCCACGCCTGACCCCATCCCGCCGGGCGCTACCCCGGCCCGCCTCTCCCTTGCCTGCAACGTCCCGGGCGGCCCCGCCGCCCGGGTCAATGCCATGGCGCCGGCTTACTTCGCCGGCAGGCTGCGCAGATAAGCCACCAGCGCGTCGAGGTCGTCGGCGGCGATGTTTTGGTAGTAGCCGACCGGCATCGGCGGCAGCAGCCGGCTGCCGTCGGGACGCACACCTTCGGTAATGGCCGCCTTGATCTCGCTGTCGCTCCAACTGCCGAGGCTGGTCGGGGTGATGTTGGACCCGTAGCTGATCCCCCAGGGCCCGTGGAACGGCAGGCCCCCGGCCCCCAACTGGTTGCGCCAGTCCGGTCCCATCGGGCCCATCGGCGAGTGGCATTCGACGCAGTGGCCGAGCGGCCCGGCCAGATAAGCGCCATAGGCCAGTTTATCGTCCTTCGAAACCTCCGGCACCGTACCGACCGCCGGCCCGTAGCCCGGCGGCAACGGCATCCGGTAGACCGACTTCGGCACCGCGTTCTTCACCGGCGTCAGGCTGCGCAGATAGGCGACGATGGCCTGGACATCGCGGTCCGACATATTGCGGTAAGGGCCAATCGGCATCGGCGGACCGATGATGGTGCCGTCCGGGCGGCGCCCCTCGCGGATGGCCGTGATGATCTCTTCGTCGCTCCAGCCGCCGAGGCCGGTTTCCACGTCGGGGGTCAGGTTGGCGCCGTAGGCCGTGAAGGCCTCGTCCTCGATCTTCAGGCCACCGGCCAGTTCCATGCCCGGCAACGGGCCGTCCGGACCTTGCGGGGTGTGGCAGTTGCCGCAGGCAACGATGCCACGCATCAGGTAGGTCCCCCGCTCCAGCAGGGTTTCCGCCCGCGCGGGGGTGCTCGAAAGCACGGTCGCGGCCAGGCAGAATGCAATCCAGGCAATCCCAGCATGCCTATTCATAATCTCTTGCATCCTCGTAAATCGGCGCTTTCCCGCGCCGTTGTTAGCGTCGGCGCTATCTATCCGATGCACGCAGATTGCACCAGGGGCATCGCGGGCGCAAAAAAGAGGCAGCCGCTGGAAATTTGTTGTCGCCGCCGCAGGGCGCCGGCGTGCCGCCGACGATCACCTTTCCGCCGCGTCCAGCAGACGATCGTCGGCCACGACGCGCAGCGGCAGGATGTCGCTGGCGGTGGTGATGATGGCGGTGGGATCGATGCGCACACAGGCGCCGGCAAAAGTTCCCGCCACCGAGAACGAGCAGAGCTGGACGTTGGCGCCGTCGACCTTCGGCAGACGGAAGAGTTCCTGGTAGATGTAGTCCCGCTCCGCGAAGTTGCCTTCGGTTTCGCTGACCAGCTCGTTGTTGCGGTCGTAGATGCTGATGTTCTCGCCGCAGCGCCCGACGATGGGCTTGGCGACATAGCCCTTGCCGGCCAGGTCGTCCGACAGATCGAACTGGGTGTTCAGCAGGTAGGGATGATTCGGATAGAGCATCCAAAGAATCGGCAGGATCGCCTTGTTGCTGGGGATCAGCGTCCACAGCGGCTCGAACACCATAACCTCCGGACGCAGCAGGACGTCGACCAGCCGCGGCGGCGTGGTGGCGCGGTCGATGGTCTTGTGCAGGCGCAGGCTCTCTTCATCCTCGGATATCTGGTCGCGGATCTGGTCCAGCGCCGTCTCCCACGCCCAGGTCTTCCACACCCAGTTGATCGGCATGCCGTCGGCGTCCGTCACCACCCCGTCCTCGCCCCACTTCAGATCGGCAACGCCCCTGACGATCTTGCAGGCGATACCCGCTTCCTCGGCGGCGCGCTTCATGAAGTAGGCGTGATAGGTTTCTTCCAGGTCGCGGTCCTGCATGATGTGCAGCACGCCGTCGACGGCGCTCTCCTTCCACGCATCGACCAGTTCGTCGTAGAGCGGCTCGCCGGCGTCGCTGCCCGCATCGCAGCCGAAGTACCTGGCCCAGAGGCCCTGCACCTTGCCGGTCTCCATGTGGCAGGAGGCCGAGTCGCAGTTGTACTCGTAGACCTTCAGGCCGCGCTCCGACAGGGTGAAGTCGAAGCGTCCGGTGACCATCTCGTTGCGGCGGTTGTCCCACGACTGGTGGATGCGCGGCCACAACGCCGGCGGCAGGTTGAAGCGCCGCAGCAGGGCGTCGTCGCGCAGCACATAGTTGGTCGCGTGCATGAACATGGCGTGCAACTCGTTGGTCGCACGCTTCACCTCCGTCATCGCGGACCTGCTGACGCAATAGTACCGGTGCTGGTCCGCCTCGTCGCTCGCCAGCTTGTGGCCGCCCATCATGGCGATGTAGGCCGCCTCGTCCGGCTGCGACGCATCCAGCCAGGCCGGGGCGGCCTCGCGCCGGCGCGGCAGTTCGTGCGCCTGGATGTTGAACAGCCGCGGGTCGGGGTCGGCGATCACCTCGGCGTGGGTCGGATCGTCGGTCTGGATCACCCAGCCCAGGATGCCGGCGTCGGCGGCGGACGAATCGATCCACGTGCCGCCGTCGGCGGCGGTCGTGAAGGTCAGCTCGCGCGAGAATCCCTGCCCCGCCGGCCAGACCTTGTCCTCGACGTTCTGCTCGACGAAACGGATACGGTCGGCCAGTACCTCGGTCACCACGGCGACGTGCCCGGTCACGTCGAAGTCGCCGCCTTCGTTCCAGATCAGCAGGCTGCCCACCTCCGGCGGCCGCCTGGCGCCGTTGCGGAACGACTTCAGCGGCAGGCGGTTGCCGTCGGCGACCACCTTCACGTCGCGCAGCCGGAAGATGTCGTAGGCCATGGCGATGTCGTCGAAGACATAGCCCCGGTTCACGTAAAGCCAGCGGCGCGCCAGCTCGACGCACTGCCACTTGTAGCCCATGAATTCGCCGTCGACATAGCTGCGGTAAGCCTCGCGGTTGGGCAGGTCCGCCGGATCGGCCGAGGGATAGTCGGAGGAATAGACCGCAACCGCACCCGGCGCTGTGCCGAGCAGGGTGCCGAAGGTCGCCCGGTGATGCTTGTCGACGGAACTCATGCCGTACCGATCCCTCCCCTTGCCCGCGCCTGGCCGCGCCGGCTGGCCATACCGCCTAGCGGAATCGACGCTATATGCGGCCAGCCCCGTGCCGGGAACAGCCCCATTTTTCGCAGTCCTGCCCCGCGCTGGCATCGGGACTGCGCCTCTTTCGGGCAGGTCCGGCCGACAACCCAGCCGTAGTTGCAATCGCCGGCCTCCGGGCCCCTGTGCTAGCGTTCCGGTCTTGGGAACTGCAGGGGTCCCCCGCGACTTTCCGTCCGCCGATGGCCGCGCCTCGATTGAAGCGCCCCGCCGCCGGCGACGCCAGGAAGGAGAGGAACCATGTGGCGCAACATCGTATGCCTTCTCGCCGTCTGCCTGACGGCCGCCGCCTGCAGCAACACGTACGTCCTGACCAGTGATCAGCCCACGGCAACGCTCGGCCCGGCACTGCCCGGGACGTTGGTCGAACTGAATGCCTGCGGTGCCTGCGTCTTCGGTGCACCGGATCAGGTCTTCGCCGTTCCGGCGAACTTCGCGCAGATCAATTTCTACCGTCTCAACAGCCTGAACGGCGGCTACTACCACCGGCCGGGCAGCTGCGACTGTTTCGTCGGTGAGGTCTGGACCTACTTCAATTCAAACATACAGCCCTATCCCGACGGCAATCCGCAGCCGGTCATCGTCTCCGGCCCCGGCTTCGACACGCCGAGCTCCGCAGGCTACGGCCAGACCGTGCCGACCAACCAGGAAGACTGCCAGCGCTACTACCGCGCGTCCCGCATGTGGCTGCAACTCGAAGGCACCTCCACCTGGACTCAGCTCTCCAAGCAGGAGGTCAGCGGCAGCTGGTCGACCTTCGGCGGCGGGTCCTGCAACATCGGCTCGCCCTTGAGCATCGATCTGCGCCCTTCCGGCACCAATCAGGCCCGCAAGCTCCGTGTCGCGGTGAAAGTGGTGCTGCGCGAGAGCGCCCAGAAGGCCGCGGTCGAGATCAACCAGCCGCCGCCCAACTGACCTCCCGTTGCGGCCTGGCCGATGACAGCCGGACGCGAAGCCTGCTAGGTTCCGGCGGAAATGATCCCGCTGCTCCTGGAACGTCGCCATGACCCTGCGTATCGTCCGTCTCGGCACGCCCCGCCTGCCCGGCGAAGGCACCCGCATCGGGACCGTGCGGCGCCCGCCGCGCGGGGTGAAGAAGCAGCGTTATGCGGCGGATGACTGGTACGACGTCTGGTATCCGGAACTCTCGCCCAGTCCGGCGTTGGTATCGCAGGCGCTGACGGCGGAAAGCGAGGCCGAGTGGCGCGCCTTCGTGCGCGCCTTCCGGGCGGCAATGAAACAGCCGGCGGCCAGCCGCACGCTGGACCTGCTCGCCGCCCTGTCCCACGGCGCCGACTTCTCGGTGGGCTGCTACTGCGCGGACGAGGCCCGCTGCCACCGCTCTGTCCTGCGGGACCTGCTGGCCGAACGCGGGGCCGAGATCGCCTGATCCCGGCCCCGCCCGCACCTCAGGCCCTGAACATCAGGCCCCGAACATCAGACCCTGAACATCAGACCCGGGAGATCACACGGCGACGACGAAGGCGATCTCCACGGCGTATTGCGGCGCCGCCAGCTTGGCCTCGACCGTGGCGCGCGCGGGCGCGCAGCCTGGCGCGACCCAGGCGTCCCACACCGCGTTCATCTCCCCGAAGGTCGCCATGTCGGTAATCCAGATCGTCGCCGACAGCAGCTTCGTCTTGTCGGTGCCGGCCTCGGCGAACAGCTTGTCGGCGGCGGCGAGGATGTCCTTGGTCTGCTCGGCGACGGAGGCGCCAGGCGCGTTCGCCGCCACCTGGCCTGCCAGGAAGGCGATGTTCCCGTAGACGACGGCCTGGGACATGCGGGAGCCCGGGTCGATACGCTTAATGTCGGTCATTGTAGGTCCTTGTTGAGTGGAAATGCGGCTGAAATCGACCCCTACGACCGGAATCCGCCGATCGGATCGGCGGTGATCCTGGCGGAACCCTGGCGCGGGGTCCAGGCGATATGCTCGCGGCCGGTGTCGAGTTGGAGATTGCCGATCCGGCGACCGCGCTTTCTATCCGACGCCCGCAGCTGACGGCCGCAGCCCGGCCACCACGATATCGATGAGGCGATAAGCCCGTTCTCGCCAACCGGGACTGGCCACGTTGTAGGCGACACCGGCCAAGGCCTGGATGATATCCTCGATCTCCACGTCGTCGCGCAGGGCCTCCGCGTCGATCCCGCGCGCCAGCAGCAGGCCAAGTGCCCCTCGGATCAGCTTGGAGGAGGTTGCAAAGAGCTCTGAATGCCCCCCCGCCATGGCCGCCAGGGCCGGCGCGATGACCTTCTTGGGCGCCAAGTAGTCGGCAAAGAGCCGCATCCACTGCCGCAGTGCCTCGGCCGGCGGCAACTCGTCAACCAGGCGCTCGGCCGCCACCGCCAACTGCTCGACCTCGCGGCGATAGACCGCTTCCAGCAGGCCCTCCCGGGTCGGGAAGTGCCGGTAGAGCGTGCCGATGCCCACGCCTGCCCGGCGGGCGATCTCTTCCAGGCTGACCTCGGCGCCGGCTTCCGTAAAAGCCGTCTTAGCCGCCACCATCAGCTTGTCCCGGTTGCGCAGCGCGTCCGCGCGCGGCTTGCGCCCGCCCTTCCCGGAATCCTTCATCTATTGCCTCTTGATAAACGGAGGAACCCTCCGTATATATCCGGAACCATCCTCCGTTTACACCAGGACGGCCCGCTGGGGCAAGCCCGGCGGCCCGCCGTACCCCCTCCCTTCCTGACTATAAGGAACGCTCATGGCCGCGACCTTCGGCATCGAAACCACCACCGACGAGGTTCTCGACGGAATCGATCTCACCGGTAAACGGGCACTCGTCACCGGGGTCTCCGCCGGCCTCGGGGTCGAGACCGCCCGCGTGCTGGCCGCCCACGGCGCCTCCGTCGTCGGGACCGCGCGCGATCTCGACAAGGCGCGCCGGGCCATCGCCAAGGCGCAGAGTGACGCCGGCACGGCCGGCGCGATCACTGTGGTCCCGCTCGACCTCGCCTCCCTCGCCAGCGTGCGTGCCTGCGCCGACGGACTGATCGCCGAGGGCAAGCCCTTCGACCTTGTGATTGCCAACGCCGGCGTCATGGCCTGTCCCCAGGGGACCACGGCCGACGGCTTCGAAACCCAGTTCGGCACCAACCACCTCGGCCACTTCGTGTTGGTGAACCGCATCGCCTCCCTGCTGAACCCGGACGCGCGGGTCGTCGTGCTCTCTTCCGCCGGCCACCGCCGCGCGGACGTGGATCTCGAAGACCCGAACTTCGAGCGCACGCCCTATGACGCGTTCGTCGCCTATGGCCGTTCCAAGACCGCCAATGTCCTTTTCGCCGTGGAGTTCGATCGCCGCCACCGGGACCGGGGCATCCGTGCCACGGCGGTGCATCCCGGCGGGGTCAATACCGAACTCGGCCGTCACATGGCGCCCGAACTCGTGCAGCAGATCCTCGACCGGATGAATGCCACGCGCCCGGCGGGCACGCCACCGATCAAGCTCAAGACCGTGCCGCAGGGCGCGGCCACATCGGTCTGGGCAGCCGTCGTCGCCGATGCGGAAACGGTCGCCACGCGCTACTGCCTCGACTGTCATCTGGCCGAGATCGTCGACGATCCGGAACAGGTCAATTTGCACCACGGCGTCTGCCGCTACGCCCTCGACCCACAGCACGCCAAGGCGCTCTGGGCCAAGAGCGAGGAGATGGTGGGGGAAACGTTCTGATATGGATCTCCGAACCGCCGGCCAACGGCACCGTCCGGTATCGGCGGCAAGGGCGCGCCGGACCATGGCGTCGTCTCTCGATCGGCGGGGTCGATGCAACCAAATCCCCGCTTCGACGTTCTTCCTGTGAAGAAATCCGGCGGCGGTGGCGTTTCAATGGCCTGGCCGCTCGGATTAGTGCGTAAAGCAGGCCGGTCTCCTCGCCCCTGAGAGCGGACCGCCCAACCGGAACAAAGGAAGACGAAAAATGAAATCTTCATTTCTTGTGAGGGCCTTGATGGTCATCGGCCTGCTGGCCGCGCCCGTTACCCTGACGGCCTGCAGCGGCGAGACGGCGGGCGAGTACGTCGACGACTCGGTGATCAGCAACACGGTGCGCGCCAAGCTGCTCGACGATGCCGATCTGAACATTTTCCAGGTCGACGTGACCACCCTGCGCGGCGAGGTGCAGATCAGCGGCTTCGTCCCCTCCCAGGCCGACAAGGACCGCGCCACCCGCGTGGCCGCCGGTGTCGAAGGCGTGAAGAAGGTCCACAACAACCTGGTCATCCAGTAGCCCCTCGGGAAAGGGGCGGCAGAGGCCGGCCCTTTCCTTCACTGGCCGCGGCCGGCGGCATCCGGCGACCTGCGGGCCTCGACATAAAAGGGGTGTCGGGCCTGCTGTATCCAGGATGATCTTGAGGTCACGCGAGAGGCGGCCCGATAACGAACCGTCACATTCGGGCGAACCCGCCGGAGGACCCGGCACGGCGGCGGCAGCATCCCTCGAAGGCGCCTTTAGCGGAACGGCCAGGGAAGGTCGAGATAGGCCTGCGCCAGGCCACCGGGCAACACGAGATTGAGCGCGTTGACCAGCACCAGCATCAGGCCGCAGGCGAGCAGGGTCAGCAAGGCAACGCGCAACCAGGATATCCGGGCCATCACGCGCAGGAAGACAACAAAGAAGACGATCAGCGCCGCAAAGAAGCCGACCAGGGCGATGGTCGCCACGAAGGCGGCCAGCCAGCCGGTCATCGCCCAGGCACCACCCGTCACGTCGCGGTCGCGCGGGGCCAGCTCGGCATCGAAATTGGCGGAGGTTGCCAGCGTTCCGCGCAACAGGGAAAACAGCACAAAGCCGGTGGCCGCCAGCCCGACCAGACCGATGCCGGTCGGGAAGATACCGGCAAGCAGAGAAACCGACTGGCCGGCCACCAGCGCGAAGGCAAAGGCTGCCATCACCGCCAGGGCGAACACCACCTGAGGCCAGACCTGGCCCGCCGAGGCCAGAACGGACGGCCCCTCTGTCTGGACGGAGGCCGCGGCGTCACCGGGCCTGCTGCGCACGCCAAGCCAGATCGACAAGACGGTGATGATGATGATCACAATGACCAGCGGCCGCCCGGCAAAGCCCCAGCCGGAAAACTGCACGGCCTGATACAGATAGCGCTCCGCCTGGGTGGCCAGCGCGAAACCGATCAGGAAGGCGGGCCGCGGCCAGCCGAAGCGGCGCAGGAAGATGCCGATCATTCCCATGGTGAGCAGCGCGATCATGTCATACAGCGAGCGGGTCGCCTGAAACGCGGCAAAGGAAATGATCATGATCATGAAGGGGGCAATCAGCGCATAGCGGATGGTCGTCAAACGGGCGATCCACGGCGCCAGCGCGATGCAGAACGCCGTGCCCAGAACGCTCGCCAGGGCCAGCGACCAGACCACCGTATAAGTGAGATCGAGATCGCGCGCCGGATCGGCCATGGATGGCCCCGGTTGAACCCCGATGAGGATGAGGGCGGAGAGGAAGACCGCCGTCGCGCCGGATCCCGGAATGCCGAACAGCAGGGTCGGAATCAGCGTGCCGCCGGCGCAGGCATTGTTGGCGGATTCCGGGGCGATGACTCCACGAATGTCGCCCTTGCCGAAGCCGCTGCGGTCCTTGGACGTCTGCACCACATGCCCATAGGCTATCCAGTCCACGACCGCGCCGCCCAATCCGGGAATAGCCCCGATGATCGTGCCGATCCCCGCGCAGCGCAGCACCAGCCACTTGCAGGCCCAGGTATCCCGCACCCCCTGACGCCAGCCCTTGCCCAGGCCGTTCGCCGTATCGGCGATGCTGGACTGGCCGCGCAGCAGGTCGACAATCTCCGGCACCGCGAAGAGCCCCAGCGCGACGATGACCAGGGGAATGCCGTCGATCAGATAGAGCCAGCCGAATTCCATGCGGTATTCACCCGTGGCCGGCGCCGCACCGACCATGCCGAACACCAGGCCCAGCGCCGCCGTGGCGATACCCTTGGTCAGATTGGTGCCGGAAAGCACGCCGACCATCGACAGTCCGAAAATGGTCAGGGCGAAGAGTTCCGAGGTGCCGAAACTGAGAATGACCGGCCGGGCGATGACCACGAAGGCGGTCAGGACAAAGGCCCCAAAGATGCCGCCGAACATCGATGCGGAAAACGCAGCGGCCAGCGCCCGCGCCGCCTCGCCTTTCTTGGCCAGCGGAAAGCCATCCAGCACGGTGGCCTGGCTGGCGGTGGAGCCGGGAATACCCATCAGGACCGACGCGAAGGTGTCGGAGGTGGGCACCACCGCCAGAACTCCGACCAGCATGGCCAAGGCCGAACTGGGGTCCATGCCGTAGAGAAACGGCAGCAACAGCGACAGCCCGACGATGCCGCCCAGCCCCGGCAGCACACCGACGAAGAGGCCGAGCGCCACACCCGCCGTCAGGGCCAGCAGATGCTGCAGCGTCAGCAGGTTCACAAAAGCGGTGAAAAATGTATCGACCAAAAAAACCACCGGGAGCTGACGCGTTTCACCACCCTGCCCGGCCCGGTCCGCAAGGGCCGGGCCGGGCCGGGCAGTCAGGCGCAGCTAAATCTGGATGTTGTAATTCGTCCGCAGATAATCCTGCATCCAGGCCTTGGCCTCGGGCGACAAGGTGGTCGCGATCTCGAACAGACGCTGGGCGGCGGGACCGGTGCCCTGGGTATAGTCCCCCAGCACTTTGTCCTTGCTGGCCTGCAAGTCGGGATCGGCAACCGCCTTGATGAAGGCGCCGCGGTAGGCCTCGATAATATCCGGCGCCACGGATTTCGGCAGCACCGCCATTTTCTGTGCCGGAAAGCCCGCGCTGAAGAAGGCGATGTAGGCATCGAGCTTCTCACTGGGCTTGGGCGGCGCGCCATACATCATTTCATAGGCTTCAAGGAAATGCGGGATGTCCGGGAAGGTCGGATCGCGCACGACCTTGCCGTCGGCATCGAGTGTGCCGAGGGAGAAGATCGGCACGGCCTTGCCGGCTTCGACCAGCGGAACGATATTGGCCAGATAGCTGGACGAGGTCTGATAGTCGATGGTGGCTTCGCCGCGCTCGAAGGCCAAACGGGTTTCACCGCGGCTGGACATGCCGAAAACATGCCGCACCTTCAGACCCAGGATGTCATAGGCCAGCATCAGCACGAGGTCGAGCGAGGTGGCGCCGGTGTTGGCGAAAACGAACTCGCGGTCCAGCAGGGCCTTGCCCTGGGACATGTCCGTGACGCCGTAGTCGGCCGGAATATAGGCGACGCCCCCGGTCGGTGAGACGAGCACCGGCGTGAAGTCGTTGTAGTCGTACTGCACCCGCTTGTCGCCCAGCAGGTAGGGGAACTGGTTGGAGCCGGAAACGCCCAGCAGGGCCAGTCCGTCATCCTGCTTGCGTTGCGCGAAAGCGTTGGCGCCGGACAGGCCGCCGCCGCCCGGCGCGTTACGCACCAGAACGGTCGGGTTGCCAGGCAGATGCTTTGCCAGATAGGGCGCGAAGAATCGCGCCCAGGCATCGCTGCCGCCGCCTTCGCCAAAAGGAATCGTCCATTCGACAGTCTTGCCCGCAAAGGACACGCTGCCCTGGGCGCCGGCCCGGCCGGGCAGCAGGGCCAGGGCGCCGGTCGCAGCGGCCCATCCCAGAATTTCTCGACGGCTGAAGTTCATCTCAGGCTCCTCACCTCTTTGTTTTTTGCCTTTTGCCGCGCCGCCCAGGCTGGTGCGGAAACGGAACCAAGGTTGCCTTTGCGGCATTCCAGCGACTCTCAGGGCCGTTCTTTGGGACGCCAGACCACCAACCGATGGCTACCGGCGTCGCCCGTCCTGCCCATTCTTAGCCTTGCATTGTTCTGATAGTTGAAATATATGATCTAACTATCAAAACCATTATCATCGCCCGAAGGCGCGGTCAAGGCGGCCGCCCTGGGGGCCCCTGAGGTTTGGACGGTCTGTCCGTTCTGCTAGGTGGACCCTCCGAGGCACAGACGACCTCACGACAACAGGAGAAACCCTCGTGCCAACGGTGACCAAGTCCCTGGGTGACGGCACCCAATCGGTGCTTCTGACGGTGGAGATCCTGGAGCGCCTGGCCGCGCAGGACGGCCCGGTCAGCATCAGCGATCTGGCGCGCGACATCGGCACTTCCAAGAGCCGTATCTTCCGCCACCTGCAGACCCTGGTCGCCTGCGATTACGTCGCCAGTCCGGCCACCAGCGGCGAGTATCAGGTCGGCAAAAAGCTTTTGGCATTCTGCCGGTCGATCAACGAACGCTACGATCTGGTGACCGTGGCGCAGCCGATCATGACCGACCTGCGCAATCACTTCGGTCACACGGTGATCCTGTCGCGGGTCGATTCCGCGGGCCTTGTGGTGCTGAAAACCACCGGCAGCGATTCGCCCATCAGCATCGGCATCCGCCCGGGGACGCCCCTGCCCTTCGACGGGTCGGCCCAAGGCAAGATCGCGATGGCCTTCCTGCCCGCCGCGCGCCGCACCGGCGGCACGGCGCTGGCCCGCGCCTACAAGGCGCTTGCCGCCAGTCATCCCGAAGAACTCGCCGCCGTCACCCGCCATGAATGGGCGACCGGGCATATCCGGGAAGGACTCTTCGGCCTCGCGGCCCCCGTCTTTGCCCGCAACGGCCTGCTGATCGCCACCCTGGCGCTGCTGGATACCCGGGCGATGATGGGCGACGACGCCGGCGAGCGCAAAGGGGCCTACCTGCGCGACGCCGCCCGCCGGCTTTCCCACGAACTCGATATCGCCGGTATCCAATCCGCTTGATTAGTGGTCGCCGCGCGGCCAGGAGGCCTTCTGTTCTGATAGTTGACGTCATCTTGCCAGCAATCAGAACACCTGTTAGGCAGAGATCCGTGACGCGCACCACCCCGTTAGCACAAGACCCACCAGGGGCAGCACCCAGTTGAATGCAGTGATCCCCGCGACGGAACTGAACAGCACAGCCGACAGCGACGCGCCGCTGGTGGATGCCCACGCCCACATCTATCGGCTGGACATGCCGATGCCGCCCACCGCCTGGCACCAGCCGGCGCGGGATGCCACCCTGGAAGACTACCTTGCCGAAATCGACAAGGCCGGCGTGCGCTTTGCGGTCCTCACCGCCGCCAGCATCAATGGCGACTACAACGATTACATGCTGGACGCCCTGCGGCAGCATCCGCGGCTGCGCGCGACGGTCATCGTCGAGCCCGATACCGACCCCTTCATCCTGCGCATGATGAAGGACATCGGCGTCGTCGGCATCCGCCTGCAGTTCCGCAACGTCGAGGCTCCGCCGGACCTGACCTCGTTTGCCTATCAGAAGCTGTTGCGCCGTGTCGCCGATCTGGACTGGCATGTGCATCTGCATGACGAAGGCGACCGTCTGCCGCAGTTTCTCGCCGCCATCGCACGGGCCGGCCCGCGCCTGGTGATCGACCATTTCGGACGCCCGCCGGCCCCCGCCGGCGCCGAGTCCGAGGGCTTCAAAAAAATTCTTCAGGCGGTCGAGCGCGGCAACACCTGGGTGAAACTGTCGGGCGGATTCCGCCTGCCCGGCGCGGACTTCACGAAGTCCCTTGCCCGGACCCTGATCGAGCAGGCGGGGCCGCAGCGCCTGTTGTGGGGCAGCGACTGGCCCTTCGCCGCCTACGAGGACAGCCTCACCTACGCCAAGGCCATCGCGCTGTACCGCGACATCGTTCCCGACCGGGCCACCCGCCAGGCAATCGATCGAACCGCCCAGGATTTCTATTTCCGCTGAGCGGCCGCCGCGACGCTCCGGGCAGATATCAAACAACCCACAAGCTGCAAGGACAGACCCATGCCGGTGACGCGCCGAGACTTCAAGCTTCGTACGGTTGACGGCATCAACGTCGGCGTGCGGGAGGTGACGGCCGAACCGCTTGAGGCGCCGGCCGGCACCCCCCTCGTCCTGCTGCACGGCACGCGCATTCCCGGCATCAGCGAATACGATCTCCCGGTGCCCAACGGATCGCTGGCGGCCGACCTGGCGCGCGCCGGGCACCGCTGCTTCGTGCTGGATGCCCGCGGCTTCGGCCGCTCGGACCGGCCGCAGGCCATGTCGCGGCCACCCGAAGAGTCGGCGCCGCTGTCGCGCTGCATGGAGATCGTCCGCGACGTGGACGCGGCGGTGGAGGCCCTGCGGGAGGCCACCGGTGTCGAGAAGGTCGCCCTCATGGGCTGGGGCGTCGGCTCCACCATCATGCTGATGCACGCCGCGATGTGGCCGGAGAAGATCAGCCACCTTATTCTCTACAACGCGCTCTACGGAGGCGGCAGCGACCACCCCCGCTACAAGAACCATCCCCTGGAAGATCCCGCGCGGCCGGGACATTTCAATGCCGCGCACTACGGCGGCTACAGCTACAATTCACCGCAGATGCTGGTCGACAAGTGGGACCAGTCCATTCCCATCGACAACAAGGACGAGTGGCGCGATCCGGCCGTCGCCGAGGCCTTCGTGCAGGCCCTGATCGACGGCGACCCGACCTCGGCCAGCCGCCAGCCGCCCAGCTATCGCAGCCCCAATGGGATGCTGGAGGACAGCTACTACATGGGCAGGGGCCAGAAGCTGGTCCATGCCAGCCAGGTCTATGCCAAGGTGCTGATCATCCGCCCGCAACTGGACTACTTCTCCCGGCCGGAAGACATCGCCAGCCTGCGCGACGACCTCGTCCATGCCGAGGACGTCGAGCTGTGGGAGCCGGAAAACGCCACCCACTACATCATCCTGGACCGCCCCGAGCGCGGCCGCACGGCGGCCATCGAGAAGATCCTGGAATTTGTCCGGCGCTAAGCCCCGCCGCCCCCTGCTCGCGCGACTGTGATCTCCCAGCCGGGGCCCGGCCCCGGTTCCGGCCCTGGCAAAAAACCCGGCCCGGCCCCATATTGAGGGAGCAAGATGAGGAAGGGAGATATCCGAATGACCGAGCGCGCTGTTCTGGCCGGTGGTTGCTTCTGGGGCATGCAGGATCTGATCCGCAGGCTCCCCGGCGTCGTCTCGACCCGCGTGGGCTACAGCGGCGGCGACGTGCCGAACGCGACCTACCGCAATCACGGCACCCATGCCGAGGCCATTGAGATCGTCTTCGATCCCGATAAAACCAGCTATCGGCGGCTGCTGGAATTCTTCTTCCAGATCCACGACCCGACCACGCCGAACCGCCAGGGCAACGACCGCGGCCTGTCCTACCGTTCGGCAATCTACTACGCCGACGACGAGCAGAAGCGCGTCGCCGAGAACACCATCGCCGACGTAAACGCCTCGGGCCTCTGGCCCGGCAAGGTGGTGACCGAGGTCGAGCCCGTCGGCGACTTCTGGGAGGCCGAGCCGGAACACCAGGACTACCTGGAGCGCATCCCCAACGGCTACACCTGCCACTTCCCCCGCCCCAACTGGGTGCTGCCCAAACGGGATGCGGCGGAGTGACGGCCGAAGGCTCGGCGCTTTTCCAGGGCACCTTCTTCAGTTCGACGAGTTCCAGGTCGTCGCGCAGCGCCGTACCGACGCCGGGATCGTCGTAGGGGAAGCGCTCCACCTCGCCCGCGCGGACATAGCCGGCCCGCTCGTAGCAGGCGATCAGGGCTTCGCGCAGCTGAATGACGGAGACCTTGCACGACTGCTGGCGGACTTTGCCGTGCCGGGGCAAGAACCGCCTTGAAGGCCGCGTCACCCACAAAACGGCACGAAAACACCACAATTGGTTCTTTGACGGATCGCCGCGCCGGCGCCAAACATCGCCTCCCCGGCCGACCGCGAATCGCGGCGGGCCTGTCACGATCTGAAGGACCAATTCGATATGAAGCTATCGCGACGGCAGTCCCTCGCCGCCAGTCTGCTCGCGCTGCCCCTCGCCACCCTTGCGGCGCGCCCCGCCCTCGGCGCGGGGGTCGAGGACCGGCTGGCCGCCTTGGAAGCGCGGCAGCCCGGGCGTCTCTGCGTCGCCATTCTCGATCTCGGCAGCGGACGGCGCAGCGGGCACCGCGCCGACGAGCCGATGCTGCTCTGCAGCACCTTCAAGGCGCTGGCAGCAGCCTTCGTGCTGGCCCGTGTCGACCGCGGCGCGGAACAGCTCGACCGCCGCATCGTCTTCGCCCCGGACGCGGTGCTGCCGGGCTGGTCGCCGGTAACCGCCAAGCGGTCCGGTGCGCCCGGCATGACCGTGGCCGAACTCTGCGATGCCGTAGTCACCCTCAGCGACAACACCGCGGCCAACCTGCTGCTGCAGAGCTTCGGCGGCCCCGCCGCGCTGACCGCCTTCTGCCGCGATCTCGGCGATACGGTGACGCGCCTGGACCGCATCGAGCCGGAGCTGAACAACCATGACGGCCCGCAGGACCGGCGCGACACCACCACCGCCAATGCCATGCTCGACAGCCTGCGGCGTCTGATCTTCGACGAGGTCCTGTCGGGGCCTTCGCGTTCACAGTTCGCGGCCTGGCTCATCGCCAACAAGACCGGCGACAGGCAGCTGCGTGCCGGCATGCCAGCCGGCTGGCTGGTCGGCGACAAGACCGGCTCCAACGGCGACGCGGTGGGCAACGTCAACGACGTGGCGGTGATCTGGCCGGCCGACCGTGCGCCGCTGATCGTCACCGCCTACTGTGTGCTGCCCAGCCTTGAGCGGCAGCAGCGCTACGCCGTCCTCGCGGAGATCGGCCGCATCGCCGCGGCGGGCTGACCCGCGGCGGCGATGGGGAGGTCCGGCTGCTTGCCTTGTGGCGCCTTGCTAGCCGCGGCCGGCGGCCTCAAGGATCAGGTTTGCGATCTCCTGGGGGTGGGAGACCATCGAAAGATGCCCGGCATCGACCTCGATGGTCTTCGCCCCCATGCGCTTGGCGAGAAAGCGTTCCAGGTCCGGCGAGATGGTCATGTCGTCCTTCGACACGGCATAGTACGACGGCTTGTCGTGCCAGGCCGCCGCCGTGGTGCGGTTGCCGAACAGCGAGGCCGCGGTCGGCTGCTGCTCGGCGAACAGCACCTTCGCCTCCGTCTCCGGCAGGCCGTTGGCGAAGTACTTCACATAGGCGTCTTCGGACAGGGTCGTGAAGCCGTCATAGGCCTGCACGCCCGCGCGCACCGGCATGGTGGGAAACCGCTTCGACAGCGCGACGAAATCCTCATCGGCATCCGGTGCCCGCGCGGCCACGTAGACCAGCGACGCCACCTTCGGATCGTTGCCGACTTCACTGACCAGCGTACCGCTCCAGGAATGCCCCACCAGCACGGTCGGGCCGTCCTGCTGCGCCAGCACCCGGCGCGTCTCGGCGGCCGCGTCGGCCAGCGAGGTCAGCGGGTTCTGCACGGCGGTAACATGCAGGCCCGCCGCCTGCAGGATGGGAATGACCTTGTGCCAACTGGAGCCGTCGGCCCAGGCACCGTGCACCAGCACCACGTTGCGGATGGGTCCGGTGGGCGCCGTCTGAGAAGGGGATTGCGCATAGGCGGTGGCACCGAAGGCGGTACCGGCAACCAGGCACGCGACAGCGAGGCCGCGTATGCGGGAAAACTTCATCGAACTTCTCCATGGAATGAAACCCTCGTCTCATCCATATGGGTCGGTCCGGCGCCACGCCCTGTAACGTTTCGATCACATCATGTTGAGACAGGAATCTTCAATTCCTGCCCCCGCGGCATGGTCACCCGATCGCCTCCGCAGACAGTGTGACGTCCCTTTAGACCCAGGAGACCCAGGCCTCAGGCCTTAGGCTTCAGGCAACCGCGAGCACGATCTTGCCCTGGATATGCCCCTGGGAGGCTCGTTCGTGCGCCTTGCGGGCATCGGCAAGCGGAAAGGTACTGTCTATGGCAACGCGAACCTTCCCGGCATCGAGCAGGCGCCCGACTTCCGTCAGTTGAGCCCCGCTCGAGCGGACCTGGGTTGCCGAAACCGTGACGCCCCGTTCTTCGGCCTCCTCGGCGCCGCCGAAGCCTAAGGGGAACACGGGGAACAATGCACCGCCGCGCTTCAGGGTACGCAGGAAACGAGCGGTGGTCGGGCCGCCGAGGGCATCGACGACCAGATCGATGTCCCGCGCAACCTCCTCGGGAGGCGTGCGGGTGTAGTCGATGAATTCATCGGCACCGAGATCGCGCAGGAAGGGTTCATGGGTGGTCGACGCCACCGCGATGACCCGCGCACCTTTCAGTTTCGCGATCTGGACGGCAAAGTGTCCGACGCCGCCCGCGGCCCCGTTTACCAGGACAGTCTTGCCCTCCAGCGGCACCGGTTCATGTCTGTTGGGCTGCAGCGGGTTCGGTTCGTCGTGCCCCAGTTCGACCATGAACTGCCACGCCGTAAGCAGCGACATCGGCGCTGCGGCGGCGTGCAGGTGATCGATGCCGGCCGGCTTCAGCGCAAGTTCCGACGCCGGCACGCTGACGTATTCGGCATAAGCCCTGCTCTGCCCGAACATGCCGCTGGGAAAGCGAACCATCGAATAGACCGCGTCCCCGACGGAAAAGCCCTCGGCCTTATCGGCGACCGCTTCGACAACGCCCGAAATATCCGTCCCCAGAATAATGGGAAAAGACTTGGGCGGCTGCCATTCAGGAGGCAGTTCCTTATAGCCGCCGCGCAGGTACCAGTCGGGCGGATTGAGGCCGACGGCGTGGACGCGAACCAGCACCTCGCCCGCCTCCAACACGGGCAGCGGCGCATCCTCGTAGCGCAGCACCTCGGGGCCCCCGTATGCATGCTGGCGAACCGCCTTCATCGTCGTCGTCCGCATCGCTTTGTCCTTCACCGGAAATATGATACCTAGAATGGAGCACTGCTCCATATATGCGGAGCACCGATCCGGTTGTCAAGACGAGTCCATGCGAGCCGACGCCAGAAAAAACTATGATCATCTTCTTGCCATCGCGCGCGAGGTGGTGACCGAGCAGGGCGCCGACGCGTCCCTGCGTGACATTGCCCGCAGAGCCGGCGTCGGACTCGGGACGCTTTACCGTCACTTCCCGCGACGCGAAGCATTGCTCGACGCCTTGCTGCGCGCGAACTTCGACGAACTGACGGCAAAGGCAGCCGAACTGGAACGTTCGTCTTCTCCCGAGGAAGCGCTCACGTCGTGGCTACGCGATGCCGTCGCCGTCGCGCACAATTACCGCGGTGCCATAGATTCGATGGTGGCGGCGATCGCCGATCCGGATTCCGCGCTTCACGCCTCGTGCCACACCATGCGGGCGGCGGGCACGCGCCTCCTTGCCCGTGCGCAAGCCGAGGGCAAGGCCCGGGCCGATCTAGACGGCACGGATCTCTTCGCCCTGGTCGGAGCGCTCGCATGGCTCGGCGATCAGCCCTCGCTCGAGCCTCGGGCCCCTCACCTGTTTGACGTCATCGCAGGGGCGATTCTTACCACTCCGTCGGCCCGCGGTACCAAGAAACGCTGACGGAGAGTCCCGCCAATGGGCAGGCGGACGCGGCACCTCGGCTGCAGGCTGGTGACCGGGGTGGTGCCGGCAGACGACCTATAGAAGGCCGGGCCGGATCACCAGGACGACCTGCAGCGCAGGCTCAACGGCGCCGCGCTCAGATGCCGGGCCAGTTCATGACGATGCCGGCCAGCGCGCCGAACAGCAGCAGCAGGCAGGCGACGGCCTGGATTAAGAACCCCGGCAAACGTTTCTCGACGGCCTTTCGGTAGCCGGCATAGTAGAGAACCCGCCCGCCGATCCAGACGAGCCCCAGCACCGCCGCGCCGATATCGCTGAAGTAAATCGCGCAGAGCCACAGCGTCGGCAGGAAGATCGGCATCCATTCCAGCGTGTTCGCATACACGCGGCAGACACGCTCGAAATCCGGGTGTCCGGTCATCGCCGGCAGCTTCACGCCGAACTTCCGGCGGGCCGCCGGTACGCGGGTCCCGAGGAAGACATAGAAGACGACGGCGAGTAGTGTGACCAGCGCGGTGTACTGAGGCATCACGAAATCCTCCAGCGATTCGCCCGTTGCGGCAGATCGGTACACTCTAGGAAGATGTCGCCGCCAGCAAGTCCGTCTGCGGCCTGGACGCCCGGCCCCCTACTCCCACTCGATGGTTCCCGGCGGCTTCGAGGTCACGTCGTAGACGACGCGGTTGATGCCGCGCACCTCGTTGATGAGGCGGGTGGCGACGCCGGCCAGGAAGTCGTGGTCGAAGGGATAGCTTTCCGCCGTCATGCCGTCGGTGGAGGTGACCGCGCGCAGGGCGCAGACGTAGTCGTAGGAGCGCGCGTCGCCCATCACGCCGACGGTCTTCACCGGCAGCAGCACGGCAAAGGCCTGCCAGATGGCGTCGTAGAGCCCGGCCTTGCGGATGGCGTCCAGGTAGACCGCGTCGGCCTTGCGCAGGATCTCCGCCTTGTCGCGGCTGACCGGCCCGGGGATGCGGATGGCGAGGCCCGGCCCCGGGAAAGGATGGCGCCCGACCAGGGCCTCCGGCAGGCCCAGCTCCCGGCCCAGCTCGCGCACCTCGTCCTTGAACAGTTCGCGCAAGGGCTCGACCAGCTGCATGTTCATGCGCTCGGGCAGGCCGCCCACGTTGTGGTGCGACTTGATGGTGACGCTGGGCCCGCCGGTGAAGGACACGGACTCGATGACGTCGGGATAGAGCGTGCCCTGGGCCAGGAAATCGGCGCCGCCGACCTTGGCGGCCTCCTCCTCGAAAACGTCGATGAAGGTGCCGCCGATGATCTTGCGCTTCTTCTCCGGATCGTCGACGCCGTCCAGCTTACCGAGGAAGAGGTCGCTGGCATCCACATGCACCAGCGGGATGTTGTAGTGGTGGCGGAACACCTCGACCACCTGTGCCGCCTCGTCCAGGCGCAGCAGGCCGTGATCGACGAAGATGCAGGTCAGCTGGTCGCCGATGGCCTCGTGGATCAGCACCGCCGCCACCGAGGAGTCGACGCCGCCCGACAGGCCGCAGATGACGCGCGACGTGCCGACCTGAGCGCGGATCGCGTCGACCGCCTGCTGGCGGAAGGCCGCCATGGTCCAGTCGCCGCCGCAGCCGCAGACCTTGTGGGTGAAATTGGACAGCAGCTTGGCGCCGTCCGGTGTATGCACCACCTCGGGATGGAACTGTACGGCGTAGATCTTGCGCGCCTCGTCGGCGACCACCGCGAAGGGCGCGCCCTCGGAAGTCCCGTAGACCTCGAAGCCGTCGGGCAGCTTCACCACCCGGTCGCCGTGGCTCATCCACACCTGGTGACGCTCGCCGGTGCCCCAGACCCCGTCGGTCAGGGTGCAGCCGCCCTTCATCTCGACGAAGGCCTTGCCGAACTCATGATGATCGGAGCCTTCGACCACGCCGCCCAGTTGGGCGCAGATGGTCTGCTGGCCGTAGCAGATGCCGAGGATCGGCAGGCCGAGGTCGAAGACGATCTGCGGCGCGCGCGGGGTGTCGCTGCCGGTGACCGAGGCCGGGCCGCCGGACAGGATGATGCCCTTGGGCTGAAACTCGGCGATGCGCTGCGGCTCTGCATTGAAGGGGATGATCTCGCAGTAGACGCCGCTCTCGCGCACCCGTCGGGCGATGAGCTGGGTTACCTGGGAACCGAAATCGAGAATGAGTATGCGGTCTGTCATGCAGCTCTTCCGTTCTGATCGCGCCCCTTCGCGGGGGCTTGCTTCCCTCTTGCCCGCGACCGTCCGGCCGGGGCATCACATCTTCACCGCTCGGGTCAGGCCCGGGTCATGTCTTCGTCTGGGCCAGCCAGGACTCCAGGTCCGGCCAGCCGTAAGCCAGTTCTTCCAGATCCGTCCCGGCGAAGGTTTCCATGCGGTCGCCGGCGCGCTCACCGCCCATCGCCTCGTAGAAGAAGCGCGCGGGATTGGCGGCCAGCACCCAGACCATGGCGCCGCGGTGACCTTCCTTGGCCAGGGCCTCCAGCGCCGTGGCGAGCAGCCGACGGCCGAGCCCCTGGCCCTGCCAGTCGATACCGACGTAGAGCGCATAGACCTCGCCGCTGTAAGGCAGATCGGCGATGCGGTTGGGCCCGAAGGAGACGAAGCCGATGACCTCCTCCTCGACCTCGGCGACCAGCAGGTCGTTGCCCTTTTCCGCCTTCGCGGCGGTGCGGTGCCACTGCGGCGACGAGCGCGCCACGCTCATGCGCGCCAGATAGTCGGCCGGCACCAGGCCGGCATAGGCGCTCTGCCAGGTTTCGACGTGCACCCGGGCGATGGCGTCGGCGTCGCGCGGCAGCGCCGGACGCAGAACGACAAGCTCGCTCATGCCGCCTCCCCCCTCCGCTCGAAGATCGCGATGAAGAAACCGTCGGTGCCGTGCCGCGCCGGGGTCAGCGTCAGGGTGGGCGCATCGGCGCTCTGCCCGGCCGGATAGGGTGCCGCCAGCGCCGCCTGCCACACCGTGGCGACCGGCAGCGCCGCGAAGTCCGCCGCCTCGGCCAGGAAGGCGTCGGCCTGCGTCTGGTTCTCTTCCGGCAGCAGCGAGCAGGTCACGTAGATTAGGCGGCCGCCGGGTTTCACCAGCAGCGCGGCCCGGCGCAGCACGTCGCGCTGCGCCGTCTTGTAGCTGTCCAGGTCCGCCGGCGTCAGCCGCCAGCGCGCGTCGGGATGGCGCCGCCAGGCACCGGTGCCGCTGCAGGGCGCGTCGACCAGCACCCGGTCGAAGCTGCCGTGCAGGCTCTCGTCGGCGGCCAGGTCCTTGGTCAAGTCCTTGCCGGCGGGCCTGACCGGCCGGCGCTCGAAGAAACCCGCCGCCGCATCGCTGACGCCGGCCCGGCGCAGCCGCAGCGCGCTGCGGTCCAGCCGCGACTGGTCGACATCCATGGCCAGCAGGCGCCCCTGCCCCTGCATTGCCGCGGCCAGCGCCAGGGTCTTGCCGCCGGCACCGGCGCAGACATCGGCGACCGCCATGCCCGGGCGCGCGTCGCACAGCAGGGCGGCCAGTTGCGAGCCCTCGTCCTGTAACTCGACGAGCCCGGCATTGAAGGCCTGGCTGGCGCGCAGCGCACGGCGGCCGGCGACCCGCAGGCCCAGCGGCGACAGCGGCGTCGGCGTCGTCTCGATGCCCTCTTCCGCCAGCGCCCCATGGGCCTCGGCCCGGGTGCCCTGCAGGCTGTTCACCCGCAGATCGATCGGCGCTTCCTGCAGCAGGGCCTCGGCTTCGGCGCCCGCCGCCGGGCCGAAGGCCTCTTCCAGGCGCGGCATGATCCACTCCGGCACCTCGTGGGCGACCCAGGCCGGCGGCGCCGCCTGGCGCAGTGCGGGGTCGTCGAGCCGCGCGACCAGCGCCGTCTCTTCCGCGCTCAAGGGCGCCGGCGCATAGCGCGAGCCGTCGAACAGCCGCGCCAGGCTCTCCGGGGTTTCCCGGTCGCAGAGCTCCAGGTAAGCCAGCAATTGCTGGCGCGGCGACGCGGCGCTGCCCTGGCCGCGCTCCAGCCACCAGGCCAGCCGCGCCCGGTGGCGCAGAACGTCATAGGTCAGCGCGGTGACGGCCTTGCGGTCCTTGGAGCCGATGTAGCGGCGCTGGCGCAGGTAATCGTTGACCGCCAATTCGGCGGGGCCGTTACCGGGCCGCGTGGCGATGCCGTCGAGAATTTCGATGACCGCCTGCAGGCGTGCCGCCGGTATCATGAGCACAGGCTCCCGAATGAGTTGAGCCGGGGCCGGTCATGCGGACACATTTCTTGCCTGGCGGATGGTGGGGAAGTCAGCCGGCGCTCGATCACATCTCGTTGCGGTAGTTGGGCGCCTCGCGCGTGACGGTGACGTCATGCACGTGGCTCTCCCGCAGGCCCGCATTGGTGATTTGCACAAAGCGCGCATTCTTTTGCAGGTCGGCGAGGGTGGCACTGCCGGTATAGCCCATGGCGGCGCGCAGACCGCCGATGAGCTGATGGATGACCGCGCCGACCGGCCCCTTGTAGGGCACCCGGCCTTCGACGCCTTCGGGCACCAGCTTCAGGTTGTCGGCGACTTCCTGCTGGAAGTAGCGGTCGGCCGAGCCGCGCGCCATGGCGCCGACCGAGCCCATGCCGCGGTACGACTTGTAGGAGCGGCCCTGGAACAGGAAGACCTCGCCGGGGCTTTCCTCGGTGCCGGCGAACAGCGAGCCGATCATCGCGCAGCTCGCGCCGGCCGCCATCGCCTTGGCAAGGTCGCCGGAGAACTTGATGCCGCCGTCGGCGATCACCGGCACGCCCAGCTTCTGGCAGACCTCGACGGTGTCGAACAGCGCAGTCAGCTGCGGCATGCCGACGCCGGCCACCATCCGCGTGGTGCAGATGGACCCCGGGCCGATGCCGACCTTGACGGCGTCGGCGCCGGCGTCGATCAGGGCGCGGGCACCACCGGCGGTCGCCACGTTACCGGCGATAACCTGGCAGGTGTTGGAAAGCCGCTTCACGTCGCTGACCGCGCCCATCACGCCGCGCGAGTGGCCGTGGGCGGTATCCACGACAATGACGTCGACGCCGGCTTCCAGCAGTGCCTCGGCCCGCGCCAGGCCGTCGGAGCCGACCCCGACGGCGGCGGCGGCGCGCAGGCGGCCCTGGTCGTCCTTGCAGGCATTGGGATAGGCCTGCGCCTTTTCCATGTCCTTCACGGTGATCAGGCCGATACAGACGTAGTCGTCATCGACCACCAGCAGCTTCTCGATGCGGTGCTGATGCAGCAGGCGCTGCGCCTCTTCCTTGCTGACCCCTTCCTTCACGGTGATCAGCCGTTCCTTGGTCATCAGCGCGGAGACCGGCTCCTTCGGGTTCTCGGCGAAGCGCACGTCGCGGTTGGTCAGCACGCCGACCAGCTTCTTGGTCTTGCGCTCGACCACCGGGATGCCGGAGATCTTGTAGCTTTCCATCAGCGCCAGGGCATTGGCCAGCGGCTCGTCCGGATGGATGGTGACCGGATTGACCACCATGCCGCTTTCGAACTTCTTGACCCGGCGGACCTCGTCGGCTTGCTCGGCGATGGTGAGGTTCTTGTGGATGACGCCGATGCCGCCGGCCTGGGCCAGGGCGATGGCGAGGCGGCCCTCGGTGACCGTGTCCATGGCGGACGAGATCAGCGGAATGCCCAGCTCGATGGAGCTGGTCAGGCGGGTGCGCGTGTCGGTCTGACTGGGGAGGACTGCGGACTCCGCCGGCTCGAGGAGGACGTCGTCGAAAGTGAGAGCCTGTCGGAGTTTCATGCCTATCCCCTTGGCGGTGATTGGCGCCGCATCATACACATAGGTCTCGTCATGCCAAGCGGATTGCGCCCGCCGGGGCGCAGCCCCGGGGTGCAAGGGGCTCATGGCTGGACCGCCGCCCGTTAGGCGCCCCTCCCCTGGCCGTTCCCTTGGCAGCGCAGGCCCCCGACACTATTTGACCTGTATCATCGCGCCGCCCCCGCTGGGGCGGGAGAATCCGCCGGAAAACCTTATCCAGACAGGGACCGAACGGGAAGAATGCCATGAAAGCCACACGAAGCTGGATCGTCATCGCCGACGGGGCCCAGGCCCGTATCCTGGAGAACACCGGCCCCGGCAAGGGCCTCACCCCGCTGCCGGCCGAGGAGAGGCATCAGGACCTGCGCCCGAGTCGCGACATCAACGCGGACCGGCCGGGCCGCACCCATGACCGCATGGGCCCCGGGCGCCACGCCATGGAGCCGCCCAGCGATCCCCACCGCGAGGAAAAGCGCCACTTCGCCACGGAGCTGGCCGGGCGCCTGAATGCCGCGGCCCAGAAGCAGAGCTACGACCGGCTGGTGCTGGTGGCCCCGGCCAAGACCCTGGGCGACCTGCGCCAGGCACTGAGCAAGGAAGCCGCCGCCAAGGTCGAGGGCGAGCTGTCGAAGGACCTCATCCAGATTGCCGACCAGGACCTGCCCGACCACCTCAATGCGGTGATCGCGCTCTAGCCTTCGGCGTCTTCGCCTGCGGGGACCTTATCGGGACCGCCGCGGAATCCCGTGGCGACGAGGTACATCTCCGCCGAATCGGCACGGCTGGCCGCCGGCTTCACATGGGCGACCTTGGCGAAATCCTGCTTCATCCCGGTCAGCAGGTCCCGCTCGGTCCCGCCCTGCAGCACCTTGGCGACGAAAGCGCCGCCGGGGGCCAGGACTTCCTTGGCGAAAAGATACGCCACCTCGACCAGCGCCATGATCTTCAGGTGGTCGGTCTTGGAATGGCCGGTGGCCGAGGCCGCCATGTCCGACAGCACCACATCGGCGGGCCCGCCCAGCGCGGTCTTCAGGCGATCCGGGGCATCTTCGTCCAGGAAGTCGCCGACCATCAGCTCGGCGCCGGCGATCGGCTCCACCTCGATCAGGTCGATGCCGACGACCTTGGCGCTACGCCCGCAGCGTTCGACCACCACCTGGGTCCAGCCGCCCGGCGCACAGCCCAGGTCGACGACCCGGGCGCCGTTCTTCAGAAAGTGGAAGCGGTCGTCCAACTGCGACAGCTTGAAGGCGGCGCGCGACCGGTAGCCGCGCTTGCGCGCCTCGGCGACGTAGGGGTCGTTCAGTTGCCGCTCCAGCCAGCGCGCCGAAGAAATCGAGCGCCGCTTGGCGGTCTTCACCCGGACCTTGAGGTTGCGCCCGGAAACGTCGCGCCCGCTGGAGCCCCGTCCGGCGCCGCCTGCCGCACCCCCGCGGCCACTGCCGCCCCGGCCGCCGCCCGCACGCCCTCCTCCTCCAGATTTTGCCAAAATGCCGATCCTCAATACTGCTCGGGAAAGCTGGCCAGAAATACTGGCCGGAAAAACTGGCCCGGGCGGGCCTTAATCCGCGTCCGGTTCCGCCGCCCAGCGGCCTCCGGGCGCGCTGATACCATGGATCATGGCATAGAGCATCCCTTCCCGCAGACCGCGGTCGGCGACCCGCAGCCGGTCGGCCGGCCACAGGCGGCAGATCGCCGCCAGAATGGCACAGCCGGCGACCACCAGGTCGGCCCGCTGCGGGCCAATGCAGGGGTGCCCGGCACGCTCGGCATCGCTCATGGCGGCGATGCGGGCCGACATCTCCCGCACGGTGGCCATATCCAGGTAGGTGCCGTCGACCGCGGCGCGGTCGTAGCGCGGCAGATCCTGATGCACCCCGGCCAGGGTGGTCACCGTGCCGGAGGTTCCCAGCATCTGGACCCCGCTCGCCGTGACCGACTGGCTGACCCGGTGGCGCCGGTCGAAATCGGCAAGCGCCTCGGCCATCTCCGCTTCCATAGCGGCGTAGGGGCCGCCCCCGATGCCGGCGCCATGCTTTTCGGCGCCATACTTTTCAGCGCCATACTTTTCAGCCAGGGTGATGACGCCGATCGGCACCGACAACCAGGCATGGAGCGACAGCTCGATCGGTTGCAGGGCTCCGTTGCCGCGGCCCGCCGGCCTTGCGGTCGCCGGCTCGCCCGGTTCGGCCTTCAGCCAGCAGATCTCGGTGCTGCCGCCGCCGATGTCGAACAGCAGGATGTCGGGAATAGCCGGGTCGATGAGCGGCGCGCAGCCACAGATCGCCAGGGCCGCCTCCTCGTTCTGCGAGATGATCTCGAGTTCGATGCCGGTCTCCCGCCGCACCGCGTCCAGGAAATCCGCGCAGTTGGCCGCCTGACGGCAGGCCTCGGTGGCGACCGCGCGCACCTGGGTCACGCCGCGCCGGTCGATCTTGCCGGCGCAGACCCGCAGCGCCTCGATGGTGCGCGCCATGGCGGCCCCCGACAGCTCGCCGCTGGCCGCCAGGCCCTCGCCCAGGCGCACGATGCGCGAGAAAGCGTCGACCACGCGGAACCCGTCTCGCGAGGGACGGGCAACCAGCAGGCGGCAATTGTTGGTGCCGAGGTCGAGCGCGGCATAGACGCCGCCCAGCCCACGCCCGTCCCGCGACCCGTCCGGCCGCCCGTCTGGTCGCCCGTCTGGTCGCTTGGCCTCCTGCCGCTTCCAGGCGGCGGCGCCCTGCCCGTTTACGAAGGCTGTCACTTTAAGGCCCGATCCCGTTCTTTTTAGGCGCCCGACAGGCACCCCGGTGTCCGGAGGCTCGCCTTTGGCGCGGTCTTTGCGGCTATCCTAGCGTGATGGCAGCGCTTTTCGCCAGCGCCCCGCACCCCGGCGGGATGCCGAAACGGCAAAAAATCCTGGGGAAGCGCCCGAAAAGTGGCCGAAAAGAGGTTGTCACCGGGGGGGCGGTAGGACTATGTAAAGCACCGCCGCGCTAAGAAGGGCCCGGATACTATCCGGACGAGGCCCTCTCAAGCCCGCCTGCTGGGGGATAGTTTAGCGGTAGAACTCTCGGCTCTGACCCGAGCAGCCCTGGTTCGAATCCAGGTCCCCCAGCCAAATCTTCCAGACCAGACCCTGCATATGCCTTCCCGGTTGACCCTGGAAGCGGACGTCGACGCCTGCGGCAGCCGACGTCGCCGTCGTGCCAGGAGCGGACATCTATGCGCGGCTGCCGAGGAACCCCGACGCCGCCTCGATGAAGTCTTCAGCATGTTCTGGCGACGCGAAGGGGCCGAGCAACGGCTGGGACGCGACGATGGGGCAGAGCCGTCCGTAGCACGTTCATCACGCCAAAGACATTGACGTCGAACTGCGCCCTCGCCTGGTCGTCGCTAATGGCCTCAAAAAGTCCGAACTGGCCGTGCCCGCGTTGTTCACTACGGCATCCAGATGGCCGAAGCGCGCGATGCCCGCCTCGACCGCAATCTGGATGCTGACGTTATCCTGGACGTCGAGGCGCGCGATCAGCACCGACGGGAGGTCGCCCAGTTCCGCCGCCTTCAACGGCTCCCGCATGGTCTCGACGACATTCCATCCTTCGGCGTCGAAGTACTTCGCCGCCGCCCTTCCAATGCTCGATGAGCATCCCGCTATCAAGACCGTCTGGTTCAATTCGCATCCTCTCTCTTCTTCGCCGGGTCAACAGCGTCTACTTCTGAATGAATGCAAGAAGAGCCTCGTTGACGGTCTCCGCCTGAGTCGTGCACATGCCATGCGGATAGCCCGCGAAGATCTTCAGAGTGCCATTCCTCAGGAGCTTCACGGATAGCAGCGCTGAGTCGGCTATCGGAACGATCTGGTCGTCGTCGCCGTGCATGACCAGCGTCGGCACCTCGATGACCTTGAGATCCTCGGTGAAATCGGTCTCCGAGAAAGCCTTGATGCTGTCGTAGTGTGCCTTGGCGCCGCCCATCATGCCTTGACGCCACCAGTTGCGGATGACACCTTCCGAGACCTCGGCGCCTTCCCGGTTAAAGCCGTAGAATGGCCCGCTGGGGATGTCGAGGTAGAACTGCGCGCGGTTGGCGGCGAGCGCTTTGCGGAAGCCATCGAAGACCTCGATCGGCAGGCCGCCCGGATTGGCCGCGGTCTTCAGCATGATCGGCGGCACCGCACCGATGATGACCAGTTTCGCAACGCGGCCCTTGCCGTGGCGGGCCACGTAGCGCGTCGCCTCGCCGCCTCCGGTGGAATGACCGATATGAACGGCGTCACGCAGGTCCAGGTGTTCGGTCAGCGCCGCGACGTCGGCGGCGTAGTGGTCCATATCATTGCCGACGGCGGTCTGGGTCGAGCGGCCATGGCCGCGGCGGTCAAGGGCGATGACCCGGTAACCCTTCTCAAGGAAATACAGCATCTGCGCGTCCCAGTCATCGGCACTGAGCGGCCAGCCGTGGTGGAACACGATGGGCTGCCCGGCGCCCCAATCCTTGTAGAAGATTTCGACACCGTCCCTGGTGGTGACAAAGCCGCTGCCTTCGGCCTTCAGGGAGGCCGCCGCGCCGGTCGCCGCAGAGGCGGCAAGCGGTACGGCCGCAGCCAGCGGCAAAGCCGCAGCCGCCCCGGAGGCGGCGACCAGCAGGGCACGGCGGCTTGCCGTCGGCATGGTCGGGTTATTGTTGATGTGCATTTTTCGTATCCTCTGTGTTCTGGTGTGGGACAATTCTGGGCGGCGGTCGTCTGAAACGAAGGGTCTCTCAGCCCTTCGCCTGGAGCCGCCGCACGGTCTCCTCGGTCGTCCACAGCGCGTTGGCGATGTAGCGATAGTTGGTCACAGCCGCGAGATAGCCGTCGCCCTCCGGGAGCTTAGGCCCGGCGACGGCGTCACGGACCACCGCCACTTCGAACCCCTGCTCCAAAAAGTCGCGAAGGTGAGATTCAACGCAGAGATTTGCGATCATGCCCGCCAGGATGATCTGATCCACCCGCTGCTTCCTCAACTGCAGACCGATGTCGTTCACGCGCGGGCTGTAGAGCTTGTGCGGCGAGCAGATGATGGTCTTGCCGTCTTCGATGTAGGGCTTCAGCTCCGGCAGGAAATCCGCCCCGGAGCCGCGAAAGCCGTCGAGGGTAAGCGGACCGGGTCGGTCGAAAACGCCGATGTCGTGCTGGAAGATCTCTGCCGGGCCGCCGAACTTCCAGGCGTGATCGTAGGGATAGTAGTAGTGGGGCGAGATCGCGACGGTGATTCCGGCCTCCTTTGAGGCCTTGAACAGCCGCCCCAGATTACCCACCGTATTCTGCTCGGTAACGCTCTCGCCCAACACAGGCCAGGCCGCGCCCTGCGGGCTGAGAAAGTCGATCTGCGGATCGATAACCACGAGGGCGGTCCGTGGCAGGTCCAATTCCATGCCCGGATCGGGCAGCGCCGGCTTTTCCGGATCCGCGTAGTCGCTCATCGCGGCATGTGCACTGCCGGCCGTCATGGCCGCGACCGGGGCCGCGGCGGCAATAGCCGCGGCACCTGCCAGAAACCGGCGCCTGTCCGCTGATGGATGGTCATCACACATCTTTCCACTCCTTTGATTGCGTCAGCGGATCTTGCGTAGGCTGACTGTTGCGGGAAGACTTATGTTCAAGAGGCGGCCCATCATGCAGACGACGCATCGCCGCCGAGCCAGTCCTGGAAGCGGATTGAGCCAATGATCGGATCCGCGCCGGGTAGTAGAGAGCGGTCATCCAGGACCGTTCCGTAGTAGCGCGCCCGAACGTCGGCAATGACCCGGCGGTCGTCCCCCCTCGCTTCCAGATAAAGCTGCGCGAACACGTCGAGCGGCTGACGCTCCGGGCCGGCAATTTCTCGAGTGCCATAGAGAGGCGGTTCAGTTACCAGCGTTGCCAGGACGGCAGCCACATCGGCAGACGCCACCGGTTGGATGAGAGCGGGAGAGACATGGACCGTCGCCCCCCGGTTGCCGGCCTCCACAAAGGAGGCAACGCACTCGAACAAAGGGGTTGCTCGAAGAATCGTGTGGGGAAGCCCCGACGCCCTAAGAAGATTTTCCTGTCTACTTCGCGCCGCCAAATTGGGGCTGTCAGGGAAACGGTCGACGCCAACAACGGACAGGGACAGGTGGTGCCCCACTCCCGCATTCCGTTCGGCGGCCAGCAGGTTCGCGCCAAGAGGGGCGAAGAAAGCCAGGGTGGCTTCGTCCGCAAAAGCTGGGGGTACAATCGGTGGTGTATCGGAGATATCGACAACTACATCTTTGCACGCAAAGCGGGAGCCGATTCCGCTCTTTGCGGTACCGCCGATGGAAGCCGGCGAAGCGGCCTCCACACTATGGCCGCGATTGCCGAGGAGCTCCGCCAGATGGGGGCCGATCAGCCCGACCCCTTCGATAATCAGAATATTCAAGAGATGCTCTCCGACTCGCGAAAACGCTCTCGGCGTCCTCTTCTTTGAGCTTGCTGAAAGCGTGCCTCCAAAGCTTTGCGGGGAGCTTGAATTTCTATTGTTTTCGCACGCAATCTCTGTCCAAAGTGCGGGTCTTCCGGGCGGTGAGACCTCCGGCGTGCCAGGCGGCGCAGGCCGTCGATTACGGAGCTGTCACGTGCGATATCTCTTCGAAGACTTCACCCTCGACCTGGACCGCCGGGAGCTGGTTCGGGGTGACGCGGCCATAGCAATCACCCCTCTTGCCTTCGACCTGCTCACTTATCTGGTGCAAAACCGCAGTCACGTCGTCAGCAAGGATCTCCTGCTCGATGCCGTCTGGGATGGCCGCATCGTTTCAGAGGCCACGCTCAGCAGTCACATCAATGCCGTCCGACGCGCGGTCGGCGACAGCGGTGGAGAACAACGCCTGGTTCGCACAGTCGCCCGAAAGGGGTTTCGCTTTGTGGGCTCGGTCATGGAAGAGGAGGCCGACCGGCAAGCCGCAACGCCCGCCCTCCATGCGGCAAAGGTCGAACCGCTTCCCTTGCCGCTGCCGGACAAACCCTCGATTGCCGTTCTGCCCTTCTTGAATCTGAGCGGCGATCCTCAGCAGGACTATTTTGCAGACGGTATCGTCGAGGACATCATCGGCGCGCTCGCACGGATGCGGTGGCTTTTCGTCACCGCGCGCAATTCCAGCTTTGCGTACAAGGACCGAACCGCGGACGTGAAGCAGGTCGGCAGGGAACTCGGCGTCCGCTATGTGTTGGAAGGCAGCCTGCGCAAGTCAGCAGACCGTATTCGCATCACGGGCCAGCTGATCGATGCGCATTCGGGCGCCCACATCTGGGCGGAACGCTTCGAAGGCGTCCTAGGCGACATCTTCGAACTGCAGGACCAGGTCACCACCGGCGTGGTGGGCGCCATCACACCGCGCCTGGAGCGCGCCGAAATTGAGCGGGCTCTGCACAAACCAACGGAAAGCCTGGACGCCTACGACTACTACCTGCGCGGCATGGCCGATATCCACCAGGGAACGCGCGATGGCGTGACCAGGGCGCAGCCCCTTTTCCGCAAGGCTATCGATGCGGATCCGAACTTCGCTTCCGCCCATGCCATGGCGGCATGGTGTCATTTCTGGCGCAAGTTCAACGGCTGGATGGAGGATCGGCCCCACGAAATCGAAGAGGGCGTTGAACTGGCACGCCGTGCCATCGAACTCGGCCCGGATGATGCCGTCGCGCTGGCCAGGGGCGGCCATGCCCTGGCTCACTTCCTCGGGGACATAGACGGCGGCATCGAGCTGGTGGACCGCGCTCTCGTTCTGAACCCCAATTTTGCCGTCGGCTGGTTCCTCAGCGGATTCCTCAGAATCTGGAAGGATGCGCCCGACGATGCCATTGAGCGGTTTCAATGCGCTATGCGTCTCAGCCCCCTGGATTCGGAGATGTTTCGCATGCAGGCAGGCACCGCAATGGCCCATTTGCTGGCCAACCGGCCCGACGATGCCATCCTCTGGGCCGAAAGGGCCTCTGCGGCCCTGCCCAGCTTTCTGATCGCGGCGAGTATCATTGCCGCGGGCCACGCGCTTGCCGGACGAATGCCGCAAGCGCGCCAGGAAATGGATCGGCTTCGCAAACTCGATCCCACGCTGCGCATTTCAAATCTGACCGGGTGGATCCCGCTTCATCACCCGCCGTCGTTCACGCTCTTTGCCGACGGTCTGCGGCGCGCGGGTCTGCCGGAGTAGGTCAAGCCCGCACGGCAGTCGGCGCCCCCAGCTTCGCATCGACCCTCGGCCCCAGCAGCATCGGGCCGAACCGGACCAGGAATAAGGAAAAGGCCGTGATCCACAACAGCGCCGAAGCCGAGAGAAAAGCCGTGTAGTATCCGGGGACGACCTCCGCCACGAGGCGCAGCACGGCGCAGAGATGGGCGGAAATGTAGATGGCGCTCACCAAGCCATCGGCGTGCAGCCGCCGCCCGGTATGCCCCAGGGTCGCCCGGGTCTGGATCGCCAGGATCATTCCGAGGATGGCTCCAGCCGCCAGGCCATGCACAGGCGCGACTGCCGACACCCCGCCCGGGAACAGGATGGATCCTGCGAGAAGAGCAAGGCCGACCGGAACCCAGAGATACGCCAGATGCAGGCTCCAGACTAAGGGCTCAGACCAGGCTCGCAAACCGCCCCACCGCGACAGGCGCGCGGCCTGCAGCAGCGCAGCAAGGCCCGCCGCCCCGGCCGTTGCGTCCTGCGCCGGCAGCACGGTCCACAGCAGCAGCGCGCCCGCCGTAGACGCCAGCGCCGCCCGGTCGACCCAACCGTGCGTCGGCGGGCGCGGCAGTTTCCTTGCCTCCAGCCAGTTTCCGGTGAAGGCGGGGATCACGCGTCCTCCAACAAGGGAAATCAGCAAGACCAGGACGGAAAGACCGGCCCGCTCACCGGCGGCGATACATTCGGGAAGATCGTGGAGGATCCCCCACTGCACCAAGCCGTCAGCCGCCAAAAACAGGCTGAGAAGCGTAACCAGGATCATACCCCGCCAGAACCGGGCCGCGATGACTTCATGAGCGGCGAAAACAGCGACCACAAGGGGGAATGCCAGGTCCAACGCCGCGGCAAGCCAAAGACCGGCCGGCTCCGACAGGTTCATGGCCAGGCGCCCCGACAGCCACAGAACCACCAGGATGCACAGCGGCCATCCGCGCAGCTTCGGCCGCCCCGTCCAGTTCGGCATGGCCGTGAGCGCAAAGCCCGCGACGGAGGCCAGGGCGAAACCGAAGAGCATCTCGTGGGCGTGCCAGGCAAGCGTATCCATAGCGATCGGCAGACTCCACCAGCCGGCCAAGGCTCCCATCCACGCCGTCAAGGCGACGATGGCATAGAGGCTGCCGCCCAGAAAGAACGGGCGCAGTCCTTCGCTGAGGAAGGCCCCGTCGGCGGCGCCCCGGACAGTGCGTGTCAACCCGCGCATAAGGGATCAGCCGATCTGCGCGCTACCTTATATGTCTGCCCGAACGGGGAGGCGCGCTTTGCCGCGTCTTCGGCAATTTCTTCGATGGCAAGAGGATCGACCACGGTCACCCTCTGCCGGCCCAGTTCCACCAGCCCCCTCTGCTGCCAGCCGGAGAGGATGCGCGAGGCCGTGTAAAGCGTGGTGCCGGCCATCTCCGCGACGTCCTGCCGGGAAACCGGAAAATCCACGTCGATCCCCTCCGGATGGTTGCGGCCTGCCTGGGAGATCAGGCGCACAATGTTGTGCGCGATCCGCCGTTCGACACGCTCGGTCTGCAATTCGCAGAGCCGCATCTGGGTCTCCGCCAGCCGTCTTGCCAGATAGCGCACGGCGTTCAGAGCAATGACAGGGTGATCCGCGACCAGCTTTGCCATGTCCTGGCGTCGCCAGCGAAGCGACCAGGAATCCACGACCGCTGTGGCTGTGGCAGGATAGCTGTCGTCCGAGCAGACGGCGACGCAGCCAAAGACCTCGTTCGGCCCCACGTAGTTCAGCAATACCTCCTGACCGGCCGCGGTCCCTTGGGTCACCTTGATACGCCCGACGGCGAGCACGTACAACGCGTCCGCCGATCCGCCCTGTTCGAACACCTGACGCCCGGCGTCCACCCGCGTCCAATCGGCGGACCGCAGTGCCTCCGCCCGCACGACATGGTCTACGCCTGAAAACAGGCAGACGGCATCCAGCTGCGTCGGATTAATGCTGCTTGTCGGAAACATCATGCACACCTCGTCTCAGGACAGGGCGACCTAGCGGCCCTGTACAATGGCACCGGCTTCGGCCTTGGGACCTGGATCACCCGGCTCGCCGCCTGGCTCCGCAGAAAAGTATTTCTCGAACTTGCCCGACTCATCCCGATAGGCATCCGCGTCCGCCGGCGGCTGGCCTTTCAGCGTGATGTTCGGCCAGACTTCGGCAAAGCGTTTGTTCAGATCCAGCCAGGGCTCCGCCTGCAGGTCCGCATCGGGCAAGATTGCCTTGGCGGGACATTCGGGTTCGCACACGCCGCAGTCGATGCATTCATCTGGATGAATCACCAGCATGTTTGCGCCTTCGTAGAAGCAGTCCACCGGGCAGACCTCGACGCAATCCATGTACTTGCACTTGATGCACAGGTCCGTGACCACGTAGGTCATGACGCCTCCGATCTGGGCGGCCGGAAGGCGCCCGCCTGCCCTGCATGGGTCCGGAAGAACATGCCGAGTTGAAGGCTTTCGGCAATCCGCTCGGCACGGTCGATGAACATCTGCGCGATATGTCTCGGACATTCAGCGCGCGCCGTCTCGCGGAACAGGGTCAGCCATTGCTCAAAATGGTCGGGACGAACATCTTTCAGCCGCAGATGCGCGACCATGGGCTTTCCCTTGTAGCGCCCGGTCATCAGCATCACCGATGACCAGAAGTCGCACATCTTGGCGAGATGGTGATCCCAACCGTCTTGTATTTCCGCGTCGAAGATCGGACCGAGCGTGGGATCGGCGCGCACCCTAGCGTAGAAGGCTAAGACCACCCGGCGCACCATGGCCTCGTCCACGTCCTCGTGGACGGGGTGCCTGAGCGGCCGGCCTGGTGCGCTGGGATCTGCTGGCTGTGACATCGCTGCCTCGAAACTCTGCAAAACTCCATACCAACAATCTAGGCGTCCGCCTCCTTAAAGCAATATGTAAAATACTTCTTTTGTGCGACAGGCTGTCGCGGGGCACTGCAGAGTTCAGGAAATCGCGGAATTCATCCCCAGGAGACGGCGCAGATTGCGCTGGGGCCTCAGAAGGTCGGCAAGGGTGTAGCCGTCCAGAACCTCGAAGAAAGCTTCCAGGGCATCGCGCAAGGCCGACGTCAGCACGCAGCCGCCCGTCAGCCGGCAGCCATTCGGCCCGGCCTCGAAGCACTCCACGAGCCTGAAGTCCGCCTCGGTCCGCCGCACCAGGGCGCCGACGTTGATTTCCGAGGGGTCCCGCAGCAGGTACATCCCGCCGCTCTTGCCGCGGATGGTCGAGATCAGGCCCTGATGGCTGAGATCCTGAACGATCTTCATCAGGTGATTCCTGGAAATGCCGTAGCATTCCGAGATTTCCCGAATCGTCGCCCGTTCATTGCCGTTCAGGCCCAGGTAGATCAGGGTCCGGAGGGTGAAGTCGGTATAGCTGGTCAAACGCATGGGCAGGTGTCACCTGGAGAGCCGTAAATGCTGGTTTCCAGCATATTATATGCTTCTTTTGGTCGGCACCCAAGACCCGCCGCTCGGCGGGCTGCCGTCAGCCGCTGGCGAGTCCCGAAAATACGCCCCAGGGTGTGTGACTGCGGGCGACGGATACGATGAACCCGAAAGTCAGCAGGGCCGTGCCGAAAGCGGCCCAACGGAACCGCCGGGCGGTCCCTTCACGGAAGGCCATGACGCCCAGGAAAATGTATAGGATCAGCAGCCCCACCTTCACAGTCAGCCAGGCGTCGACGAAAGGGTATTGCTCAATGACCGTCGTCAGCATCAGCGCCGCGGTCAGCAGTACCGTGTCGATGGTGTAGCTGAGATAACGCAGCGGTGCGGCACGCGGCCAGGCCGCGCCGAGGTTGAGCGCCAAGCCCCGGATGAGGAACAGCGTCCCGCTGGTAGCCACCGCCACGACATGAATCAGGTGGATCTGCTGATAGAATGCGTTCACCGGATGCGTTCCAGGCTGACAGGGTCAGGTAGACCGCCGAGGCGACACCACCTGACCCTGCCCTGCCCTAGCGGCCCGCCGCGGGGGAGTCCCCGAGACGCCGGGCCAGGTTGGGGTCCGGATGCTTGCCTTCGCTACGCGGGGCGAGCCACAGGCTGGCCACGAAGGCCGCTAGGGAAAGGGCGCCGATGCTGAAGATGACATCGCCGACCATGCGCAGCCACACCAGCAGATCGACGAAGGGCTGCTGCATGAATTCGGCCGACCGCACATAGGCGTAACCATGCTCGATGGATGCGAACAGCTGGATCGTGCCCAGGGGCAGCAGCGTCAGCAGCGCCATCAGGCTAAGGCCGATGTTGAGCCCCCAGAAGCCGATCCGCAGCAGGCTCTCGTTCCACACCGCCTGCGGCTTCAGCCCACGCAGGCAGAACAACAGCAGGCCGATGCCCAGCATGCCGTACACCCCGAAGAGAGCCGTATGGCCGTGCAGCGGCGTGAGGTTGAGGCCCTGCATGTAGTAGAGCGAAAGCGGCGGGTTGATCAGGAAACCGAACAGGCCCGCCCCCACCAGGTTCCAGAAGGCTACCGCGATGAAAAAGCGGATCGGCCAGCGGTAGCGCTGCACCCAGGGCGTCGCGCCGCTCAGCTTATAGATGTGATGCGCCTCAAATCCGATATAGGCGAGAGGCACCACCTCCAGCGCCGAGAAGCTCGCTCCCAGGGCCAGCACCACCGTCGGCGTTCCGGCGAAGTAGATGTGGTGCATGGTGCCCAGAACTCCGCCGGCCATGAAGATGATGGTGGCGAACAGCACCGCAACCGTTGCCGTGCGGATCGCCAGCAGCCCCAGGCGCGTGAACAGAAAGGCGATGACCGCGGTGGCAAAGACCTCGAAAAAACCTTCGACCCACAGGTGGACCAGCCACCAGCGCCAGTACTCGACGATCGACAGGTGCGTCTTCTCCCCCCACATCAGCGAGGCGCCGAAAAACACGCCGATCGCGATGGTCGAAAGAAAGACCAGGCCGACGATCGACCGGGACTCCGCCCCCTTCTGCAGCGCCGGCCAAAGTCCGCGCCCGACGAGGATCAGCCACAGCATCAGCCCGATGAACAGGAACCACTGCCAGAAGCGGCCGATGTCGGCGTATTCCCAGCCCTGGTGGCCGAACCAGAAGTTCAGGTCCAGCCCGAGGGTTTGCATCACCGCCAGCCATTGGCCGGAAAACGCCCCGACCACGATGACCAGTAGGCAGGTCCACAGGAAATTGACGCCCAGCCGCTGGAGCCGCGGCTCATGACCCGATACCGCCGGCGCGACGTAGAGACCGGTGCCGAGCCAGGCGACGGCGATCCACAGCACCGCGAGTTGGGTGTGCCAGGTCCGGCTGAGCGAATAGGGCAGCACCTCGGAAAGCGCGAAGCCGTAGGCGTCCTGGCCTTCGACCTGGTAGTGCGCAGTGATCGCGCCCAGCAGGATCTGCACCAGGAACAGGGCGATGACGAGCCAGAAATACTTGGCTGTCGCCGTCATGGAGGGCGTCACCCAGACCTTGTTCCAGGGGTCCTCCGCCGGCGGCATGTGTCCATCGCGATGGTCCGCATTCGCGGCGTAGTGCCAGCCCAGCAGCGCGATGCCGGCCAGCAGGAACAGCACGCTGAAAACCGACCAGAGGTAGGTGCTCGTCGGCGGATGGTTGCCCACCAGCGGCTCGTTCGGCCAGTTGTTGGTGTAGGTGATGTCGCTCTGCGGGCGCTCGGTAACCGCCGCCCAGGCAGTCCACCAGAAAAACGCGCCGAGAAGCCGGCGATGCTCCGGATCCGGGATCGTATCGTTCTTCATGGCGTAGGCTTCGCGCAGGCCCGCTGTCGCGGGATCGTCGCCGAACAGGCTTTCATAGTGAGCCGAGACTGTCCGGTCCGCGGCGGCGCGTTCCCTGCTGATGATGACAACGCCGGCCTGCGGATCGTAGGTATTGACCCTGAGCTGGCTCTTCAGCCGCCGTTCCAGTCCCGCCTGCTCCTCCGGATTGAGGCTGGCGTAGTCCGCTGCGCCACTCTCTTGGGCCCAGATGTCCATCAGGGCGATGGCTTCCCGGTGCAGCCAGTCGGCGCTCCAGTCCGGCGCGACGTAGCCGCCGTGCCCCCAGATCGAACCAAGCTGCATGCCGCCGATCGACTGCCAGACCTGACGCCCGGTCTCGATGTCGGCGCGTGTGTAGAGAACATCACCGCCAACCATCTCGACTCTTTCCGGCATCGGCGGTGCCTGCTGATAAATCTGCCCGCCTGACCATAGCAGGACGGAAAAGCTGGAGATCAGGAGGACCGCCAGAACAATCCAGAGCTTCTTGGTAGAGTTCATTTTATGCCTGCCTCGGCCCGCCGGTTTCCGGCCACGCCGTTTTCCCTTTGGTTTGATGGATCACCCGCACGAGATACCGCAACCCGCCGGTCCGGTCTTTGCGCTTCAGCAAAGACGGTTCACATCCGCGGATCGGGGCCGCCGGCCGGCAGTCCCCCCTCATTCGCCGAATGGCGTCAGCAGCCCCTGCTCGTCGCTGTTCAGCACGAAAACGGCCAGCAGTTTCGCGTCTTCAGTCTCGCTGGCATTCGCGCTGACGCCGTGCCGGCTGCCCGGCAGCTCAATGAAGGCCTCGCCGGCGTGAAAGGTGGTGGTCGGCCCCTCGTCGATCTGGCTTTTCACCGCACCTTCCAGAACCCTGGCATAGATGAATGCCGAGGCCGGGTGCGTATGGCCGGGCGAATAACCGCCCGGCCCGTACTCGACCAGCACGACTTTCATTTTCTTGCCCGGCGCATTCGACAGGTCCTGCTCGAACACCACCGTCACTTTGGAGTTCTTGCCCGGAACATCATGCCCAAAAGCAGAACTTTGTAGAGTGCAACTCAGGAAAAGAGCTGCCGTTAGAATTGCTGCGGAGATCCGTCCCATCTTCCAATCCTCCTGTTGCGGCACGGCTGCCACCGCTGAGAGGACATCACCGCTTGCCGGCAAGTCCCTGCGGTAGTCCCTGCCGCAATACATCGGCCGGGAGCGCTGTTAGGAGATGCAAGATCACAGAAGGCCGGTCGAAAGTCTTTGTACGCCGGCCCTTTTTCGCTTGCCGGAAGCTTCAAGTTTCGTCCAAAGGGCTTGTATGAACCTCGGCTGCCCATGGAGGAAAAGCGGCCTATTCGGGTATCCCTGCCAGACGGAGTCCCTTCGAAAACGGCGCCATGTGCTGCGGGTCCCGGATCGGAGTCCAGTTCTGCAATTCGCTGACCCGCAGGGTCGGCACCACCCGCCGCAACGCGTCGGCAGCTTTCGCCGCCTCTTCCCCTCGGCCGGCGAGGGCGTAACTGGCGGCCAGAACGCTTAGTCCCAGGGCGAAATCCGGCAAGGCCCTCACCGCCTTTTCTGCCCACTCGGCCGCAGCATCGACACGTCCCGCCAACATGTGGGCCAAGGCAACCCCGCCTTGGATCCGGCAGATCTCCGGATCGAAGGGGCTGAGCCGCATAGCCCGGGCGAACTGCTCGATAGCCTCCTCGGGCTTGCCATGCCACAGCTGAGAGAAACCGCCGGCATACCAAGCCGTCGCAAGATTTGGATTGAGTCTCTGCGACCTCTGTATCAGCTCAGACCCGCCGGTTACATCGCCCGCCAGGTGTGGGAGCGCATGACCGCTTCGAGCTAAGGCGACCGCGTCTTCCGGGCCCGAGGCGGCGGCATGCCGCGCCAAGCGGGCTCCCTCGGGGAACTCCCGATGGCGATCGACAGTCCAGCCATTGACCTTGCGCCATGCATAGCACCAGGCGGCCATGGCGCATGCCGGTGCGTAGTCCGGATCCTGTTCCAAAGCCCTATAGAAATGCGATAGCGCTTCTTCCGTGGCCTGCCGCCCTCCCTGGTGAAAACGGGCCATGCCGCGCAGGTAGTGGTCATAAGCCCCGAGATTTTCGGGTGTTTTTATCGCGACACGCCGAATTTCCGCACGCTCCACTTGCGGCGCGATCGCTGCGGCAACGGCCGAGGCAATCTGGTCCTGCAACTCGAATATGTCTTCCAGGACAGACTCAAATCGATCAGCCCATATGTGGCCGCGGGTCGTTGCATCGATAAGCATTCCCGTGATGCGCACGCGGTTGCCAACCTTGCGCAAACTGCCTTCCAGGACATAGCGAACGCCCAGTTCCTGCCCCACCTGCTTGACGTCGACCGGGTGGGATCGATAGGTGAAGCTGGAGTCTCTGGCGATCACGAACAGCCATTGATTGCGCGCAAGGCTAGAAATAACATCCTCAACCACGCCGTCGATGAAGTAGTCCTGTTCCGCATCCCCGCTGAGGTTCAAGAACGGCAGCACGGCAAGCGACGGCTTGTCGGGAAGGTCGGGCCAGTCGGTGGTGGCCGCTTCGGCAAGGCCGGTAACGGGGCCGGCTTTAAGGTCTGCGCCAACGACTTGTGATTCCCGCACCTCCGCCACAAATCGGAACCCTCTTCGGGCAACTGTCCGGATGATCCGTTGCTGCTCGCCATCGTCGGCAACGGCCTTCCGCGCTGCATTGATGTGGCTCGTCAGCGTGGACTCTGAGACGACGCGCCCCCTCCAGACGGCGGCCAGCAGGTCCTGTTTGCTGACGACCCGGTCTCGGTTGACGAGCAGAAACTGCAGAAGATCGAAGATCTGCGGCCCCACCGGGATCCCTTTGCCGCGGCGAGACAGCTCCCGCCGCTCCGGGTCTAGGACGAACTCTTCGAAGGTATAGCCCACCCCATTTTCCTCTCAGCCCAGGCAAGGTCCTGCGCGCTCCCCTTGGGTGGGATCACCGCGCCCCCCGGGCAGCCAACGATAAAACGCAATATGGGCCTCCATCCGGCCTTTCCAAGCTGACGCGACCGCCTTCTGCCGCCCATTTGGACAGTTAATCAGGCAAATCCACAACGGAATTCAAGATGGCTGCAAGGATTCCCATGCTCTGAGATGGCACTCTTCGGTCATTCGTCCTGCTACGAAATGGAAGAGAGCCATGAAAATAGTCGTCATCGGAGGCAGCGGCCTCATCGGAACGAAGCTGGTCAAGCGGCTCCGCGCTGCGGGCCAGGATGTGGCGGCCGCATCGCCCAACAGCGGCGTCAACACCGTGACCGGCGAAGGCCTGGCGGACGCGCTGACGGATGCCCAGGTCGTCGTCGACGTGGCCAACGCACCGTCTTTCGAGGACGAAGCGGTGATGCGGTTTTTCCGGACCGCGGGACGCAACCTGATGGCTGCCGAGGCGGCCGCCGGTGTGAGGCATCACCTTGCCCTTTCCGTCGTCGGAACCGATCGCCTGCTGGAGAGCGGCTACTTCCGGGCAAAGATGGTCCAGGAGGATCTGATCAAGGGATCAGGCACTCCCTATACCATCCTGCGTTCTACGCAGTTTTTTGAGTTCGTCGGCAGCATTGTCGAGTCGGGCGCCGAAGGCGATGTGGTCCGTCTGTCGCCGGCCCTGATACAGCCCGTGGCATCCGACGATGTTGCCGCCGTTCTGGCGGACCTCACCCTCGGTAAACCCCTCTTCGCGACTGTCGAGGTGGCCGGCCCGGAGGCCTGCCCAGTGGACAACTTCGCGCGCAAGTTTCTGGACGCCAGCGGCGACCATCGCCAGGTGATCGCCGACGTGCACGCCCGCTATTTCGGAGCCGCACTAAACGACCGCACGCTCACCCCCGGCGATAAGCCGCGCCAGGGCGCGATCCGCTTTGCCGACTGGCTCGGCCGCGCCGCGTCCTGAGCACGTTCCTTGCCTGAAAGCCGGGAGAAAAATCATGCCCCCCTTCGCCGAAAGCCGCACCATGCTCGCCGGAGTGCTTCTCATGACCGCGTTCAACGGGCTGTTCCTGTCGTTAAACGGTCTTTTCATGCTGGCCGCACCGCTGACTTGGTACGAACTCGTACCGGGAGTCACCGACACAGGTTTTTTCAATCAGCACTTCGTGCGCGATATCGGCATCGTCCAGCTATTCCTGGGGATCGCCTTTATCGCTGGCCTGATGAAGCCGGAACGCCGTATCGGCCTCTGGGCCGCCGCGACGCTGTGGCTCTCGGCGCACGCCCTATTCCACTTCTGGGAGGTCGCTGTGGGCATCTGCGCCGCTTCGGCCATCCCACGCGACTTTCCCGCCGTCACGTTGCCAGCGCTCATCGGCATCGCGCTCACGCTCTGGGCGGTGCGCCGCTCGCGCGCGCAAAGAACGTCATTTGCCTGATTCCACCCACCAATCGTCCCTGCAAATCATAGGAGATAACCATGGCAACGCCCCAGAACGCCCTTGCCCGGAAGAGTGACGATGCCCCCTTTTATGACAATACCGATCTGCACGGGGTCGAGGAACTGGTTCCGTCGCGCTATGCGTTGCGGATCGGTGATATCGACGTGCTGGTTGTCAGCGATGGGGTGCTGCCGCTGCCAACATCGACTCTGGCCACCAATGCGGATCCAATCGATCGGGCGGCATGGTTCCAGACGATGTTCCTGCCGGCAGATGCCTTCGACTGGCCGCTGAACGTGCTGGTGCTGCGCAGCGGCGAGCGGACCATCCTGGTCGACGCCGGGCTGGGCGGCGAGTTTCCCGGCTTTCCGCGGGCCGGGCAGTTTCCCCAGCGGCTGGCCGCCGCCGGGATCGATCTTGCCTCGGTGACCGACGTGGTGCTGACCCACATGCACATGGACCATGTCGGCGGCCTGCTGGTCGAAGGCATAAGGGACCGCCTGCGGGAGGACCTGCGGATCCATGTCGCCGCCGCCGAGGTCGACTTCTGGGCGGCACCCGATTTTTCGCACACCACCATGCCGTCGCCGGTGCCCCCGGTGCTGCGCTCGGTCGCCCTGCGGTTCCTGGAGGTTTACGGCAGCCAGCTGCGGACTTTCGCGGAAGAGGTCGAGGTGATTCCTGGCGTGACCGTGCTTCGCACCGGCGGCCACACGCCGGGACACAGCATCGTCCGCGTGACCTCCGGCGACGAGCGACTGACCTTCGCCGGCGATGCCATCTTCCCAGTCGGTTTCGACCATCCGGACTGGCACAACGGCTTCGAGCACGACCCGGAAGAATCGGTGCGCGTCCGGGTCCGCCTGCTGCAGGAGGCCGCAACGACCGGCGAACTCCTGGTAGCCACGCACCTGCCTTTCCCGTCGGTCGGCCGGGTGGCCGCCAACGGTGACGCCTTCCGCTGGGTAGCCGCGTTCTGGGATTACTGAGCCTGCAATCCCCACGCCTTCCCTCGAACCACAGGAGAACACTATGACCAAACGCTTAAACTACATGACCCGCCAGACCCCAGGGCTCGAGGCCATGATCGGACTGGAGAGCTGGCTTAACAGCACCCTCGACCGCAAACTGCTGGAACTCGTGCGCACGCGCGCATCCCAGATCAACGGCTGCGCCTTCTGCCTGCACATGCATCGGGAAGAGGCCTTGAAGGAGGGCGAGACTGACAGCCGCCTGCTCCTCCTGAACGCCTGGCGAGAGTCCAATCTCTATACCCAGCGGGAGCGCGCGGCACTGGCCTGGACCGAGGCGCTCACCCTCATCACCAATGGCCATGCGCCGGACGCGGTCTACGAAGAGGTGAGCAAGGAGTTCTCCGAGGAGGAACTCGTCGCTCTCTCCTTCGCCATCGGCGCCATCAATACCTGGAACCGCATGGCAATCGGGTTCCGCAGCCAGCACCCGAAGGACCGCAGCCGGGCGGCGTGAGCGCCCGCGCAAGACTCCTAACCGACATCAGGGGTATCCGAATCGATGAACACATTGAGAGACAAGGTCGTCATCGTAACCGGCGGCAGCTCCGGCATCGGCCGCACGGCGGCTCTACGCTTCGCCGAGGCCGGGGCCCGGGTTCTGATCACGGGCCGCCGGGCCGACGCACTGGAGCAGGCGTCCCGCGATCATCCCGGCATTTCCGGGGTGGTCGCGGACGCTGCATCGCCTGAGGATGCGGTGAGCACCGTTGCCACGACCATAAGTCTGCATGGCCGTCTCGACGTGCTGGTGAACAACGCCGGAGCGGGAGCAATCATGCCCCTTGCCGACGCCTCTGCCGAAAAAATACAGAGCATCTTCACCGTCAACGTGGTGGGACCGAGCCTGCTTGCCGCCGCCGCTATGCCGCATCTGGCGGCGTCGGGCGGGTCGATCGTCAACGTCTCCAGCACCTACGGCCATAAGGCGGGCGCCATGTTGTCGCACTACGCAGCCAGCAAGGCAGCGCTGGAACACCTGACCCGCTGCTGGGCACTGGAACTGGCACCGCAGCACATCCGGGTGAATGCTGTCGCAGCGGGCCCGACCGAGTCGAGTGCGCTGACCGGCATGATGGGCCTTTCTAGGGAACAGGCGGCCGCCGTTGAGGCCCAGGAGCGCGAACGGATCCCGCTGAAGCGCCGCGGCAAGCCCGACGATATCGTCCGCTGGATCCTCGCCCTGGCCGATCCGGCCTCCGGCTGGATCACCGGCCAGATCGTAACCGCCGACGGCGGCCTTGGCCTGACATAAGGAGGCCTCGAAACGGCACGTCGTCTTTTCCCTAGACATCCTTTGACCAGGAAGCGAGTTACCCACCCGGCCATGAACCAAGCGTCCGCATCGGGTCACGGCCAGAAGTCCGGTGCTTCCCAGTTCACGACCGGCTCCGGTGGGCGAGCAGAACCTCCCAGACGGGTGCCGCCCCACTCTCCGGCTGGCTACGCGCTCCGCCAGGCAATGCTCCAAGACTTGCCAAATTTGAGAAAAATGTGGCACATTGCTGTCCACGTTCTTTGCAAGCATCTGATTTAGCTGGATAAATCTGGCGACTTGGAATCCAGGTCCCCCAGCCACTCCCCCAGAGAAATCCAGCAAAATCACCTGCTTTTGGAGGACGGGGCGTCACAGATCCTCGGAAGCACCAATTCGGCGGGATGTCGCCGCCCACCCTTCTTGAGCCATCCGGCGCTCTTGAATTTGGTGCAGCCGCCGGTCGCAGCAGGGGATCCCGGATCAAGCGACGGCATAGCGCTCGACACATCGTCGACTGGCTATCAGATGGAACCTTCGGTGGCCATTGCTTGCTTCATGGGCGCTTGCAGCGAAAGTCGCTCACGTCCTGGAGGCTGCTTTAGAGCCCCAACCGCTTTCTTTGTGTCGGTCTTTCAGGTCCGCTTTTAGGGCCGCAGGCGACAATCTTAGTCACCCTGCCCCGCGATGTTGCCTTACGGGGACAGAGCAGCCCCCCCTCTGCCCGCCTCGCAACTTCCGGGTCGCGCCAGGAGACGCTCCCCTTGGCCAGGCTTGGCTATCCGGCTAGCCGGATAGCGTCACGGCCAGAGGCCGCACCGGGGAAGCCGTCGCGCCGACCAGTTTCAGCGGCGCCATCACGAAGAGAAACTCCCCCGGACCCGCCTCGGCCAGGGTCTCCAAGTCCAGGGTCTCAATGATGGGCACGCCATGGTCGACCAGGAGGATCTTGTGCCCCGGCAACTCGGAGAGCCCCTTGCCGGCAGCGATGTGCTCGAAGGCGATGGTGTCGGAGCCGACCACGCGCACGCCGCGCTCGCAGAGCCAGGCGATAGCGTCGGCGCCGGGGCCCGGCAGGCCGGCGTCCAAACCGAGGAAGGCGTCGCGGTCGTCCCACAGACGGCCCCATCCGGTCCGCACCAGCACCGTGTCGCCCGCGCCGATCGTCACGCCGGCCCCGGCCGCCGCGCGCTCCAGGTCCCCTATGGTGATCTCGTAGCCGGGCGCGCAGCAGGCCTCGCCGAGGTGGGTCGGCAGGTCGATCAGGATGCCGCGGCCGAACACCGGGGGAAGCTTTTCGACGCCGTGATCCTTGAAACGACCGCCGGCCTGCGCCTCGAAGGCGTCGACGCCGCCGTGCAGCTTGCCGCCGCAGGAGAAGTGGCTGAGCGCGTCGACGTGCGTACCGACATGGCCGCCGGTGATGATGATCTCGTTGGCCGCCGAGGTGTCCCCCGGCCGATAGCGGTCGCCGTGGCGCCGTTCCAGGATCATCTGGAAGGGCGGATGGTTGGGCGACTGGGGCATGCCGCGCTCCAGCGGCCGGCCCAGATCAAAGACCCGCGCGCCCTTCAGAAGCTCGTTCAGCATGTTCACCATCCGATCAGGTTCGGCGGCCAGCGCAGGTGCATGAAGTGGGTCAGCGTGAACATCCCCGCCAGCATGCCGGCGACACAGAGCCCGACGCCGGGCAGCCTCATGCGCGCCTCGACCAGCAGGAAGCCGGCGAGGAACAGCGCGCTGGCCAGCGGCAGGCCGACGATCCCGATCGCCGCGGCATAACCGGCCATCCAGCCGAGATAGTAGGCCGTCGTCCTGAAACGCTGGCGATCCTCTGCCGGAGAGAACAGGTCGTCGGCGGCAAGATCCTCGATGGATACCTTGGTCCGAAGCGCCGCCCGGCCCTCCGTCGAGCGCATCCGCCACAGATCCAGTGTGATCAGCAGCGACGTCAGCACGATCCCGGCGACAGAGACGTAGAGCGGCATGTAGCGGGCGCGGCGGGAGAAGTCCCAGGCATCGAAAGCGGCGTAGGCGAAGATGCAGAGGATGAAAACGCCGAACCCGAGACGCAGACGTTCACGCAGGCTCATGACCGGCCCTCCGAAGCGGCGCGCGCCTGAGCAAGGCGACGGCGCAGATCGGGCAGCAGACCGGCGACGAGGGCGATGACGATCATCGCCAGGATAATCAGCACACCCGGAAAAGTCAGCCATTCCAAGCCGTAGCGGCTCATCGAGAGATGGAGATAGCGCTCGGTCACCAGCGACAGCACGAAACCGATCAGCAGCGGCGCGCGCGGCCAGGCGGCCTGCTTCATGATCCAGCCGACGCTGCCGATGACCAGCAGCATGATGATGTCGCCCCAGTTCCGCGTGCTCTGGTAGGCCGCGACGGTGATGATGATGAAGAGGAAGGGAACCAGGCGGTTCGCGGAGATGACGCTGGCGCGGGCGACCCAGCCGGCGCAGACGATGCAGGCGACAGCGCCGAATACGTTTGCCAGCGCCAGGCTCCAGACGATCGACAGAGTGACGTCGAGGTTCTCCTTGATCATCGAGGGCCCCGGCTCGATGCCCAGCAACACCAGGCCGCCCAGCAACATCGCCGTCGTCCCGCTGCCGGGAATGCCGAAGATGAGAGTCGGCACCAGCGCGCCCCCTTCCTTGGCGTTGTTGGCGCTCTCCGGCCCGATGACGCCGCGGATGTCGCCGCGACCGAAGTTGTCGCGGTCGCGGGCGGTCTGCTTGGTCACGCCGTAGGCGATCCAGTCGACGACACTGCCGCCGATACCGGGGATGATGCCCAGGGCCGAGCCGAGGGCGGCGCTGCGCAGAATCAGCAGCTTGTGGCGCAAGGCCTCGCGGATACCTTCGAGCCGGCTGCCCGTGAGCTTCGCGCCCTGGGCGATCTGGCCGCGCTGGGCCAGGAGATCGAGCATCTCGGGCACCGCGAAAAGCCCGAGTGCGAGCACCGGCAGCGGGATGCCGTCGAAAAGATAGAGCCAGTCGAAGGTATAGCGGTAGACCGGCACGCCCGGGGCCCCGCCGATGGTACCGATGAGAAGCCCAGCGAGGCCGGAGACGACGCCGGCCAGCGGCGAGCCGACGGAGAGCACCCCGACCATGCTGAGGCCGAAGATGGCCAGCATGAAGAGTTCAGGCGACCCCAGCGCCAACACCAGCGGCCGGGCGACGGAGAGGGTGCCGAACAGCACCACGGCACCGAAGATGCCGCCGATCATCGACACGAAGAAGGCGGCACTGAGGGCCGTCGCCGCCTTGCCCTGACGGGCCAGGGGATAGCCGTCGACGATGGTGGCCTGGGAGCCGGCGGACCCCGGCACGCCGATGAGGACCGCGGGAAAGGTGTCGCCGGTATGAATGACGGCCGCCATGCCGATCAGCAGGGCGACGCCGCTGTAGGGGTCCATACCGAAGATGAAGGGCAGCAGGATCGACATGCCGACCGTGCCGCCGAGGCCCGGCAGCAGACCGACCACCAGGCCAACGGCGCAACCCAGGACCATCCAGCCCAGACGGTCGAGTTGGAGGATCAGGCCCAGGGCCTGCGCAGCCGCTTCGAACACGGTACTTCCTTACCTATTGCATCGGAAACGTGCCGCACGGGGCGCGGCGGCTGCCTGCCGCCGCCCCCCGTGCTGGCGTTCATGTCATTCGCTCAGTTCTAGGTCGTACTTCTCGTTCAGGTAACGCCGCAGCCACTTCAGCACGTCGTCGGAGACAGCCAGCATGGCCTTGGCATTGCGCTGCAGGGGCTCGCCCACGATCGGCTTGTAGCCGGCCAGGATCTTGGCACCCTTCTCGTAGAACTCGTCACGGGCGATGACGCACTCGGTTGCCGCGTTCATCGCCGCCAGCGCCTCGGGCGGCGTATTCTTGTGCATCCACACCTGGCGCTGCGCCGAAACGCCGGAGCTGACCAGCGCCAGATAAGCCTCCCACGCCGGGCCGCTGGGATCCTTGCCGTAGGCGTCTCGATAGGCTTCGAGGAACGACGGGAAGTCCGGGAAGGCCGGATCGCGCACCAGTTCGCCGTCCTGCACCATGCCGGCGGTGTAGAGCGGCAACGCCGTGCCGGCCTCGACCTGCGGGCGCACCAGCTTGATGAAAGCCGGCGTGGTCTGGTAGTCGATGTTGATCTCGCCCTGCTGGTAGGCGATCTGCACCGGCCCCTTACCCTCGTAGCCCAGTACCGCCTTGGTATCGAGGCCGAGAATCTCGAAGGTCAGCAGGCCCAGCAGGTCGAGACCGGTGGCGCTGATCCCGCCGAACACCAGTTCCGACTTCGTGCTTACCAGGTCCTTCATGTTCTTGACGCCGGTGTCCGGATTCACGTAGACGACGCCGCCACCGGGCAGTCCGAGGATCGCCGTCCAGTTGCGTGGCGAATAGCGCACGCCCGGCTGACCCAGCATCCAGGCATAGGAGGTGGTGCCCGCCGTGACCAGGACGGAAAGACCGTTCGGTTCGCGCAGCAGCTCGAACTCGTTCGCCCCCATGACCGTGCCGCCGCCGGGGATGTTGACCACTTGGATCGACGCCGCTTCCGGCATGCAGGCGCGGTACTGAGTCTGCAGCAGACGGGCGAAGGTGTCGTTGCCGCCGCCCGGCGAATAGGGAACGATCAGCTCGATATCCTTGCCGTCGTAGTAGCCCGCCGCGCGGACTTCGCTGCCGCCCGGCAGCACCAACGCCGCGCCAAGGACGACGGCACCGAAGGCGGCACCGGCGCCGCGCAGCATATGTCTTCTGGTCCTCATAGGTGTTCTCCCTCTTTACTTTGGTATTATTCTGTATTGTCCGGCGGCGCTGACCGCCGGCGTTTCACTACGATGCTTGGGCGCGCGTCGCACCCTGTCCGCGCAGGGCCGCCACCAGAGGGCCCACGCTCGCCGCATCCTCCAGGGCCTCGACCGCCGCCACGACCCGGCCGGCATCGCAGCGGCCGGCGGCAAAGGTGGCCAGCTTGTCGCAGGCGATCCGACGCCAGGTCGTTCCCTCGGCCGGGTAGACGCAGTCGAGGCTGGTGGAGCTGCCGTCGGCAAAGGTCAGGTCGATCGACTGGTGCCCGACCGCGAAGCCCTCGCCGCTGCCCAGCGGCTCGACTTCCATCATCCCGGTCAGGCGCAGGATGTCGGCATCCCGCCAGCGTCCGCGGTGCAGGGCCTCTGCGGTCAACCCGCCGTCGATCAGGCCGCTCGCGACGCAGAACGGCAGGCTGTGATCAGCGGCCTCGCGGCTGGCCGGCTTGAACTTTGCGGGATCGGCGGTGCGCGCGACCGTCTGCCGGGCGGCGCGCACGACGATGCGGGTGATCGCACCAAGGCGCGGAGCCTCTGCGCGGTGGAACGCGGCGGCGGCGGCGACCAGGGGCTGCAGGGCGTACTGGGCCGGATAGGCCTTCAGCGTGATTGCCCGGACGCGCGACGCCTCCTGCGGCGGCACCAGCGCAGCCGGATCGAGATCCGTGCCGGTGATGCGGGACAGCAGATCCGCCACCTCCTCGCAGGCGCCTGGCTGCGCCGCCAGCCCCACCGTGCCTAGCTCGGCCAGTTCGATGGCATGCTTGGCAATCAGAGGAAAGGCCATCGCCTTTACGTTCGCTACATGGCCGCGGCTGAAGCCTTCCGGCACAATGAAGCCACTGGCGGAAAGATTGAGGGCGTTGGCCGCCGCGGCCTCATCCTGGCCCGACAGCCGCGCGGCGATCAGCGGGACCACCCAGGCGGCATGGCCGACGTGATGCAACCCGTTGCGGTGCAGCGCGACGGTACCCGCGAGATGGGCGTGCAGGGTGAAGGCGGCCAGCAGGCTGTCGAGAAAGTCCCGCCCCCTTGCGCCAAACGCTTCCGCGCAGGCGAGCGCCGCCGGCACCGACTCGCTGGGGTGCGACACGTCGGCATCGACATACACATCCATGAAATCCAGCGACCGCAGCATGGTGCCGTTGACCAGCGCCGCGTCGGCGGGAGTGGCGGCCGGCCCGCCCGGCAGGATCGTCGCCCGCCCGGGGCCCGGCGCCGCCGCGCCCGCGGCCTGTCCCGCAATGCGCACGATTTCCGAATCGCTGCCGCCGAGAATACAGGCGAGCGCGTCAACGATGAGAGTGTGCAGGTGCTCGGTGACGTCAGCGGAACTCTGCGCCGTATTCACGGCGTAGAACGCACGGCTGATGTCGGCAGCAAGAACCATTGTGACGCACCTCCCCCAAAAAACTTCCCCGGCGCCAGGCGCTCCGGGATTTTCGCTTAGCGAAGTTTTCTTTGCATTGTGAAAAGTTTGCCAGAGGGCCGCTGTGGCGTCAAGCGGGAGGGCGGCGCTGCCCTTTGCTTTTGCAGCAGCCCAACAGCGGAAAAGCCCGGCAGCTTGACCCGCGAAATCCACGAACCTACACTATGCGAACAATAATTCGCTAAGCGAAATAGCAATTTAGGGAGGATCAGGCGTGAGACAGCAGTACGACATCATCGTGGTCGGTGCCGGCAACGCCGCCCTCTGTGCCGCCATCGCGGCGGCCGAAGGCGGTGCCAGGGTCCTGGTGCTCGAGCGGGCTCCCGAGGCCGAGAGCGGCGGCAACTCGCGCTTCACCGCGGGCGGCATGCGCTGCGTCTACTCGGGTGTCGCGGACCTGCGCCGTATGATGCCGGACCTGACCGACGAAGAGGTTGCACGCACCGACTTCGGCAGCTACCCGGTCGAGGATTTCTACGACGACATGTTCCGCCTGACGCACTACCGCACCAACGGCGGCCTCTGCGAGCAACTGGTCACCGAATCCCTGCCCACCATGCTGTGGATGGCCGAAAAGGGCGTCCGCTTCGTGCCGATCTATGGCCGTCAGTCGTTCATGGTGGACGGTCGGATGAAGTTCTGGGGCGGCGTCGTGGTGGAATCCTGGGGCGGCGGCCCCGGCCTGGTCGATCAGGAGATGAAGATCGCGCGCGCCCATGGCGTCGAGTTGCGCTTCGCAACGCGCGCCGTCTCGCTTCTGTCCGACGGCCATCGTGTGACCGGCGTGCGCGTGAAGCAGGACGGACAGTTGTTTGACCTCGCCGCCTCGGCCGTGATCCTGGCCTGCGGCGGCTTCGAAGCCAACACCGAATGGCGCACCCGTTACCTCGGCCCCGGCTGGGAACTGGCAAAGGTCCGCGGCACCCGCTTCAATACTGGCGACGGCATCCGCATGGCATTGGATATCGGCGCCTCGCCCCATGGCAACTGGTCGGGCTGCCATGCCTGCGAATGGGACCAGAATGCGCCCGAATTCGGCGACCTGGCGGTCGGCGACGGCTTCCAGAAGCACTCCTACCAGCTGGGGGTCATGGTGAACGCCACCGGGCGGCGCTTCGTCGACGAAGGCGCGGATATTCGGAACTACACCTACGCCAAGTACGGCCGCGAGATCCTGAACCAGCCGGGCCAATTCGCCTGGCAGGTGTTCGACAAGAAGGTGCTGCCCCTGCTGCGCGACGAATACCGCATCCGCAACGTCACCAAGGTCACCGCGGATAGCCTGGAGGAACTCGCCGGCAAACTGGAAGGCGTCGACGCGGCGGCCTTCCTCGACGAGATGGCCCGCTACAACGCGGCGGTCCGCGGCGACGTTCCCTTCGACCCCACCGTGAAGGACGGACGCGGCACCCGCGGCCTCGCCCTGCCCAAGTCGAACTGGGCTCACACCATCGACGAAGCGCCTTTTGAAGCCTACCAGGTAGGTTGCGGCATTACCTTCACCTTCGGCGGCCTGCGCATCGAGCCCAAGACGGCGCAGGTGATGGACAGCGACCTCGCGCCCATCCCCGGCCTCTACGCCGCCGGCGAGATGGTCGGCGGCCTCTTCTACTTCAACTATCCGAGCGGGACCGGGCTGACATCGGGCGCGGTATTCGGCCGCACCGCCGGACGCGCCGCCGCGGCCGCTCTCGCCTGACGCGGTACGCCGACCTCACCGTGACCGACGTGACGCCTAGGCGTCGCTCTGCGGTTCCGCGGCCTGCCTGCCGCGGTGCAGCGACTTCCACACCGACCAGACCACGAGGACGGCGGTGAGCGCGAGGATCGTGCCGGTGATCGGCTGCATGACGAGGCGCCCATAGTCGCCGCGCGCCAGCAGCAGGCCGCGCCGCAGGTTCTCCTCCATCATCGGACCCAGCACGAAGCCGATCAGCAGCGGTGCCGGCTCGAAGCCGAGCAGGCGCATGCCGTAACCGGCCACACCGAGCAGCAGCGCAAGAACGACGTCGAAAACATTGCTGTTGATGCTGTAGACCCCGACACAGATCAGCACGATGATCACCGGATAGAGCCATTGATAAGGCACCTGCAGCAGCCGGACCCAGATCCCGATCAGCGGGACGTTCAGCAGCACCAGCAGCAGGTTGCCGATCCAGAAACTGGCGATGACGCCCCAGAAGACGTCGGGGTGATTCACGATGACCATCGGGCCCGGGGTGATCCCGTGGATCATCATCGCGCCCAGCAGCAGCGCCATGGTCGCGCTGCCTGGAATGCCGAGGGAAAGCGTCGGGATGAAGGCCGTCAGGGCCGAGGCACTGTTCGCAGACTCAGGCGCGGAAATGCCCTCGACCGCGCCGTTGCCGAAGCGCGAGGGGTCCTTGGAAATACGCTTTTCGATCGCGTAGGCGATGAAGGAGGCGATGGTCTGACCGGTCCCCGGCAGGGTGCCGAAAAAAGAGCCGACGCCGGTGCCGCGCAACATAGGAAAGACCGATCGCCTGAGATCATCGGGACGCGGCAGCATGGAGCGCAAGCTGATGCCGCCCTTCGGCGCCGTGACCTTGTCGTTGATCGAGGTGATCACCTCGGTCACGCCGAACAAACCCATCGCGAGGGCGACCAGGCTGACGCCGTCCAGCAGGTAGGGCGAGTCGAAGGTGAAGCGCCACACGCCGGTATTCACATCTGTCCCCACCGTCCCGATGAGGATACCGACGGTGACCATGCCCATGCCTTTGATGGCGGAACCCTGGGTGATCGCCGCGGCGGCCACCAGGCCCAGCAGCATGATAGCGAAGTATTCCGCCGGTCCGAAGGCCAGCGCGAGCTTCACCAGGACCGGCGCAAAGGCGGTGACGATGACGATACCGATGGCGGAGCCGACGAAGGAGGCCAGCGTCGTGATGAACAACGCAACACCCGCCCGGCCGTCGCGCGCCATGGGATAGCCGTCCAGGCAGGTCACCGCCGCCGACGGCGTGCCCGGAAGGTTGAGCAGGATCGAGGCGATGGAGCCGCCGTATTCCGCGCCGTAATAGACCCCCGCCAGCATGACCAGGGCCGTCGCCGGTGAGAGATAGAAGGTCACCGGCAGCAGCATCGAGCAGGCCGCAAGGGCGCCGATGCCCGGCAGCACCCCGATCAGCGTGCCGAGGAAAACGCCGATGAAGCAGTACAGCAGGTTGACCGGCGAAAAGGCGACATCGAAGCCGAGCGCCAGGTTCGATAACAGATCCATCGGAACGAAGACCTCAGAACGGAAACCGGAAGGTCGGGATGGGTAGGCCGAGGCCGATGACGAAAACCGCCCAGCAGCCCGCGGCGAGTCCGGCCGCCAGCAACAGAGTGCCCGGCAGCGACGAGCGGCGGTCGGCAAGGGCCGCGACGCAGACGGACAGGGCCACGGCCGGCAGCATGCCGGCCTGCACCATGACGAGGGCGAAGACCGCGATGCTGCCGCAGATCGCGAGGAAAGGCCGCCACGGCGGCACCACCAGTTCCCCCGCCCGCGACAGCGCCGGGATGACGACCAGGACCCCCAGAACGATGGCGGCGATCGAGAAAATCAGGGGGAAGAAGCCGGCCCCCATGCTGCGCGCCGTGCCGATACGCAGCTGCAGGGCGCCGATGGCAAAGACAAGGCCGACGCCGATAAGGGCCGCACCGGCGGCCAGGTCACGTTTATCAACTGGCTTCACGCGAATCTCCCTGCCGCTTCCGGCCGGCCCGGAACCCTGCGCCAGCGCGCATGGCCGGTCCGGCCGGAGGCATTCCAGATACGAGCTGGTCGGTTACTGGATCTTGATCCCGACTTCCTTGATCACCTTGGCCCAGACGTCCAGCTCCGACTTGGTGAACTCACCGAACTCTTTCGCCGGCATGTAGGCCGCCTGTGTACCGCGCTCCTGGGCGCGGGTGCGGAAGTCGTCGCTGGTAACGGACTTCTCCGCGGCGGCGCTCAGCACAGCGATGGCCGAGGCAGGCGTGCCGGCCGGCGCATAGAGGCCGAACCAGGCCTCCAGCTCGAAGCCCGGAAAGCCCGCTTCCGCCGTGGTCGGCAAGTCCGGCAACATGGGGTGGCGCTCGCTGCTGGCGATCGCGAGCGCCCGGACGGTACCGGCCTGGACGTGACCGACCACCGCCGGCGGAGTCGTGATGATGAGGTCGACCCGGCCGCCCAGCATGTCGTTCATCGCCGGGCCGGCGCCGCCATAGGGCACATGCAGCATCTCGATGCCGGCGGCGCGGGCGAGCTGTTCCGTGCCGATATGCTGGATGGAACCGATGCCGGAACTGGCGAAGGTGACCTCGCCCGGATGCGCCTTGGCATAGGCGATGAGCCCCTGCAGGTCATCGGCCGGCAAATCCTTGCGCACGACGATGACGTGGGGCGCCTTCACCGCCAGGGCGATCGGCTCGAAGCTCTCCACCGGATCCCACCCCAGATTCGGAAACAGCGAGGGGTTGGCGACGTGCGAACCGGAATAAGCGAGCAGCAGGGTATAACCATCGGTATCGGCGCGCGACACATAGGACGCCGCGAGATTGCCGTTCGAGCCCGGCCGGTTCTCCACCACGACGGGCTGGCCAAGCTGCTCGGACATCTTCTCCGCCAGCAGGCGGCCGACGAAATCGCCGCCGCCACCGGCCGCGCCGGGCACGACAACGGTGACGGGCTTGTTTGGGTAGTCGTCCGCGGCGGCGGGGCTTGCGGCCACGGCCGCCAAGGCGGCAGCGACCACCCAGCTCAAGAGACCTTTCGGGGTTCCAATCACATCTTCCTCCATTTTGTCTGCGGCCGGCCGGGATCTCCCGTCCCATTCCGTCCGCCTGTTGTCGCGGTGCCGTCGACCGGCTGTCCCGCTTTTAGAAAACTCAGATCAAGTGCCGGTTTCAGCCACGCCGCCAGGCGGCGCTCTGCCCGTCGGGAACGAAGGCAGCTTCCGCCGTCATCGTCACGCGCCCCGAGGCGTCGCAGGCCCAGAGGTCGAGAGTGTCTCCTCTCTGCGCCCCCGCCACCGTGAAGGGCGAGGCATCGAACAGCGGCGCCAGGGCACGGAACGAAAAGTGCGCCAGCGGGCGGCCCCATTCGCGCACCGCCAGGTCGGCAAGACAGGTCGCGACCAGCTGGCCGTGGACGACCAGGCCCGGGTAGTGCTCGACTTCCGTCGCATAACGCCGGTCGTAGTGAATGCGGTGGGCGTTAAAGATCAGCGCCGAGTAGCGGAACAGCATGGCGTCATCGGGCAGGTACTCGCGGCTGTACTCCGCCGTGCGCGGCGGCGCCCCGCCCGTCGGCGATGCCTGTGCGGCGGCCTGCGGCGGTTCGCGGTAGACGATGTCCTGCTCCTCGATCAGGGCCAGCCCATCGCTCCCTTCGATCTCCTGTCGCACGCTGGCGAAGACCAGGCGCCCGCTCCTGCCCTCTTTAGCCACCAGTTCGGTTACCCGCCCGGTACGACGGGCAACCTCGCCGATCCGCAGCGGCTTCAGGAATTGCGTGCGCCCTCCGGCGAACATGCGCCGCGGCAGCGGCACCGGCGGCATGAAGGGGCCGCGGCGGGCGTGACCGTCCTCAGCCAGCTCCGACTGCCGATGGGTGGGAATCAGCTGCGTCCAGTGGCTGAGCGGCGGGATCGGGTCACCGTCGCGCGGCGCAGGATCGTCGTGATCGAGCGTCGCGGCGAGCATGCGCACCGGCATCGGCCCGATCACCTCCTCCACCACCTCCTCGCGACCGATCCAGCTACGCAGCCGCGCGATATCGATATCTTCCGCAGACAAAGGTCAAGCTCCGCTCAGTTGGCGCCGCGGTTGATGGCCACGCCCTTTTCCGCCAGCTCGGCGAGAACCGCGTCCAGGTGGTGGTAGGCTGTGTTGGTGACTGGCAGGCCGCAATAGATCGCCTGCTGCATCAGGATCTCCTTGATGTCGTCGAGCGACATCCCGTCGATCAGCGCCGCGCGCAAATGCATGGCGAACTCCTCCCAGCGCCCGATGGCCATCATCGTGCCCAGCACGAGGATGCGGCGCGTGCGATGGTCGAAGCCCGGCCGGGTCCAGATTTCACCCCAGCCATAGCGGGTCAGCAGATCCTGGAAATCCCGGTTCAAAGGCGTCGTGTTCGCAACCGCGCGATCGACATGCGCCTCCCCTAGAATCTTGCGGCGCACCTTCATGCCGGCTTCGTAAATCTCTTTGTCGCTCACTGCCATTTCCTCTCGTGACTTGTGTTCCATTACTGTACCGGCGACAGCGCAAGCAGCCGCCGCGTTTCCTCGATGCTGGCCGGGTGACGGCCATAGTCCGCGCAAAGCCCGGCCACCCGCGCGACCAGCTCGGCATTGCTGCTCGCCAGTCGATTCGAGTCAAAGCGGATGTTGTCCTCCAGGCCGGTCCTGCAATGACCGCCCAATTCCAGACACCAGTGGTTCACCTCAAGCTGGTAACGTCCCAGGCCGGCCGCGCCCCAGGTTGCGTCGGGCTCCAGATCTTTAAGTTCGGAGACCAGGAATTCTACCAGCGAGCGGCGCACCGGCAACGCATTGCCGATACCCAACACGAACTGAATGTGCAGGGGCCGCTGGATCGCACCCTGTTCGGCCAGCCTGTGGGCGGTGTACAGCATGCTGGCATCGAAGGCCTCGATCTCCGGCTTGATGTTCTCTTCCCGCATCAGGGCCGCAAGCTGGTCGATGAAATCCGGCGGATTCTCGTAGATCCAAGTGGGGAAGTTCACGGAGCCCGTCGCAAAGGATGCCATGTCGGGCCGCAACTTCAGAGGCAGCTTGCGCTGTTCGTGGTCGCGGCCGCGCCCGCCGGTCGAAAACTGCACAACCATGCCGGGGCAATGCTTGTTGATGCCCTCCTGCACCGCGGCGAAGAGATCGGGATCGGAACTGGAATTCTCCGCCTCGTCGCGCACATGGATGTGCACGACGGTGGCGCCCGCCTCGAAGCATTCGTGGGTGGATTCTACCTGCTCTGCGGGCGTGACGGGGACCGCGGGGGTGTCTTTCTTACGCGGGACCGAGCCGGTAATGGCCACGGTAATCATCGCGGGCGTCGTCAATACTTCCTCCTCCCAAAGCTCTCTGCTCCGCCTCACCTCCTTGCCGAAGCGAAAGGTCGGGGCATGAGAAAATTCGCTATGCGAAATATCATTCACTTAGCGAATATATTACCGTGTCCTCGCGACCGGTCAAGGGTGACGGGCATACCTCCACAAGGAAACGCAACGCCCCGCGCCTGGCGGCGCGATGGAGAGAGCAAAATAAGAAAACGAAGCGAGAGAGACGGCGCTCAGCGGCGCGTGCGGCCCTTTGCCTTGACGGCCGGCGCGGCGGCGGGGCCGCTGTCGGTATCGGGCGGCAGCCCCAGCGACACGGCAAGCGAAGGGATGAGTTGAACCGCTTCGGCAACGCGATAAGCGGCGCGCTCCAACAGTTCGACACGCCCTTGCAGCGTCTCGTCTTTGTCGAGTCGGCGTGTCAGGCTGGAGCAGTTCAGTGCGGCGACCGTGCGGCCCGACTTCAGTTTCACCGGCACAGCGACGGCTGCCAGCCCTTCTTCCAGTTCGTCACGCACGATGACATAGCCATCACCGCGGCCCTTGTCGATCAGCTTACGCAGCTTCTTCGGGTCGGTCACCGTCAGGCGGGTCAAGGGGGCAAGGTCGGCGGTTTTCAGATAGCGCTCCAGCTGGTCCTCCGGAAGCCCGGCAAGAAGGACGCGGCCCATTGAGACGGCGTAAGCGGGGAAGTGGCTACCGACACCGGCCGTGAGCCGGACGAAGCGGCGGGCCGAAAAGTTGGCGACGTAGAGGACGTCATGATCCTCCAGCACACCCAGAGAGGCACTGTCTCCACTTTCCGCGACGATATCGCGCAGAATGGGCTGGATGATTTCCTCGATCCTGCCGGACTCGAGAAAGGCGGAACCGAGCGAAACGACTTTGGGCCGCAGCATGAAGTAGCGGCCGTTTGTGCCGACGTAGCCCAGTTGCCCAAGCGTCCACAGACAGCGTCGCGCGGTTGCCGGGCTTAGGCCAGTGCGCGCGGCGACTTCGCTCAAGGTCTGCTGCGGATGATCCCGGTCGAAGGCATGGATCACCGAAAGGCCCCGCGCCAACGAGGTGATGAACTCGCGATCTTCTGCCAAATCTGCCCCCTTACATTCCCTGGAACATCTTGCTTCGCGCACATCGGCCAGACAATAGCGACCTATGGGGGGTCAGCTTGTCCGCAACGATTCGCCCAGAAATTCCGTGACCGCGGCCGCGAAGGCCTCCGGCTGTTCGACGGCGGAGATGTGACCCGTTTCCAACTCGACGGCCCGGGCGCCGGGCACCGCCGCCGCGATCCGGTCGCCGTGCTCTGCCGGCGGCGTCGCGCTGTCCAGACGCCCGTTGATGACCAGCAGCGGCCGGCGCAGAGCAGGCAGGCGTTCCAGCAGGTCGACCGCCGAAATCGCCGTGCAGCAGGCCGCGTAGCCCTGCGGCGAGGTCGCCAGGAACGACGCCCGGACGGTCGCCAGTTCCGGCCGGTCCGCAGCGAGAAAGCTGTCGGAAAAGAATCGCGACATGACCGCGGTGACGATAGCGCCCATGCCCTGCTGGCGGACCACCGCCGCGCGATCCAGCCAGGGCTGAGCCGGCACCTCGGCGGTGGTGTTGCAGGCAACGACCTTGAGGACACGCTCGGGCGCCGCCAGCGCAAACTGCAGGGCCGTCATGCCGCCCAGCGAGAGGCCGCAGAGACTGGCCTGGGTAACCCCGGCTGCATCGAGGACGCAGCCGGCGTCCTCGGCCAGACCGGCAATGGTATAGTCTCCTGACGGCGCGTCCGACGCGCCGTGGCCTCGCGTATCCATCCGAAGCAGTCGGAAGCGATCATGCAGCAGCGGCACAATGGGATCCCACATGCCAAGATCGGTGCCCAGCGAGTTTAGGAGCAGCAGCGGGGGCGCTTTGTCATAGCCATCTACCCGCCAATAGATCCGTCCCTGCTGCCCATTCACAAACGGCATCGCTTCCCCCTTTCACTTCAGCCAGAACGACATAGGCTTACAATTTTCGCCATGCGTAATATTATTCGTTATACGAATAGACGGCGGAAAGGTCAACGAGCCAAAGGACCAGGCAAAAGTCCAACGCGAGTCAGCCGGTCGGCGGCCGAAGATCCCTCAGTCATTATGGCCACCGGCGCGATCATTCGCAGTCGAAGCGCCTGACGAAGCTATCCAGCATCTGATGGGCAAAACGCGCCGCGGCGACCGGCAGGGTTCGCCCCCGCAACTGGCCGAAATAAAGCAGGCCGGGCGGCACGTCCCGCGCGTCGATGGGACAGTGCACCACTTCCGCCGACTCGCCCGGCGTTGGCAGGCCGATCGGGATCTGGAACGAGATGACGTTCTCCGCAGCGGCATGAGACCGCAGGAACTCGAAACTATCTGACTCCACCACCGGCGCCAGTTCCAGCGAGGATCGCCGCACGGCGAGTTCCAGCAGATGGCGCACGCCGATGGCCGCAGCCGGCAGGGCGATCGGAAAGCGGAGGCAGTCCCTGAGGCGCAGCGAGTCTGCGCCGGCAAGCGGATGGTCCCGGGACATCATGGCGTGGACCGGCTGACGGATCGTCAGCAGGATCTGGAACTCGCTGAGGCGCACCGGCTCGAACACCAGCGCCAGGTCGGCGGTCAGGTCGACCAGTGCCTGTTCGGCCGCCGTGCGGTCGCGCAGCAGGACGCCGAAGGTCACCGCGGGATGGACACTGCGGTAGGTCGAGATCTGCTCCGGCAGGAAATAGGGCAGCAAGGCCTGGCTGCAGGCGATGGAGACATTGCCGCGGCGGGCGCCGGACAGGTCGGCGATCTGGCTTTTGACCCGCTCGATATCGCTGAGCTGCGAGCGGATGTGGTGGATCAGGATCTCGCCGGCCGCCGACAGCCGCACACCCCGGGCAAAGCGCTCGAACAGCGATACCCCCAGTTCCTCCTCCATGGCAAGGAGGCGCCGGTTCAGGGCCGTCGAGGTGATGTTCAGGGTCTCGGCGGCCTTGCGGATGGATCCCGCCTTGGCGACCGCATCGATATAGCGCAACGGCAACAGGTGCCTCATGGCGCGGCCTCCTTCCCTCGGCCAGACGCCCGCCCAGCGCTGGGCCCGACGCCCGCCCGGCGATCAACCCCGCGGGGGCGCTGCCTTTTCGTCGTTAATCCGATGCATTTTTTGCATCAGTCCGAGCGCAAACTAGCAGTATTACGAAGCACTTCCAACTGCTCTATTGGAAGAGAGATTTCCCTTAGAGCGTAAAAATGCTGCGAAACCAGTCGTTTAATATAGCCCCCCTGCATGAAGCCTATGCTGGTGGCTTGCCCCCCCAGGCTGTGATTACCGAGGCCTATCGACGCCAGCAGGCAGTCGGAGACCCCGGCATTTTCCTGCACCTGGTGGATCGGGAGACGGCCCTTGCCGAGGCAGCCGCCCTCGGCCCCTTCGACCCGGTGGAAAAACCGCTGTGGGGCATCCCCTTCGCGGTCAAGGACAACATCGACCTGGCCGGCTGCCCGACCACGGCGGCCTGCCCGGACTTCACCTACCAGGCCGACGCGGACGCTTTCGCCGTGGCCGCTCTGCGCCGGGCCGGCGCCATCCCGATCGGCAAGACCAACCTGGACCAGTTCGCGACGGGCCTGGTCGGCGTGCGCACGCCCTACCCCGCGCCGCTGAACGCCCTCGATCCGGCCATCGTACCGGGCGGCTCCAGCGCCGGCTCCGCGGTCGCCGTCGCCCAGGGCATCGTCAGCTTCGCCCTGGGCACCGACACCGCCGGCTCCGGCCGGGTGCCCGCGGCGCTGAACGGCATCGTCGGTCTGAAGCCGAGCCTCGGCGCGCTGTCCAACAGCGGCGTACTGCCGGCCTGCCGCACCCTCGACACCCTTTCGGTCTTCGCGCTGAGCGTCGACGATGCCTTTGCCGCCTTCCGCTGCGCTGCCCTGTACGACCCCGAAGACCCCTACGGGCGCCGCTTACCGGCCCCCGTCCTGCCGTGCCTGGCGCCGAAAATCCGCATCGGCGTGCCCTGTGAAAAAACGCGCCGCTTTTTCACCGATGCCGTTCAGGCCGCCGCTTTCCAGGACTCGCTGGAAGACCTGGCCGCCCTGGGCGGCGAGATCGTGGAGATCGACTTCACGCCTTTCTACGACATCGCGGCGATGCTCTACGAGGGTGCCTGGCTGGCCGAACGCTACACGGTCATCGAAGACCTGCTGCAGCGCGCGCCCGATGCGATCCATCCGGTCACCCGCCAGGTCATCGAACCGGCGAAGAACCTCTCGGCCGCCGATGCCTTCCGCGGGTTCTACCGCCTGCAGGCGTTGAAGCGGCGGGTCGAGCCGCTGCTGGCCGATGTCGATCAGCTGGCGGTGCCGACCATCCCGACCTTCTACAGCGTCGCCGACCTCGCGGCCGACCCCCTGGGGCCGAACGCGCGGCTGGGCACCTACACGAACTTCGTGAACCTGCTGGACCTCTGCGCCCTGGCGGTGCCGGTGCGCGCCCGCAGCGACGGCCGGCCCGGCAGCATCACCCTGCTGGGCCCGGCGGGTCATGACGGCAGCCTCGCCGCCCTGGGCCGGCGCCTGCAGCAGCGCTGCCAGGCGCCGCTGGGCGCCACCGGCTGGCTGCTGCCGCCCATGACCGAGCCGACGCCGGCGCCCGCGGCGGACGAAATCGCCCTGGCCGTCGTCGGCGCCCATATGTCGGGCTTGCCGCTGAACCACGAACTGACGCGCCTGGGGGCCCGCTTCCTGCGCCGGGTCCGCACCGCGCCCGCCTATCGGCTGTTCAGCCTGCCCGGCGGCACGGTCGCGCGCCCCGGCCTGCTGCGCGACACCGTCGGCGCGGCCATCGACCTGGAAGTCTGGGCCCTGCCCAAAACCCGCTTCGGCGACTTCATCGATGGCATCCCGCGCCCCCTGGGCATCGGCACCCTGGAACTGGAAGACGGCGGCGCGGTGAAGGGCTTCCTCTGCGAAGCGACGGCCACCGCCGACGCCGAAGACGTAACGCGATTTGGCGGCTGGCGAGCCTTTCTCAACGCACAAACCCACTCTCAACAGGCGAGCAAGGAGAGCGACCATGAAACGGCGTGATTTTCTGAAGACCACGGGGGTCGCGGCAGGCGCTTCCGTGCTGCCCTTCCTGAAGTACCTGCCGGCGCAGGCGGCAGCCCGTGACGACACGCTGGTCGTCGTGGTCGGCGATGGCATCAACAGTCTGGACCTGCACCGCCAGGGCACCAACCGCCCCAGCTACCAGGTTTCCATCAACATTTACGATCGCCTGGTGCGCTTCGGCGTGAAGACGCTGGAAGACGGCACGCTGGCCTACGACTCCACCAAGATCGAGCCGGAAGCCGCCGAGTCCTGGGAAGTCTCCGAAGACGGCAAGTCGATCACCTTCAAGATGAGCCCCAAGGCAATGTTCTGGGACGGCACGCCGGTCACCGCGCATGATGTGAAGTGGTCGTTCGACCGGGCGGTCACCCTGGGCGGTTTCCCGGCCGTTCAGATGAAGGCCGGCGCCATGAGTTCGCCCGACCAGTTCGTGGTCGTCGACGATATGACCTTCCGCGTCGATCTGCCTATGCCCTCCAAGCTGGCGCTGCCGGACCTCGCGGTGCCGGTGCCGCTGATCATCAACGCCAAGGTTGCCAAGGCACACGCGACGGACGCCGATCCCTGGGCCACCGAGTACCTGCACCAGACCCCGGCCGGCTCCGGCGCCTACAAGATCGTGCGCTGGGAACCGGGCCAGCAGTTCGTCTACGAGCGCAACGACGCCTGGGCACTGGGCCCGCAACCGGGCATGAAGCGCGTGATCGTGCGCGAGGTGCCCTCGGCCGCGAACCGCCGGGCTTTGATCGAACGGGGCGATGCGGACCTCTACATGGACGTGCCCGCCAAGGACGCCAAGGAACTGCGCGAGGGCGGCAAGGTGAAGGTCGACGGCGCGCCGATCGACAACTGCCTCCACGTGCTGGGCCTGAACGTCGCTTTGAAGCCCTTCGACAACCTGAAGGTTCGTCAGGCCATCGCCTACGCGCTGCCCTATGAGGAAATCCTTTCCGCGGCCGGCTACGGCCGTGGCAAGCCGATGTTCGGCGGCAGCGAAGCATCACCCTCGACCATCGAGTGGCCGCAGCCCTTCCCCTACAAGCGCGACACCGACAAGGCCCAGGCGCTGCTGGCCGAGGCCGGCTATCCCGATGGCTTCGAGACCACGCTGTCCTACAACCTCGGCCTTGCCGACTGGGAGGAGCCGACGGCTCTGCTGATCCAGGAGGCGCTGGGCAAGATCGGCATCAAGGTGACCCTGGACAAGATTCCGGGCGCCAACTGGCGCACCGCCGCCCTGGTGGAGAAACGCCTGCCGATGCATCTGGAAAACTTCGGCGGCTGGCTGAACTATCCCGACTACTATTTCTTCTGGGCCTATCAGAAGGGGCACCTGTTCAACTCGTCGAATTACGAGAACCCGGAAATCGAGGCCCTGGTGAACGAAACCCTGCACATGGCGGTCGACGATCCCAAGTACACAGAGAACGTGAAGCGGATGATCGCCATCGCATTCCAGGACGTACCGCGCATTCCGCTGTACCAGCCCTATCTGGACGCGGCGATGCAGAAGAACGTCGAGGGCTATGCCGCCTGGTTCCACCGGCAGCTCGACTGCCGTTCCATAAGCAAGGCCTGAGGTCTCCGCAGGCCATGCGGACCAAACTCATGCAGATCGGGCAGCGCCTCTTGCAGGCGCTGCCCTCTGTCTTCGGCATCATCGTCATTTCCTTCGTGCTGACCCGCGCGCTGCCTGGCGACCCGGCGGTGTACTTCGCCGGGATGATGGCAGACGACAACTCGATCGCCGAGGTTCGCAAGTCGTTGGGGCTGGACCGCAGCTGGATCGAGCAGTTCTTCATCTATGTCGGCAATCTGCTGCACGGCAATCTGGGCATGTCCCTCAGCACGGGCCGCCCGGTTCTGGAAGAACTGCTCACCCGGCTGCCGGCTTCGCTGGAACTGACCTTCGCCGGCCTGGGTCTAGCGATCCTGGTCGCCGTGCCGCTGGGAGTCCTGGCGGCGACCCGGCCCGGCAGCCTGACCGACCATGCCTGCCGCCTGCTGGTGACGGCCGGGGTGTCCCTGCCGACCTTTTTCACCGGGCTGTTCCTCATGTACCTGTTCTACTACCTGCTCGGCTGGGCGCCCTCGCCGCTCGGCCGGCTCGACATTCTCTATCTGTCTCCCCCCCATGTGACCGGCTTCTTCACCATCGACAGCCTGCTGGACGGTGATTTCGAAACCTTCTGGGCGGCGCTGCGCCAACTGGTGCTGCCGGCCTTCACCCTTGGCCTCTTCGCCCTGGCGCCCATCGCGCGCATGACCCGCGCGGCGATGCTGAACGCCCTGGGCAGCGACTACGTGCGCACCGCGCGCGCCAACGGGCTGTCGCAGACCACCGTGCTGGGAGTCTACGCCTTCCGCAATGCCGCCCTGCCGGTGCTGACCACCCTGGGCATGGTGTTCTCGTTCCTGCTGGGCGCCAACGTGCTGGTCGAAAAGGTGTTCTCCTGGCCGGGCATCGGTTCCTTTGCGATCCAGGCGCTGGTCGCATCGGACTACGCCGCCGTCCAGGGCTTCGTCCTGGCCATGGCGCTGTTATTCGTCGTGGTCAACCTGGCGATCGATGTGCTGCTGACCACGATCGATCCGCGCGTGGCGCTGGAGGGCTGAGATCATGACCGCCATGGCCCGCTCGTTCCGGCACTTCAGCTACGTGATGGGCGAGAATCCCGTCACCGCCGCCGCCTTCGCGCTTTTTGCCCTCATCGTCGCGCTGGCGGCGTTCGGTCCGTGGATCGCCCCCTACGATCCGCTGGCGACCGACGCGATGAACGCCCTGCAGCCCCCCTCGTGGGCGCATCCCTTCGGAACCGACCAGTTGGGCCGCGACGTGATGAGCCGTGTCATCGTCGCCACCCGCCTGGATCTCGGCATCGCCGTCTCGGCCGTCGCCCTGTCGTTCTTCATCGGCAGCGCCATGGGCTGCGCCGCCGGCTTCTGGGGCGGCTGGACCGACCGCATCACCGGGCGCATCACCGACACGATCATGGCCTTCCCGCTGTTCGTGCTTGCCATGGGGGTGGTCGCTGCGCTGGGCAACTCCGTCGAGAACATCATCTACGCCACCGCGGTCATCAATCTGCCGTTCTATGCGCGCGTCGCCCGCGTCGAGACGGCCATCCGGCGCAATGCGGGCTTCGTGCAGGCGGCGCGCCTGTGTGGCAATTCCGACCTGCGCATCCTGGCGACCCAGGTCTTTCCCAACATCCTGCCGCCGATGATGGTGCAGGTCTCGCTGAACATGGGCTGGGCGATCCTCAACGCCGCGGGCCTGTCGTTCATCGGCCTGGGCGTGCGCCCGCCGGACGCGGAATGGGGCATCATGGTCGCCGAGGGAGCCACCTACGTGGTGTCGGGCGAATGGTGGCTGGCACTTTTCCCCGGCAGCGCCCTGATGCTGGCCGTCTTCTGTTTCAACCTGCTGGGCGATGGTCTGCGCGATCTCGTCGATCCCCTGCGCCGGACCTGAGGAACCGAGATGACTGGCCACCCCATCCTCTCGGTTCAGGGTCTTTGCGTCGAGTTCCGCACCCGAAACGGCACCGTGCGCGCCCTGGACGACGTCTCGCTGCAGGTCGCCAAGGGCGAAGTCCTGGGCATCGTCGGCGAACGCGGCTCCGGCAAGTCGGTCACCGCCTTCACCGTCATTGGGTTGCTGGACGCCGCCGGCCGCGCCGTTAGCGGACAGGCGGACTATGACGGCGTGCCGCTGCTGGCTGCCGGTAAAAAGAGCCTGGGGGAGAAGGATCTCAACGACCTGCGCGGACGCGAGATCTCGATGATTTTCCAGAACCCGCGCGCGGCCCTGAACCCGATCCGGCCGGTCGGCAAGCAGATCGAGGACGTACTGCTGCGCCACAACCAGGCAACCCGCCAGGACGCGCAGCGCAAGGCCGTCGACATGCTGACAAAGGTGAAGATCCTGGAGCCGGAGCGGCGCTACTGGGCCTATCCCTTCGAGCTGTCGGGCGGCATGTGCCAGCGCGTGATGATTGCCATCGCGCTGGCCTGCAAACCGCGCCTGCTGATCGCCGACGAGCCGACCACCGGCCTGGACGTGACGACCCAGAAGGCCACCATGGACCTGATGGCGGACCTGACGCGCGAGCGCGGCATGTCGGTGGTGCTGATTACCCACGACCTGGGCATGGCGGCGGCCTACTGCGACCGTATCGTCGTCATGCAGAAAGGCAAGATCGTCGAAGCCGCGCCGGTCGCCGAGCTGTTCAAGGACCCGAAGCATCCCTACACGAAAAAGCTGCTCGCGGCGTCGCCGGGACCGGACTCGGCGCTTGGCGACCTGACCGCCGTTCCCGACGCGCCGCCGGCTGTGGAAACGGTGTCGCCGGCAGCGGTAACGAAGCCGATGGCGACTCCCGCCGCACCGGTTTCGGAAAATCTTCTGCTGGAGGTGAAGGGCCTGGTGAAAACCTTTCCCCGGCGGGGCGCCAAGGGCGGTGGCTGGGTTTGGCTCAAGGGGCACAAAGGGCGCAACGAGGAAGCCGATTTCGTCGCCGTCGACGGCATTTCGTTTTCGCTGCGGCGCGGCGAGAGCCTGGGACTGGTCGGCGAGTCAGGCTGCGGTAAATCGACCACCTCCAGCATCGTCACGCGGCTGCTTGACCCGACCGCCGGGCAGGTCATCCTGGACGGCGAGGACATCACCGCCTTCAAGGCCGCGCGCTTTGCCCGCCTGCCCCAGCGCAGCAAGATCCAGATGGTGTTCCAGGATCCGACCGAGAGCCTCAACCCGCGCTACTCGGCCGCCGATTCCATCGCCGATCCCTTAAAGCGGCTGAAGGGCCTGCGGGGCGGCCGGCAACTGGATGCCAGGATCGGCGAACTCGCGGAGATGGTCGGCCTGCCGCAAAGTCTGCTGACGCGCTTTCCGCACCAGTTGTCGGGCGGCCAGAAGGCCCGCGTCGGTATCGCCCGCGCGATCGCCGTCGATCCCCTGCTGCTGGTGCTGGACGAGCCGACCTCCGCGCTGGACGTTTCGGTACAGGCCGTGGTGCTGCAACTGCTCGACCGGCTGAAGCGCGAACTCGGCATGAGCTACATCTTCGTCTCGCACGACCTCAACGTCGTGCGCCTGCTGTGCGAGCGGGTGATCGTGATGAACAAGGGACGCATCGTCGAAAGCGGCAAGGCGGAAGCGGTGCTGAAGCAGCCGCAGGATCCCTACACGCGCAGCCTGATCGCCGCGATCCCGCACTTCGAACCGGCGAAGATGTAGCTCAGCGCGCGGCCACCTTGCCGTCGCTGCGCGGGTCGCTGGCGCCTTCCAGCAGGCCGTCCGGATGGCTGACCACGGCTCCCGCATGCCCCATCATCTCGCTGAACGCATCGACGATCTCGACATCGTGGCCGGCGTCGCGCAGGCGTCCGATCACCGCCGCCCCGAGATTCTGCTCGATCTTCAGGTTGGTCGTCGCCTGCCCCCAGGTGCGCCCGAGAAGCCAACGGGGCGCCGTTACCGCGGCCTGCAGGTCGACGCCGTGCAGCACATGGCGGGCGAAGACCATGGCCTGGGTCTGCGGCTGACCCTCGCCGCCCATGGTGCCGTAAGCCATCAGCCGCCCGTCGCTGAGCTGGGCCATGGCCGGCTGGATGGTGTGGAAAGGCAGACGCCCCGGCTCCAGCGCGTTGGTATGCGACGGATCCAGGCTGAAGGACGTGCCGCGGTTTTGCCAGGTGATGCCGCTTTGCGGCAGCACCACGCCGGAGCCGAATTCCCAATAGACGCTCTGGATGAAGCTGACGCAGAGGCCGTCCTTGTCGGCAGCGCCCAGCCACACCGTGTCGCCCGGCTGCGACGGTCTTGGCCAGGGCGACGCGCGCTCCAGGGAGATATCCTTGCCCAGATCGGTCAGGCTTTCCGGCGTCAGGAAGTCCGTCGCCGGCCGTGCCATATAGGCCGGATCGGTGACCTGGGCATCGCGCACCACGAAGGCCGCCTTGGTGCATTCGACGAGGCGGTGCACGAAGTCGAAAGTCTCCGCCGCCTCGGCCCGGCGCGGACCGTAGAGGGCCAGCAGCAGCAGCGAGGCCAGCCCTTGTGTCGGCGGCGGCATGTTGAGAACCCGGTGGCCCGCCACGTCGACCGAAAGCGGCGCCACTTCCGCGGCGTGGTGGGCTTCCAGATCGCCCAGGCGCAGGGGCGATCCGACCGCCTCCAATTCCTTCGCGAGACTGCGGGCGAGATCGCCGCGATAGAAGTCGTCCAGACCGGCGGCGACCAGGTGGTTCAGAACATCGGCCACCCGCGGCTGGATCAGGCGGCTGCCGATCTCTTTCGGCTGCCCGTTTTCCAGGTAGGTCTGGGCAAAGCCCGGGACGTCCGCGAGCTCCGGCAGGTTGGCGGCGCTGTTGGCCGCCAGGGTGCCGGTAACCGCCACACCGTCGCGCGCGTGGGCGATGGCGCTCTCCATGAGCCGCGCCAGCGGCAGGCGCCCGCCAAAGCGCTCCCCGCTCAGACGCTGCGCCAGGTTCCAGCCGTCGACCGTGCCGGCCACTGTCAGCGCAGCCAGCGGCCCGCGTGACGGAATGGCCTGCAGGCCCTGGGCACCGTACCAGTCGCGCGACGCCAGCGCGGCGGCACCGCCGCAGGCCCGGATGCCGGTCACCGGGCCGCCGCGTCGGCCGATCAGCCAGAAGCCGTCGCCACCCAGGCCGTTCATGTGCGGATAGACAACGGCGATGGTCGACGCCGCCGCGATCATCGCTTCGACGGCATTACCGCCGTCGCGCAGAACCTCCAGGCCGGCTTCGGCCGCGAGGTGATGCGGGGCGGTCACCATGCCGCCATAGCTGCGTGTGGTCTGAAGCATCCAGCCCCCTTAACCGAGTGTCGGCGCTAGCGCAACCAACGAAGACGCTCAGGCCGCGATGGCATCGGGGATGAAGGGGGAGTCCGCCTCGATGATCTCGCCGGCGCGCAGGCAGAGCACGGGACGCACGAGTTGTTCGCTGACCACCTCGACGCCGCTGTTGTCGGACAGCTTGAAGCGGCCGGTCTCGATCTTCAGCACGCTGATGTCGGCGTCATGGCCCGGCTGCAGGCTGCCGATCTGATTGCCCATGCCGATCAGCCTGGCCGGGTTGGACGTGACCATGGCGACGACCTTGTCCAGCGGCACGCCGAGATGCAGCAGTTCGGTCATGGCGATGGTCAGATTGAACGGCGCGACGCCAAAGAACGGGCTGCCGCTGCGCGCTTCGTTGGTGCCATGGTTCACCGGCACCTGCACGTTGTAGCCGTGCATGTCGGCCCCCAGGGTATAGGGCATGATGCCGGCATCCAGCACCTTCCTGGCGACGTCGAAGCTGAAGTGCGAGCCGTGACCGACGTCGACCAGCAGGCCGCGCTCGTGGACCGCCTCCAGCAGGATGGGATGAATTTCGCCGGTGCCGGACACGAAGCCGCCGGGATGCCGGGTGAAGGGATGCGCCAGGACGTCGCCCTCCTCCATGATCGGCAGCAGTTCGCGGATCAGTTCGTCGGCATCGGGGATCGGCGCCGAGTCAGCCGTCGGCCACAACTGGCCGAGATGAATGTAAAGCGGCAGGCCGGTATCCCGCGAGATCTCCTTGCCGATGCGGATGACGTCCAGGCCCCAGCGGGACTGTCCGCCGATCTCGGCATGCGCCTTGATCCCTTTCACGATATCCAGGTTCTCCTTTGCCACCCGCGCCGTGTGCTCGGCGTTCACGCCAATGGGGCCGTAGAGCTCCGGATAGAGGTGGCCTTCCAGGCCGCCGACCAGGTAGCAGGAGATAAAGCAGAGCATGCGGCTCTTGGCCGTATCGCCGATGAAATGGCGAAAGCCGCCGATGGTCATGCAACTGGGACCGCCCTGGTCGATCAGGGTGGTGACGCCGGAGCGCACGCCCACCATGTCGGGCGGCAGGCCGAATTTTCCGGTCACGTGCTGGTAGACGTGGGCATGGGTATCGATCATCCCCGGGATCACCACCTGGCCGCCGGCGTCGATACGGGTGGCTGCCTGCGCCGCCGACAGATCCGGTTCGACGGCGGCAATCTTGCCGTCCGTGACCGCAATGTCGAAGCGCCCGTTGCGCCCCAGCGCGGGATCGATCAACGTCCCCTTTTCGATGATCGTATCGAACTGCCTGTTCCCTGCCACCGGGTGATCTCCCTCTGTCTCCTGATGCGTCTCTCAACCGTCTTCCTGAACCCGGAATCGACCCCGGATTTTGCCCCCTTATCGCCACGTTTTGCGGGGATTCGAAAAACAGTTGTAACGCCGACCATTGCGGTTACACTCAATTTCAAATGCTGTGGCTTGGACCGGAACTTGTCAAGCCGAAACGGCAGCCGGAATGGCGCTTTCCCAGGCCATTGCGGGAGTGAGCGAGGGGACAGGGAATTGAGTTCAAGGCACCGGATGACGGGGTGCGGCAGATGACGCGCGCACCCGCAGACAGCCCCGAAAAGGCAACCTCGACCAAGGGCGTCGGCGCCCGACTGGCGCGGCGCGAGGACGACCGCTATCTGCGCGGACGCGGGCGCTTCATCGCCGATATCCGTCTGCCCGGCATGCTGGACATGGCCTTCGTGCGCAGCCCCTACGCCCATGCCCGCCTGCGGTCCGTCACCAAGCCGCCGTCCGGCGGCGAATGGGTCTTCACCGCCGCCGACCTGGAGGACGTTTCCGGTATCCGCGCCGATTCCGGCCTGCCGGGATTCCGCAGTTCCCTGCAGCCGATCCTCGCCACCGACAAGGTGCGCCACGTGGGCGAACCCCTGGCGGTCTGCCTGGCCGAAACCCGGGCCGCGGCCGAGGACCTGGCGGAACTGGTCGACGCGGACTTCGAGGAACTGCCGGCGGTGCACGACATGATGCGCGCCCGCGATGCGGAAACGCCGTTGCTGCACGAACATTGGGACGAGAACGTCTTCCTGGAAACGGCGGTGGATATCGGTTTCGAGGACGCCGCGGCCGGGGCCGCCGTGGTGGTGAAGCGCGAGCTGCGTACCGCGCGCCAATGCATGGCGCCGATCGAAGGGCGCGGCGTCGTCGCCGTGTGGGACCGCAGCCTGGAACTGCTGACCATTCACTCGGCGACCCAGATGCCGCACATCGTGCGCACCGGCCTGGCCGGCTGCCTCGGCCTCGATCACGGCCAGGTCCGTGTCGTCGCGCCCGATGTCGGCGGCGGCTTCGGCTACAAGGGCATCCTGCTGGCGGAGGAAGTCTGCGCCGGCTGGCTGGCGATGAAGCTGGACCGCCCGGTGCGCTGGATCGAGGACCGCCGTGAGCACCTGACCGGCGGTGCCAATTGCCGCGAGCACGCCTACACGATCACCGCTTATGCCGCGGCCGACGGCGAGTTGCTGGCCGTCGACTGCGAGGCCATCGTCGATTCCGGCGCCTATTCCAGCTACCCCTTCTCCGCCTGCCTGGAGTCCGCGCAGGTCGCCAGCATCCTGCCCGGCCCCTACCGCATGAAGGGCTACCGCTGCCGCACCTGGTCGGTCGCCACCAACAAGCCGCCGATCCTGCCGTTCCGCGGCGTCGCGCGCACCGGCGTGTGCTTTGCCATCGAACTGATCATCGACGCCGTCGCGCGCGACCTGAAAATGGCGCCGGAGGCGATCCGCCAGCGCAACCTGGTGACGCCCGAGGAGATGCCGTTCAGCAACATCACCAAGAAGGACTTCGACAGCGGCGATTATCCCGAAGCGCTACGGCGCGCGGTGGAAGCGATCGACGTTCCGGGCTTTCGCGAACGCCAGCAGCGCGCGCAGACGGGCCGCAAGCGCCTGGGCGTCGGCCTCTCGATCTTCTGCGAGCAGGGTGCGCACGGCACCTCGGTCTATCACGGCTGGGGTATTCCCATGGTGCCGGGCTTCGAGCAGGCGACCGCGCGCCTGACGCCGGACGGCGGGCTGGAACTGCGCGTCGGCGTGCAGAGCCACGGCCAGAGCCTGGAGACAACCCTGGCGCAGATCGCCTACGAGGAAACCGGCATCGATCCGGCCAAGGTAAAGCTGGTGCACGGCGATACCGCATACACGCCCTATTCCACCGGCACCTGGGGCTCACGCTGCATCGTCATGGCCGGCGGCGCCGTGGCCGCCGCCAGCGCCGTCCTGGCCCAGCGCATCCGCAACATCGCCGCGCACCTGATGCAGGCCGCGCCGGACAGCGTCGTGCTGAGCGACGGGATGGCCCGCGCGGGCACCAGCGCCGTCAGCATCGAGGAAGTCGCGCGCACCTGGTACCTGAAGCCGCAGCTGCTGCCCGACGACGTCGATCCGCGCGGCCTGGAGGCGACGGAAGGCTACAAAACGGTGAAGGACACCGGGACCTTCTCCTACGCCTGCCACGCCGTCACGGTGAGCGTGGATCTGGATCTCGGTCACATCGAGTTGCTGGACTACGTGATCGTCGAGGACGCCGGCACCATGATCAATCCCATGGTGGTGGACGGCCAGGTCCTGGGCGGCGCGGCGCAGGGTATCGGCACCGCCCTCTACGAAGAGATGCCGTTCGACAGTGCCGGACAGCCGCTCGCCTCGACGCTGGCCGACTATCACCTGCCGGTCGCCGCCGATATTCCGCCGATCCGCATCCTGCACATGGAAACCCCCTCGCCGCTCAGCCGCTTCGGCCAGAAGGGCATCGGGGAGAGCGGCGCCATCGGGCCGCCCGCCGCCATCGCCAATGCGGTGAACGATGCACTGGCCGCACTGGGGGTCGAGGTGACCGAGGTCCCGCTGACGCCGGAGCGCGTTCTGCGCGCGATCCATGGCGCCGGAATGCGGGAGACGCAGCCATGAAGCCGGCGCCCTTCGACTACGCGGTGGCGGGCGATCTCGCCGAAGCAGCCCGGCAGCTTGCCGAAGGCAGCGCCAAGCCGGTCGCCGGCAACCAGTCGCTCGGCCCGATGATGAACCTGCGCCTCGCGCGGCCGGCTCAACTCATCGACATCACCGCCTTGGCGCCGCTGCGCGCGGTGGAGGAGACCGCGGCGTTCGTGCGGCTGGGCGCGGCCATCACCCATGCCGAGATCGAAGACGGCGAGGTGCCCGACCCGACCGGCGGCTGGCTGCGCAGCGCCGCCGCCAACATCGCCTACCGCGCCGTGCGCAACCGCGGGACCCTGGGCGGCAGCCTGTGCCACGCGGATCCGGCGGCGGACTGGGCGATCGTGATGACCGGGCTGGGCGCCACCGCCGTCATCGCCGGTCCCGAGGGCGAACGCCGCCTGCCCCTGGAAGACTTCATCACTGGCCCCTTCAAGACCGCCCTGCACGACGGTGAGATTCTCATTGCCGTCGAAGTTCCCAGACCAGGAACCGGCGCGCGCTGGGGCTACTGGAAGTTCGCGCCCCAGGTCGGCGAGTTCGCCAAGGCCAGCGCCACGGTGCTGAACGACGCGACGCGCGGCATACAGCGCTGCGCGATCGGCGCGCTGGGCCGCCGGCCGCTGATTCTCGACGCGCCGGGCAGCCTGATCGACGGCAGCCGGACGCCGGCCGAGGCGCTGCGGTCGGCCCTGCCGGACCGCCCGGCCGAGACGCTGGCCCTGCACCTTGCCGCGCTGACGCGCGCGCTGGAGACTGCCCGCGCAGAGGAGAGCCCGTCCGCATGACAACGACCGACATCCGCCTGACCGTCAACGGACGCGACACCGGCGCCAGCGCGGAACCGCGGCGCCACCTGGCGGACTTCCTGCGCGAGGACCTGCTGCTGACCGGTACGCACATCGGTTGCGAGCAGGGCGTCTGCGGCGCCTGCACCCTGTTCGTCGACGGGCGTCCGGTGCGTTCCTGCATCACCCCCGCCGTCGCCTGCCAGGGCGCCGAGGTGCACACGGTAGAGGGCTTCGAGGACGACGCCCTGATGCAGCGCCTCCGCGCCGCCTTCACCCGCCACCACGGCCTGCAGTGCGGCTTCTGCACCCCGGGCATGCTGGCGACGGCCTATGACATCGTGCGCCGCCTGCCCGACGCCGATGCCGCCCGGATCCGCCGCGAGCTGTCCGGCAACCTTTGCCGCTGTACCGGCTATGCCGGCATCGTCGCGGCGATCCAGGACGTGCTGGCCAACGAACCGCCGGCGGCCACGGTCATCCCCCAGCCGCGCCGCACCCCCGCCGCTACCGGCAGCGTCTCGTCGAGGCCCAGCGCGGCCCCGGCGGACACCTCGGCGCCGGCCCCCGCGGACTCTTCCCGAGCGATCCTCGAAGCGCTGATCGACACCGAAGGCGCGGCGGGCCAAGGGGGCGCCGCGGCCCTGAAGCGCAGCATCCAGTTGGATGCCTCTGCCGGCGAGGTCTGGCCGGTGCTGAGCGACGTTCAGTCGGTGGTCGGCTGCGTGCCCGGCGCCAGCCTGGACGGTCCGCCCGACGGAGAATTGTTGCAGGGACGCTGCACAGTGGCCGCCGGCCCGATCCATGCGACCTTCCGCGGCACCGCCCTGCTGCGCCTGGAGGCGGAAAGCCGACAGGGGCGTCTCGCCGGGCTGGGCCGCGACCGCCTGACGCGCTCCGAGCTGACGGGAACCCTGGATTTCGCCCTCCGTGAGGAGGCCCCCGGACGGGCGCGGCTCGACCTGGTCATGCATTACCGCCTGAAGGGCCCGCTGGCGCAGTTCGGCCGCCCGGCCCTGGTGGAGGAGATCGCCGACCAGGTCCTGGCCGAGGTAACCGAGAACATCGCCCGCCGTGCCAAGGGAGCGGCGCCGGCATCAAGCAAGCCGCTCTCCGGTCTCGCCCTTATGGGCAAGGCCGTGGCGCGGCTGTTCAATCGCCTGCTGCGAATGCGGTAAGCTGGGCCGATATCCCATGGACGACTCGAAAACGGCGAACCCACCTATGACCAAGACCAAGAAAACGGCTCCGGAAGAGGCCGCCGCCCCATGGCGTGAAGATCCCCTGCAAAGGCGCCCCGGATTCCTCATTCGCCGCCTGCACCAGATTCACACCGCCCTCTTCGCCGAAGAGTGCGGTGGGGAGAAGGTGACGCCGATCATGTATTCGGTGCTCTCCGCGCTGGCGCAGAGCGGGCCGGTCGACCAGACCTCCCTGGCCGGAGCCGTGGCAATCGACAAGACCAACATGACCGACATCCTGGACCGCCTGAAGAAGCGCGGCCTGGTCCGCCGCCGCGTCGCGCCGAAAGACCGGCGTGTCCGCCTGGCCGCGCTGACCGACGAGGGCCGCAGCCTGCTGGACCGCATCGATGAAAAGGCCCACCGGGCCCACGTCCGCACCATCGAGGACCTGGCGCCCGCCGACCAGCTGCGCCTGATGAAGCTGATGAACCAGATCATCAATGCCAAAGAGGCTACCCTGTCGCGCAAGGAAGCCGTTTCGTGACGGCAGCCGGCCGGTGAGCCCGCCTCTCTCGCCAACGCAGCGTTCGTTCGAACGGCTCCTGGCGGTCACGCCGCAACTGAGCCGCATTGCCCCGCTGGCCGACCTGGTACCGGGGCTGCCCGCCCGCACGCTGTTCCACGCCGGCCCGCCCTTTGCCGATCCGCTGGACCTGCCCGCGCCGGTCGCCAACAGCGTCGCCGCCGCCGCCCTGCTGGAAGGCTGGATCGCCGATCGCGGCGAACTCGGCGCAGCCCTGGCCTCCGGCGATATCCGCCTGCTCCCCGCCCAGGACATCGGCCTCGTCACGCCGCTCGCCTTCGTCGTGGGGCCCGGGGTTTACTGCCTTGAGGTCAGCGACGGCGCGGCACCCCACCGGCGCAGCTTCTCGCCCTTGAACGATGGCCCACTGCCGGACGCCCTGCGCCTGGGTACCGGCCGGGCCGCCGGAATCGCCATCGTGCAAAGCCTGATCGACGGCATCGGCGCGGACCTTGCCACAAATCTGCGCGCTCCGGTCCCGCTGCTGCCACTGATGGCCAAGGGCCTCGAAGGGGGGGACGACCTGCACGGCCGCCTCGACGCGGCCCAGGCCGAGGTCGCCGGCTTCTTCGACGGGCCCTTGTTGCCGGAGACGACCGATTATCTCGCCAGGACCAACCAGTTCGTGCTGAACGTCATCATGGCTGCCGCCGCGCTGATGATCGGCGCCGGTGCCGGTGTCGCCGGCAGCAACCTTGTGGTCGCCTGCGGCGGCAACGGGCGCGATCTGGGCTACAAGCTGGCCGAGGCGCCGGAATGCTGGATCACCCTGCCGGCCAACCGGCCCGTCGGTCCGCGCCTGCCCGGCCATGAAGACGAAATCCCGCTGCCCGCCATCGGCGACAGCGCGGTGATCGACGCGTTGGGTTTCGGCGCCGCCTGCCTGCGCTTTGCCCCGGCCCTCGCCGCGGGTCTGAAGGACCACATCGATCCGGCCTATCTGACCGGGTCGGCGCATGACGCCTTCGTCGGGCCGCATCCGGATCTGCCGTTGCCGGGACTGAAGCTGGGCCTCGACCTCACGCGGCCGCGCGCCTGCCTCGGCATCATGCTGGGGATGGTCGGTGCCGAAGGAACGGAAGGGCTGATCGGACGGGGCGTCGCGCCCTGGGGGCCGGCCTGAGTACCGCTAGGCCAAGGCGACCAGCGGATCGGGGAGCAGCACGGTGCCGTTGACCACCTTCACCGCGAAGCGTTTCAGCGGCGGCAGTGCCCAGCCCGGTCCGCAATGCCCGTCGGTCAGGGAGAAGCGTGCCTGGTGGCGCGGGCACTGCAGCCACCCATCCTCCAGCCGCCCTTCGGCAAGACGCGCGAACTGGTGTGGACAGAGCCCCTGGAAGGCGGCAACGGAATCGCCGCGGCGCACCAGCAGCACCCGCTGCTGGCCGGCCGCCGCCTCGCCGATCCCCTCCACCGGCAGATCATCCAACAGCGATACCGCCTGCCAGCCGTCTTCCGCCACGCTCATCCCTTCACCCCCACCGGTTCCGCACCCGCATGTCTGCGCCCCCCACGGAAAACGCGGACGAGGCCGCCGGCGACAATACCCAGCCGACCCCGGACTTCTGGCAGGAAATACTGCCCGCCGACCATCCCGCCGGCCGCGCCGCGCCGCCGTTCCGTTTCGGCTATCCGGCGCGCCTGCCCGACGGGCGCATTCTGGAACTGCCGATCCGCCGGCTGCCGGACGGAACCGGGGCCGTCGCCTCGCTGATCGCGAACCAGGCGAGCTTTGAGGTCTGTGAAACGCTCAGCGGCTTCATGGCCGATAGCGCGGACGCTGCCGGGGCGGAAATCATCGTCGGCATGCCGACTCTGGGCCTCGCCTTCGCGCCGCGCGTCGCAGAACTGCTCGGTCATGCCAACTATGTGCCTCTCGGCTATTCGCGGAAGTTCTGGTACCGCGACGAATTATCGGAGCCGGTGCATTCGGTGACCAGCCCCGGCCGCACGAAGGCGGTATTCATCGACCCGAACATGCTGCCGCGACTCACCGGGCGCCGCGTGGTGGTGGTCGACGACGCGGTGTCCAGCGGCACCACTCTGCTGTCCGTTCTCGCCCTCCTCCAGCGGCTCGACTGCACGCTGGCGGGCATCGTCGTGGCGATGCGCCAGGGCCACCGCTGGCGCGAGGTCCTGGCGGCACGGTCGCCCGAGTTGCCCGTTCTCGTACAGGGCGCCTTCGACTCGCCGCTGCTGGAACGGGTGGCGGGTGGCTGGCAGCCGCTCGACTCAGAAGGTCAAAGCCCCATGTAGGCTTCGCGGATGCGCGGATCGTCGCCCAGCGTTTCCGTCGTCCCCGCCATGGAGATCCGGCCGATCTCGATCACATAGGCATGGCGCGCGATCTCGAAGGCGGTCATCACGTCCTGCTCGACCAGCAGAATGGTCAGGCCGATCCGGTTGATCTCCAGCAGCGCGTCGCTCAGCCGCTCCACGAGGCGCGGTGCCAGGCCCAGGGAGAGTTCGTCGATCATCAGCAGCTTCGGCTTGGACATGATGCCGCGCGCGATGGCGCACATCTGCTGCTCGCCGCCGGACATGGTGGTGGCGTCCTGCGCCTGGCGCTCCTTCAAAATCGGGAACAGGTCGTAGACGAAGTCGAGATCACGCTGAATCTGGTCGCGGTCGCGCCGCAGGTAGGCGCCCAGCAGCAGGTTGTCGCGCACCGACAGGCCCTTGAACAGGCGCCGTCCCTCGGGCACGTGCACCACGCCGTGCGACAGCACCGCGTCGGCGCTGAGGCCGCCGACCTCCTTGCCGGCGAAGCGCACACCGCCGGAGATCGGCTTGATGAGGCCCGATATCGTGCGCAGCAGCGTCGTCTTGCCGGCCCCGTTGGAGCCGACGATGCAGGCGAGTTCGCCTTCTTCCACCACCAGGGAAACGTCCCACAACACCTGCACGTCGCCATAACCGGATTGCAGGTTGGTGATCTCGAGCAGGGGCTCAGGCATGAAGGCCTTCCTTCTTGATGCGCGCGGCGAACTTGGCACCCAGATAGGCTTCCACCACGCGTTCGTCGTCCAGCACGGCGCGCGGCTCGCCCTCGGCGATCAGTTCGCCGTGGTGCAGCACCAGGATGCGCTCGGAGATCGAGAGCACCACCTTCATCAGGTGCTCGATGATCAGGATGGTGATGCCGCGGTCGGCGATCTTGCGGATCAGGGTCAGCGCGCCGTCGATCTCGGCGGTGTTGAGCCCGGCATTCACCTCATCCAGCAGCAGCACCTTCGGCTTCATGGCGAGGCTCTTGGCCAGCTCCAGGCGCTTGCGGTTCGGCAACGTCAGCGAGGCTGCCGGGCTCTCCGCGAGGCGGTCCAGGCCGACGAAAGCCAGTTCGCGCCGAGCCTCGGCCTCCGCCTCGCGCCGGCTGCCCAGGCCGCCGCCGAAGAGCGCACCGGCGGCGACGTTCTCCATCACCGACATCTCCGGAAAGGGCTGCACGATCTGGAAGGTGCGCGCCAGGCCGCGGCGTGCCGCCTGGAACGCCCGCTGCCGCGTCACCTCCTCGCCGCCGAAAAAGATCTTCCCCTCGGTGACAGGGTGGACACCCGTGATCAGGTTCACCAGGGTCGTCTTGCCGGCCCCGTTCGGCCCGATCAGAGCGACGATCTGGCCCTCCTGCAGGCCGAAGGAGACATTGCTGACGGCCCGGATGCCGCCGAAGGCCTTGCTGACCTTCTCAAGGCGCAGGATCTCGCTCATAGCACCGCCTTCCCTTCCCCACGCGCCTGGGATTGACGCCGAAGCAGGCGCCGATAATCGATTTTCAGCAATCCGCCCGGCAGGAAGAAGATCAGGAACACGATGATGCCGCCCAGGATCGCCCGGTTCCATTGCAGGAAGTTGGCCCAGAAGAACTCCTCCAGCAGCACGAAGGCGCCGGCACCGAGGATCGGGCCGAGAGCGGTGCCGGGCCCACCCAGCAGCACCATGACCGGCACCTTGATGGTCAGCAGGATGGAGAAGCTGTCCGTCGGGTCGATGTAGCCGACCCAGGACGCATAGACCGCACCGACTGCGCCGCAGAACAGGGCGGACAGGGTATAGGCCGCGATCTTGTAGCGGGTGGTATCGACGCCGACCATGTCGGCGGCCTCCTCGTTCTGATGGATGCAGCGCAAACCGAAACCGAGGCGGGCGCGTTCCACCAGGATTGTGGTGACGAAGGCCGCCAGCACGATTCCCAGCATGATGTAGAGCACCATCGAGCCGACCTCGCCTGGCGTGCCACGCAGCAGCGGGACGTTCAGCCCGTCGCCGCCGCCGGTCAGGCTGCCCCAGGAGGAGACCACGAGCCGCGTCAGTTCGACGATGGCGATGGAGCCGATCGCGAAATAGTGCCCTTTGAGGCGCAGAATGATGCAGCCCAGGGCGGCCGCAAAGAGCGAGACGAAGACGGTCGCCAGCACCCAGGCCAGCACCATAGGAACCCCGCTGCGCTGGGCAATCGCCCCGACGTAGCAGCCGATGCCGAAAAAAGCGGCGGTCGAGAACGACGGGTAGCCGGTGAAGCCGCCGATGAAATTCCACGACAGCGCCATGGCGGTGAACATGGCGATGGTGATGGCGATGCGCACCGTGTAGTTGTCGCCCAGCAGCGGCGCCGCCGCCAGCAGAAGCAGCCAGACGGCCAGAACGCCGTAGCCCACCTTTCCGGTTCGACTCCCCGCCATCATTCGTATCCCTTCACGCCGACCAGACCGGTCGGACGCACGACGAGGAGGATCAGCATCAGCAGGAAGCCGATCGTGATGGCGTGCTGCGGGCCCAGCAGGTAGCCCGCGAAACTCTCGACGATACCCAGCGTGATACCGCCGACCAGGGCGCCGGGCACGCTGCCCAGGCCGCCGATCACGCAGATCACGAAGGCCTTGCCGAGGAAGCTGCCGGTCAGGTTCGTGGTCACCGGGAAGACCATGGCGAAGACGGCGCCCGCCGCGCCCGCCATGAGAGCGCCGATGCCAAAGGTAATGGCGTAGATCCGGTTGACCCGGATGCCCATCAGGGCGGCGGCCTGGCGGTCCATGCGGACGGCGACAATCGCGCGGCCGATCGATGAGCCGCGCATGACCAGATACAACAGAGCGGTCAGCAGCAGGGCGAGCCCCATCCCGATAAGACGGTCGCCCGGCATCACCACGCCGGCGATGTCGACGCTGCCGATGTCCAAGGTGACGCGGCGCGGCGTCGCCGTGAAGTACACGGTCATCAGGTTATAGAGAATCATGTCGAGGCCGAAGGTGAGGGTCAGTGTCGTCAGCACCGGCGCGGTCACCACCTTGTTGATGAATACGTACTGCACCAGGAAGCCCAGCAGATAAAGCAGCAGCGCGACCGGGGCCAATGCAATGACCGGATGGACCCCAAGGTAGAACCAGGCGAAGTAGGTCAGGTAGCCGCCCAGGATGATGAACGAGCCATGCAGCATGTTGATGACGTTCAACACGCCCCAGACCAGCGAGAATCCGACGGCGATGCAGGCGTAAAGCGCCCCAAGCACGATACCGTTGGCCAGTATCTGGGAGATGTCCAACCTTGCCCCCTGATGGATGTTTAGCGTTCTCGGCGGACGGACCGGCGGAGCGGCGGCTTCATGCCGATGCCCTGCGCGGTCCGCCGCTCAAAGAGTGATCAGTCGATCAGTTTCAGATCCGCGTCGGCAATCGCCGCCGGGTAGAGCACTTTGATCTCGTCGCCCTGCACCTGAATGATCGGCATCTCACGGCCCTGGTTCATGCCGTTGTCGCCGAAATCGATCGGCCCGTAGAAGGTGGCCATGTCGGTGGCCGCCAGGGCGTCACGCACGGCCTGCTTGTCGGTCGAACCGGCGCGCTGCACCGCGTCGACCAGCACATCGGCTGCCGCCGCGCAGGACGCGTGGACGTAGTCCGGATCCGAACCGTAGGCCGCCACGAAGTCCTTGTAGAAGGCCGCGGTGGAATTCCAGGCGCCCGACGTGTCGGTGTAGGCCGTCGCGTGATGCCACCAGGTGGAACTGGTCACGCCGTCGGCCAGGTCGCCCAGGCCCTCGGTGAACTCGCGGTAGGCCGGTCCGGTGACCATGGTGATGACCGGCGCCGTGATGCCCAGGTCGGCCATCTGCTTACGGCCCAGGATGAGGTCCTGGGTATAGCCCGTCATGTAGACCCAATCGGGGTTCGCCGCCTTGATGGCCGAAATCGCCGCCGAGTGATCCATGGTGCCGACGGCGTAGAGTTCGTTGTAGACGACCTCAAGCCCGCCGCTCGCCGCCGAGTCCGCCAGCGCCGTCGCCATCGACTTGGGGAAGACGTCGTCGCGGCCGTAGACCGCGACCTTCTTCACAGCCGGGAACTTTTCCTTGAAGTAGCCCACCATCGACTCGGTCATACCGGTGTTGGGGGCCAGGGTGCCGAAGAGGTACTTGAAGCCCTGATCGTAGACCGACACCGACGAGGCCACGCAGGCCAGCATCGGCACCTGGTAGCGCTCCGCCACCGCGGCGATGATCTTGGTATGACCGGAACCGAAGGGCGCCATGATGACGTCCACCTCGTCGTCGGTGACCAGCTTTTCCGCCAGCTGGCCGGCGCGCTTGCCGTCGGTCTGGTAGTCGTACTCGACGAACTCGACCTTCAGCTTCTTGCCGCCAACCTCGACGCCGCCCTGGGCATTGATCTTGTCCAGCCAGAGGCTCCATACCGCCTGCTGTTTCTTGCCCTCGTCGGCGAGGCCGCCGGTCAGCGCCAGCGGCGCGCCGATCTTCAGAACCCCGTCCTCTGCCTGCGCGGCCGGCGCCGTGAGCGCCGATGCCGCGCCCAGGACCGCGGCGCCGGCGACTGCGAATTTCCAGGATCTTGTAAACATGATGCCACCCCATTCTTGAGCTTGTTTAGCCGTATCGGGCAGCCTGCTTTCCTATCCTCAGCCGGTCGCACTGCCGCCTCTTCGCGCGCGCGACCTCCGAACGGACAGACCTACCCACAGAGGATTTAGCAAGGGCCGTGCCAAAAGACGTAACCCCAACCATTATATATACAACCACCTTCCAGAACGGCGCTCTGGAACCGATTCTGGCTAATGTCTGGGCGCCGCTCCGGGCAGAATGATCGAAGTTTGTGCAGGCTTTGGGGCTAGATGCCGGTGTAGGGCAGCGTCCGACAGACCTCCAGCCGCTCGGCGATCTGGAGCAATGTGCGCTCGGAGCCGGCAGCCCCCAGCAGCGACAGGCCGACCGGCGCGCCGTCCAGCCGGCCGGCCGGGATGCTGAGCTGCGGCAGGCCGGCGAGCCCGGCCGGGCACAGCAGGCTGAGAGCCGCGCCCCGATAGGCGTCCAGGGTTGCCGGGTCGGCGTCGCGGCGCGGGGCCGGCCCCGGGCTGGCGGGCAGAATGACGACGCCATCCTCCCCCAGCAGACCGCTCAGGCGCTGGCGCAGATCGCTGCGCCGGGCCTGCGCGGCCGCAACCTCGTCCGCTGTGATGCGGCTTGCCGCGGCAAAGCGCTCGGCAACGCCGGGCCCGAAGTCCGGGGCCCGCGCGGTGATCCAGTCGCCATGGACGGCCCAGGCCTCCGCCGCCTGGCAGATCCGAAAGACCTCCCGCCAGCCGGATAGCGGCCCCTCGGAAAGCCGCAACGGCTTTGCCGGGCCGACGATTTCCGACAGCCGGTCGCTCACCGGGCGCAGGGCCTCGGCAACCCGGGGCTCCACCAGGGACCAGGCATCGGCGGCCACGAACAGCCGCGGGCGGGCAGCCGCGCCGGTCCCGCCGGGGCTCAGCACCCCGGCAACCGACGACATCACCCAGACGCTGGCGGCGAACCAACCGACGGCATCGAAACTGGGCGCGAGCGGCACCATGCCCGAGACGTCGATCCGTCCATGGGTCGGGCGCAGGCCATAGAGGCCGCAGAAGGACGCCGGCAACCGGACGGAGCCGCCGGTGTCGCTGCCGAGTGCGAAGTCGACAAGCCCGGCGGCGACCGCCGCGGCGGAGCCGGAGGAAGAGCCGCCCGGCAAGCGGTCCGGCGCGGCCGGATTGACCGGCGTGCCATAGTGCGCGTTGGCCCCCATCAGGCTGTAGGCCAGTTCGTCGGTATGGGTCTTGCCGCGAAGATCGGCACCGGCATCGAGGCAAAGCGCCACGGCCCGCGCATGAGCCGTGGCCGGCTCGTGGGTCGCAGCCCAGGTCGGGTTGCCGCAGCCCGTCCGGTGGCCGGCGACGTCGAAGAGATCCTTCGCGCCGAAGGTCAGTCCGGCAAGCGGGCCGTCGCCGGCACCCGGCAGATCGAAGGCCTCGACGAACGCACCGACGCGATCGTCCAGCGGCCCCATGCTGCCCGAGCCCAGCCTGCGCAAAAGACCCTTCATCGGATCATGTCCTCTTCCAGGCGGCCGCGGCCGATTCAGCCGGCACTGACGTGCGCCGCGACGATGCGCCAGCCGTCGGGAAACCGCACCCAGGTCTGGCTCACCCGGCCTTCGGCGCCGGATTTGTGGCGGCGGTATTGCGCGTTTGCCGTTGCGAAGTCGCGCCCGAACGTGGCGATCGCCTGGCGGACGAGTGCCCGGTCCAGGTCGCCGGCCGGGCGCTGGGTGCGGAACGCGCGGATCGCGTCGATGCCGTAGAGGTTTTCGCCGATCCCGTAGCGCAGCACGAATTCGCTTTCCCAGAAGAAGCCGTCCAATGCCTGCAGGTCGTTGGTGACCAAGGCGCGCTCGTAAGCCTCGAAGCAGGCGGTGACCTCGGCCACCGTTTCGGGATGATTGATCTCCATGCTTCCTCTGATGATCTTCTCGGGATAGACGCCGGGCTGGCTAAAGGGGGTGGCCAGACGGGGTGGCTGGCCGCCAGACCGCGTAGCGCCTATCGCAAAGCGCATGCCAGCGGGACGGCCCCGGCTTGTAGTCGTAATACCAATGATTTGTCTTATGACTAAGCGTGCGGCCGAGCGCGCCCCTGGTGACGAATTGGGCAGTGCGCCGCCGGCTTTGCCAAATGGAAATGCAAATGCGGGCGCGGACCGCGCGTGCCAGACCGGGCCGTTCAGTCCTTAATGCAGGCTCTCAGGCGGGGCCCTCTGCAGGCGCTATGCGGGCGGTTTTGGCGCTTCGGCGATCTGGACAGCAAATATTTTCTCGTGTTAAATTAAATGTCCCTCATGCAACATCGGGCAGCAAAATGGCCTACGCCACCGCCAAGTCAGTGAGTCACAGCCTCATCCCGGTCGTGGACATCGGCCCGCTGCGCGACGGCTCCGATCCCCTGGCGGTGGCCCGTGCCCTTCATCAGGCCAGCCAGGACGTCGGCTTCATCTACATCTCCAACCACGGGATCGCGCGGGAGACCCTCAGCGCGGTACGCCAGACCGCGCTCGACTTCTTCAGCGGCCCGCCGGAGATCAAGGACTCGGCCCGGATCACCGCCAAGCACCGGGGCTGGCTGTCCCAGGGCGGCGCCAGGATGGGCGACGACCAGAAGGCGGACCTGAAAGAGAGCTTCGTCTGGGGCTGGCAGGACGGCTCGGGCGCCACGCCGGAGGACCATGCCCTGCGCGGTGCCAACAACTGGCCGGCCGCGCTGCCGGCGTTGGAGGCCGCAGCGATGCGGTGGTTCGGCGAAGCCCATGCGGTGGCGGCCCAACTGATGCGCGGTTTCGCCCTCGGCCTCGACAAGCCGGAGGACCTGTTCCTTCCTGCCGCCGGCCAGCCGATGAGCCGCGGCTCCTTCGTCTACTATCCGCCGCAGCCGGCGGAGATGGGCGCCGACCAGTTCGGCGTCGGCCCGCACACCGACTTCGGCGTGCTGACCGTGCTGGCCCAGGACGACGTGGGGGGCCTGCAGGTCCAGACCGTCGACGGCGACTGGATCGACGCGCCGCCGCTGGCCGACACCCTGGTGGTGAATGTCGGCGACCTGCTGGCGCGCTGGACCAACGACTCCTACATCTCGACGCCCCACCGCGTGGTGAATTCTTCCGGCCGCGAGCGTCTGTCGATGGTGCTCGCGTACGACCCGGAACCGTTCACGATGATCGACCCGAGAGACGTCTTCGGCGCCGACGTCGAAACGGCCTACGAGCCGATCACCTGCGGCGACTATCTGGAATGGCGCTTTCGCAAGGCCTTCGCCTACCGCAAGGAATGAGCGGCGTCCGCTGGGCGATCGCCGCCTCCCTCGCCACCGCGGCGACCCACGCCGCGATGCGCGGCGTCGAACTGCATCCCTTCCTGGTTGCCTTCTGGCGCAATGCCCTCTGCCTGGCCCTGGTGCTGCCGGCGGCGGTCTGGTGGCGTAGCTGGACCAACCTGCCCGGCGCCCTGCCCCGCCACAGCCTGCGCGGCCTGGTGAACGCCGCGGCCATGGTGCTGCTGATCGCCGGGCTGAGCCGCCTGCCCTTCACCGAAGCCACCGCCCTGACCTTCGCGACCCCGGTCTTCGTCCTGATCGGCGGCATGGTGTTCCTGAAGGAACGGCCGGGGCCGGCCGCCGCCCTCTCCGCCGCCCTGGGCTTTGCCGGCGTGCTGATCATCGCGCCGCCGGGGCCCGGCTGGCTCTCTTCGGGGGGTGCACTGGTACTGGCTTCCGCGGTATTCTTTGCCGCCTCGATGCTGATCGGGCGCAGCCAGACACGCTATGCGGACAACCTGTCGATCTTGTTTTATCTTTACCTGATGCTGACTCTTTTCACCGCGCCGCTGGCGGCAACGGAATGGCAGTGGCCCGATGGGACGGCCTTTGCCGGCCTCGCCGCCGTCGCGCTGTGCGGCGTGGTGGCCCACTTCTGCGCCATCATCGCCCTGCGCCGGGCCGAGGCGGCGCGCATCGCACCCTTCGATTACCTGCGCCTGGTCTGGGCCGCCATCATCGGTCTGGCCCTGTTCGGCGAGCCGCCCTCCGCGCGGGCGCTGACCGGCGGCGCCTTGATCACCGCGGCGGCCCTGCTGGCCCTGCACCGCGGCCCCCTGCGGAGAGCGTCATGAGTAGGTGGGCGTCATGACCGATAGCGTCGAAACCTCGGTGGGCGGCGTGCTGCGCCAACTGCGCCAGGTGAATAGCCAAAGCGCCCGCGACCTCGCCGAGGCCTCCGGCGTATCCGCCGGCATGATCAGCCGCATCGAGAGCGGCAAGGTCTCCCCCTCACTGGCCACCCTCTCCGCCCTGGCCCAGGCACTCGACGTGCCGCTGGCCAGCCTGTTCCGCGACACCGGGCGATCACGTTCTGACTTCACTCATGTGGAGGCCGGCCAGGGCCTGACCTCGACGCGCATCGCCGGCAGCCACTCGCACGACTTCGTGTCGCTCGGCTTCCACCGGCGCCAGGGCCTGCGGTTCGAGCCCTTCCTGGTCACCCTGCGGCGGGCCGAAGGCGACCGCCCCCCGGAATACCAGGGCTACGGCTGCCTGTTCATCTACATCCTGGCCGGCGAGGCGATCTACGCCTATGACGACCGCCGCCTGCACCTGCGCCCCGGCGACAGCCTCAGCTTCGACGCCGAACTGCGCCACGGCATCGTCGAGGTGCTGACCGAGGAAGTGCGTTTCCTCAGCGTCCAGGCCGAGCGCACCTGACGGCACGCAGGACTCACGCCACCTCCGAAGCGACCAGGGCGAGAAAGTCGCCCGGAGCCACCAGGCCACGCCGCGTCTCCGCAAGGACCAGGCCGGTGCAGGGCGCAGATACTTCCAACGGCGCGGCATCGGGCAGGTCGATGTCGTGAATCAGGCCCAGCAGATTCCCCGCGGCGACGTCGTCGCCGGCGCACACCAGGGGCTGATAGAGACCGGGTGCCTCGGCCGTGACACTCTGATTGACGGCAGAGAGCTCCACGAGGCGCGGCGGCGGCAGCGGGTCATCGACAGCCGGCGCGCTCAATACGCCGAGATGGGCAAGGACGCGGCGCAGGCCGCGTTCCGCCACGGCGAGCTCGGCCGGGCCGAGCGCCCCGCCGCCGCCCAGTTCCGCGGCAATGGCCGGCAAGCCGGCGCGGGTCGCCGCGGCGTTCACCGAGCGGTCGTCGTTCTGCGCCCCGAGCACCCAGACGACCGGCGCCCCGAACGCGCGGGCAAGCGCCAGGTTCGCGGGATCGAGCGCCCCGGAAGCGGCGCGCGCCGCCAGTGCACAGGGCACAAACCAGGAGGCCTTCCCGCCGGCGTGCAGATCGATGACCGCATCGGCCACCGGCATCAGACAGCTTTCAACGAAATGGGCGATCATCTCGGTCGGGCCGCCGTCGGCACGACCCGGAAAGGCGCGGTTGAGGTTGCCGCCGTCCAGCGGCGAGACCCGGGCCGCGGCCCGCAGTGCCGGGGCGTTCAACGCCGGCAGAATGATCAGCCGCCCTTTGACCTCGACTGGATCGAGCGCGCGGTACAGGCGGTAGAGGGCGACCGGCCCTTCGTACTCGTCGCCGTGCACGCCGCCGGTCAGCAGCACGGTGGGCCCTTCCCCGCCGATCACCGTCATCACCGGCAGCGGGTAGTGGCCCAGCGGATTGTCGTTGGACGACCACCGCAGGCGCGCGGCGCCGGCGCGCTTGCCCGGACTGACCAGATCGAGGTCCAGCGCCACCCGCGTGGTGGAGAGATCGGGCGCCTTCACAGCTTCACCTGGACACGGCCATCGACCACACGGGCCGGGAAGGTCTTGATCGGCCGTGTGACCGGCGCGCCCAGCGGCCGCCCGTCGCGGATGTCGAAGCAACCCTGATGCAAAGGGCACTCGATGACGTGGCCGTCGAAGTAGCCGTCGCAGAGGTCGGCGCCGCCGTGAGTGCAGAGCGCCATAGTCACGTAGATGCCGTCGGCGGCGTCATAGACCGCCAGGCGCCGCTTTCCGAGGGTCACCGGGGTGACGTCGCCCGGCTCCAGGGCCGCACAGTCGATAAGATCGATCCAGTCACTCATAGGACGCTGCCTTGCCGGTCGGCCCGCCGGGCGGCGCACACCTGGCCGAGGATCTCGCGGTGGGCCCCCAGGTAGCCCTTGGTCTCGACATAGAGGTGCGCGCGCAGCCTGGCGTGCAGCGCCGGCAGCGCGTGAAAGGGCACCGAGGGCGCGAAGTGATGCTCGGCGTGGTAATTCATGTTCCAGGCCAGGAAGCGCCAGGGCGCCGACACCAGGTTGCAGCGCGTGTTGGTGGCGATGTCGGCGACCTGCGGGCGCCCGACGTGCTCGGTCATGCGGACGAAGCGCATGACCGGCTCCCCCAGCAGCAGCGGCAGAAACCAGTAGAAGACCGGCCCCGTCCACTGGAAGCCGGCCATCGCCGCGGCGACGGCGAGGTAGCCGGCGATCATCAGCCGCGATTCGCGGACGATGGCGCCCTGCTCGACCCGCGGGATGAAGCGCTTCTCGACAGGGGTCAGCCGGCCGGTGGCGCGGCGCAGCAGCCCGGCGATCTGTCCCCGCCAGTAAGGCAGTGCCGACAGGTAGGCGAGGTAGTGCCACAGCGACGCGGGCAGTTCGATCAGTTCCGGGTCGCGCCCCGGCTGGTTGGTGAAAGTATGGTGGTCGCAGTGTTCGTAGCGGAAGAACAGCGGCGGAATGATCAGCAGAAAGCCGCAGACGCGGGCCAGCAACCGGCACAGCCAGCGCGAGCGGAAGGCCGAGTAGTGGCTGCACTCGTGCTGCAGGGCGAAGAGATGCACCATCACGACGCCGTGCAGGAACATGGCGGGCACCAGCAGCCAGGGATCGCGGCCCGCCGCCCAGATCAGGCTGCCGGTGCCGCCCAGCACCACCGCCCAGGCAGCCAGCCGGAGCAGCCCGGGCCGGTCGGACCGCTTCATCAATTGTTTCAACTCGCGCCGTGAAATCGCCTCACCCGTCTGCATCGCCCTAGCCCTCAATGCCGATGGCGGCGCAGGGCGCCGCGTAGAGGGCCGCAAGATCCGGGTAGGCCGCGAGCAGCGCCTCGCCGCCAGGCAGCCGCTCGGGATACAGGCGCCCCGCCTCCCAGACCGCCAGGCCGTCGAGGGTGACGGTCGCATCGACCAGGTTCCAGGAGATCTCGCCGGGGGCATAGTCGCCGCAGGTGTGGAAATGCAGGATGCGCGGGTTGCCAAAGGCGCTGCCCGACCAGCGCTCCATGTTGTCCTGTGCGCGGCCCGCATAGGCGCAGGCCGGATGAATGCCGGCGTGCCAGGAGTGTACATACCAGGGGTCGATGCCGAAGCGCCCGGCAACGTCCCGATAGTGGTCGCGCACCACCGCGACCGCCGCCGCGTCGCCTTCCAGATCGACCAGCCGGTTGCCCTCGATCACCGCAAAGACATCCTGCGGCAGCGCGCACCAGTAGGGATCGTAAAACTGCGACCCGGTGCCGACCAGGAAGCGGCTGAGCGCGACCCGGCCGCTGAAGCTGGCAACGGGGACCGGCCGCGGGACCAGCATGGGAAAGCGTTTCAGGCTGACATCGCCAGAGGACTGCACGGCCTGCGCCGCCGCCTTCACCGGCATCAGGCGGCCCGTATAGTCGGTCCCGCGCGGGCAGGTCACGCGGATCGTTCCGGCGGCGGCGACAGCCGCCTCGATAACATCCTTCACCGCACAGAGACCCCGATGGGTGGCGGCGCCGAAGGCCGAATCCAGCATCGCGGCATCCAGGGTGTAGCACATGGTGGCCGGCGGCAGGCGGGAGACATCGGCAAAGCGCAACTGGTCGCCGATACGGGCAAAGAAGACCACATGGTCGAAGCCGTGCAGCCCCTCCAGGAAGCCGGCCATCTCTTCCGCCGAGGCGGCGCCGGGCGGCGCCACCAGGCGATAGACGCGCAAGCCATAGCTGCGGGCCGCGGCGGCGGCGATGCCCGCCACCTCGTCGTCGTAGTAGCCAGCGCCCGCCGGCTCCTCGACGATCAGCAGGCGCTCGCCCGCTCGCGCGCCGACGCAGTCGCGCAGCAAAGACAGCACGCCGCTGGAAATCAGGGTTCCATCGTCACTGTTCGGCTGTCTATCCGTCGCCACCATCATGCCGGCCTTACTCCTGGGTGTAGTAGCCAACCACATCGCCGTCGGTGGTCACACCCAGACCGTTCAGCAGGCGGTTGACGTTGTTGAAGTTGCCGACGATCTGGTTGGCCTCGAGGTTCTGGCCGTCGTCGACCCC
>ERZ1740062.23-NODE-23-length-121211-cov-7.296964_pt1 | contig 121211 bp, 106 predicted proteins | sample MGYA00581741_ERZ1740062 | MGnify/ENA primary metagenome ERZ1740062 (study PRJEB43018, sample SAMN04849747) | marine metagenome | isolation source: floating plastic debris | place: Pacific Ocean | collected 2008-09-01 | study: EMG produced TPA metagenomics...
GTAGGGGGTCAGCGAGGTCATCGGGTCCTGGAAGATCATCGACAGGGGGACACCGCGGAACTGGTTCAACGCGCGCGCCGGCAGGCCGAGGATCTCCTGGTCGCGGTAGCGCACCGAGCCCGTCGCCTTTCCGTTCTTGGCCAGCAATCCCATGATCGAGAGGAATATCTGAGTCTTGCCGGAACCGGACTCGCCGACCACGCCGACACTTTCCCCGGGTGCGATGTGGAAGGAGACATCGTTCACCGCATGGACCTCGCCGTCCTGCGTGGCGAAGCGGGTGTCGAGGTGCTTCACGTCGAGAATGGCCGCCATTGTCGCGTCCCCTAGCGGTCTTTCGGGCCCATTCATGGTCAGCGATCCTTCGGATCGAGGGCATCGCGCAGCCCGTCGCCGATGAAGTTGAAAGCGAAGAGAGTCGCCGCCAGGAACGTCGCCGGGAAGACCAGCATCCACGGCGCGAACTCCATCACCTTGGCGCCCTCGGAGATCAGCACGCCCCAGGAGGTCAGCGGCTCCTGCACACCCAGGCCCAGGAAGGAGAGGAAGGATTCGGTCAGGATCACCTGGGGAATGGTCAGCGTCATGTAAACGATGACGGGCCCCAGCACGTTGGGAATGACATGGCGAAAGATGATCTTGGCGCTGGAAACACCGCCGGCCAAGGCCGCCTCGAAGAACTCCTTGCGCTTCACCGCGATGGTCTGGCCGCGCACGATGCGTGCCATGGTGAGCCATTCGACGGCACCAAGCGCAATGAAGATGAGAAAGATGTTCCGGCCAAAAACCACCATCAGCAGAATGACGAAAAACATGAAAGGCAGCGAATACATCACGTCGACGACGCGCATCATCAGATTATCGATCCGCCCACCCAGGTAACCGGCCGTCGCGCCGTAGGTCACGCCAATGAGCAGCGAGACCGTCGTGGCCAGCAGGCCGACCGCGAGGGACACCCGCGCGCCGTAAAGCGTGCGGATGAAGAGGTCGCGCCCGTTGCCGTCGGTGCCGAACCAGAATCCGGCGGCGAAGTCCGGCGGCGCCTGGATGCTGTCCCAGTAGATCTCGTCGTAGGGATGCGGGCTCAACAAAGGCGCAAAGACCGCCATCAGGGCGATGACACCCAGGATGACCATCGAGACCACAGCCGCCTTGTTGCGGAACAGGCGCGCGCGGGCGTCCTGCCACAGGCTGCGGCCCTCGTATTCCTCGACCTGCGCCAGGCCGTCGCTGCCGGCAGTCGTGTGAATCATCAACTGTACCTCACCTTGGGATCGAGCACCGCGTAAGCGAGATCGACCGCGAGATTGAGCAGCATGATCAGCACCGCGTAGACGATGATCACGCCCATCACCAGAGGGTAATCACGGTTCAGCGCCGCGTTCACGAAATAGGTGCCGATGCCGGGCACGCCGAAAATAGTCTCGATAACCACCGAGCCGGTCATCACGGCCGCGGTGGCGGGACCGAGATAGGACACGACCGGCATCATCCCGGCCTTCAGGGAATGGCGCACCACCACCAGGCGTTCGCGCAGGCCCTTGGCGCGGGCGGTGCGCACGAAATTCGAATTGAGCACCTCGACCATCGAGCCCCGGGTCAGGCGCGCGACATAGGCGATCTGCGGCAGCGCCAGGGCGATCACCGGCAGGATCTTGTACTGAAAGGCCCCACCGCCCCAGCCGGAGGTCGGCAGCAGATCGAGATAGACGCCGATGACGAGTGAGAGCAGCGGCGCCATAACGAAGTTGGGAATCGCGATGCCGATCATGGAGATCGACATGACCGAAAAATCGATACCAGAATTCTGACGCAGCGCCGCAACCGTGCCCAGACTGACGCCAAAAACGACTGCCAGGACGATGGCGGAGAGCCCGAGCTGCATGGAGGCCGGCGCGCCTTCGAGGATCAGTTCGTTGACGGAGAAATCGCGAATCTTCAGGGAGGGGCCGAAGTCGCCTTTCAAAACGCGGCCGAGATAGATCAGGTATTGCTGGACCAGCGGCTTGTCGAGGTCATAGGAGGCCTTGATGTTCTTCTCGATTTCCGGCGGCAGGGCGCGGTCCGAATCGAAGGGACCGCCTGGCGCCAGCCGCATCATGAAGAAGGCAACGGTGATGACAACAAAGAGCGTCGGCACCACGGTGACCAAACGCCTCAAGATATAGGAGAGCATGGTTGCGGAGCTCCCTTCATGAAAATGCGGCGGCAGTCCGGCAAGCCCTTGCGGGGGCCTGCCGGACTGCGCGGGGAGCGACGCTTACTGCTTGAGGTCCAGGAAGCGTGTCGGATGGCGGTCCGGGGCGTTGTCGACCCAGCCCACCACCTTCGGCGAGATCAACTGCTTGGACACATAGTAGTAGATCGGTGCCACCGGCTGGCCGTCCATGGCGATGCGCTCGGCCTGACCGAGGATCTTCGCCCGCTGCTTCAGATCGGAGACGCCTTCGGCCTCCGCCATCAAACCGTCGAACTGCTCGTTGTTGAACTTCGAGTAGTTGATGGGGCCGCTCTTGCTTTCCATGAGGAAGAGAAAGTTCTGAGCGTCGTTGTAGTCGGCGATCCAGCCGGCCCGGGCAACTTGGAATTCGCCCTGCTTCAGATTGGCATAGTGAATCTTGCCGTCGGTGTTGAACAGTTCCGCCTGCACACCGATTGCCTTCCACATGGCCTGAACCGCCACGGCAATACGCTTGTGGTTTTCGGAGGTGTTGTAGCTGAGGGTAATCTTCAGCGGGTTGTCCGGACCGTAACCAGCCTCGGCCAGCAACGCCTTGGCCTTCGTCACCGCTTCACCATAGGGCATGCCCATGAAGCTGGCATACTCCGGTTCGCCGTAGTTGCCGGTGCCCGGCGGCACGAAGCTGTAAGCCGGCAACTCGCCGGTGCGCAGCACTTTGTCGGTGATCACTTCGCGGTTGATCGCCATCGACAGAGCCACACGCAGGCGCGCGTCGGTGAAAGGCTCCTTATCGGAACGGAAGACGTAGTAGTAGATACCGGCATAGGGCGCGATACGCAGGCTGTCGGCCATGTTCTCGCGCAGCCAGTCGATTTGCTCCGAGGCGATGTCGCGGCCGACCTCGATCTCGCCGGCGCGGAACCGCTTCTGGATCGCCGTGCGGTCTTCCATCGGATAGTAGATCACCTTGTCGATGGCGACGTTGGCGGCATCGTAAAACTTGTCGTTCTTGACCAGTGTGGCTTCGACGTTCGGCGTCCAGGAGACCAGCTTGTAGGCGCCGTTGACGACGATGTTCTCCGGCTTGATCCAGTCGCGGCCGAGCTTCTCGACCACGTGCTTGGGCACCGGATAGGCGGTCTGGTGAGTCAGCTGGGCGAGGAAGTAGGGCGCCGGCGCGGTCAGTTCGACCTTCAGGGTCTTGGCATCCACCGCTTCTGCGGCCAGACCGTCGGGGCCGGCCTTACCGGTGTTCACGTCCTCGGCGCCCTTGATGATGTACAGCAGGGACGCGTACTCAGCGCCCGTTTCCGGCGCCAGCAAGCGACGCCAGGCATAGACGAAGTCTTCGGCGGTGACCGGAGTCCCGTCGGACCAAACGTGGTCACGCAGCGTGAAGGTATAGGTTTTGCCGTCGTCGCTGATGGTCCAGCTTTCCGCCGCGCCGGCGATCGGCTCGCCATTCTGGCCGTAGGTCAGCAGACCCAGGGTCATGTCGTCGAGCAGCCGGCTGGTCTGCACCGTCGAGACGAAGGCCGGGTCCATGGACTGGACCACGCCGTCGTTGCCCACGCGCAGAACCTTTTCGGCCTGGGCAGCACCGCTAAACGCCAGCGCAAGGCCGGCGCCGAGAACGGCGGCTTTCACTGTCTTGAAGATCATTTTCTCAACTCTCCCTGCTGTTGCCCAAATCCCTCCTGCCCGCCCGTTCGGCCGCGGCAGGCCGGCGACGTTGCGCCGGGTGTTGCCCCATAATAGCGCCGCAAGGGGTTCCCCATACAAGACCCATGCTGTGCCAAATTACAGCGACGGGTTGCGTTGCATCGGAGGCGGAGGAAGGACGGACGGGACGGCTAGAAGCTTCCGCCAGATCGGCGGCGGCACGGCAGAGAGCGGGAATTTGGTGAAACGGGACGCCTTGCGGCCCGGCATCGGCGGTGGCGGCCGCAGCGCCTCAGGCGAGGCCCTTCTGGCCCATGTCGAGGAATTTCTGGCGGCGGCCCTGCTTCAACTGGGTGCCGCTGTCGCGCAGCAGTTCGCGAAGAGCCTCTTCCAGCTTGTCGCCGACGGCGGTGATGCTCAGCTTGCCGCCGCGGTGGGCGCCGCCCAGGGGCTCCGGGATAATGTCGTCGATGACGCCGAGGCGCAGCAGATCCTGCGCGGGCAGCCGCAGGGCCTCGGCGGCCTCCTGGGCCTGCTCGCCGGAGCGCCACAGGATCGAGGCGCAGCCTTCCGGCGAGATCACCGAGTAGATCGAGTGTTCCAGCATGTAGACCCGGTTGGCCGCGGCCAGCGCGATGGCGCCGCCCGAGCCGCCCTCGCCGATGATGACCGACAGCAGCGGCACCTGGACGTTCAGGCAGACCTCGATGGAGCGGGCGATGGCCTCGGCCTGGCCGCGCTCCTCGGCGCCGATGCCGGGATAGGCGCCGGCGGTGTCGACCAGGGTGATGATGGGAATGCCGAAGCGCTCGGCCAGGCGCATCAGGCGCTGGGCCTTGCGGTAGCCTTCCGGCCGGGCCATGCCGAAGTTGTGCTTCACCCGGCTGTGGATGTCGGCGCCCTTTTCGTGGCCGATGACCATCACCGAATAGCCGCGGAACCGCCCCAGGCCGCCGACGATGGCATGATCCTCGGCGAACAGCCGGTCGCCGGACAGCGGCGTGAAGTCCTCGACCAGCGCGGAAATGTAGTGCTGGAAGTGCGGCCGGTCGGGATGGCGCGCCACCTGGGTCTTCTGCCAGGCGGACAGCTTGCCGTAGGTCTGGCGCAGCAGGCGCTCAACCTTGCTCTGCAGCTTTTCCACCTCGTCGGCGATATTGATCTCCCCGTCGTCGGAGAGATGCCGCAGTTCTTCGATCTTGCCTTCCAGTTCGGCGATGGGCTTTTCGAAGTCGAGGAAATTGTGCATGACAGTCTATCTAACACAGCATTTGGCGGGTGGCACGCCCAAGCTTTGCCGCGGGGTCCGGCGCAAACCGCGAATCCGTGCGGCCGGGTGCCCTCAAATGCCGCAAAGAGGCGCCAAAATCAAGCGGGCCGGCGCCTCCATCCCGTGGCAACTGGGGAGGCGCCGGCCCGAACAGCCAGATTGAATCCGGCAGATGACCCCAGCCGAAACCCGGGCCGAAACCCGGGCCCCCGCCGGCTCTAGCCCTTGGCGATCTGGCGCGCCTTCTTGACCAGCACTTCGGCCTGCTTGATCGAAGCGATGTCGATCAGGCGGCCGTCCAGCGCCACGGCGCCCTTGCCTTCCTTCTGAGCCTGCTTCATGGCCTTGAGGATGCGCTTGGCCTTGTCGACCTCGGCCTTTGAGGGGCTGTTCTCCTCGTTGGCCAGGTCGATCTGGCTCGGGTGGATGGCCCACTTGCCCTCGCAGCCCAGCACCGCGGCGCGGCGCGCCTGGGCGCGGAAGCCCTCGGGATCCGAGAAGTCGCCGAACGGCCCGTCGATGGGCCGCAGGCCGGCGGCGCGGGCCGCCACCACCATGCGGGCGACGGCGTAGTGCCACATGTCGCCCCAGTGATACAGGCGCTCGCCCTTGGCGTCCGGGTCGGTCAGCACGCCGTAGAGCTCGTTCGGGCCGCCGATGACGGTGGTGCGCGCCTTGGTCGAGGCGGCATAGTCGGCGACGCCGAAGTGCAGGCTCTCGTTCCGCGGCGAGGCCTTGGCGATCTCGTCGACGTTGGACATGCCCAGCGCGGTCTCGATGATCATCTCGAAGCCGATCTTCTTCTTGCGGCCGACCGCGTCCTCGGCCTGGGTCACCAGCATGTCGACGGCGTAGATGTCCGCCGCGGTGCCGGCCTTCGGGATCATGATGAGGTCCAGGCGTTCGCCGCCCTGCTCGATGACGTCGATGACGTCGCGGTACATGTAGTGGGTGTCGAGGCCGTTGATGCGCAGCGACAGGGTCTTGTCGCCCCAGTCGACTTCGTTCAGCGCCTTGATGATGTTCTTGCGCGCCTGTTCCTTGTCGTCCGGCGCCACCGCGTCCTCGAGGTCGAGGAAGACGACGTCCGCCGCGGACTCGGCGGCCTTCTTGAAGAGTTTCGGATTGCTGCCGGGCACAGCAAGTTCGCTGCGGTTCAGACGCGCCGGCGCCTGATCGACGATGGTGAAGCTCATGGATTTCCCCCTGCTTTGTCAGAGATCGCTGTTGGGTGAAAGCCGGCCTGCCCGGGACGCAAACGCCCTGCCGTTTTTCAGAAGCGGAAACTGGTCATACCAATTGACATTGTCAACCGGAAGATCGCCCGGTTCCACCCAGTGAGACTGTCGTCACCCCGCCCGCTTGCGGGCCGGCGTCCCGCCGGAGAGGGGATGATGCTGCTGAACCAGGGTCTTCAGGCGCTCGCCCAGCACGTGGGTGTAGATCTGCGTGGTGGAGATGTCGGCATGGCCCAGCATCTTCTGCAGCGCGCGCAGATCGGCGCCGTGATCCAGCAGGTGGCTGGCAAAGGCATGGCGCAGCACGTGGGGCGAGACCTTGGCGGCATCGATGCCGGCATCCCGCGCCAGGTCCTTCAGCAACTGGGCGACCCGGTGGCGGGTGATATGGCCGGCGGCGGCGCGCGAGGGAAACAGCCAGGGAGAGGCGACCTTCGTCGCGGCTTTGGTGCCCTTTCCCTGGATCGTCAGGAAGTGGTCGCGTACCGCGATATAGGCGCTGAGACTCTCGCGGGCCGCCGGGCTCAAGGGCACCATGCGCTCCTTGCCGCCCTTGCCCTGCACGATCAGCAGGCGCTGGTCGCGCTGGGCGGCGGCCAGGCGCAGGCCGACAAGCTCGGAGATGCGCAGGCCGGTGGCGTAGAGCAATTCGACCAGGGCAGCCAGTCGCAGGGCCTCGGGCCCGCCACCCGCGGCGACCTGGCGCTGCGCCAGATCGAGCAGCCGGCCGACCTCCGCCTCGCTGAGGATCTTGGGCAGCGTCCGGCCCTGGCGCGGGCTGTCGACCTCGGCGGTGGGGTCATCGCCGCGCAGGCCTTCGGCCAGCAGGAAGCGGTAGAACTGGCGCAGCGCCGAGAGGCGGCGCGCAGCGGTGCGCGGTGCCATGCCGGCCCGGGCAAGCTGGCCGAGGAAGGCCCGGATATCGGCAACGCCGGCGCCCTCCAGGGTGGTTTTCCGCTTGGTGAGGAAATCCGTGAAGCTTTTCAGGTCGCGGCGGTAGGCTTCCAGGGTATTCGGCGCCGCGCCGCGTTCGGCCGCCAACATCTCCAGAAACGGCTCGGCCTGGGGACTGCGTGGGCCCACAGGATCGGCGGGGGCCCCAGGAGCCATGGGGGGAGCCGCGCGAGCCATGGGCGGGCGGACTTCCTAGATGCCGGCGGCCAGAGCCGCCTCGATGGCCAGCGCGCGGGCGTCAGTGCCCAGCCCAATGGCGTTGAGTGCGGAAACCGCATAGCCCAAGGCCAAGGGGTGGCTGTCGACCGGCGCCGCGGCGCCCAGCGCCGAAACGGTCAGCAGCACCGTGTCGCCGCGCCGCCCGGCAACGGCGGTATCGCCCAGCGCCAACAGGCGCGGCAGCCGCACCAGGGGCTGCGGGGTCTCCGCCGACTCGGCCACGGCGAGGTCTTCGTCCTGGCCGAGCGCGCGCGACAGCACGAAGAGCAGCAGGCGCTGCGGGCCGGAGAGCGCCCCACCGGCAGGGAGCGAGACAGCGAGCGGCTCGGGGCCGCCGGCCAGCCGCAGCAGCGGGCTCAGCGCCAGGTAGTCCGCCTGGGATTCCGGGTTGCGCAGGCCATCGACGCGCAGCACCGACAGCCAGGCGCCGGCGCGCTCGAACTGGCCGGCGCGATAGAGCGTACGCGCCGCCAGCGGGGCGAACCACGCCAGATCGGATGTCGGCGCCAGCTCGGTCATCAACGGCAGCGCCGCCCGTGCCATGGCGGTGGCGCGTCCGTCGGCCTCGGCGGAGAGGAAGGCCGCACGCAGGATCTCGGCCCGGGTGGCGGTCAGGCTTTCGCGGTTCGCCGCGCGGTACAGCAGGGCGCGGCCACGGACCCCGCCCCCCTCGCTTTGGCTGGCCCGCTCGGCCTCGGCCAGAGCATCGCCCAGTTCCTGGTCGGTGAATTCGAAGGCGGCATAGGCGCCTGCCAGGCGCCCGCCCGGCAGGGCGCCGATCTCGACCAGACGCTCCACAGCGCCGGCCTGAACCGCATGGTCGCCGCCGGCGAGCCCGGCAATGCCGTGCAGCAGCAGCGGGCTGGCGCGCTCCGCCGCATCGGCCGGCAGGCTACCGCCCGCCTTGCGCAGCATGGCAAGGGTCAGCGGCGTCAGGTCGCCGCCGTTCAGGCTGCCCGCCGAGGCGCCGAGAAAGAGGTTGGCGGCGGCGAAGAAGGCCGGATCGCTGTCCGGCGCCTGCTCGCGCAACAGATCGAGGCCGAGCAGCGCCTGATCGGTCTGGTCGGCCGCGAACTGGCAGAACACCTGCGCCTTGGCCCAGTAGAGTTCCTGCGGATAGCGGGCCAGGCCGGCGGGCACCTGGGCACAGGCCTCGCCGTCGCGCCCGGCCAGCAGCAGGCCGTCGACCCGCGCCCGGGCCAGCCAGGGATCCTCGACCCGCTGCGGCACCAGCCCCAGCAGGCGGTTGAGCCCGGCCAATTCGCCGAGGTCGTAGAGCCGCTCGGCGCGCAGGCGCAGGAAGTCAGTCTCCTGGGCCGCGGCGATGGCATCGGCCATGGTCGGCTGGGCGCTGTTCGCCGCCGCGGCGGGGGCCCGGACGCTGCTCAGCAGCAGCCGGGTGACGATCCCGCGCAGGGTCGGCGAGGCGAGATCGGTGGGCAGGTCGCGCAGCAGCGCCTCGGTGGCCAAGCGGTCGCTGCCGGCCCAGGCATCGACGCCCAGGCCGCCATGATCGAGATCGAGAATGCCGAGGGATTCGGGATCGAGTTCGCCCAGGCGGTCGACCTGGATATCGCCGAATTGGCCGGTCCCGTCGCCGTCGTTCCTGGACCCGCCGGGAGAATCACCGGGGGCAGGAGCGGCCGATGACCCCGCCGCGCCCGGCGCGGTTACCGTGGGCGGAAACAGGGAAATCGGCCCGGCCGGCTCGGCGGCGTTTTGGGCCGCGGCCGGCAGAACCCCGACCAGCGACCCGGCCAGCAAAAAGGCGCCCGCCAGCGCAGCGGCCGTTCCGGTTCGTCCGCTAGCGCGGGAAACGTTCATCGGGCAGGACCTTCTCGACCGGTGCCGTGGGCGGCGGAATATCCCAGGTCAGCAGGAAAAACCCGCCGGAGATAATCAACCCGGCGAGGACGACAAGAGCGACGAGAGTGGTCTTTTTCATCAAAAGGATCGCATGCGGCCTGAAACTGCGTGAACTAAGGGGTCAGCACTGCCATCCTCTGCCGCCCCGGCGGCGGCGTCTGGCCTGGCAATACTGTCTTCTTGCGCCGTCAAAGTGATTTTATGATAAGGTCCGAATCTGGCGTGAATGCGGCAGTTTACCTAGGGTCTTTCAACGTTGCAATGATGAGCAGGCGAGAGTCAGTGGTGGAGACGAGCGAACAGGTGCCGGAGGCCGGGAAGATCTCCCTGGCCGTCCCGCGGACCATTGCCATGGTAGGGCTGATGGGCGCCGGGAAATCGTGCATCGGGCGCCTGCTCGCCGGCGCCCTCGGCCTGCCCTTCCGCGATGCCGACAAGGAGATCGAGGCGGCTGCCGGCTGTTCCGTCGAGGATATCTTCGCCGCCCACGGCGAGGCCGCCTTCCGCGACGGCGAGCGCCGGGTCATCGCCCGCCTGCTGACCGAGCCGACCCTGGTGCTGGCCACCGGCGGCGGCGCCTTCATGGACCCTGAGACCCGCGCGCTGATCCACAAGCACGCCACCTCGGTCTGGCTGCGCGCCGACGTCGATCTGCTGGTGCGCCGCACCAGCCGCCGCAACAATCGGCCGCTGCTGAAACGCGGCGATCCGCGCGCCGTCCTCGCCAAGCTGATCGAAGAACGCTATCCCGTCTATGCCGAGGCCGACGTGGCGGTCGACTCGGTCGACGGGCCACCGGAGATGACCCTGGCCCGCGTGGTCGAGGCGCTGCAGCAACACTATGGAGAAAATGCCGCCCGCGTCGCACGGAGTGCGGCGCAGTGACCACACCGCGATCCCTGAGCGTCTGGCTGGGCGAGCGCAGCTACGACATCGTGATCGGCACCACGGTGCTGGCCGAGGCCGGTAAGCTGATGCGCCCGGTGCTGAAAAGCGACCGCGTCATCGTCATCACCGATACCAACGTGGCCGAGCTGCACCTGGCCCGCCTGCAGCGCGCCCTCGACGACGCCGGCCTGAAGCACGACAGCCTGATCGTGCCGCCTGGCGACGGCTCCAAGAGCCTGGACCAGCTCGGCCGCCTGGTCGGCGACCTGCTGGAACTCAAGGTCGAGCGGTCGACCACCCTGGTGGCGCTGGGCGGCGGCGTGATCGGCGACCTGGCCGGCTTTGCGGCCGCGATCACCTTGCGCGGCCTCGACTTCGTGCAGATCCCGACCAGCCTGCTGGCCCAGGTCGACAGCTCGGTCGGCGGCAAGACCGGCATCAACGCCCGTCAAGGCAAGAACCTGATCGGCGCCTTCCACCAGCCGAAGATGGTGCTGGCCGACATCTCCATCCTGACCACCCTGCCGCGCCGCCAGATGCTGGCCGGCTATGCCGAGGTGGTAAAATACGGCCTGATCCGTGATGCCGGCTTCTTCCACTGGCTGGCGGCGCACGGCGCCGACCTGATCGAGGGCGAACGCGCGGCGCTGGAACACGCGGTGCTGGAAAGCTGCCGCGCCAAGGCCGCGGTGGTCGCCGAGGACGAACGCGAAAACGGCCTGCGCGCGCTGCTCAACCTGGGTCACACCTTCGGCCACGCGCTGGAGGCCGAGACCGGCTACGGCGACGAGCTGCTGCACGGCGAGGCCGTCGCCGTCGGCATGGTGATGGCTTTCGACCTGTCGGTGCAGCGCGGCCACTGCGCGCCGGAGGACGCCGACCGGGTGCGCCGCCACCTCGCCGCCGTCGGCCTGCCGACCGGCTTTGCCGACCTGGCGCCACGCCATTGGGATGTCGAGCGGCTGATCGACCACATGAGCCGCGACAAGAAGGTCAGCGGCGGGCGCATTACCTTCGTGCTTGTGCGCGGTCTCGGCGACGCCTATCTGGACGCGGCCGTGGAACTGGACGAGGTCCGCGCGCTGCTGACCGGCGCGCTGAACGACGCCGACCAGCTGGCGCGGGAAAACGATACCGCGGGGCTGACCAGCCGCGCCATCCTGGGCAGTTGAACGCCAGACAGTTGAACGCACGGGGCAGCGCCCCAGGCAATACCGCCGCCCCGTTTCCGACCAACCGGCACATTTTCAATCAACCAGCATAGACCACCATGGATATGAACCTCGCCCTCACCTTCGGCGCCATCCTGGCGCTGCTGGTCTTCTCGGCTTTCTTCTCGGGTTCCGAGACGGCATTGACCGCCGCCTCGCGCCCGCGCCTGCACAACCTGGCGCAGTCGGGCAACCGCAGGGCCAACGTGGTCAACGACCTGTGGCACGAGAAGGAGCACCTGATCGGTGCCATCCTGCTGGGCAACAACCTGGTCAACATCCTGGCCTCGGCCCTGGCGACCAGTGCTCTCATCACTCTGTTCGGCGATACCGGCGTGGTCTACGCGACCCTTGGGATGACCGTGCTGGTGCTGATCTTCGCCGAGGTGCTGCCCAAGACCTATGCGCTGCAGAACGCCGACCGTGCCGCCCTGGCGGTGGCCCCGGTGCTGCGCGTCATCGTGGCGATCCTGAAGCCGATTTCCCTGCTCATCCAGATCGTCGTGCGCGCGGCATTGTCGAGCTTCGGCATCGAGGTACGCCATGCGCTGACCGCCGAAGCCTCGGAGGAACAACTGCGCGGCGCCATCGACCTGCACCAGGGCGAAGGCGAGGAGGAGCGTCACGAGCGTGAGATGCTGCGCTCGATCCTGGACCTGGGCGACGTCTGGGTCGAAGAAATCATGGTCCACCGCAAGGACGTGGTCGCCATCGATGTCGACCAGCCGCCGGCGAAGATCGTCGAGGAAGTGCTGGCCAGCCCCTTCACGCGCCTGCCGCTGTGGCAGGAAGATCCCGACAACATCGTGGCCATGCTGCACGTCAAGGCGCTGCTGCGCGCGGTCCAGGCGGCCGGTGCCGACCTCGACAAACTCGACGTGCGCGCCATCGCCTCGGCGCCCTGGTTCATCCCCGACACCACCGACCTGCTGTCGCAGCTGCAGGCGTTCCGCAGCCGCCACGAGCACTTCGCCATCGTGGTGGACGAATACGGCGAGATGCTGGGCATCGTCACCCTGGAGGACATCCTGGAGGAGATCGTCGGCGACATCTCCGACGAGCACGACGAGGACATCGAGGGCGTTCAGCTGCAGCGCGACGGCTCGCTGATCGTCGAGGGCAAGGTCACGCTGCGCGACATCAACCGCCGCTTCGAATGGCGCCTGCCCGACGAGGAGGCCTCGACCATCGCCGGCCTGATCCTGCACGAAACCCGCTGTATCCCCGACGTCGGCCAGGTCTTCACCTTCCACGGCTTCCGCTTCGAGATCCTGGGCCGCAAGCGCAACCAGATCACCTCGGTGCGCCTCTGCGCCTCCGACCCGGCGGCCGAAGCGGACACCAAGCACAGCGCCGCCCAGGGCTGAGTCGCCGCCAGCGCACGTCCGCCGGCCCCGCCGACCTAGCCGCCCTCTTGCCCGTCAGGGTTGTTCGTTGCCCCTTTCGTGTCGCTTGACCGCGATTCCCAACCCCTGCACAATTGGTTTCAACAGGAGACCGCAAGAGTTTCCTGGCAAAAAAACAGTGCGAAAAAACGACGCCGCGCCGGGGATCCTTGCGAGAATCTCCTTCTAGGACCCCTTGCGAGCGGGAGGAAACCATGCACCGGAAGGTTGTGCCCGATATCGTCGATCAGCAGAAGATCGAGCTGCTGCCTGCCACCACCACGGTCCGCAATGCCGCCCGCAACATGGCGCAGCGCCATATCGGCGCGGTCCTGGTCGGCCAAAACGGCCGGCTGCAGGGCATTTTCACGGAACGGGACCTGCTGATGCGGGTCGTGGCCCGCGATCTCGACCCCGACAGCACGCCCCTCAGCGGGGTGATGACCCCCAACCCGGATACGGTGGGGCCTAACGATCTGGCCGCGCTGGCCCTGGACCGGATGCGCGCCTCCGGCTACCGCCACGTGCCGGTGGTGGAAAACGGCACGGTGGTCGGCATCGTCTCGCTGCGCGACCTCTACGCGTCGGCCAAGCGCGAGCTGGAGGAAGACCTGCAGCGGCGCGACGCCTTCATGTTCGATACCGGTTACGGCACCGGCTGAGCCGCCGGTGCGCTGACTGGGCGGCCCGGGCAGGACGCCCCCCCCAACGCCCCGGCTGACGCCGCACCCCGGTTGACGCGGCTTTCGGCGGTCCTATAGTCGCGGGTCCTGTCCGACAAAATCCGCGCGGTATCCTGACATGCCCCTTTCGCCCCCCGTCGAGCGAGCCTGCCTGCACAACAGAACCTATGATTTCCAGGGCTATCAGCGCGCCGACGGGCTGTGGGACATCGAAGGGCGCATCGTCGACACCAAGACCTACCCCTTCACCAACCAGGACCGCGGCGAGATCCCGGTGGGCGAGGCGCTGCACGACATGTCGATCCGCCTGACCATCGACGAGGACTTCAAGGTCCACGACATCGAGGCGGTGACCGACTACAGCCCCTTCACCCTCTGCCCCAACATCACGCCCAACTTCAAGCGCATGATCGGCAGCGAGATCAAGTCCGGCTGGACCCTGCAGGTGCGCAAGAACCTGGGCGGCATCGAGGGCTGTACCCACTTGGTGGACCTGCTGATCGCCATGGCGACGGTGGCCTTCCAGACCCTCTATCCGGTGCGCGCCGCCAAGGCCGCCAAGCGCCAGTCCGGCGAGCGCCCGGGGCTGCTGAACACCTGCCACGCCTTCGCCACCGACAGCCCGATCGTCAAGCGCTCCTGGCCGGACTTCTACACCGGCCCGGACTCCCACACCGGCGAGGACTAGTCGGCGCCTGGAGCTACCCTTCTTAAAGCCAAGCGAGCGGATCAACGCCGATGACCGGGCCATGCAGGTGCAGCGCCGCCGCATAGAGCAGCCCGCCGACGACGATCTCCAGAAGAACCCGGCAAATCGCGAGCCGCTTCAGCCGGGCGCCGAAGCTGGCGCCGTAGAAGGCCGTCGCGGCGGCGTGGTCGACCACGGACAGGCGCTGCCGGGCGCGGCGCTCCAGGCGCCCCATGCCGGCCAGGCTGAAGGCCGCCAGGCTGGCGAACAGGATGACGCTCACCAGGTCGCCGTTGGCGACCAGGTGGCTGGCGGCCCAGAGGAAGAAGGCCCATAGCAGCGGATGGCGCAGCAGGCTGGCCAGGCCGGCCCTGCCCGTAGCCGGGCGCGTATCGGGCAGGCCGGCGCGGAACGAGACCGACAGCGGGGCCGGCTGGAAAGCCGCGGCAACCAGCAGGATCGCAGCCGGCAGCATGAGAGCCAGCGGCACCAGGGCCGCCGCCCGGCTGGGCGCCCAGAGTTCGATATACGGCGCCGTCAACGCCGCCCAGATCACCCAGGCGAGGGTCGCCAGCGAGACCAGCGAATAGAGGGCGAGGTAGGCGCGCCGGCCAAAGCGGGCGATCAGCCGGGCGCGCAGGCCGGTCGCCGCCGGCACCACGTGCGCAGCCAGGAAAATCAGGATGGCGAGGAGGAATTCGAGCATCGGACCTGCGCGGTTTTTAACGGTGGCGGGGCGCATCTAACGGGTCCGGGCCGGGAAAGACAACCGGCCAGCGGGAGCCAGGGGAGCAACCGTCGTGGGGAGATTTCGCTTTCCTCCACACGCCCGCCGGGTATCCTGACCGGCAAATTACCGGCAGAAAACGGGGGATTTCGAGCGATGGGGATGCGGTTCAAGACAAGGGGTGCAAGGTTCAAGTCAAGAAGTGCGATTGCCGCGGCCGCCTGCCTGCTGGCGCCGGTTGTCGCCGCGGCGGCCTGCCCCTCGGAGGCCAACCTGGACCGGGGCTTTGCCATCGACGGCGGCAGCGCCAAGAGCGAGGTGCGCCACCTGGGCGACCACTTCGTGCAGGCGACGACGCGCTATCCCGACGGCGTGGTGCAGACCGACCTCTACCACGATGGCCTGTTCGCCATCAGCCGGGTGTCGGCGCGCGGCGCCACCATGATGTATCAGGCCGGCCTGGAAGACTGGCGCCTGGAGATGAAGCCGGGCGCCAAGGCGAGCGTCACCTACATCCCGCTGGTCGATTCCAAGCCGCTGGCGCAGACCACCGTCGAACTGGAGGTGAAGGGCAGCGAGACGCTGCAACTCGGGGCCTGCAGCTACACCGTCTTCGTGATCTCCGAAACCCGCCAGAGCGGCCAGGGCACACGGCAGTACGACCAGCTCTATGCGCCGCTGCTGAAATTCGTCGTCGCCCGGCGCTATCCCGACGGCGAGACCAAGGCCTACCGCGGCGTCGAGGTGCTGAACTGAGCGGCTAGGCGGACCCGGTTATTTCGGGCCGTCTTCTTCCGGCGTCAGGGTCTTCAACTGCAGGGCGTGAACCCCGGCGTCCAGTTCTGCGGCGAGGATCTCGTAGACCCGGCGCTGGCGGGCGACGCGGTTCTGCCCGGCAAAGGCATCGGAGACGACCTCGACCCGGAAGTGGGTCTCGCCGCCTTCGCGGTAGCCGCCGTGCCCCTTGTGCTTTTCGGAATCATCAACGATCTTCAGGCGTTGCGGCGCCAGGGCCTCGGTCAATTTCCGCTCGATCGTCTCTGCAACTGCCAAGATTCTGCTCCTCCAGCAACGCATTTCCGCCCCGCGATATGGGCACTTCCGGATTCCGGTCCGGTCTGGTTTGGGCGGACCTGGGTTGGTCGGACCTGGTTTGGTCGGGTCAGGTCTGCTCTGGGCTGAAAGTGTGTCGCCCGCCGCCGACTGTCAACGAGAGAGAGTGCCCCCGCATGCCGACCCAGCACGATGAACCAGCACGATGAATAAGGCCGCCCCTTCCCTGGCGTTGAGCCCCACCGTCGCCCGCCTGCTGCTGGTCGGCGTCGTGATCCTGTGGGGTTCCAACTGGCCGGTCATGAAACTCGGCGTCGCCACCATGCCGCCGGTGTGGTTTGCCGCGGCGCGCATGGTGCTGGGCGCCCTCAGCCTCTTCGCCTTCCTGGCCGCGCTGGGGCGGCTGACGCTGCCGGCCCGCCGCGACCTGCTGGTGATCTTCAGCGTGGGCCTGCTGCAGATGGCCATCTTCCTGGCGCTGGTGAACATCGCCCTGCAGCATGTCGAGGCCGGCCGTTCGGCGATTCTGTCCTATACCACGCCGCTATGGGTGACGCCGGCGGCCTTCCTGCTGCTGGGCGAACGGCTGTCGCCGCTGAAGGGGGCCGGCCTCGCGCTGGGCCTGGCCGGCGTCGCCGTGCTGTTCAATCCGCTCGGCTTCGACTGGTCGGACGGCAGCGTGCTGCTGGGCAACGGTCTGCTGCTGCTTGCCGCGCTGTCGTGGTCGGTCGCCATCCTCCACGTGCGTGTCCACCGCTGGGAAGCGTCGCCGCTGCAACTGGCGCCCTGGCAGATGGTGGTGGCGGTGCCGCCGCTGGCGCTGCTGTCCTGGCTGACCGAGGACTGGCCGCAGGTGCAGTGGAGCGGCGATACCCTGTGGATCCTGGCCTACAACGGGCCGCTGGCGACCGCCTTCTGCTTCTGGGCCGTGGTCAGCGTCACCCGCGCGCTGCCGGCGGTCACCACCTCGCTCAGCCTGCTGGCGGTGCCGGTCACCGGGGTCGCCGTCTCGGCGATCTTCCTGGGCGAGCCGCTGACGCCGACCCTGTTGGGCGGCCTGGTGCTGATCCTGGGCGGCACCGTGCTGGGCAACCTGAGCGACATGCGCAAGGGCGCCGGCAACCGTAAAGACGCGGATAAGGACGCCGATAGGCCGGGGCCGGACCGCGCCGCCGGCCTGCCGACGACGCCGGACGACTAGATTTCTCAGATGCCGAGAAAACCGGGATTTCTGCGGGCGTCCCTTGCCTGCGGGGCGCGCCATCCCACATAATCGGCGGATGTCTGGCTCCCCCCGCGATCCTCTGAACGATCCCTTTGAGGAAGGTCCCCGTGCCGCCCCCGGCGAGGCGCCGCAGGCCGGCGCGCGGCGCTGCGACCGGCCGGGCTGCCCGGAAGAAGGCGTGCACCGCGCCCCGCGCACCCGCGAGGCGCTGACCAGCTACTTCTGGTTCTGCCTGGAGCACGTGCGCGAGTACAACCTGGCCTGGGACTACTTCAAGGATATGAACGAGGAGGCGATCGAGCAGATCCGCCGCCGTGACGCCGTCTGGCAGCGCCCGAGCTGTCCGCTGAACGGCGGTAAAAAAAGCCGCACCGGTCCGCAGTCCAGACCGTTTCGCGACGATTTCGGCTTCTTCACCGAGGAGGCCGCCGAAAGCGCCGCGCAAAAGGGCCGGTTTCCGCCCTCTTCACGCCAGGCCAAGGCGCTGCGCATTCTCGATCTCGCCCCCAATGCCTGTCTTGCCGAGGTGAAAGCGCGCTATAAGTCGCTGGTCAAGGAACTGCATCCGGACGTAACCGGCGGCGACGGACACGCCGAGGAACGGCTGAAAATCATCAATCTGGCGTATTCGGACTTGAAGGCGGCCTTCGAGTGATGTTCAACAGGGATGTTGCCGGCTAACTCTTTCATCTTAAACGACGGAATTCCTACCTCATGGCTTCTGCAGACCCCACGACGAGCGCCGGCGAGATGCCCGCGGGCGGCCCCGACATCGAAGTTTCGGTGCGCCAGACCTTTGGCATCGATTGCGATTTGCAGGTGCCGGCCTTCAGCCAGTCCAGCGACTACGTGCCGGAGGTGGACGAGACCTACCGCTTCGACCACGACACCACCCTGGCGATCCTGGCCGGCTTCGCCCATAACCGGCGGGTCATGATTCAGGGCTACCACGGCACCGGCAAATCGACCCACATCGAACAGGTCTCCGCCCGCCTCAACTGGCCCTGCATCCGCGTGAACCTGGACAGCCACATCAGCCGTATCGACCTGGTCGGCAAGGACGCCATCGTCCTGAAAGAAGGCAAGCAGATCACCGAGTTCCGCGAGGGCCTGCTGCCCTGGGCGCTGCAGCGCCCCACCGCGCTGGTGTTCGACGAGTACGACGCCGGCCGTCCGGATGTGATGTTCGTCATCCAGCGCGTGCTGGAGGTCGAGGGCAAGCTGACCCTGCTGGACCAGAACCGCGTGATCCGGCCGCACCCGGCCTTCCGCCTGTTCTCCACCACCAACACCATCGGCCTGGGCGACACCACCGGCCTGTACCACGGCACCCAGCAGATCAACCAGGGCCAGATGGACCGCTGGAACATCGTGACGACGCTGAACTACCTGCCGCATGACGAGGAATCCGAGATCGTGCTGGCCAAGTCGCCGGACTACGACACCGCCGAGGGCCGCGAGAAGATCTCCGCCATGGTGGCGCTGGCCGACCTGACGCGCAGCGGCTTCATCAACGGCGACATCTCGACGGTGATGAGCCCGCGTACGGTCATCTCCTGGGCCGAGAACGCGCGCATCTTCGGCGACGTCGGCTTCGCCTTCCGGGTCACCTTCCTGAACAAGTGCGACGAGATCGAACGGCCGGTGGTGGCGGAATACTATCAGCGCTGCTTCGGCACCGAGTTGCCGGAGTCCGGAGTCAAGGCGCACCTCACCTGATCGCGCGCATATGAGCCAGCCGGAAAATCCGCTCGACGTCTTCAGGCGCACCACCGCCGCGACGGTGCGTGCCATCGCCGAGCGCGACGACATCAACGTGACCTACGCGCCGCGCGGCCAGGGACTGGTCGGCAAGGAAGTGAAGGTCACGCTGCCGGCCCGCTCCTTGCCCGCCGAGGATGCCGCCCTGGTGCGCGGCGAGGCCGACGCCGCCGCCCTGCGCCTGCGCCACCACGACGGCGGCCTGCACGCCCACACGCGGCCGCGCTCCCAGGAAGCCCGCGAGATTTTCGACGCCATCGAACAGGCGCGCTGCGAAGCGCTGGGCATGCGGCGCATGTGCGGCGTGGCGCACAATCTGGATGCCGCGCTGGAGGAACAATACCGCGTGCGCGGCCTGACCCGCGCGCAGAGCCGCGAGGACGTGCCGCTGGCCGAGGCGCTGCGCCTGATGGCGCGCGAGGCGATGAGCGGCGCGGCGCTGCCGCCGGCGACACGCGCCGTGGTCGACCTGTGGCGGCCGGTGCTGGGCGCCGACGTGCTGCAGGACATCAAGGAACTGGGCCGGCGCGCCGGCGACCAGGCGCAGTTCGCCGAGAAGGTGCGCGACATGCTGCAGCACCTCGACATCGACATCGGCCTGGAAGACGAGCTGGAACAGGACGACGAGCAGGACGACCAGCAAAAGGACGAGGCCGACCAGGACAACTCCGGCACCCAGACCGACGGCGACGAGAGCGCCGAGACGCCGACCTCCATGGACGGCGAGGACAGCGAAGGCGACCAGTCGGAAGACGCCAATCCGCAGGCCGCCGAGGCCGACAGCGATATGATGGAAGGCGAGGGCGAGGACGACCCCGGCCGCCCCGGCCAGATGCCCGAGCTGTTCGGCCACAACGCCCAGGCCAACGCGCCCTACCACGCCTTCACCACCGACTTCGACGAGACGATCGAGGCCGAAGAGCTCTGCGATCCCGACGAGCTGACCCGCCTGCGCCAGCTGCTGGACCAGCAGCTCGCCCACCTGCAGGGCGTCATCGCGCGGCTGGCCAACCGGCTGCAACGCCGACTGCTGGCCATGCAGACCCGCGCCTGGGACTTCAACCTGGAAGAGGGCATGCTGGACAGCGCGCGGCTGGCCCGCGTGCTCGTGGCCCCCACGCACTCGCTGTCCTACAAGCAGGAACGCGATACCGAGTTCCGCGACACCGTGGTCAGCCTGCTGATCGACAACTCCGGATCGATGCGCGGACGGCCCATCACCGTCGCCGCCATGAGCGCCGACATCCTGGCGCGCACCCTGGAGCGCTGCGGCGTGAAGGTCGAGATCCTGGGCTTCACCACCCGCATGTGGAAAGGCGGCCAGGCCCGCGAACGCTGGATCGGTGCCGGCAAACCGCCCAACCCCGGACGCCTGAACGACCTGCGCCACATCGTCTACAAGAGCGCCGACGCCCCCTGGCGCCGCGCCCGCAAGAACCTGGGCCTGATGCTGCGCGAAGGCATCCTGAAGGAAAACATCGACGGCGAGGCCCTGCTGTGGGCGCACAACCGCCTGATCGCGCGGCCCGAGCAGCGCCGCATCCTGATGGTGATCTCCGACGGCGCGCCGGTCGACGACTCCACCCTGTCGGTGAACCCGGGCAACTACCTGGAGCGCCACCTGCGCGAGGTCATCGCCTACATCGAGAACCGCTCGCCGGTGGAACTGCTGGCCATCGGCATCGGCCACGACGTGACCCGCTACTACCGCCGCGCCGTCACCATCGTCGACGCCGAGCAACTGGGCGGCACGGTGATGGAAAAGCTCGCCGAGCTGTTCGAGGAAGAGCGCGCCGCCGGCCCGGTCCGCCGCGCGCCCCGCGGCGCCCCCGGCGGCACCAAGCTGCACTAAGCCGCTGCCGCGCCGTTTTCTCGCCGCCGTCCTGCTGAGCTGCGTCGTCGCGGCCGCCGGGGCCGCCGCGCAGACACCGCTTCCTCTTGCCGGGCAGCCGCTGACGCTCAATCCGGAGGACAAGGCGCAGCAGAGCATCGGCGGTCTCGTCTGGCGTGGCGGCCTTGCCCTCTCCTCCGACGATCGGCGCTTCGGCGGCCTCTCCGGCCTGGTGCTGTCGCCCGACGGGCGAAGCCTGACGGCGATCAGCGACGCGGGCCGCTGGGTCACCGCGCGCCTTGCCTACGACGGCGCCGGCCATCTCGCCGGCATCGGGGAGGCCCGCAGCGGCGCCCTGCGCGGACCAACCGGCCTGCCGCTCGCCGGCAAGGACGAGCAGGATGCCGAGGCCCTGACCCGCCTGGCCGACGGCAGTCGGGCCGACGGCAGCCTGGCGGTTGCCTTCGAGCACCATCACCGCTTCCTGCTGTTCCCGGAGGGTACGCTCGACAGCGTCCCCGAAGCGCTCACCGCCCCCGTGGGGCTGGCCGGCGCCGACACCAATGCCGGCGTCGAGGCGCTGGTCGCCCTGGCCGGGGGCCGCCTGCTCGCCTTTACTGAGGGCCAGAGTGTCGGCGACAGCTATGCGGTCTACCTGCGCGACCCGGCCGGGCAGTGGCAGAACCTGACACTGCAGCCCAAGGGCCTCTTCGTCCCCACCGCCGCGGCGCAGCTACCCGACGGCGACGTGATCCTGCTGGAGCGCCGCTTCACCTGGCTTGGCGGCCTCGGCGTGCGCCTGCGGCGCATCCCGCTGGCGTCGATCCGGCCCGGCGCCCTGCTGGAAGGCACCGAGATCGCCGAACTCCGGCCGCCGCTGACCCTCGACAACTTCGAGGGCATGGCGGTTCACACCGCGCCCGACGGCACCACCCGCATCACCCTGCTGTCCGACGACAACTTCAACCTGCTGCAACGGACGCTGATCGTGCAGTTCGAGCTGGTGGGGAACTGACCTGCCAAAAAGCAAAAGGCCCGCCGAGGCGGGCCTTTTACGAAACGTCAGGGGAGCCGGAAGCTCAGGCGGCGCTGGCGGCCTGCTTCTCGGTGGCCTTCTTGATGCGGCGGCGCATCTCGCGGGCCTTGTCGCCGAGCTTGGTCTCCGGCGTCGACAGCAGGTAGGCGTCGATGCCGCCGCGCTTCTCAACCGTGCGGATGGCGCGGGTCGACAGGCGCACCTGGATGGTGGTGCCCAGCACGTCGCTCATCAGGCTGACATCCTGCAGGTTCGGCAGGAAGCGCCGGCGCGTCTTGTTGTTGGCGTGGCTCACGTTGTTGCCGGTCTGAACGCCCTTGCCGGTAAAGTCGCAACGTCGTGCCATGATCGCAAATCCTAGGTCTGCAGCCCGGCCCCGGGGATCGTCCCGGCAGGCGCAAGGGCCATTAAAATGGGATACCGGGCGGCGGACCACCCGGTGCGGGCTGGGTTTTACGGCAGCAGCGCCCGGTGGTCAAGCCGAATCCCGGGATTCATCATTCGTGTCGAAATTACCTTGAAATCAAGTTAATCTCGACTGAACAGCCCCACCAGGCGGCGGGCCGCGGCGGCCGGGGTGGTCTTGCCGGCGCGGACCTCGCGTTCCAGGCCCTGGAGTTCGCGCGCGACCTCCGGATGGGCCTTGAAGCGGCGCATCAGGCCGTCGGCGATCTCGGCCCACATCCAGGCGCCGGCCTGGGCCGCCCGCTTGGCGGCGCGGGCGCCGCTGGCCTCCATGACCCCCCGATGCTCCTGCACGGTCTCCCAGACCGCCTCGACGCCCTCGTCCAGCAGGGACGAGCACTTCAACACAGGGGGCCGCCAGTCCTTGTTGGCGGCGCGCAGCAGGCCCAGGGCGGCGTAGTATTCCGCCACCGCCCGATCGGCGGCCGGCTTCAGGTCGCCGTCGGCCTTGTTCACGACCACCGCGTCGGCCAGTTCGACGATACCCTTCTTAATGCCCTGCAGTTCGTCGCCGCCGCCGGGCAGCAGCATCAGCAGGAAGATATCGACCATTTCGGCGACCACGGTCTCCGACTGGCCGACGCCGACGGTCTCGACGATCACCACATCGAAGCCGGCGGCCTCGCAGACCAGCATGGCCTCGCGGGTGCGCCGGGCGACGCCGCCCAGGGTGCCGCCGGTTGGCGATGGGCGGATGAAGGCCTGGGGGTGGCGCGACAGCTCCTCCATACGGGTCTTGTCGCCCAGGATCGAGCCACCGCTGACCTTGGACGAGGGGTCGACCGCCAGCACCGCGACCTGATGGCCGGCGGCGACCAGGTGCAGGCCGAAACGCTCGATAAAGGTCGACTTGCCGACCCCGGGCACGCCGCTGATCCCGATGCGCACGGACTTGCCGCTGGCCGGCAGCAGGGCCTCCAGCAGAGCCTCTGCCGCGTCCGCGTGTTCCGGCTTGGTCGATTCGATGAGGGTGATGGCGCGCGCCAGGGCGCGGCGGTCGCCCGCGCGCACCTTGCCGGCCAGCTCGGCCGTTTCCTGCCCCTGCAGCGTGCTCATGCCCCGCTTATGGGCCGAAGCCACGGCGAAAAGCAAGCCCCCCGGGCGCGCGCCGGGGGCGGCCGGCGACGGTCAGGAAGCACACGGCGGTCCCGTTCAGCCGCCGGAATTCAGGCCGGGCGTCAGCTTCCCGTAAGCTTGTCCCCCTAGAGCTTGGGGCTCCAACATGGCCGAACGCGCAATCAATCCCAAAGTGGCAGAGCTTACCGACAAGGTCTTCGAGACCGCGAAGAAGGTATCCGATTTCTCCTTCAATCAGGAGGTCGCGGCCGTCTTCGACGACATGGTCAGCCGCTCTGTCCCCTACTACGACGAGATGCAGCGCATGTCGGTGGAACTGGTGCGCGACTTCGCCGTCGACGGCTCCAACATCTATGACATCGGCTGCGCCACCGGGACCACCATGGCGCTGATCGACCGCGCCATCGGCGGCACCAAGGCCAAGCTTGTCGGCATCGACAACTCCAAGGAGATGCTGAAGCAGGCCGGGGAGAAGCTGGAGCAACTGGGCCTGCACCATCCCTATGGGCTGATCTGCGCCGATATCCACAAGCGCATGCCGGTGGAAAACGCCTCCGTCGTCGCCATGCTGCTGACCCTGCAGTTTGCCCGGCCGCTGTACCGCGAACGCATCGTGAAGCAGCTATACGATGGCATCCGCGACAACGGCTGCCTGCTGCTGATCGAGAAGATCACCTCGGAAGACACGCTGTTCAACCGCCTGTTCATCGACCACTACTACGACTTCAAGCGGCGCAACGGCTACTCCGAGATGGAGATCGCCAAGAAGCGCGAGGCGCTGGAGAACGTGCTGATTCCCTACCGCCTGGAAGAGAACGTCGAGCTGCTGCGAAACGCCGGCTTCCACCATGTCGAGGTGTTCTTCCGCTGGTACAATTTCTGCGGCCTGATCGCCAGCAAATGACCGACGTCACGCTGCCGCGCAAGTCCGCCTGGGTGCGGATCGGCGACTTCTTCTTCAAGTACCGCAACGCCATCTTCCCGGTCGTCCTGATCGGCCTTTTCATCGCCTTCCGGCCGCCGATGCAGTATTTCGGCAGCGAAAGCCTGGAGGAATGGAAGGACGTGGCGGCCGTCGCCATTACCCTCAGCGGCCTGCTGTTCCGCGCCGCCGTCATTGGCTTCGCCTACATCAAGCGCGGCGGCCTCAACAAGAAGGTCTATGCCGACAACCTGGTCACCGAAGGCTTCTTCGGGACCTGCCGCAATCCGCTCTACGTCGGCAACATGCTGATCTACAGCGGCGTCTTCCTGATGCACGGCCATCCCGCGGTCGTGGTGACGGGCATCGTCAGCTACTGGCTGATCTACGAAAGCATCATCGCGGCGGAGGAGTTTTTCCTGCGCCAGAAGTTCGGCCCGGGCTATGACGCCTATTGCCGTGACGTGCCGCGCTGGATTCCCAGGCTCAGCCGCCTCAAGGCGGCGACCCAGGGCATGGCTTTCAATTTCAAGCGCGTGCTGGTGAAAGACTACACCACAGTCGCCAACGCGGTGATGGCCCTGCTGCTGCTGGAACTGCTGGAGCGCTTCTACAGCGAGTCCGGCGACCAGTTCCTGCACGGCCTGCCCTACGTGCTGGTGCCGGTGGCGGTGCTGCTGGTGGCGACCGGCGCGATCTCCCTGGCCAAGCGCTGGAAGTGGCTGCGCGCCTCCTGAACCGCTCCCCCCTAAGCCGCCCGCAGCAGGGCGCGCCACCTGCCCGGCGTGGTGCCGAAGGCGGCGCGGAACTGCCGCGTCATGTGGGCCTGGTCGGCGAAGCCGGCGGCGATGGCCGCCACGGCCAGGGTGCAGCCGTCACCGATCTGCCGCTTGGCAATATCGAGGCGGCGCAAGGTGACGAAGCGGCTGGGCGAGACGCCGTAGGCCTTGCGGAACTGCCGGGCCAGGGTAAAGCGGTCGAGGCCGTGGTCGCGCTCCAGGGCCGCCATGGAAAAACGCGCCGTGCAGGAGTCCACCAAGCGGTCGCGGACACGCTCCAGTTCCGCCGAGCGCGCGACAGGCGGCAAGGCGGTGCCCGCCGCCCGCGCCAGCACGCCGGCCAGCGCCGTCACCGCGTCGGTCTCCCGCAGGTCTTCCTGAGGGTCGTCGGGGTGCGGGAACAGGGCCGCGACGGCCGCGCGGATCGCCGTCCCCCGCGCGACCGGATCCGCCACGAAAGGCAGCGCGGTACCGCCCAGCGCGGCGGCGATGCACGCCGGATCGACATAGACGATCTTGTAGCCGAAACCCTCCGCCCCGCCGGGGCCGCCGTCGTGCAGTTCGTCGGGGTGCAGCACGAAGGCGTCGCCGGGGCAGGACGCCCGGGCCGCGCCGCGATAGGTGAAGGCCTGGACGCCGCGGGTGGTCACGCCGATGGCGTAGGTGTCGTGGCGGTGCGGTGAGAAGCGGTGGCCGACGAAGGCCGCCTCGGCCCAGTCGAGGCCGGGCGCCGACGCGCGGTAGCGCAGCCATTCCGTCTGCCGTGCCTGGGCCTTCTGCGGTACCTGAACCATCACGCACAATCCTTCAAGACCGGTGCCGAACCGGGGCCTACCCTAGCGCAGGATTACAAAAGGCACAGCATGCTCGCCAACCTCGTCCTGCTATGGCTCGCCGCGCTGCCGCTGATGGGCAGCCCCGGCCCGGCCACGCTCAGCACCGCCGCCGTGGGTGCCAGCTTCGGCCCGCGCCGCGGCCTGCCCTACCTTTTCGGAATCATCGCCGGCACCGCCGGGGTGCTGCTGCTGATCGCCAGCGGCGTGACGGCGGCGATCCTCGCCGTCCCGGCGCTGGCTACCGTCATCACGATCCTGGCCGCCGCCTACATTCTGTATCTGGCCTGGCGCATCGCCACAGCGCCGCCGCTGGCCCAGGACGCCGCCGCGGCCAAGGCGCCGGCCTTTCCCGGCGGCTTCTTCCTGGCCATCGCCAACCCGAAAGCCTTCGCGGCCATCGGCGCGGTCTATGCGGGACATAGCGTGATCGAGGGCAACCTCGCCGCCGATGCGGCGGTGAAGATCGCGGCCCTCACCCTGGTCATCGTCCTGGTGAATTCGATCTGGCTGGTGTTCGGCGCCCTGATCGCCAAGGCTTTGCACGATCCCGGCAAAAGCCGCATCGCCAACGTCACCTTTGCCATCCTGCTGGTGGTCTCGGTGGCACTGGCGCTGATTTGATCCCCTCCACCGTCACGCTCGGAACAAGCCCGAGGGTGACGCAGGCGCAAGGATGATGGCAGGCCTGAGGGCCTATTCCGCCGCGCTGTCGGCGACCTTTGAGCCGGCTGCGACCTTGTCGGCCAGTTCGTCGACACTGGCCTGTTGGCGGGCCCACATCTGGGCGTAGATGCCGCCACGGGCGAGCAGGGCCTCGTGGCGGCCGCGCTCGACGACGCGGCCCGCCTCCAGCACCAGGATCTCGTCGGCCTCGACCACGGTGGAGAGGCGGTGGGCAATGACCAGGGTGGTGCGGTCACGCGAAACCTCGCGCAGGGACTGCTGGATCTCGCGCTCGGTCTTGGTGTCGAGGGCGGAGGTCGCCTCGTCGAACAGCAGGATGCGCGGACCTTTCAGAATGGTGCGGGCAATGGCGACGCGCTGCTTCTCGCCGCCGGAGAGCTTCAGGCCGCGCTCGCCCACCATGGTGTCGTAACCGTCGGGCAGGCCTTCCACGAAGCCGTCGATGCGGGCGAGGCGCGCGGCCTCGTGCACCTCGGCATCGCTGGCCGAAGGCCGGCCATAGCCGACGTTGTAGCCGACGGTGTCGTTGAACAGCACTGTATCCTGCGGGACGATGCCGATAGCGGCGCGCAGCGAGGCCTGGGTGACGTCGCGGATGTCCTGGCCGTCGATCCGCACCGCCCCGTCGAGGACGTCGTAGAAGCGGAACAGGATGCGCGAGATGGTCGACTTGCCGGCGCCGGAGGGGCCGACGATGGCGACGGTGTTGCCGGCACGCACGGTGAAGCTGACGTCCTTCAGGATCGGGCGGCGCGGGTCGTAGCCGAAGGAGACGTTGTCGAAGACGATCTCGCCCTTGCTCAGCGCCAGTGCCGGCGCGCCGGGCGCGTCCTTCACCTCGGCGTCGGAATGCAGCAGCTTGAACATGGTCTCCAGGTCGATCAGCGACTGCTTGATCTCGCGGTAGACGGTGCCGAGGAAGTTCAGCGGCATGGCGAGCTGCAGCAGATAAGCGTTCACCAGCACGAAGTCGCCGACGGTCATGGTGCCGGCGACCACGCCCTGCGCTGCCATGACCATCAGCAGGGTAATGCCGAGGGCTATGATCAGCGACTGGCCGGTGTTCAGCACCGAGAGACTGCCGCGGCTTTTCACCGAGGCCTTTTCGTAGTTCTGCAGCGCGATGTCGTAGCGCCGGGCCTCGTGCTCCTCGTTGCCGAAGTACTTCACCGTCTCGAAGTTCAGCAGACTGTCGATCGCCTTGGTGTTGGCGTCGTTGTCGGCATCGTTCATCCGCTTGCGGATCTCGATGCGCCACTCCGTCACCTTGAAGGTGAAGACCACGTAGCCGGCGATGGTGAGGAAGGGGACGACGGCGAAGCGCCAGTCGAACATGACCCAAAGAATGCCGCAGGCCAGGGCGATCTCGATCAGCGTCGGAATGACGTTGAAGGTGGCGAAGTGCAGCAGGAACTCGATGCCCTTGGTGCCGCGGTCGATGGCCCGGCTGAGGCCGCCGGTCTGGCGCTCCATGTGGAAGCGCAGGGACAGCGCGTGGATGTGGCGGAAGGTGGCCAGGGCCGCACGCCGGACCGCATTCTGCTCGACGGCGGAGAACAGGCTGTCGCGCAGTTCGCCGAACCCGAGAGCGGCGACCCGGATGGCGCCGTAGGCCAGCAGCAGCCCCAGCGGCAGCACCAGCAGGGTACTGGCGCCTGCCGCGCCCGAACCGGCGGCGCCCTCACCCGTCAGGGCGTCCACCGCCTCCTTCAGGACCAGCGGGACGGTCACCGTGGCCAGCTTGGCCAGCACCAGGAAGACCATGGCGACGGCGACCCGCAGCTTCAGGTCGGGCCGGCCGGCCGGCCACAGATAGGGCAGCAGCCCCGCCAGGGCCTTGATCTGGCCGAAGTGGACTTTTTGCTGGGGATCGAGGGTCGTCGGGCGCATGAATCTGAAGATATAGGGCGCCCGGCGCCCAACGCCAATGGTTCTGTTGGGGCGGCCGGCAGGGCCTCGCCCTTCGAGACGCTTGCTCCGCAAGCTCCTCAGGATGAGGCCTGCTCTATACCCTCATGCTGAGGAGGGCCAAAGGCCCGTCTCGAAGCATGGCGGCGGAGGCGCTCAGGCCGCCTTGCGGCGCTGGCGGACGATGCCGAGGATCTCGCTGGCGGCGTGGGGGATGTTGGAGCCGGGGCCGTAGATCGCCGAGACCCCGGCCTTCATGAGCATGTCGTAGTCCTGGGGCGGGATGACGCCGCCGCAGACCACGATAATGTCGTCGGCGCCCTGTTGTTTCAGGGCGTCGATGAGCTGCGGCACCAGGGTCTTGTGGCCGGCCGCCTGGCTGGAGACCCCGACGATGTGGACGTCGTTCTCGACGGCCTGGCGCGCCGCCTCCTCCGGGGTCTGGAACAGCGGCCCGATATCGACGTCGAAGCCGATGTCGGCGAAGGCGGTGGCGATCACCTTGGCGCCGCGGTCGTGGCCGTCCTGACCCAGCTTGACCACCAGCATGCGCGGGCGGCGGCCTTCCTCGGCCTCGAAGGCCAGCACCTCCGACTGAATGCGCTGGAAGCCCTCGTCGCCGTCGTAGGCCGAACCGTAGATACCGGTCACCGAGCGGATAATGGCGCGGTGGCGGGTATAGACCTTTTCCAGCGCGTCGGAAATCTCGCCCACCGTGGCGCGCACCCGCGTCGCCTGCACCGCCAGGTCCAGCAGGTTGCCGCTGCCGTCCCCGGCCGCCGCGGTCAGCGCGTCGAGCGCCGCCTCGACCGCCTGCTGGTCGCGCGACGCACGGATGGACTTCAGGCGCTTGACCTGCTGGTCGCGCACCGAGGTGTTGTCGATGTTGAGGATTTCCACCGGATCGTCCTGCTCGGCGCGGTACTTGTTCACCCCGACGATGACCTCCTCGCCACGGTCGATGCGCGCCTGGCGCCGCGCGGCGGACTCTTCGATGCGCAGCTTCGGCATACCGGACTCGACCGCCTTGGTCATGCCGCCCAGGTCCTCGACCTCGCCGATCAGCTTCTTCGCCTCGCTCACCAGGGAGGCGGTCAGGCTCTCGACGTAGTAGCTGCCGGCGAGAGGATCGACCACCTTGGTGATGCCGGTCTCCTCCTGCAGGATCAGCTGGGTGTTGCGGGCGATCCGCGCCGACGACGGCGTCGGCAGGGCGACCGCCTCGTCCAGGGCGTTGGTGTGCAGCGACTGGGTGCCGCCCAGCGCGGCGGCCAGCGCCTCGACCGCCGTGCGCACCACGTTGTTATAGGGCGACTGTTCCGTGAGCGAGACCCCGGACGTCTGACAATGCGTGCGCAGCATCAGCGAGCGCTGGTCCTTGGGCTGGAAATGCGTCTGCATCAGCTCAGCCCAGAGGAAGCGGGCGGCACGCAGCTTGGCAATCTCCATGAAAAAGTTCATGCCGATGGCAAAGAAGAACGACAGGCGCGGCGCGAAGGCGTCGACGTCCAGGCCCTTGGACTGCGCCGCGCGCACGTATTCGATGCCGTCGGCCAGGGTGAAGGCCAGCTCCTGCACGCAGGTCGCCCCGGCCTCCTGCATGTGGTAGCCGGAAATCGAGATCGAATTGAAGCGCGGCATGTGCTGGGAGGTGTAGCCGATGATGTCAGCCACGATCCGCATCGAAGGCTCGGGCGGATAGATATAGGTGTTGCGGACCATGAACTCCTTCAGGATGTCGTTCTGGATGGTGCCGGAGAGCTTCTCCGGCCCGACGCCCTGTTCCTCGGCGGCGACGATGTAGCCGGCCAGCACCGGCAGCACGGCGCCGTTCATGGTCATGGAGACCGACATCTCGTCCAAGGGAATGCCGTCGAAGAGGATCTTCATGTCCTCGACGGAATCGATGGCGACGCCCGCCTTGCCAACGTCGCCGACCACCCGCGGATGGTCGGAGTCGTAGCCCCGGTGGGTCGCCAGGTCGAAGGCGACGGAGAGACCCTTCTGACCGCCGGCCAGGTTGGCGCGGTAGAAGGCGTTGGACTCCTCGGCGGTGGAGAAGCCGGCGTACTGGCGCAGGGTCCAGGGACGGCCGGCGTACATGGTAGCGCGCGGCCCGCGGGTGAAGGGCGCGAAACCGGGCAAGGACCCGACGGTCTCCAGGCCTTCCAGGTCCGCGGCGGTGTAGAGCGGCTTCACGGCGATGCCCTCGGGCGTCTGCCAGACCAGATCGTCGGCGCCCGCGCCCTTCCCTTCCTTCGCCGCCAGGGCCTGCCAGTCGTCCAGCGTCTTCTTCGGCCAGTCGGTCATCGTCTCTGCCCTCGCGTCCTTTTTGCGGCTGTGCCACCGCTTATCCTCTTCGCAGGTGCAGTATAAGCGCGCGAACGATGGCGGGGGAAGGCCCGAGGTGGCGGGCCCCGTCGGGCCCCCGTCGGGCCCCGCCGGGCCCCAACGGCGCCCCCCGGAAGCCCCGGCAGCACGCCCGGGCACCCAACCTCCGCGACGCTCAAAGTATCGGGCATTTTCCCGATTAAGTGCCCGTTAAAACATTTACTTTAAGCAATCATTTAGACTATTCATCGCGCCCAGGTCGAATTGCCGGGGTGGCAAAGGCTCGTGGGAGGAGGCGCCGAGGGGTTATGGATCCCTTCGTCATCATCAAGGCTTTGAACGTCGCCGTGCTGCTGGTCATCGGCGGCGCGCTGTATGTGTGCTGGCGCACCTCCGAGCGCACGCCCTTTCTGCTGCACTGGAGCGTCTACGAGTTCGCCCTTGCCGTGGCCGTCATCGTCGCGGACTTCATGCTGCCGGCGTCCGTGGCCGTGGGCGTGGCCGTGCCGGTCCTGCTGCTCGGCACCCTGGGCTACCGCAAGAAGCGCAAGCCGCCGCCCTACAGTTTCGGGGTGCTGTTCCTGGCCATCGCCCTACCCGGCTACGCCCTATCGGAGACGTTGGGCAAGACCTCCGGCCTGGTCTACCTTACCGTCTGCATCAGCGTCGGCTACCTGGCCGCCGCCGCCTTGTTCTACAAGGAGGGCGGCCGCCTCAACATCTTCATCGCCGCCGCCTTCGTCGGGCGCACCGTCAGCATCCTGCTCTACCCGTATTGGGAGGCGCAGGGCATGCTCTACGCCGCCTACGGGATCGGACAGACCTTCACCCTGATGGCCGGCGTCGGCATGCTGATGGCCGGCTTCGCCAAGGCCTACAACGCCGTCAAGCAGCACGAGCAGGAGCTGATCTCGGCCTACAATCAGAGCGAAGAGCTGATGCTGCGGCTGGAGCGCCGCAATGAGGAATACCTGCACGCGCGCCAGCACGCCGAGGCCGCCAACGCCGCCAAGACCCAGTTCCTGGCCAACATGAGCCACGAACTGCGCACGCCGCTGAACGCCATTCTGGGCTTTTCCGAAGTGCTCGCGGTGCTGCCGAAGGAACAGGTGCGCGACAAGGTCACCGATTACGCGCGCAACATCCATGACGCGGCAAGCGGCCTGCAGGCGATCATCAACGACATCCTGAATCTGTCGCGCGTCGAGGCCGGTGCCCTCGACCTGCAGCGGGCCCCCTGCGACCTGGGTGACATGCTGGGCGACATCCGCCGTCTGCTGCAGCCGCTGGCCGACCAGAAGGACATCGTCCTCGACCACCGCAGCGAAGGGCCCTGCCCGACGTTCTGCGATTGCCGGCTGACCCGCCAGGCGCTGATCAACGGCGTCTCCAATGCGATCAAGTACACCCAGCGCGGCGGCACGGTGATCTGCAGCGCCAAGATCGAAGGCGGCCTCGCGGTGGCCACGGTGGAGGACAACGGCATCGGCATCGACGAGGGGCGCCTCGCCAAGGTGTTCGAGCCGTTCTGGCAGGAAGGCAATTCCTTCGTCGCCGAGAACGGTGGCGTCGGCCTGGGCCTCACCATCGCCAAATCCTACATCGAGGCGCAGGGCGGCCACATCGAACTGAAGCGCGCCGGCGAACGCGGCACCATCTTCCGCATCTCCCTGCCGCTAGCGGAGAGCGCCGAGACCACCCAGCCGAAAGCGGCCTCGTTCGGGTCCTAGAACCCCTTTTCGACCGGATTGAATTGGCGCCAGGCGCCGCGCGACGCCGACACGGAAGGTCGCAAGGCCCAGGGCCGTTTCCGTCTAGTTCGGGCGCCGCCACTCCATGGTGAGCGCGGCGGCAGCCAGCAGGGCGCCGGCGGCGACCAGGGTCGGCAGCAGGAAGGACTGGCCGATGCCGTAGGCGAAGCCGGCGAAACTGGGCCCGATCATCTGGCCGAGCCCGAAGGCGGCCGTCATCAGCGCCATGGAGCGGCGCGGATCGCCCGACGACAGGCTGCGGGCGTGGACCAGGCCCAACGCGGTAATCCCCATGATGGTGCCACCCAGCAGCGCGGCGGCGAAGATCACCGCCGGAGCACCGCTGCCCAGCACCGACAGCGCAACGCCCACGCCCTCCACCAGACAGGCCAGGGCAAAGGCGCGCCCGTTGCCGAGGCGCCGCGCGATCCAGCCCCAGACCGCCACCGAGGGCATGCCCGCCAGGCCGACGGTCAGCCAGACATAGGGCTCCAGCCACTGCAATTCCGGCGTCAGCCGCACGAGCGTCGAAATGAAGGTGGCGGTGATCACGTAGCCGAAGCCGAACAGGCCGTAAGCGACGATAAGGGCGACGAGGCGCGGGTTGGGCGGTGCCTTGGCCCTGGCACGCGGCACCGGCGGCGGCTCCTGCTCCGCCGGCACCAGCCGCAGCACGGCGACCAGCGCCACCAATGCCAGTCCGCCGCTGGCCAGCCACAGACCGCGCCAGCCGACGCCGGCCGCGGCCAGTTGCGCAACCAGCACGGCGGAGGCGGCAATGCCGAGGCCGACACCGCCGAAGTGCAGTGCAGAGAGGCCGGGGCGACCCGCCGCCGCCAGGCGGTCGAGCACCAGGGCCGAGACGAAAACCAGCACGAAGGCGCTGGCGATGCCGGAGGCAAAGCGCAGCAGCAGGAACCAGGGAACCGACGCGTCGGCCGCCATCGCCGCGGTGGTCAGCGCCGAGATGGCCAGCGCGACGAGGAACCAGCGGCGCCGGCCGCCCGGCAGACTGGCCTTGGCCGCCGCCAGCGCGCCCAGCAGGTAGCCGAGGAAATTGGCCGAGGCGACGATGCCGGCCTCGGCCTGGCTGAGGCCCAAGGTCTCCACCATGAAGGGCAGGATCGGCGTGTAGACGAAGCGCCCGATGCCCATGGCCGCCGCCATGGCGATGCAGCCGCCCAGCGCCACCGCGACCGTGCCACCGGGCGTCGCCGCCGCAGGAACGCCGGTATTGTCGCTGCCCGCCGGGGTCGCCTTGAAGTCACTGGTCATGCGACGAAGCTACCACGCGGGCCGGACGGGGGGATTGCAAATCCCCGGGGGCAGGGTCCCGCTCACCAGAGCGCCAAGCGCGGCCGCTACTCTGGCGCGGCAATCGTCCCGACGACGTCCGGGGAGGCGGTGCCGTTCGGCCGCAATACCAGGCCGCCGCCCGACGGCGGCTTTTCCTGGCCGAGGGCGACGAAGGCGTGGCTGTGGGTGACCAGCACCCGGGGGCCGTCCGGCGACGCCATCGCCGCGAAGAGCCCGCGCACCGCCGCGTTCATCTCGTCTTCGCCGCCGAGCTTCCAGTGGAAATAATTGAGCGCCGGCTCCTCGATCACCGGCCCGAGACCGAGCAGGGCCGCCGTCTGCTTGGCGCGGCAGAACTGGCTGCTGAGGACGGTCGCCGCGGCGATCCCTGCGGCGCGGAAGCGCTCGGCCAGCACCGCCGCCTGGGCACGGCCCGGGGCGCCGACCTGACGCTGGGTCTGGCAGTCCTTCAGGTCGAAGTCGTCGCTGTCGGCACCGCCGGCCTTCACGTGCCGCAGCAGCACGACGTAGCCGCCATCCTTCAGCTTCGAGAGGTCGAAGTCCGCGGCCACCGCCGGCCCGGACCGCGCCGCCAGCAGCGTGCAAGCCAGCAGCAGGCAGAAAAAGAACCCGCGCATCGCCTGTCCCATAGATCCCCCGCAGAACGTCATCGTGCAGATTACCCATCTTAGCGCATCGGCGCCGGGGCTCCAGCACTGGGGCTCCAGCGCCGGGGCTCCTGGGATCGAAAGGGAAACCGCGCCTACAGCCGGATGCGGCGGAAATCCACCGGCGCATCGAAGCCCTTCAGCGCCGTGGTCTCGCGGCGGCAGTCCAGGCCGGCCAGCAGCGCCGCCACGGCGGGGTCCGCCGCCACCGCCTCCGACAGCACGATGTCGCCGCCTTCGCTCTGGCCCTGCAGGCGCGCGGCCATGTTGACGCTGGAGCCGAAGTAGTCGAGGCGCCCGTTCAGTGTCACCGCAATGCAGGGCCCCTCGTGCAGGCCGAGCTTGATGATCAGCGGACGCTCTGCGCCGACTTGGCCCTGCTCCTTGAAGCTGCCGAGGTCGCGCTGGATGTCGAGGGCGGCGGCCAGCGCGTCGGCGGGGGTGGCGAAGGCGGCCATGATGGCATCGCCGATGGTCTTCACCAGCGCGCCATCATGGCGCCGCACGATGGCGCCCAGGAAAGCGAAATGGTCGCGCACCAAGTGATAGGCCGCAGCATCGCCGATGCGCCCATACAGCTCGGTCGAGCGGCGCAGATCGGTGAACAGCAGCGCGATGCGCGCCACCGCCACCTCGTCGCCGGGCCGCAGCACCTGGTCGGAGAAGAGATCGCGGAAGGCCTGCAGCGCGGTCACCCGGTCGGCGGTCAGGGCGTCGCGCAGCCACGGCCGCTCCTCGACGATGGCGGTCAGCGGGCGCGATGAGGTGTTGCGCAGCACCACACCGTCCGCCTCGCCGGCTTCGCCCTGGCGCACCGCATCGCCGCTCAGCACGATTTCCGGCAGCGCCGCGCCGGCTTCCAGTGTCACCTCGTTCTCCGGCCCGGCCTCCAGCGTGCGCAGGCGGTAACGGCCGGGCGGCAGGGCGCAGGGCTCGGCGAGGCATTCGCCGGGCTGCAGGCTGCGCTGCAGGTGGATGTGCGGCGTCGACATCGGCCCGAACAGGCAATGCTCGCCGGTGCCGAGCGCCCGCACGGCCGGCGCCGGCGTGAAGCTGAGTTCGACGTTGCGCGAGAAGTCGCGGTCGTAATCGATGTTGCAGGTGGCGCAGTGCGCCCCTTTGGGCAATTGGTCGAGGGCCTGAACGGCGGCCTTGGCGACACGGCAGCGCGGGCACAACAGGTCCCAGCGCATGGTCAGCAGGCCGGAGCGCACCGCCTGCAGGCAGGCTTCGATCGCCTCGCGTTCCGGGACTTGCCAATCGCGCGCCAGCACCAGCGGACGGATGTGCATCAGATCGGCTTCCTGGGCCGTCAGCAGATGATCGGCCAGCCGGCGGGCGAGTCCGTGGCCGTGGCCGCTGGCCTCGATCTCCGCCACCTGGGCCGCGACCCGCGCCTTGATAGCCGGATCGATCCGGGGCGCGGCGAAGCGGAAGGGGGTGGCCGCGCCGCCAGCGGCGAAACGGTCGGCGTCGCCGGCCAGCCGCACGAAGGTCTCGCCGGCCTTATCGAGGAAACCGGCTTTCAGCAGCACTCGCCCCAGCAGGTTGGCGGGCGTCGCGCCCAGGGTGTAGTCGGCCGTGCAGCCGCCCGCTTCGGTGGGCGTCAGGACCAGGTGGGCGGTCAGGTCCCGGAACGGGCCGTTGTGGAATTCGCGGCGGATCCGGAACCAGCGCCTGGCGACCCATTCGGCCGGGATTTCCCGCCAGGCGAGGCGAACGGGCCCGACCTTGGCCCGGCCCTCATACAGCACCGTCCCGTCGTCCCGCAGGGTCTCGGTGACGTCGTAGCGCGGCAGGCCGGCGGCCTCGTTGTAGCGCACGGTGTCTGCCAGCAGCGGCCACACCGCCTCGGGCGGGTTGTCGAAGCGGTACTGAAAGCGGCGGCTCTGCGGTTCAGCCATACATCATCTTGTCCGGCCTGCCGCGAGGAGAACGCCCTACCAGCGCATGAAGGGCAGGACCGCGGTGGGTTTGAATTCGGCCGCCGTCATGAAGGCGGCATAAGCCTGGGGATCGACCGATCCATCTTTTTTTACGCCCAGTTCGTCGCCGTGGATGCCTCCGGCGATGAAAATACTGTCGATTCCGGAGGCCTGGGCCCCGGCGACGTCAGTGCGCAGGGAATCGCCGATGGCGGCGATACGGCCCGGAGCGATGCCGTCCAGCAGGGCGAAACAGCTGCGGTAGACCTCCGGGTGCGGCTTGCCGTGCCAGCGCACGGTACCGCCCTTTTCCTCGTAGTCGAGGGCCAGCGCCCCGGCGCAGATCTCCATGTCCTCGCCGCGCATGACGATGAGGTCGGGATTGGCGCAGATCATCGGCAGCTTGCGCGCGAGGCCCTCGTCGAGGAAGGCGCGGTAGGTTTCCACCTGATCGCTCTCGTGCAGGGTGCCGGTGTTGAGGATGAAATCGGCCCCGGCCAGCGCGTCGACGAACTGGATGTCCAGGCCCTCGCGCATACCGTGGTCACGGTCGGGGCCCAGATGGTAGCAGCGGGTGCCGAGTGCCCGGTACCAGGCGTCGGGCCGGGTCTTCAGGTGCTGCCAGGCATCCTCGCCGGAGCTGAGCAGGTGGTCGGGCAGATCGGCGGGCAGCCCCATCTCCGCGTTGCGCTTGGCGATGACGGCGGCGCGGCGCGGCGCGTTGGAGAGCACCACCGAGCGGATACCGGCAGGGCGCAATTGACGCATCGCCTCGACCGCCGCCGGATAGGCCTTCAGGCCGTCGTGCATGACCCCCCAGAGGTCGATGATGAAGGCGTCGTAGCGATCGGCCAGCGCCGACAGGCCTGGGTAAATCGGCACCTCGGTCGTCAGGGTCTCGGATTTCATGGAATTCCGGGGGCTCCGGGCCGTTGCGGGGGCCCTCTGAAGGCAAAGGGGGCGGTTGCGCGCCTCTTCTGCCACAGCCTGCCGCCCTATGCAAAGGGCAGGATACGGAGGCCGGGTCTCAGGCCGCCGGCTTGGCCAGGCGGGGTTCGCCCAGCAGGTAGCCCTGGGCGCAGTCGACGCCCAGTTCCATCACCTCGATGAGGGCGTCCTCGTCCTCGACCTTCTCCACCACCAGGCGCAGACCGCACTCCTTCAGGCTGTCGATCAGGACCTGACCGGCCTGGAGGTCGCTCAGCAGCAGGTCGGCGCGCACCTTCACGAAATGGAAGTTGCGGTTGGCCAGCACCTCGGCATCGACGTTCAGATGATGCAGGCCGTCCATCGAGAAGCGGCAGCCGAGGTCGGCGAGGCGGCGCAGGTAGAGAGCGGCGCCCGAGTCCCAGGCCTCGTAATCGCTCTGGGAGAACTCGAAGATCAGATGCTTGGAGAGATCGCGGTTGCTCTCCAGGAAGGCCACGAAATCGCCGAAGAAGGCGTCGTCGCCCAGGGTATGGCTGGAGATGTTGCAGAAAAAGTCGAGCTTCTCGCTGCGGTACTGGATCTTGCGCACCAGCTGGATGCAGCGGATCAGCAGCATGTTGTCGATGGCGGCGACGATGCCCTCGCGCTCGGCCAGGGCGATGTACTGCTCCGGCAGGATCATGTAGCCGTCGGTGGTGCGCAGGCGCGAGAAGCATTCGTAATAGCGCCGCTTGCGCTGGGGCAGCAGCACGATGGGCTGCAGCACCAGGTCGATGCGATCGTCGCGCAGCGCCTGGCGCGCGACCTCCAGCACCGCGGCCTCGTCGAGGCCCTCGGCGACCGGCGGCAGCACCCCCGGCTTCTGATTGGCGTTGGCCGGCATCACCGCGATCTTGCCGCCGTCCTGCGGCAGGGTGCGCGGCCCGGAGGGTGACCCGGGGCGTAACTGGGCGGATTCCGCGGAGGGGCGGCGCTGCGGATCGGCCATCGCCGGGCCGGCGGGCCTGGCGGCCCCGCGGCCACCCGCGTCCTGCACCGGCGCCTTGGAAGACTTGGCGAGGCGGGTGATCAGCGACTGCAGCACCTTCACCTCGGAAATCACTTCGTCGACGCTTTTGCCCGAGCTGCTGATACCGCCGGCGGATTCCAGCGCCTCGCGGAGAATGGACAGCTCGCGGCGCGTCCAGCTCAACTCCTCCAGGGATTCGCCCTGAGCCTGGCGCAGGCCGAGCAGCTTTTCGGCCAGGAAGGCCTCGCGCCCGAGGCGGGCGTAAACCTCGTGCAACAGGCCGCCGCCGATGAGCGCGGCCAGCCCCAGGCCGACGGCGCCCTGGCGGTCGACCAGGGGCAGCCATTCGGCGGCAAAGAGTGCCAAGGCAGCCGCACCGCCCGCGTAGCAGAGGAAGATCGCGAGGTGTTTAAGCATGCGCTTGCCGGGAGGTTGAAGGACAGGGCCGGGCCATGGGGAGCACTTTGCCCTTGAGAGCCTTGAGACTTGGTTAACGGAGTCTTGTCGGAACCCTTGACGACTCGCCGGCGGCGGCGCTTTTCTGCACTCAATTCCCGTAAAGACCTCAGGAGACAGACGCGATGGCCGTCACCATCTATCACAATCCGCGCTGCAGCAAATCGCGCCAGACCCTGGCGCTGCTGCAGGACCGGGGTATCGAGCCGAAGGTCGTCGAGTACCTGAACGACACCCCCGATGCCAAGACCCTGGACGACATCCTGAAGAAGCTGGACATGGCGCCGCGCGACCTGATGCGCCGCAAGGAGGCCCCCTACAAGGACCTCGGCCTCGACGACCCGGGGCTCAGCCGCAGCGCCCTCATCGCCGCCATGGTGGAACATCCGATCCTCATCGAACGCCCGATCGTGGTGAAGGGCGCCAAGGTCGCCCTCGGCCGCCCGCCGGAAAACGTGCTGGCGATTCTGTGAGAATGACGCTGCCCGATTGTCACCCTCGGGCTCGTCCCGAGGGTCCAGGGCTGGCGCTCCGTCACTTGCCCTGGATGCCCGGAACACGTCCGGGCATGACAGAAACCGGGTTGCGCTAACCGCTATAGCGATGGTCGGCGCCGACGGCCGCGGCCACCGAGTCGAAGCCGTCCTCGCGCAGCAGCCGGGCCAGTTCGCGCTTGATGCGCGGCACCAGGGCCGGGCCGCCGTAGACCAGGCCGGTATAGAGCTGCACCAGCGAGGCGCCGGCGCGAATCTTGCGGTAGGCCTCGGTGCCGGAGGCGACGCCGCCGACTCCGATCAGCGGGATATTCCCTTCGGTCAGGCGGTAGAGGTCGCCCAGCACCGCCGTCGAGGGGCCGAACAGGGGCCGGCCGGACAGCCCGCCCGCCTCACCGCGCGCCGCGCCCTGCAGCCCTTCCGGCCGGGCGATGGTGGTGTTGGTGGCGATCAGGCCCGAGACCCCCATCGACAGGGCGACCGCGGCGATGTCGGCCTTATCTTCGTCGGTCAGGTCGGGGGCGATTTTTACCAGCAGCGGCGGCGCCGGATCGGGCAGCGCGGCCAGCACCCGGCCGAGCAGGTCCTCCAGTTCGCCGCGGCCCTGCAGCGCGCGCAGACCCGGGGTGTTGGGCGAGGAGACGTTGATCACCAGGTAGTCGGCCAGCGGCCCCAGCGCCGCCGCGCCCAGCACGTAGTCGCTGGCGGCGTCCGCGGTGTCCTTGTTCTTGCCCAGGTTCACGCCGACCGGCCCGGCTGCGGGGCCCTTTTTGCGGAACGCCTCCAGCCGCCGCCGCGCCGCCTCCAGCCCGCCGTTGTTGAAGCCGAGGCGGTTGATCACCGCGGCGTCGTCGGGCAGGCGGAAGATGCGCGGCTTGGGGTTGCCCGGCTGCGGGCGCGGCGTCACCGAGCCGACCTCGACGAAACCGAGCCCGAGGCCCAGCATCGCCGGCATGACACGGGCATCCTTGTCGAAGCCGGCGGCTAAGCCGATGGGGTTGGCGAAAGAAAGGCCCCAGACCTGAGTGGCGAGAACCGGGTCGTCCGCCGCCTCGGCGTGCGGCGCCAAACGGCGCTCCAGCGCCCAGAGTGTCAGGTTGTGCGCGGTTTCCGGGTCCAGCCGCCTGAGCGCCGGGCCGATGAGGGAGAAGGCGTCCAAGGGGCTCTAGCTTTCCTTTACCAAGCCGTCGGGCGCAAAGCCGTCGGGTGCAAAGCCGTCGGGAAAACGGTGTTGCCCGTCGGGGCCGAGCGGCAGGGCATCGACCCGGCGCACCGCGGCCAGCGGCAGGTCGCCGTAGAGGTGGGGGAACAGGGCGCCGCCGCGCGAGGCTTCCCACTTCAGGGCATCGCCCAGCGCCGCCGCCTCGACCGTCAGTAGAACAAGGCCGTCCTGGCCGGCGCGGTGCTTGGCGGCGCTGGCCGCCACCTGCGCGCCATCGGAGAAATGAATGAAACCGTCGGCCCGGTCCTGGGACGAGCCCGCATAGCGGCCCGCGGCCTGCGCCGCCCCCCATTCTTCCCGGCGGCAGATGTGATAAATAAGCTCTCGATTCCCTGGATTCATGGCCGCCAAAGTAATCGAGAGTAATAGGGCTGAACAGCGCCCTCTCTGAAATAACTCACAAAAAGAGCCTCGTTCGCGCAGCCACGGGTAAGACTATGTTCTTGCTGCACGCGCTTAAAGTTTATAAGACAATGTTCCCATGTTGGAACACCAGAGCGTCTGGCGAGCGATCGACCGCCTCGCCACAAGGTATAACCTCTCGCCATCCGGTCTCGCCCGGCAGGCGGGGCTCGATCCGACGACATTCAACAAGAGCAAACGCATCACCAAGGAAGGCAAGCAGCGCTGGCCCAGCACCGAATCGCTGGCCAAAGTGCTGAACGCCACCGGGGCCTCGCTCAGCGAATTCATCAGCCTGGTCGAGGACCAGGAGCATCCGGTGAGCTTCCGCCGGCTGCCCAAGCTGCGCTTCGCCATGGCGGCGCAGCCCGGCTTCTTCGACGCCGAGGGCCGCCCGCTGCGCAGCCAATGGGAAGAAGCCGCCTTTCCCGACGTGCCCGACCCCCACGCCTATGCCCTGGAGATCACCGGCGACGGCCTGCTGCCGGTCTACCGCAACGGCGACCTGGTCGTCGTCTCGCCCAGCGCCGAGGTCCGCCCCGGCGACCGTGTCCTGCTGCGCAGCCAACAGGGCGAACTGCTGATCGCCGAGCTGCTGGAAAAGAGCAGCGACCGCCTACGCATCAAGTCGCTGAGCCGCGAGAACGCGGTGCGCGACCTGCCACGCACCCAGGCCCAGTGGGTGTCGCGGATCGCCTGGTCCGGTCACTAGCGGGTCGAGTCACTAAGGGCCGGCCACTAAATCCTCAACGCCGCAAAATTCGCCAAGACGCCGCCCGCTTCCAATGGGCCTATAGGGACGCAGAGCCGCCCCACCCACTGGCCCGCCGCCAAACGCGCCGGGTAGGCTCCGGCGGCGCTTTTCCTGTCCCGGCCCAGCGGCTAGGCTCAGGCGACCAGCCCGCGTTCCGACCCCTCTTGCCGCAAAGGAATACCTCGCCATGACAGCGCCGAAGGCCGTGCATTTCCTGGAGGACAAGTGGGTCGAGGGCAACCCGCCGATGATGGGCCCGATGACCCACGCCACCTGGATGGCCTCGGTGGTGTTCGACGGCGCGCGGGCCTTCGAAGGGGTGACACCGGATCTGGACCAGCATTGCGAAAGGCTGGTGCGTTCGGCGACCAGCTTCGGGCTGAAGCCGGTCTATAGCGCCGGCGAGATGCAGGAGATCGCCCGCGACGGCCTGAAGCACTATGGCAAGGATGCCGCGCTGTACCTGCGCCCGATGCTGTGGGCGGAAAGCGGCTTCGTCTCGCCCGATCCGGAGAGCACGCGCTTCTGCTTCACGCTGTTCGAGGCGCCGATGCCGGCGGCCGACGGCTTTTCCGTCTGCCTCTCGAGCTACCGCCGCCCGGCGCCCAACATGGCGCCGACCGATGCCAAGGCCTCCTGCCTCTATCCCAACTCGGCCCGCGCGCTGACCGAGGCGACCGGGCGCGGCTTCGCCAACGCGGTGGTGCTCGACGCGCTGGGCAACGTCGCCGAACTGGCCACCGCGAACCTGTGGATCGCCAAGGACGGCGCCGCCATCACGCCGGCGCCCAATGGCAGCTTCCTGAACGGCATCACCAAGCAGCGGATCATGACGCTGCTGACGGCCAGGGGCATTCCGGTGCGCGAGGCACGGGTCACCTGGCAGGACGTGCTGGAGGCCGACGAGGTATTCTCCACCGGCAACTACGGCAAGGTGCTGCCGATCAACCGGGTCGAGGACCGCGCCCTGCAGCCCGGGCCGGTCTACACCGCCGCCCGCGAAGCCTACTGGGACTGGGCGCACGGCGGCTGACCGAGACACACAGCCTTGCCACAACCAAGGCTGTCGTCCCGGCACTTGTTGCCGGGACCCAATGCCCTGGCCGTTCGATCGATGTGAACAGGATAGGGCATCGCCATCCGGAAACGCCAAGGGGTCCCGGGGTCAAGCCCCGGGACGACAATGGCATGGGTCAGCACGTTGTGAGAAAACTTATGAAGACACTTGCAGGCTTTCGCCCTGGAGGACGGCCTCGATCAGCGCGAGGCTTTCCTGCAGGCCGTAGAGCGCCATGAAGGAGCCCATGCGCGGGCCCTGATCCTGACCCAGCAGGATCTCGTAGAGCGCCTTGAACCAGTCGCGCAGGTTCTCGTAGCCGTGCTCTTTGCCGACCGCGTAGACCTCGTTCTGGATCGCCTCGCCGTCGGCATCTTCCGGCAGGGCCTTCAAACGGCCGGCGAGATCGGCCAGCGCCTTGCGCTCGGCATCCGTCGGCGCGCGGTAGCGCTTCGACGGCATAACGAAATCCTTGTAGTAGCGCAGCGCGAAGCCGACCAGGCGGTCGAGGAAGGGATCGCCCTCCGGCGTCGCCTCGGGCGCATAGCGCGAGATGAAGCCCCACAGCACCGCCGGGTCCTCGGTATTGCACACGCTGGCGAGGTTCAGCAGCATGCCGAAGCTGAGCTTGGTGCCCGGCACCGGCGGCTGGCCGTTGTGGATGTGCCAGACCGGGTTTTCCAGGCGCTTCTCGTCCTGGCCATTATAGGCCGCGAGGTGCGAGAGGTAGTCTTCCACTGCGCGTGGGATGACGTCGAAGTACAGGCGCTTGGCCGCCTTGGGCTTTTGAAACATGAACAGCGAGAGGCTTTCGGTCGGCCCGTAGGTCAGCCAGTCCTCGGCGCTGAGGCCGTTGCCCTTCGACTTGGAGATCTTCTTGGCTTCCTCGTCCAGGAAGAGCTCGTAGTTGAAGCCCTCCGGCGGGCGGCCGCCCAGGATCTTGCAGATCTGCGAGCCGAGCTTCACCGAGTCGATGAGATCCTTGCCCGACATCTCGTAGTCGACGTCGAGGGCGTACCAGCGCATCGCCCAGTCGGCCTTCCACTGCAGCTTGCACTGGCCGCCGGTCACCGGCACCTCGACCTTGGTGCCGTCCTCGTCTTCATAGACGATGGTGCCGGCCTCGGGGTTCACCTCCAGCACCGGCACCTGCAGCACCCGCCCGGTCTTGGGGCAGATCGGCAGGAAGGGGCTGTAGGTCTCGCGGCGCTCCGGCCCGAGGGTCGGCAGCACGACGTTCTTCACCGCCTCGTAGTTTCGCAGCACCTGCAGCAGAGCCGCATCGAAACGGCCGGAAGCGTACCAGTCGGTCGACGACTGGAATTCGTACTCGAAGCCGAAGGTGTCGAGAAAACCACGCAGGCGGGCGTTGTTGTGGTGACCGAAGCTCTCGTGGGTTCCGAAGGGGTCGGGGATCTGGGTCAGCGGCTTGCCCAGGTGCTCGGCCAGCATCGCCTTGTTGGGCACGTTGTCCGGCACCTTGCGCAGGCCGTCCATGTCGTCGGAGAAGCAGAACAGGCGTGCCGGCACGTCGGACAGCCGCTGAAAGGCCTGGCGCACCATGGTGGTGCGGGCCACCTCGCCGAAGGTGCCGATGTGCGGCAGACCCGACGGGCCGTAGCCGGTCTCGAAGAGGACGTAGCCTTTTTCCGGCGCTTTCCCGTCGATGCGCTTTACGACTCGTCTTGCCTCTTCAAAGGGCCAGGCGCGCGCGCCCTCGGCCAGGTCTCTTTCGCTTGTCATGGCTTCACTCGTTCGACGGGGATTCTTGCGGAAACGGCCCAATGCCGGCCCCTTCAAGTGGGGCGGACACTAGGCCGCCTGCGCAGCAGCGTCAACGCCGCGCGGTGCCGGGAAACCCCCGGGAAGTCCGGAAATCCGGCCTATTGCGGCGGCGGGCGCCTCTCGTCATCGTCGCGGTCACGCCGGGGCGGCGGCGGGAACAGCAGACGGCGCAGGAAATCGCGCTCCTGGGCGCGCTCCAGGAAGGCCGCCTTCTGCCGGGGGCCGAGGCCGGCCAGGAAGCCGTGCAGTTCCCCGGTCATGTCGAGGATCATGTCATCGCCCTGCTCGCGCCGCTCGGCCAGCGCCAGGGCCAGGGCGTCGCGGTCGAAATCCGGCTGCTCCAGCGCCCGTAGGAGGATGGCCTGGAAGCCGTCGCGCGCGCTGCGCCCGTCGGCCAGGCGTTCGGCCATGCGGCCCCGCAGGGCCTCCAGGGCGGCGGTCTGGCTGTCGTCCAGCGAGAACTCCTCGGCCGCCTTGGCGACCGGGTCATAACGGTGCGGGAAATGCGGGTGGCCCATCAGCCGCGGCCAGACCACGCCGGCGACGAAAAACAGGTTCAGCGCCAGGGAGGCGGCCAGCAGGAACCAGATAACCTTGCTACGCATCTTTCTTGCTTTCTCGCTCTAACTCACCTGGCCTAACTCACCCGGCCTAACTCAGTCGGCTTAACGCACCCGGCCCTTTGCTCAAGACCACCCTTCACAGCCCGCTGATCACGAACTCGACCGGCACGTCGCTGTCACCGGTTTCGGCGAGTTGCGTGGTCGTGTCGAGCTGCTGGGCCTGATAACGCCCCAACTCGAAAGCCCCGGCACAGCCCAGCAGCAGGGCGGCGGCCGCGAGGGCCGACACCGCCGGGCGGAGCTGGAAACCGACCAGGCCGCCCAGCAAACGGCCCAGCAGAGAAGGTTTTTCCGAAGCCACGGCGCGCAACGCCGGCCGGCCCGGATACGCCGCCTGGGCGCGCGTCACCACCGTGGCCGGCGCCGTTTCGGCCCCGGCATCCAGGGCCGCGCGCAGGGCCAGCAGTTCGTCGAGCAGCGCCGGCTCGCCCGCCAGACGGGCCTCCAGCCGCGCCGCCTCGTCCTCGGCCAGACGGCCGTCGAGATAGCCGGCCAGCAGCGTGGCATCCGGCGCGCCGTCGTCGGCCAGCCGCTGCCAATCCTCTGGCAACTGGGCCCGCGCCCGGCGCCAGAGGGCCGCGCCCTGCTTGGATTTGTTGTCCTCTTCGCTCATGCCTCTAAACCTCTTGCCCCTCGAATAAGCTTACGCCGCCTGCCCCTCAAATATCCCCATGGACCTCGTTGGCTCACGGGCCGTCCTCTCCCAGTTCCGCCTGGAAGTGCGCCCGCAGCTTCACCAGCGCCTTGTGGTGCATGGAGCGCACCGTCTGCGGGTCGATGCCGACGACCTCGGCCGCCTCGCCCGGCGTCATGTCCCGCTGGTACAGCAACTCCAGCACCAGGGCCTGACGCGGCGACAGCAGGCCGTCGGGGATCTTCACCGTCTCATGGATTACGGGGTCGACGGCCAGTACGGATTCCGGCTGCGTCTCGATGTCTTCGGTGCGCCGGCGCAGGCGCCGCAGGTGATCGACCGCCGCCGAGTTGGCCACCACGGTCAGCCAGGTGGTCATCTTGGCCCGCGCGGCGTCGTAGTTGCGCAGCAGGCGGAAATCGTGCTGGCACAACCGGCCGACGACGTCCTGCACCACGTCCTCCGCATCCGCAGAGCGCCCGGCCGGCACCAGCCGGCGGCGCACCGCGGCGAAGATCACCCCGGCATGGTGCAGCACGAAGCGGTCCCACGCCGCCTTGTCGCCCTGGAACAAAGCGTCCAGGTCGGCATCGCCGCCGCCGGAACCCGTCTTCACGTCGTCGCTTCCCACCGCAGCGGCAAAACCCATCCTGCTCCCTACTGAAACACCCCCGACATCACCAGGGGGTGGCCCTTCGTCCGGCCAGCATAACCCGATTCCGCCCCGGGCGGGCAGCCCTGCGGCAGGCGCCGAAACGCCCGGGAAGCCCCCAGGCAGACCCCAGGACAAATGCCCGGCTGCCGCCTTATCGGAATGCGTGGCCCTGTTGTTCCCGATATAGTCCAGACATGAGTTCTACGTCGCTTCCCGCCGAAACATCCCCCGGAGGCGCCCCGGGGAAATCCCCAGGGGCCGCCCCTCAGGGGCCGGCCGTCCGGCTGCCGGGCGCGCCGCTGCTGCTGGCCGGTATCGGGCGGGCGGTCTGGGTCGAGCCCGACGGGGAGGTCCTGACCCTGAAGGCCGCCGAGGCAGTCCAGCGCGCCCAGCAGACGCCGCCGATGCTGTGCCACGCCCGGGCGACGGCGCGGCGCCTGGGCTGCGATCCCTTTCCGGCCTTCGACCTGCTGGAGCTCTTCGCCTTCGTCCGCCCGGCCAGCTTCTGCGCGCCGACGCCCCATGGCCTGGCCCAGGCCCTCGGAGCGTCGAAGCCGGCAGACGCCGAGGGCGCCGCCATCGCCCTGCCGGGCCTGGCCCAGGCCCTGCTGGCCGAACTGGCCGCCCGTGGCACCGCGCACAACCACGGCCTGGGCGGCGGCGACCGCGACGCGCCGGGCATCGCCTGGCAGATGGCCCAGGGCGGCTGGCTGTGGGGGCCTTACGTGGTCCACGCGCTGGGTTTTGGTGAGGGCGGTGCCGAACTGCCGCGGCGCAACCTCGGCCTGCGCGTGTGGGAGCGCCTGCCGGAGTGGGAGGAGCGCCCGCCGCGCGGCGCCCCCGGCACCAGGCCGGTCCCGCCGGAGGACGCCCGCGAGCGCCTCGCCGAGTTCCTGGATGACGACTCCGAGCCGCGCCCGCAGCAGGCCGACTACGCGGGGGCCGCCGCCGCCGCCTTCGCGCCGCGCGACCACGAGGGAGAGCCGCAGGTGGTGCTGGCCGAGGCCGGCACCGGCACCGGCAAGACCCTGGGCTACCTCGCCCCGGCCAGCCTCTGGGCCGAGCGCAACAATGCCGCCGTCTGGGTGTCGACCTACACCCGCAACCTGCAGGGTCAGGTCGACGACGAGTTGTCGCGTCTGTTCCCAGAGCCGCGCGAACGCGCCCGCAAGGTGGTCATCCGGAAAGGGCGGGAGAACTACCTCTGTCTGCTGAACCTCGCCGACGCGGTGGGCCAGGCCCGCCCGCAGGACGCCGTCGCCCTGGGCCTGATGGCGCGCTGGACCGCGCAGACCCGCAACGGCGACATGGTGGGCGGCGATTTCCCCGGCTGGCTCAGCGACCTCTTCGGGCCGCTGCGCACCCTGGGCCTGGCCGACCGCCGCGGCGAGTGCATCTATTCCGCCTGTCCGCACTACAAGAAGTGCTTCATCGAACGCTCGGTACGTTCGGCCCGCCAGGCCGAGATCGTCATCGCCAACCACGCCCTGGTGCTGATCCAGGCGGCCATGGGCGGCGGCGACGACGGCCAGCTGCCGACGCGCTACGTCTTCGACGAGGGGCATCATCTGTTCGATGCCGCCGACAGCGCCTTTGCCGCGCACCTCAGCGGCCTGGAATCCCGCGAGCTGCGCCGCTGGCTGCTGGGCGCCGAGGGCGGCCGACGCGCCGCCAGCCGCATGCGCGGGCTGCAGCGCCGCCTGGAAGACCTGATCGGCGACGATCCGCAGGCCCAGGAGGCCCTGGACGAGACCCTGAAGGCCGCCCGGGTGCTGGCCGGCGAGGGCTGGCGCCAGCGCGTCGAGGAAGGCCGGGCGGAGGGCAGCATGGAAAGCTTCCTGACCCTGGCCGGCCGCCAGGTCTATGCCCGCGCCACCGGCCAGGAGCAGGGCTACAGCCTGGAGGCGCCGGCCCATCCGCCGGTCGACGGCCTGCTCGACGCCGCCCAGATCCTGGCCGAGGACCTGGGCGCCCTGGCCGAACCGCTGAAGAAGCTGCGCCGCCTGCTGCTGGCGCGCCTGGACGCCGAGTCCGACAAGCTGGATAGCGATACGCGGCGGCGCATCGAAGCGGCGGCGGGCAGCCTGGATACCCGCGCGATCCTGCCGCTGGCCGCCTGGCGCGCCATGCTGAAGGCCCTGGAGGACGACACCCCGCCGGAGTTCTGCGACTGGTTCGCCGTCGAGCGCAGCGACGGCCGCGACATCGACGTCGGGCTCTACCGCCACTGGGTCGATCCCAGCCGGCCCTTCGCCGCCAGCCTGGGCCAGGCCGCCCACGGCATGCTGATCACCTCGGCCACCCTCACCGACGACAGCGGCAAACCGGCGAATGGCCAAGAGGTGCACGACGCGGCGCACTGGCGGGCGGCCGAAGCGCGCCTCGGCATCAACCACCTTGTCGCCAATGTTGCGCGCCTCTCGCTGCCGTCGCCCTTCGACTACGCGCGGCAGACGCGCATCCTCATCGTGCACGATCTGAAGCGTGGCGACCTGACGCAACTGGCCGCCGCCTACCGCGCCCTGTTCCTCGCCTCAGGCGGCGGCGGCCTCGGCCTGTTCACCGCCATCGCCCGGCTGCGCGCAGTGCAGCGCCAGATCGCCCAGCCGCTGGCCGATGCCGGCCTGACGCTCTACAGCCAGCACACCGACGGCCTGGATACCGGCACCCTGGTCGACATCTTCCGCGCCGAAGAAGATTCCTGCCTGCTGGGCACCGATGCGGTGCGCGACGGCGTCGACGTGCCGGGCCGCGCCCTGCGCCTCATCGCCTTCGACCGGGTGCCCTGGCCGCGGCCCGACATCATCCACAAGGCGCGCCGCGACGTGTTCGGCGGCCGTGCCTACGACGAACGCCTGACCCGCCTGAAACTGCGTCAGGCCTACGGCCGCCTGATCCGCCGCGCCGACGACCGCGGCGTCTTCGTGCTGCTCGATCCCTTGCCCTCACGCCTGCTCGACGCCTTCCCGCCGGAAGTCACCGCCGAGCGCGTGGGGTTGGCAGACGCGGTGGCAGCGGTGAAGAGTTTCTTTGAATCGAGCGGCAGTTAAATCTGCGCGGCGACCGCGATGGCGACCACGGCCAGCATGGAGAGCGCCATGGCGATGTTGATGGCGCGCTGAACCTTGGGATCGAGGTCGAGGCGGCGCAGGGTGACGCCGGCCCAAAGCCACAGCAGATGGATCGGGATCCAAATGGCGTTCAGGATGGCGAACTTGATCGCCGTTTCGGCGGCCAGCGCATCCGGCATGAAGGCGAAACCGGAAAACAGCGCCGTGTTCACTGCGTAGGCCTTGGGATTGATCGGCTGCAGGGCGAGGCCGTTCCAGAAGCCCGGCGCCCGTTCGGAATGGATGAAGGCGATGCGCGCCCCGGCGAAGGCGATCTTCGCCGCCAGCCACAGCAGATAGGCCGCCGATCCCCACAGCAGCACCTCGCGCAGGCCGGGCTGTGCCAAGGCCACGGCGGCAATGCCGGAGACCACCGCCGCCCCGACCAGGGCATTGCCGATCCACAGGCCGGCGACGTAGGCGAGCCCCGCGCGGTAGCCGTAACCGGAGCCGACCCCGGCGGTCGAGAGAACGCCGGGGCCGGGCGTGATGATCAGGAAGAAAACCGCTGCGGCAAATTCAAGCATGGATGCTCGGTAGCAGGCGCAGCAGATTAGGGCAACTACCCCTTCACCTGCGCCGGCGCGGTCGTAGTGCCTCTGTCGTAGTCCTCTATTGTCATGCTCGGGCTTGTCCCGAGCATCCAGGGCGGGCGGCGCTACGGTTGCTCCTGGACCCTCGGAACAAGTCCGAGGGTGACAAGGGAGTATATGGAGATGCGGGCTTACCCCTTCACCGCCGACACGATATGGGCGGGCGAGTCGAAGACGACGGTTCCGTCCGGCTGCCGGAAGCGCTGCAGCTCCTCCTGCGCAGCGGCCTGCAACTCCGCGTACTGTTCATCGTCGATGGCATCGGCCAGGGTCCAGCCCTTCACATCGGTGCGGACCCACTCGGCGATGGAGGGAAAGCGTGCGGTGCCCACGACGGTCTCGACCTTCGGATTGGCGAGACCGGCGCTGTCGAACAGACCACACAGATCGTCGGGTTCGCCGAGCACGAAGGGCGCGCGCAAGGCCCCGGCGATCTCGGTGCCGAAGAGGCGCTGCAGCAGGCCGACCATGGCCCTGTAGCCGGGCGTCCGCTCCAGTAAATCCCACGTCGCCACCACCAGACGGCCGCCGGGTTTCACGACGCGTGCCATCTCGCGCAGCGCCGCCGTCCGATCCTCGAAGAACATCAGGCCGAACTGGCAGGTGACGGCATCGAAACGATCGGCCTCGAAGGGAATCCGCTCCGCCAGGCCGTCGCGCCAGTCCACGGCGGGCGCCAGGCGCCGCGCCACCGCCAGCATCCCGTCGTTGCGGTCGAGCCCGGCGACCTGGGCGCCGCGCCGCAGAGCCTCACGCGCCACCACGCCGGTACCGCAGGCGACGTCGAGCAGCCGCTGCCCCGGACCAAGGCCGGCCGCGTCGCAAACCCGCGGGGCCCATTCGCCGAACAGCGCCGGCACAAAGAATTCCTCGTAGACCTGGGCGGCGGTAATGGTGAGTTGGCCGCTCTCCATTGGGTCCTTCTTCAGGGTGTTCATCGCTACCTCCCATGACCGGATCGTTGGAACGGGAGGAAGCCTGGCCGAACGCCGCCCGGCAGAACTAGTCCACAAAGTGTAGTTCAACGGCCCCGACGCAGCGTGGTAGCCTGCGATATGCCGATGAGGAGGATGCCATGAAGAGCTATGGCCAGTTCTGTCCCGTCGCCAAGGCCTCCGAGCTGTTCTGCGAACGCTGGACGCCGCTGATCGTGCGCGATCTGGCGGCCGGGGCGACGCGTTTTTCCGAGTTGCACCGCGGCGTCCCGCTGATGTCGCCGACTCTGCTGTCGAAACGCCTCAAGCAACTGGAAACCGAGGGCATCGTCGAAGCCCGGCCGCAGGAAGGTGGACGCGGCAAAACCTATCACCTGACCGAGCCGGGCCGCGAGTTCATCCCCCTGGTGATCGCACTGGGCACCTGGGGTCAACGCTGGTCGCGCCGCGAGCTGGTGGACGGGGAGATCGACCTGGGCCTGCTGGTGTGGTCGCTGGAACGCTCCGCCGACGCCACCGCCTTCGGCAAGCCGCAGAGCCTGGTGCGCATCGAGTTCACCGACCAACCGCACAAGCAGCGGCTGTGGTGGTTCATCAATCGAGAGGGCACCTGCGAACTCTGCCTGGAAGACCCCGGCTTCGACGTCGACCTTTACCTCGCCGCCACCCTGCCGGACATGATCTACATCGTGCGCGGCGACCTGCCGCTGAACCGCGCGCTGTCCAGTGGGCGGCTGGAAGCCATCGGCTCCGCCCGGGCACGCCGGGCATTGAAGGCCTGGCTGAATCTCAGTCCGCTCACCAAGGTGAAGCCGCAGCGGACAACGAAGGCGATCTAGGCTTCCGGCTCCTCATCGGAATCTTGCGGCGTACGCGGATCGCGGTCGAGCCAGGGCCCGGAACCCAGCGTCCGCTGAAGGCGCCGCCAGATCTCCCCACCGACGTCGTTGCGCCCCCGAACACCGGACAGAAGCAGACGAAAGCGGTCGTTGCCCGCCGCCTCGACCTCGACGCGGTCGATGACGGCCGCACCGTGGCAGCCAAGCAGATCCTCCAGAGGCCCTGCCGCCAGCACTGCCAGATCCTCGTCAGTCTCGAAAATCGGCAGCGCCAGGAGGATGAAGTTCAGCGCCATCTGCGGTGATTCGAGAATGAGTTCGTCGACGCACTCGACGGCCCAGGCAAGCGGTTCGTGGTCGCCTTCTCCGGCAAGCCGGTAGCAGTCGCGCAAGGCCAGCGCGACAGCGTTTTCCTGATAGGCGCCCTGCCCGTCACGGCAGGGAAAGCCCCGCTGCTCGAACTCGCAGGCAAAGCAGACGGGAGGCCCTTCCTCCACTTCGCTCATCGATCCCGTTTCCGTCGTTACAGCGCCGGTTCCGGGCATTGAAACGTCGCGCCGACGAAGGAAGCGTTAACGGGAAACGGATCGGGGACAGCCTCGAACGAAGCCGGCATTTGCGCTAAATGCCGTCAGGCCGCCTGCTCTGCCAGATCAAGCCGCAGCACCGCCTCGAAGCCGTCGGCGCGCCCCAGCGCCGGTGAGTGCAACGTCAAGGTGCCACCGGATTGGGCCAGGATCATCTCGACGATGGCAAGGCCGAGGCCGGCGCCCGTCGCCGCGGCGCCGGCGCGCTCGAAACGCTCGGTAAGGCGCGCGAGCCGTTCTGGCGGCACCACAGCGCCTTCGTTGCGCACGTGGATGGCGCCCTCGACATCGACGAAGACCTGGACCGGACCGCCTTTGCGGCCATGATGCAGCGCGTTGTCGATGAGATTGCGCAGGGCGATGGCAAAGGCATCGATGTCGATGCGCGCCGGCAGCGTCTGCCAGCCGCCGTCGTCGAAATCGAGTCGGTCGCCGATTCCGCCGCGCCGCGCCAGTTCCTCGACGACCAAGCGCAGCGCCGGCATGACATCGACAGGATCGCGGCTGAGGGCGATGCCTGCCTCGGCACGGGCGAGTTGCAGCAGCTTTTCCACCAGGTCGCCGAGGCGGTGCAGGGCGGACGCGATCTGATCGACGCGGGTGCGCTGCCCCTGAAGATCCCCGTTTCCCTGCAGTTCGCTCGCCAGTCGCTGGGTCTGCGCCAGAGCGGCAGCGACCGGCGTGCGCAGTTCATGGGCGGAGTTGGCGGCGAAGGCGCGCTCGCTGTCCAGCACCTTGCCCAGGCGCGCCAGCAGGCGGTTCACGTCTTCGATGATCGGCGCCAGTTCCGTCGGCATGGCGTCGCTGGCGATCGGCGAGAGGTTGGCGCCGCCGCGTGCATCGAGCTCGGCACGCACGGCGAGCAGCGGTGCGAGGCTGCGGCGCACGGTCCGGAAAATGACGAAGCCGGCCAGTGGAATCAGCAGGGCCAGCGGTGCAATGAGACCGGCCAGGGTTTCGTAGACCGCCTCGCGGCGATGCGCCAGCGGCTCCCCGACCTGGACGTAGAGATCCGACGGCACGTAGTGCTCGGTGAAGAAACGCCAGCCGTCGGCTTCGTCAAGACCACGCCGCAGTGCCGCCGGGAAAGCCGTCGCCGGGGCGTCATGGGAGCGCAACAGCACGTGGCCCTCGGCGTCGCGCACCTGATAGACCAAGTACTCCTCGTGCTCGGCGAATTCGAGGTTCTCCTCGATCACCCGGGCTTCCAGCTCGTGCGCCTCTTCTTCGTCCTCCTCGCCGAAGCCGTCGACCACCAGAGGCACCAGGCGCTGGGCGGTTTCCTGCAGGGCGCTGTCGAAGACCTCGTTGGTTTCGTGCCGCACCACCGCCGCGGCGACGATCACGGCCACCAGCCACAGGGCCGCAATGGCCAAGGTCAGGACGGAGCTGAGGCGCTGGGCAATGCTCCAGGGCGCCCGTGCCCCGTTCGCCTTCACGCTGGCCTTCTCGCTGCCAGGGGGTGCCGTCACGCCGACCCCAGTCGATAGCCGACGCCGCGCAGGGTCTGAATGGCATCGCGGCCCAGCTTCTTGCGCAGGCGGCTGACGTGCACCTCCACGGTGTTGCTTTCGATCTCCGAGCCGAAGGCGTAGAGCGCCTCCTCGATCTGTTCCTTGGAGATGACCGCGGTGGCGCGCTGGGTCAGCAGGTCCATGATCGCCCATTCCCGCTTGGTCAGATCTACCGGCTTGTCGCCGCGCCAGGCGCGCCGCTCCGCCCGATCGATCTTGATCTCGCCGAAGCTGATGAGCGGATTGGGATTGCCGGCATAGCGTCGCGACACCGCCATCACCCGCGCGCTCAGTTCCTCCAGGTCGAAGGGCTTTACCAGGTAGTCGTCGGCGCCGGCGTTGAGGCCGTCGATACGGTCGCTGATCTGGTCGCGGGCGGTCAGGATGATGACCGGTCGCGGGTCGCCGCCGCGGCGCATGGCCTTCAGCAGGTCGAGGCCGCGGCCGTCGGGCAGATGCAGGTCGAGCAGCACCAAACCGTAATCGACCGCGCGCAGCGCCGTCTCGCCCTCGTCCAGGCGCTTGACCCAGTCGACGGCGTGGCCGTCAGCGGCCACCTGTTCCTGCACCGCCTGGCCCAGATAGGGCTCGTCTTCGATCAAGAGAACGCGCATCCGCCGTCCGTTTCCACTCTTTTGGGCCGATTTCCCCGGTTCATTTTTCTGGCCGGCTTTCCGCGAAAGACCAGGAGTCCCACGGCAAGCTTACGTCAGGCTGACAGGATAATTCACCTGCCGTCAGTTTACGGTCAGTGCCCTGGGTCAAAAAGGTCCCCGTCCGAAGCCCCTTCTGTAGCGGGGCCCCTGATCCACAACAACCCGCCACAACAATCCTACGAGGTCTCATATGAAAACGTCCGTTGTTTCCGCTGTCGTTTCCGGCGTTGTTTCCGGCGCCTTCGCCCTCTCCCTGGGCGCCGGTGCCGCCTTTGCCAGCGACATCTGCTCCGTCCCGCAAGCCGAATGGCAGCCGAAGGAAGCCCTGCAGCAGAAGCTGGAAGGCGACGGCTGGAAGATCAAGAAGATCAAGGTCGACGACGGCTGCTACGAAGTCTATGGCACCGATGCCGCCGGCAAGCGCATGGAAGCCTACTACGACCCGAAGAGCTTCGCGGTCGTAAAGTCCAAGTCGGAGAGCTGAGGTCATGGCGGCGACGGGCGACGTCACAACGGTCCGGGTCTGGGACCCGCTGGTCCGCATCTTCCACTGGTCGCTGGTCGTCAGCTTCGCGGTGGCCTGGATCAGCGGCGACGAATGGGACGCCCTGCACATCTGGGCAGGCTATGCCGCGGCAGGGCTGATCGGCTTCCGCGTGGTCTGGGGCCTCACCGGGTCCCGCTACGCGCGCTTCAGCCAGTTCGTGCGTTCCCCCGGTGCCGTCGCCGCCTACCTCAAGGACCTGCTGAGCGGGCGGGAGACCCGCTACCTCGGCCACAACCCGGCCGGCGGCGCGATGATCCTGCTGCTGATCGTCAGCCTGGCGGCGCTCTGCCTGACCGGCTGGATGTACACCCTGGATATGTTCTGGGGCGAGGAATGGGTCGAAGAAGCCCACGAAGTCCTTGCCAACCTGCTGCTGGTTCTCGTCGGCCTTCACCTCGCAGGCGTGGCCCTGGCCTCTCTCAAGCACCATGAAAACCTGGTGCGGGCCATGGTTACCGGCCGCAAGCGCGCCCCCGCTTCCGGCGACGAGGTCTAAGACCGACGCAGGACCTGGCAGTGCGGCGGGCGGTTCCCTGGATACGTCGGGGACCGTCCGCCGTCCTCCTTTTTCGGTCTCAGCCGATGCCGAGCCAGACGAAGAGCGCGGAGAGCGTGAACAGCGACAGCACGGTGGAAAGCATGATCACCGCGGTCGAGCGCTGAACGTAGATGTCGTACTGCTGCGCCAGCACGAAAACCAGGGCACCGGTCGGCAGCGCCGACTGCACCAGCGCGCCGGCGGCCCAGATCGGATCCATGGTGAAGACATGGAAGGCCAGCCACCAGGTGATCAGCGGCTGGATCAGCAGCTTCAGGAAAACCAGCCAGGAGACTTCCGTCATACCGGCGGTGGGCGACTTGCCGACCATGAAGAGGCCGATGGCAAAGAGCGCGCAGGGGCCCGCCGACGCGCCGAGGATGTCGCAGAAGGTGCCGACCGCCTGGGGCAGCGGGATGCCGAGGCCGGAAACGGTCAGGCCGGCAGCGGCGGAGAGCACCAACGGCGAGCGCACCACGCCGCGCCCGACGTTCTTCAGCACCACCACCGGGCTCTTGCCCTGATGCACATCCATCTCCAACAGCACGATGCCAAAGGCCATAATGACGGCACCGTTCAGGATGGTGGAGATGATCGCCGGCAGCATGCCGGCCTCGCCGAAGGCCAGCATGAGGAGTGGGATGCCCATGTAGCCGGTATTGGAGAAGATCGCCGAGAGGCCGGCGAGGCCCAGCGCGCCGAGGCGGTTGGGGAAGGCGACCTTGGCAACCGCCACGGCAATGAGGAAGGTCGCCGCCGCGCCGCCGCCGTAGGCGCCGAGGAAGGGCAGGTTGAAGACCTCGCCCAAGGAGACCCGCGCCATGGAGACGAAGAACAGCGCCGGCAGGGCGATGAAATAGACGAAGCGGTTCAGCGCCTCACTGCTCGCCGCGCCGAGAATGCGAAAGCGGCCGGCGGCGTAGCCGGCGACCATGATGGCAAAGATCGGGAAGACGACGTTCAGGATGGGGCCCATAGGGCGGAAATAGCCCGCCCGGTGCCCCGCTGTCGAGCGCAAAGACCGCAACCCCTGCCGGGTGCACGGCCCGACGGGCAAGCGGTGCGGCGCCGTACCGCAGCCCCATACCCCAGCCTTGACCTGCAGGGGCCGGCCTGCCTAGTCTCTGCCGCCTTCGGGCTTCAAGCAGCCTCTGCACCGCAAGACAACAAGCGAGACGCAATGTCCCAGCATCACACGGCCCTCGTCTACACCATGGTCCTGGTTTCCGCCGCCGACAGCGAAATGACCGATTCCGAGTTGAAGACCATCGGCGAGATCGTCTCGCACCTGCCGGTGTTCGCCGACTATGACACCCAGAACCTGACGAAAGACGCCCAGGCCTGTGCCGAGCTGCTGTCCGGAGACGACGGCCTGGAGGCGGTGCTGAGCAAGATCGTCGAGGGCTTGCCGGCAAAGCTGAAGGAAACCGCCTACGCCGTGGCCCTGGACGTGGCCGCCGCCGACGGCGCCGCCAGCCAGGAGGAACTGCGCCTGCTGGAGATGCTGCGCTATCGCCTGGCCGTCGGCCGCCTGCCCGCCGCCGCCATCGAGCGCGGCGCCCGGGCCCGCTACACCCGCCTCTAGCCGCTTCCCTCTCCCCTCCCCACCCCTCTCTCCTGGGGCCCCTTTCGGGGGCAGACAAACACTGGCAGCACTCCTGACGGAAGGCTGCTAAGTTATTGTTTTATTAAGCTTATTCTGTTGAGATTTTTCCAACAGGTGGGCAAGCTGATCCCTATCGGCCCCTTGCGGGACCGGACGGAGAGGAGGGGTAATGAGCGACTTTGTTCGTCAATTAAACGACTATCGGCTGACCACGGCCGAGATTCTGTACCACCTGCCCGATCACCCGACCCTGCTGCAGACCTATATCTGGCAGGACTACGACCTGGCGCCCCGCTATCCCGAACTGCACAAGTTCCTGGCCTTCTGGGAAAAGAACCTGGACGGCCCGCTGCACTCGGTCCAAGTGGCCAACATTCCCATCATCAAGCCCGCCAAGACCCGCTTTGCCGACATCTGCCTGACCCTGCACTAGACGGGGCACTAGAAAGGGCATCAGCCGGGGCCTTGGCACTGCCCTGACCGGCACGCCCCTGGCACGCGTCACCAAAGCGCGTGACCGGGCTGCTACCGGAGGGCTTGGCGTACCTTCGCGGGATGATTAGGTTGTCGGCAGACTGCCAAATACGGCAACTGCCGGGACCCTCAGACCTTTCATGTCCGCCACCACCCCGACTTCCCCCACCGCCTCGACTCCGGGCACCTTCAGCGCCGAGACCAGCCGCGCGCCCTCGCGGGCCATCGGCTTCTGGCTGCTGGGCTGCGCCGCCATGGTGCTGGCCATGGCCGTCATCGGCGCCATCACCCGCCTGACCGAGTCCGGCCTGTCGATCATGGAATGGGCGCCGCTCAGCGGTGCGATCCCGCCACTGAGCCACGCCGAGTGGGAACGCCTCTTCGCGCTCTACCAGCAGATCCCGGAATACCGGCAGCAGAATGCCGGCATGGAACTGGCCGAATTCAAGTCGATCTTCTGGTGGGAGTACATCCATCGCCTGTGGGGCCGCCTCATCGGCGTGGCCTTCGCCCTGCCGCTGGCGTGGTTCTGGTGGCGCGGACGGATCGACCGCCCGCTGGGCCGCAAGCTGCTCGTCGCGCTGGCCCTGGGCGCGGCCCAGGGCGGCCTCGGCTGGTTCATGGTGGCCTCCGGCTTTGCCGACCGCACCGACGTCAGCCAGTACCGCCTGACCGCGCACCTCGCCCTGGCGCTGGCCATCTACGGCTATCTCTTCTGGCTGGCGCTGTCGGTGCTGTGGCCGCGGCCGGAGCGCAGCCGTGACGGCGCGGCCCCGCTGCTGCGCCGCGCCCTCTGGGGCCTGCTGGCGCTGGTCGCCGTCACCATCGCCTCCGGCGGCTTCGTCGCCGGCCTGAACGCCGGGCTGACCTACAACACCTTTCCGCTGATGGACGGCGCGCTGATCCCCGACGGCTACGCCATGCTGTCGCCCTGGATCGTGAACCTGTTCGAAAACGTCGCCGCGGTGCAGTTCAATCACCGCCTGCTCGCCGTCACCACGGTAGCGCTGGCCATCGGGTTGTGGCTGTGGTCGCTGAACCGCAACTTCGCGCCGGGGGCGCAGATCGGCTTCGCGGCGCTGGCCATCCTGGCGCTGATCCAGCTCGCGCTCGGCATCACCACCCTGCTGCTGGTGGTGCCGGTGACCCTGGGCGCCCTGCATCAGGCCGGCGCCATCCTGGTGCTGACCGCGGTCCTGTGGACGCTCTACCACCTGAGGCCGCGCTGATGAACGACGCAAACCTCACCATCCCGGAAGAGCCGCTCGCCGTCTCGGTGCTGACCGGCTTTCTCGGCAGCGGCAAGACCACGCTGCTACGCCATTTGCTCGCGCACCCGGCGATGGAGGAAACCGCCGTCATCGTGAACGAGTTCGGCGAGATCGGCCTGGACCACCTGCTGGTCGAGACGGCGACCGAGGACACCGTTCTGCTGAACAGCGGCTGCCTGTGCTGCACCGTGCGCGGCGACCTGGTGAACGGCATGCGGGATCTCTACAAGCGCCGCGTGAAGGGCGAGGTGCCGCCGTTCCAGCGCCTGGTCATCGAGACCACCGGCCTGGCCGACCCGGCACCCATCCTGCAGACCATCATGTCCGATCCGCTGCTGGCCGAGCGCTTCCGCCTGGACGGCGTCATCGCCACGGTGGACGCGGCGACCGGCATGGCGACGCTGGACCGGCAGATGGAATCGGTGAAGCAGGCCGCCGTCGCCGACCGCCTGCTGCTGACCAAGAGCGACCTGGTGAGCGCAGCGGAACAGGAGGCGCTGGAAGCGCGCCTGCGCAAGCTGAACCCGGCGGCGCCGATCCATACCGTTATACAAGGCGAGATCGACCCGGCGCTGCTGTTCAACGCCGGGCTCTACGATCCGACGACCAAGACCGCCGACGTGCAGGCCTGGCTGAAGGCGGAAGCCTACGACGACGGGGATCACCACGATCACGGGCACCACCATCATCACGACGTAAACCCTCATGATGTAAACAGGCACGACGCGTCAATCCGCGCCTTCTGCCTGACCTACGACAAGCCGCTGGACTGGGACCGCTTCAACTCCTGGGTCGAGATGCTGATCACCCTCTACGGCGGCAACATCCTGCGCCTCAAAGGCGTGTTGAACGTCGACGGCATCGACGACCCCATCGTCATCCACGGCGTGCAGCACGTGTTCCATCCCCCGGCGCGCCTCGACGCCTGGCCGGACGCCGACCATCGTTCCAGGATCGTGTTCATCGTCCGCGACCTGCAGCCGGAGATGTTCGAACACACCCTGAAGGCCTTCAACGAGGACTCACCGGCGCTGGCGTAAGCGGCCCCTGGATGCTCGGAATAAATCCGAGCATGACGGATTTTGGGTGCGGCGAGGATCGTGTCGCCTCTCCGATCGTCACCCTCGGACTTGTTCCGAGGGTCCAGGGGCTACGCGCAGATATCGCTCCAAAGATCACGCCATGTCGGATTCTCGCGCTCGATCTGATTCAGCTTCCAGGCACGCGTCCAACGCTTCATGGTCTTTTCACGTTGAATGGCCTGTTCGATGCCGTCGAAGACCTCAAAATAGACCAACGTCTTCACGCCATGGCGCTTGGTGAAACCGCCGACCAAGCCTTCGCGATGTTCGTAGACCCGGCGTACCAGGTCGTTGCTCACACCGACGTAGAGCGTGCCGTTGCGCCGGCTCGCCATGATATAGACGTAGTAAGCCATAGATCGATTCTGCGGCCCCTGGATGCTCGGGACAAGCCCGAGCATGACAGCCGGGGGAGCGGCAATGCCCCTGCGCCCTCCCTTATCGTCACCCTCGGACCTGTTCCGAGGGTCCAGGGCAGGCGGGGGATGGTCGCCCAGCAGGCTCGGCGCGGTTCGGGCAGACGGACCGAAACGTTACACCGCCTCCAGCACCATAACCAAGTCGTGGGGTTCGACGCGCTGGCCGGTGGTGGCGACGACCTCCGCCACCTTGCCGTCCATGTCGGCGTAGACGGCGGTTTCCATCTTCATGGCCTCGATGGTGAACAGGCGGTCGCCCTGCTTCACGCGGCTGCCGGTATCGCAGACGTTCACGATCATCCCCGGCATCGGCGCGCCGACCTGGGCGGGGTCGGCGTCGTCGGCCTTGCGGCGGATCTTACCGGAGGCCGCCATCGCCTTGTCGAGCACCTTCACGGTACGCGGCTGGCCGTTCAGTTCGAAGAAGATGGTGCGCTTACCCTCGTCGTCGGCATCGCTCATGGCCAGGAAGGAGACGATGAGGATCTTGCCGCGCTCGATTTCGATAGCGACTTCCTGGCCCGGCTCCATGCCGTAGAAGTAGACCGGCGTCGGCAGCACCGAGGTATCCGAGTAGGCGCGGCGGTGCGTGGCGTAGTCGACGAAGACATCCGGATACATCAGGTAAGACGACAACTCCGTCTCGCTGATGTGGCGTCGCGCCTTCTTCTCGGCCTCCTTGCGCACGGCCGCGAGATCGGCCGGCGGCAGCAGCGCGCCGCGCCGTTCGGTGAGCGGCGCCTCGCCCTTCAGGATCTTCTTCTGCAGCGCCTCGGGGAAGCCGCCGTAAGGCTGCCCCACCTCGCCGCGGAACAGGGCGATGACCGAGGCCGGGAAGGCGATCTCCTTTTTCGGGCTCTCGATGTCTTCCGGGCTCAATCCGTTGGAGACCATGTAGAGCGCCAGGTCGCCGACCACCTTGGAGGTCGGCGTCACCTTCACGATGTCGCCGAAGAGGCGGTTCACCTGGGCGTAGGCCTTTTCGACCTCCGGCCACTGCCGGGCGAGGCCGAGGGAGCGCGCCTGTTCCTGCAGGTTGGTGAACTGGCCACCGGGCATGCCGTGGTCGTAGACCGAGGAGGCGCCAGCGCGCATCTCGCTCTCGAAGCCGCGGTAGTAGCGCCGGGCGCCCTCCCAGTAGGTCGAGATCTGGCGCAGCTTGGAATGGTCGAGCCCCGGATTGCGCTCGCCGCCCTCCAGCGCCGCGGCAATGGAACCGAGGTTGGGCTGCGAGGTGAGGCCGCTCATGGCGTCCATCGCCGCATCGGCCGCATCGACGCCGGCCTCCGCCGCCGCCAGAACCGAGGCGGCGGAAATCCCCGAGGTGTCGTGGGTGTGGAAGTGCAGCGGAATGCCGACCTCCTGCTTCAGGGTCTCGACCAGCAGCTTCGCGGCTGCCGGCTTGCACAGGCCGCCCATGTCCTTGATGCCCAGGATGTGGGCGCCTGCCGCCTCCAATTCCTTGGCCAGGTCGACGTAGTACTTCAGGGTGTACTTCGTCTCCTTCGGGCTGGAGAGATCGCCGGTATAGCAGATCGCCGCCTCGCAGAGCTTGCCGGCCTCGCGGATGGCGTCGATGGAGACGCGCATGTTCTCCATCCAGTTCAGCGAGTCGAAGACGCGGAAGATATCCATGCCCGCGTCCGCCGACTGGGCGATGAAATGCTTCACCACATTGTCGGGGTAGTTCGAATAGCCGACGCCGTTGGAGCCGCGGGTCAGCATCTGCAGCAGGATGTTGGGCACCGCCTCGCGGAGGTCGGCCAGCCGCTGCCAGGGGTCTTCCTTCAGGAAGCGCATGGCGACATCGAAGGTGGCGCCGCCCCAGCACTCCAGCGAAAAGAGATCGGGCAGCAGCCGCGCGTAGTGCGGCGCGATGGCGACGATGTCGATGGAGCGCATGCGCGTGGCAAACAGCGACTGGTGGGCATCGCGCATGGTGGTGTCGGTGATCAGCAGTTGCTTCTGCTCCAGCATCCACTGGGCGAACTTCTCAGGCCCCAGGTCGTCGAGGCGCTGCTTGGTCCCCGGCGGCGGGTCCTTCATCGCCTCGGCGGCCGAGACTTCCGGCAGCATCGCCGGGATCATCTTGCCCGGGTCCGGGCGGCCGTCGACCTCCGGGTTGCCGTTCACCACAACGTCGCCGATGTAGGTCAGCAGGCGCGTCGCGCGGTCGCGGCGGCGGTGGAACTCGAAGAGCTCCGGCGTCGAATCGATGAAGCGCGTCGTCGCCTCGCCGCTCTGGAACTTGGGATGGCCGATGACCGCTTCCAGGAACCACAGGTTGGTCGCCACGCCGCGGATGCGGAACTCGCGCAGGGCGCGGTCCATGCGCGCGATGGCCTCCGCCGCCGTCGGCGCCCAGGCGGTCACCTTCTCCAGCAGCGAGTCGTAGAACGGCGTGATCAGGGCGCCGGAATAGGCGGTGCCGCCGTCCAGCCGGATGCCGAAGCCGGTGGCGCCGCGGTAGGCGGCGATGCGTCCGTAGTCCGGGATGAACTTGTTCAGCGGGTCTTCGGTGGTGATGCGGCACTGCAGGGCATGACCGTCCAGGCGCAACTGATGCTGCGGCGGCACGCCGCTTTCGGGGGTGCCAATGCGCGCGCCGGCGGCGATGCGGATCTGCGCCTTCACCAGGTCGACGCCGGTCACTTCCTCGGTCACCGTGTGCTCGACCTGGATGCGCGGGTTCACCTCGATGAAATAGAGCGCGTCGGTCTCCGCATCCATCAGGAACTCGACGGTGCCGGCGCATTCGTAATCGGCGGCCTGGGCCAGGCGCACGGCGGCATCGCACAGCTCGGCGCGCTTGGCCTCGCTGAGAAAGGGGGCCGGCGCGCGCTCGACGATCTTCTGGTTGCGCCGCTGCATGGAGCAGTCGCGCTCGAAGAGGTGGATGACGGTGCCGTGCTTGTCGCCCAGCACCTGCACCTCGACGTGGCGCGCCTGGCGCACCAGCTTTTCCAGGAAGATCTCGTCGTTGCCGAAGGCGGCCTTGGCCTCGCGCCGGCCGGCGGCGATCTGGTCGTGCAGTTCGTCCGGCCCCTCGATGACGCGCATGCCGCGCCCGCCGCCGCCCCAGCTCGCCTTGGCCATGATGGGATAGCCGACCTGCTCGGCCAGTTTCTCCACCTCGGCCTTGTCGTGGGGCAGCGCGCCGGTCGCCGGCATGACGGGGATGCCTGCTTTTTCCGCCAGGGCGCGCGCCGCCACCTTGGAGCCGAAGCCGCGCATGGTCTCCGGCTTCGGCCCGATGAAGGTGATGCCGGCCTTGCCGCAGGCCTCCGCGAAGTCCGGGTTTTCGGAGAGAAAGCCATAGCCGGGATGGATGGCGTCGACCCGCGCGTCGTGGGCGATGCGCAGGATGTCGTCGATGTCCAGGTAGGCGGCCACCGGCTCCTTGCCCTTGCCGACCAGGAAGGACTGGTCCGCCTTGAAGCGGTGCAGGGCGAAGCGGTCCTCGTGGGAAAAGATCGCCACCGTGCGAATGCCGAGCTCGCTGGCCGCGCGCAGCACGCGGATGGCGATCTCGCTGCGGTTGGCGACCAGCAGTTTGCGGAAAGGCGGCATGACGCCGCTTTGAGACGGCGGCGTGGCGCCGCTTTGAGAAGGACTCAAATCGTGGCTCCCCCAGTTCGTTGTGCGTGAGGCGCAATCTTGTTGTTGCGGTGCAGTATAAACGACCGGGGCGCCGCAGCCTATACGGGACTTTGGCCCGATAAAGGCACCACTGCGGTCTATAAGGCGTGCCGGTTCAAAGCCTTAGGGCCCCGGTGGCGCCACAGGCGGCCCTGGCGCGGCGACCGGTCACGGAGGGGGAAGGGTGGAGCGGGTAGCGAGAATCGAACTCGCGCGTTCAGCTTGGGAAGCTGACAGGCTACCATTACATCATACCCGCTCAGGGCAGCGCAGCGGCACGAAGCGGCTGCAGAGGTAAGGATTAGTCAGCCCCCGGGGCGGATGCAAGGGGGTTTTCAAGCCTCTCGGCGCCCTCCAAGATATCCGCCATCCGCGCCCGCCCGCCGGCCTCCCGCCCCAGGACCCTGCATTTGCTCAACATCGCGCTGTCCATCGCCCCGATCTTCATCCTGATCGTGCTGGGGCACCTGCTGCGGCGCGGCGGCATTCCCAGCTTCGAGTTCTGGAACCTGAACGACAAGCTGGTCTACTGGGTGCTCATGCCGGCGCTGCTGTTCACCAAGACCTCGACCATCGAACTGGCACCGGACGTGGTGGGCGCCTATGCGGTGGTAATCCTGGGCGGCTTCGCGGCGTCGGTGATCTTCGGGCTGGCGGCGTCGAAGCTGGCGGGGCTGAACGGGCCGGTCGCCTCCTCCGTGCTGCAGGGCGCGGCGCGGCACAACACCTTCATCGCCCTGGCGGTCGCCGAGCGCCTGTACGGCGCCGACGGGCTGGCCATTGCCGCCGTCGCCACCTCCCTCCTCATCCCCACCACCAACGTGACCATGGTGACCGCCATGGTGTGGCTGGTGCGCGGGCCGGACGAAAAGCGCATCGTCCGCTCCATCCTGCGCGACCTGGCGCGCAACCCGCTGATCCTGTCGGTCGGCGCCGGGGTCGCCTGGAATGCTTTTGGAAGCGGAGAGATCCCGGTGCTGCACGATGTCACCCGTATCCTGGGGGCCGCCGCCCTGCCGGTGGTGCTGCTGTGCGTCGGCGCCAACATCCGCATCCGCGCCATGGCGGCCTCGGCACTGCCGCTGGCGATTTCCAGCCTCGGCAAGCTGGTGGTCTTTCCGCTGGCCATCCTGGTGCTGGCCCGGCTGATGCACCTCAGCGAGACCGAAACCCTGATCGCCCTGCTGTTCGGCGCGGTGCCGACGGCGTCCTCCGCCTACACCCTGGCCCGCCAGTTGGGCGGCGACGCGCCGCTGATGGCGGCCATCGTCACCGTGCAGACGGCAATCGCCTTCGTCACCCTGCCGCTCAGCATGGTGCTGGCCGAGCGTCTGCTCGGTTAGGGAACACGCGCAAACGCAATCCCCGCCCTGCGGTTCCGAAAACCCTAACGGTTTCAAACGTGGGAACCGTCGCCGGCTTCCGAGGTTGAATCGGTAAGAACGGCCCTGCGGGTCCCGCGCGGAGAATGCGCCGGGCACGCCGGGCCATCCTGAAGCGAACCAAAGGAGACACTGATGCGACTCCCGATGATCGCCGGTGCGGCCACCGCCGCCCTGATGCTGAGCGGAACCATGCTGTCCGCGCCCGCCATGGCTGCCGGCCAGATGGAACACAAGGAAAGCGAAGCCGCGACACAGCCGGCCGGGAAGGCCGAGCAGGTTTCAATGGAGCAACGCTGCGAGCGCCTGAGCCAGCGCTACATCGACAGTGCGGTGACCGGTGGCGCAGATGCCAACGTGCTGGGTGCAGAGGTTTTGCACGAGGAAGGCACCGCTGCCTGTGAGGCCGGCAACTATCGCCAGGGCATTGCCAAGATCCAGGAGGCCCTGGCCGAGATTGGCGGTGCCGACCAGACGCCGACCGGTCAGTCAGAGATCGAGGGCGGCATGAACTAAGCCCCAAACCGATGCCCCCTCAGACCCGCGACGCCCGGGCTGAGGGGGCCCTGAGGAGGGTGAGGGGCGGTACGCAGGCGTGCTTGATTTAGCACAGCGTCCCTGCGACCTTCTTGCGGTAGTGCCAAGGCCACGAACGCCACAGAACGATCCCCAAGAACGACACCGTCAGGAGACTGCCCCATGCCCGCCCGCGTTTGCGCCCCGCGTGTTTCTCTCCTGCGCCGGACGGCGGGCGGACTTCTGGCCATTGCCCTGGCCTGGCTGATCTGCGCGCCAGCGGCGCCAGCCCAACAGGCGGCTCACGATCTGGCCCAGGCATCGGGCGCCGACGACGCCCTGGCGTTGGAACCCGGCCTCGACCCCTGGAACGCCCCGGTCGACAAGCTGCCAACCTGGGACCCCAACAACGCGCCACCGCCGCTGCAGCCGCGTGCCAAGCGCCACCTGGAGTTCATCCAGGCCGGCGTGCCGGTGGAATACCGCAGCCACCGCAGCCCCTTCCCCAACGCCCAGAAGTTCATCGACGCCGGCGGGGCCCTTTACCGCGCCAACTGCGTGGCCTGCCACGGACCCAAGGGGCGCGGCGACGGCGATGCCGGGCTGGATCTGGTGCCCTCGCCGGCCCTGCTGTCGCGCCTGATGGACATTCAGGGCACCGTCGACGAGTACCTGCTGTGGACCGTTTCCGAGGGCGGCAAGCCGTTCGACACGGCCATGCCGGCCTTCAAGGACCGGCTGAGCGAAGACCAGATCTGGCAGATCATCGCCTACATGCGGGCCGGTTTTCCGCAGACGGCCAACTGAGCCCCCCCCGGTCAGATCCGGGGTCAGATCCGGAGGCAGATCAGGGGGCTGGTCCGGGGCAGATCCGGGCCCAGGTCCGGGCCAGGTCCGGGCTAGGTCCGGCCCCAACCGGAATCCGGGGCGGCAGGGGGAGAATTGGGGCAATGACGCCCTAAGCGCGTAGATTGGCTGGAAATTCCATCTTCGACGCGAGCTCCGAGAAAGCTTCTCAACCGGGCTCAGACTTGCTTATATAAGCGGCTTGGAACCCTGATCCAGCCGCCGTCCCCCAACAATCGATCACGCGCCGCGCGTCCGGAAATATATGCCCGACCTTTCGCCCAACGCAGACAAGATGAGCTTCATCGCCGGCAGCGGTGAAATGGTCGAACGCATCCGGAAATTCGACTGGGCCGGCCATCCCTTCGGGCCGACCGAGGACTGGCCGCAGTCGCTACGCTCGGCCCTCAGCATCTGCCTGCATTCGGCCTTTCCGACGGCGATCTACTGGGGCCCGGAGCTGCGCCTGCTGTATAACGACGCCTGGGCGCCGATCCCCGGGCCGCGCCACCCGGCCGCCTTGGGCAAGCCGGCCCAGGAGGTCTGGGACGATATCTGGGATATCATCTGGCCGCAGTTCCGCGAACTGCTGGAGACGGGGGAAGGCTTCCACGCCGAAAACCAGCTGCTGCCGATGCGGCGCTACGGTTTCGAGGAAGAGACCTACTGGAACTACAGCTTCACCGCCATCCGCGGCGAGGACGGGCGTATCGCCGGCATCTTCAACACCGGCTTCGAGACTACCGAGGTCGTGCTCAACCAGCGCCGCCTGCGCTTCAAGCTGGCCTATGCCGAACAGCTGCACGAGGAGCAGGATCCCGACGACGCCGTCGCCGTGGCCACCGCCCTGCTGGGTGAGCACCTGCAGGCGACCCACGTCGGCTACTGGACGCCCGACAGCGCCGACGGCAACCTCTCACTGGTGCACGGCTGGGCGGACGAAGGGCGCACCCCGGCCCCGGCCGGGCAGCGTCTCGCCAGCTTCGGCGACGCCCTGGCAGCCAATCTCGCCAAAGGGCAGCCGGCGCGGATCGACGACGTCGAGAGCTACAACGCCACCGAGTCCGGCTCCAACCCCGGCGCCGCCTTCGCCGCGTTGGAGGCGCAGAGCGCCGTCTTCGTGCCCTGGATGCATGGTAAGCAGCTGATCGCTGTCGTCTCCGTGATGACAGCCGAGCCGCGGCGCTGGAACGACGACCAGGTGCTGACCCTGCAGGAAGCCATTGAGGTCGCCTGGGAAACGGTGGAGATTCTGCGCAACGAGCAGCGCCAGGACCTGCTGATGCGCGAGGTCAATCACAGGGCAAAGAACGCCTTGGCGGTGGTCCAGGCCGTGGTGCGCCTCAGCCAGGCCGACGATATTGGCAGTTTCCGCGAGGTGGTCGAGGGCCGCATTTCGGCGTTGGCGCGCACCCACGACCTGCTGGCGGAAAGCCGATGGATGGGCCTGGAACTGCTCAGCCTGGCCGAGGCGGAACTGCGCCCCTTTGCCAGCAGCAGCGGCCATCTGCAGATCAACGGCCCCCGGTTGCGCCTGCGCCCGGAATTGGCCCAGGCCGTCGCCCTGGCGTTGCACGAGTTGGCCACCAATGCCGCCAAGTACGGCGCCTTGAAGGGCAATGGCGGCACCCTCGCGGTTTCCTGGCAGAATGACGACGGGCAGCACCTCATCCTCGACTGGCACGAGACCACGATTGGGCCGGTCGCCGCCCCCAGCGGACGCCGCGGCTTCGGCTCGGAGCTGCTCGAAAAATCGATCCACAGCCAGCTGGGCGGCAGAATCGATTTCGACTGGGCAGCCGACGGACTGAAATGCCGCCTCGACCTGCCCCTGCGGCACAACGGCAAAAATCTCCCGGAAGCCGCCGACGAACAGATAGCCGACCGTCCTGCCAGCGTAGGGGCCAGCACGGGCCCCAACACGGGAGCGGCACGGGTCCTGCTGGCCGAGGACGAGCCGCTGGTCGCCATGGACCTGGAGGCCCGCCTCGAAGGGTTCGGCTATGCGGTCTTCGCCGTGGCGAACAGCGTCGCCGAGGCACTGCAGGCGCTGGAAGGCGGCCTGCCGGACGTCGCCCTGTTGGATGCCAACCTGCACGGCGAAAGCTCGGTGCCGGTCGCCCTTGAACTCCACCGGCGCGGCGTGCCGGTGGTCTTCATTACCGGCTACGACAAGATCGATGGCCTGCCGCCTGAACTGACGTCACTGCCCAGACTATCGAAGCCGATCCTCGACAATGCCCTGCGCAGCGCCCTGGACAATCTGCTGGACGCCGCCGCCGACTGAGCCTTATCCAACCACCGCCTAAGCGGCGGTATACGGGGCTCCCCAGGGCGCTTTAGGGGCGTCGGGGCATTATGGCAATTCCTCCCCCGCAAAGACGCGGCCAACCGGTCGTGCAGCACACGGCGCTTCCTCCCTTGGCATCCACACGCGGCACGAGGCCCTGGATCGCATCGGCGTCGACGGCCAGGTGCAGGCGCCGCGCGCCCGATCCGGTTCAGGCTCCGGCGGCAAGATGACAGCGAGTTAATGCCGCTGTAGGGGCCCCGCCAGCCCGCAATCCCCATGTTGAAATCTCAAGCGGTGGGGCAGCTTTCCCGCCGCCCCGAAATCCAACCAGCAACACCCGAACCGATTTCACGAGTCCCGGTTTCACGACCGAATGCCAAGGAGAAGACTATGTCGCAGTTAGCTGTCCCGCAGCGGCCGGCCCCGCCCCAGCGCCATTCCCGCCCCGGCCATTCCCGCCCCGGCCACGCCCGTCAGGACCACGCCCGTCAGGACCACGCTGGCCGGCGCCGTGCCACGCAGCGCTGGGGAGCCGGCCTCGCCGCCGCCTCCGTGATGGTGTGGAGCGGTCTCGCTCTCGCCGCCCCGGCCCCGGCCAGCTTCGCCGACCTTGCCAAGAAGGTGAGTCCCGCCGTGGTCAACATCGCCTCGACCCAGGAGGTCAAGGATTCCGAAGGTCCCGGGCCCGGCGCCCCCTTCGGCTTCCCCGAGGGCTCGCCCTTCGAGGAGTTCTTCAAGCACTTCCGCCAGCCGTATAACGAGAACGGCCCCTCCGGCCCCGGGGCGCAGCGCGCACCGCGCCACGCAACGGCACTCGGCTCCGGCTTCATCATCGACGAGTCGGGCTACGTGGTGACCAACAACCACGTGATCGACGGTGCCAGCGAGGTCACCATCCGCCTCGGCGACGAGAGCGTCTACCCCGCCGAAGTCGTCGGCACCGACCCGCAAACCGATATCGCCCTGCTGAAGATCAAGGCCGATCGTCCGCTGCCCGCCCTGCAGCTGGGCGATTCCGACAAGGCCGAGGTCGGCGATTGGGTCATGGCCGTCGGCAACCCCTTCGGCCTGGGCGGCACCGTGACCGCCGGCATCATCTCGGCGCGCGGCCGCAACATCCAGGCCGGGCCCTATGACGACTTCCTGCAGATCGACGCTTCGATCAACCGCGGCAACTCCGGCGGCCCGCTGTTCAATTTGGATGGCAGCGTCATCGGCGTGAACACGGCGATCTACTCGCCCAACGGCGGCAGCGTCGGCATCGGCTTCGCAATTCCCTCCAACATGGTGAAGTCGGTCGTCGCCCAGTTACGCGACCACGGCTCAGTCGAACGCGGTTGGCTCGGCGTGCAGATTCAGAACGTGACGCCGGACCTCGCCGCCGCCCTTGGTCTCGACGAGGCGGCGGGCGCGATGGTCGCCGAGGTGACCCCCGGCAGCCCGGCCGAAGCCGCCGGCCTGAAGTCCGGTGACGTCATCCTGAACTTCGCCGGTGAAAAGATCGATGACTCCCGCGAACTGGCCCGTGTCGTTGCCCAGCACCCGGCCGACAGCAAAGCCGACGTGACCCTGTGGCGCGATGGCAGCGAGCAGCAGGTCAACGTGGTGACCGGCGAGATGCCGAGCAACGACCAGATGGCGGCGGCCTCCTCCGGCCCGACCTCGGATGGCGGCTATCACTCCTCCGCCCTGGACGCCAAGCTGGCGGCGCTGACGCCGGCTCTGCGTGCCCGCTACGACCTGCCGGAGAGTGCCAAGGGTGTCGTCGTCCTGGATATCAAAGAAGGCTCCGTGTTCGAGCAGAGCCTGCGCAGCGGCGACATCATCCGCAAGGTGGAAGGTGCCGACGTGGCCAGCCCGCAGCAGCTGGAGCGCATCGTCGAGCAGGCCAAGGCACAGTCCAAGGCGGCCGTGCTGATGCTGGTCAGCCGTAACGGCCAGGATCTGTTCCTCGGCCTGAAGCTCGGTATCGCCTAGGCATCCCGCCCCCCTGGGAAGCCTAGCCCTCGCGATACCGGGCCAGCAGGGCCGTCCGGCACCGGCCGGACGGCCCAGCACATCATCCCCCGGCCCGGAAGTGAGCGTGTTGCCAAAGGCGCCGCAGACCCCATATAGGGCGCAGCATGAGCGGCAATCCGCCTGGCCGCGCCCAACAAGCAGTGAATCGATGCGAATCCTGGTCATCGAAGACGACAAGAAGACGGCCGACTACATCCTGAAGGGCCTGACCGAGTGCGGCTATACCGCCAACTGGCTGGCCGACGGCCGCGACGGCCTGCACGAGGCGACCAGCGGCACCTATGATGCGGTGGTCGTCGACCGCATGCTGCCGGGGCTGGACGGTCTGGCCATCGTAAAGGCGCTGCGCGCCGCGGAGATCTCCGTGCCGGTGCTGATCCTCAGCGCGCTGGCCCACGTCGACGAGCGGGTCACCGGCCTGCGCGCCGGCGGCGACGACTACCTGTCCAAGCCCTTCGCCTTTTCCGAGCTGCACGCGCGCCTGGAGGCGCTGCTGCGCCGGCCGCACGCCATCGCCCAGCAGACCCAGTTGCAGGTCGACGACCTGGTGCTCGACCTGCTGGCCCGCAAAGTAACCCGCGGCGGCCGGCCGATCGACCTCCGGCCCCAGGAATTCAAGCTGCTGGAATACCTCATGCGCCACGCCGGCAAGGTGGTCACCCGCACCATGCTGTTCGAGGGTGTGTGGGACTTCCACTTCGACCCGCAGACCAACGTGGTCGATGTGCACATCAGCCGCCTGCGCCAGAAGATCGACAAAGGCTTCGACAAGCCGCTGATCCACACGCACCGCGGCGGCGGCTACTGCATCAGCGCCGACGCCTGACGTATGCAGCGGCTGATCCACACCTCGATCTTCCGGATCGCCCTGCTCTACCTCCTGCTCCTTGGCATCACCCTGGCCGCCTTGCTGGGGGTCATCTACTGGTCGACCGCCGACCTCATCGAGCGCCAGACCGACGAGACCGTGCAGGCCGAGATCCGCGGTCTTGCCGAACAGTACCGCGACGAAGGCCTGGGACGCCTGATGGAGGTGATCCGCGAGCGCAGCGGGCCGCGCGGCACGCCGGAAAACGTCTATCTGCTGACCGGGCCGCGTTTCGCGCCGCTGGCCGGCAACCTGACCAGCTGGCCGGCCGCCGCCGCGGCGAAGGACGGCTGGCTGGAAGTGAAGCTGGCACGGCGGGAAGACCCTTCCGGCCTGCCCCATGTCATCCGCGGCCGCGCCTTCGACCTGGCCGGCGGCTATCACCTCTTCGTCGGGCGCGACACCGTGGAACGGGGCGACTTCCGCAGCATCGTCGCCGGGGCCCTGGCCTGGGCGGTGCTGCCGGTGCTGCTGCTGGGCCTGGGCGGCGGCGTGCTGATCGGCCGCTACAGCCTCAGCCGCGTCGACGCGGTGCGCGCGGCCAGCGAGGACATCGTGCGCGGCGACCTGTCCCGCCGCGTGCCGCTGACCGGCAGCGGCGACGAGTTCGACCGTCTGGCCGCCACCATCAATACCATGCTGGCGCGCATCGAGACCCTGATGGGTGGCATGCGTCTGGTGACCGACAGCCTGGCCCACGACCTGCGCAGCCCGCTGACCCGCGCCAAGAGCGCCATCGACATGGCACTGCGCCGTCCGGGCGACGACATCACTCAGGATACCGAGGCCTACCGCCAGGCGCTGGAACAGACCGCCGCCGAGCTGGAGATCATCCTGCGCACCTTCGAGGCGCTGATCAGCATCGCCCAGGCGGAAGCCGGCCTGAACAGCCTGGCGCTCGGCGAACTCGATCTCTCGGCCCTCGCCGGGGACCTGGCCGAGGTGTATCAGCCGATCGCCGAAGATGCCGGGCTGGAGCTGAGCAGCGAGATCGCCGAGGGCATCGTCCTCACCGGCCACCGCCAGCTGCTCGGCCAGGCCCTCTCCAACCTGCTGGACAATGCCGTGAAGTACAGCCCGGCGGGCGGCCGCATCACGCTGACGCTCGACCGCAGCGCCGACGGCGGCGCCCGGCTCAGCGTCGCCGACAGCGGCCCTGGCATTCCCGCCGCCGACCGCGCCCGCGTGCTGCAGCGCTTCGTGCGCCTGGACGACAGCCGCGGCACCCCCGGCAGCGGGCTCGGTTTGAGCCTCGTCGCCGCCGTCGCCAAGCTGCACGGCGTGAACCTGGAACTGAGCGACCACCCCTCGCCCCAAGGCCCCGGCCTGAAAGTGACGCTCGACTTTCCCGCCGCATGAAGCCGTACGGCCGCATCCCATACGTAAGCATATGAAATAGGCCGATTTTTTGCGTCCCCGCCGCGCTGGGGCCGTGACTCCTGTGTTTCCTGATGATAAAGTAAATCAACTGTGATGAAACACAGGTCATGGAGACGAGGGACAAGGTGGCGAAAGCAGGGGGCGGTAGCGGCAAGGCGGCGCGGGCGCCGAAGGAACCCGTGCAGAACGGGCCGGTGCATCTGGGCATCTTCGATTTCACCGGCGCGTTCCGCGAGAAGCGGCTGTCGCGCAAGGCTTTCGACGCCTACCGGCAGAACGGCTGGGCCTTCATCGACGCGCTGCCCTACTGGCTGCACGACGAGACCTGCTTTACCGAAAAGGGCTTCGTCGACGAGCCGGTGACGGTCGATCCCACGAGCCTGCGGCCCTATCCCTTCGAACCGGACGCCAACCTGGCCATCGCCGACTACAGCGGGCCCAGCCAAGCCATCTCGCCGCGCGCGACGCTGAAGGCGCAGTTGGACAAGGCCGAGCAGATGGGCTTCCAGGCGCTCGGCGGCTTCGAGTTCGAGACCATCTATCTGGAAGAGGACGGCGCCAGCCTGCGCGCCAAGGGCTGGCGCGGGCTCGACCCCGCCTTCGCCCACAACCGCTGCTGGTCCGGCGTATCGCCCGCCGCCGACGCGGACTTCCTGGCCGAGATCCACGCCGGCCTGCTGGCCGCCGGCATCGACCTGGACCACCACTGCGCCGAGCTGGGGCCCGGCTGCTTCGAATATTCGCTGGGGCCCTCGCCCTTCCTGAAGGCCGCGGACGACGCCGCGCTGTTCAAGATCTTCACCAAGGCGCTGGCCCGCCAGCGCGGCCTGACCGCCAGCTTCATGGCGCAGCTCGACGACGGCTTCCCCGGCCTGTGCGGCCACATCAACGTCTCGCTGCGGTCCATGCGCGGCCAGCCGGTATTCCACGATGCCAAGGACCAGCAGGGACTCAGCACCACCGCCAAGGCCTTCCTCGGCGGACTCACCACGCTGACCCCGGACCTCATGGGCATGTTCGCGCCGACGGTGAACGCCTACCGACGCCTCAGGCCCGGCAACTGGGCCCCGCGCTCGGCCACCTGGGGCCTCGGCAACTATTCCTGCGGCGTGCGCGTCGTCGCCCACAGCCCCGAGGAAACCCGCTTCGAGTTCCGCCTGCCCGGCGCCGACGTCGCGCCCCACACGGCGGCGGCCATGGTGCTGGGCGCCGGCCTGTGGGGCATCGAGACCGCTGCCGATCCCGGTGCGCCGGTCGAGGGCAACGGGCGCCTCGCCCGCGTGCCGAAAGGCCGCGTCTTGCCGACGTCGCTGGAAGAGGCGGCCCGGCGCCTTGCCGCCTCCAAGCCGGCGTGCGCGATCTTCGGGGCCGCCTTCGTCGACCACTACGCCGCCTGGTGCGCGGCGGAAGCCACCGCCTTCTATGCCCACGTCTCGGCCTTCGAGCGGGCGCGCTATCTGGAAACGCTCTGACTTCATTCTCTGACGCAAAGGAATCCGGGTGACATGACCGATCTAGAAGCCTTCGTCGATGCGCCGGGCCGCGCCGACCAGGTCGCCGAAGTCCGCAAGATGATCGACGAGTTAGGCATCGAGTACCTCTACCTGCAGTTCGTCTCCGTCACCGGACGCATCTGCGGCAAGGGCATCCCCGCCGATCACTGGGAGAGCATCGCGGAGAAGGGCTTTCAGCTGGTCTACGGCGCGACGGTAAACCTCTTCGTCAATCGTCACGGACGCTACATGGGCTATGGACCGGAAGCCGCCGAGCTGGTCGGCATCCCCGAGGTCGACAGCTTCTGCCAGCTGCCCTGGGACAAGCGCGTCGCACGCCTGTGGTGCACGCTGTTCCGTAACCGCGAGGAACGCGAGAACCCCGGCGCCTTCCTCACCTCCGATTCCCGCGGCAATCTGCGCCGCCTGCACCAAGCCTTCCAGGACAAACACGGCCTGCAGCTGCGCAGCGGCGTCGAGCCGGAGATGATGTGGTTGAAGAAGGACGAGAACGGCAATCCCGACGGCGGCGTCACCAGGCCCTACTGCTATCACATCGACCAGTTCGAGAGCCTGCGGCCCGTCTACATGAAGGTGATCGAGTATTCCCGTGCCATGGGCCTGGACATGATCCAGGGCGACCACGAGGACGCCCCCGGCCAGCTCGAATTGAACTTCACTTTCGACGACTGCCTGCGCACCGCCGACCGGCTGTCCACCTACCGCCAGATCTGCGCCCAGGTGGCGCGCGAGTTCAATCTCATCGCCTGCTTCATGACCAAGCCCTTCATGGGCGTCTCGGCCTCCGGCTGCCACCACAACATCTCGCTGTGGCGCGGCGGCGAAGACCATGTGAAACCGCTGGGCCAGAAGAGGCGCGCCGCCATGGACGCGGTGTTCAGCTACGTCAGCGGCGGCGAGAACACCTTCATGCCCGAAGGCGACGATCCGCAGATGCCGGGCATCGTCGGCCAGCATTCGATCGGCGGCATCGTGAAACACCTGGACGCCATGACGGCGATCGGGTGTTCCACAGTGAACTCCTACCGCCGCCTGTGGGACACCGGCTTCTGGGCGCCGGTGTTCAAGGACTGGGGTTTCCAGAACCGCACCACCGGCCTGCGCATCTCGGCGCCCGGGCGCTTCGAGTTCCGCTCCGTCGATTCCATGGTGAACCCCTACCTGATGGCCGGCGCCATCCTGCAGGCCTGCGACGACGGCCTGACCAACGAAATTCCCTGCGGCAAGCCGGAAGAGCGCAACATCTATGCCGCCATGGAAGAGGGCAAGCAGGTCGCCAAGCTGCCGATGACCCTGGGCGCCTCGCTGGAGGCGCTGTCCAAGGACGCGGTGATCAAGGGCGCCATGCCCGGCGATATGTACCGCCTGTACCACGAATACAAGACCGACGAGTGGGAGCGTTTCAACCACACGGTCTCCAACTGGGATATCGATACCTACATGAACTGCCTGCCCTAAGGGACGGCACTACGGACCGCCTGGCGTGATAGGCTGAGGCCGAGGAGAAAGCCGATGGAAACCGTGCTTGAGGACCTTCCCTTCCTGCCGATGGACGATCCCGGCTTTTCGCTGCGCGCGCCGGAAGTGGCCGAGGCGCGCGCCAGGAGCTGGTGCGCCCGCACGCCCTACGGCCTGGCCGTGCTGCGCCACCGCGAAATGGGCGAGCTGCTGCGCCATCCGCTGCTGCGCCAGGGCAGCCACGCCTGGCCGGCGCTCAACAAGGTCAGCGGACCCTTCGCCGACTGGTGGGGCCGCTCCATGCTGGTCACCGAGGGCAAGGATCACTCGCGGCTGCGCAAGCTGGTGAACCCGGCCTTCTCGCCCAAGCTGCTGGAGGCCCTGCGCCCGCAGTTCGAGGCCATGGCCGCCACGCTGATCGAGGACTTCGCGGCGGACGGCCGGTGCGACTTCATGGCGGCCTTCGCCAACCCCTACGCCACGCGCATCCTGTGCCTGATGCTGGGCCTGCCGCAGGAAGAAGCGCCGCACCTGCTGCATCTCGCCTCCGAAATGGGCCTCGCCCTCGGCGTCTCCTTCAAACAGCACGAGGAGCGGGTCAATACGGCAACGGCCGGCATGTTCGACTACGCCGACCAGCTGGTGGCCGGGCGCCGCTCGCTGCCCGGCGACGACTTCATGTCGGCCCTGGTGGCGGCCAGCGAGGATGCCGACCGCCTCAGCGACGACGAACTGCGCGACATGATCGTGCTGCTGATCTCCGCCGGCATCGACACGACCCGCAACCAGCTGGGTCTCGGCATGGCCATGTTCCTGGACCACCCGGCCCAGTGGGCGATGCTGGCCGAGGACCCGGACCTGGCGCCCAAGGCGGTCGAGGAAGTGATGCGGATGCGCCCTACCATCACCTGGGTCAGCCGCGAGGCGACGGCGGACTTCACTTACGGCGGCATCGAGATCAAGAACGGCACCACGCTGCACCTGCTGTCGGGAGTCGCGGCGACCCAGCCGGAGGTCTTCGCTCCCGGCTTCGACATCACCGCCGAGCGCAAACGCCACTTCGGCTTCGGCGGCGGCATCCACCACTGCCTGGGCCACGCCATCGCGCGCTCCGACATGGCGGTGGCGCTGACTCTGTTGCCGCCGCGGCTGAAGAACCCGCGGCCCGACGGGCCCGCCGAATGGCTGCCCGACAGCGGCAATACCGGCCCGCTGACCCTGCCGATCGTCTTCGACGCCTGAAGCCCACCGCTTTCGGGCCAATAAACACCGCGTGATCGCCCCGGCCCCGTGGATGACAGGGCCGGGAGCGCCTTGTAGGCTCCTCTCCTTGCCCGAAAGTCCTTGCCCCGACGGGCAAAACAGGGAGAAAGCCTCAGATGATCCGCCGCCGCCTGCCGTTGTTTTCCATGCTGCTTGCCGCCCTGGTGACCGCTCTAGGGCTTAGTGGGCCGGCGGAGGGCGGCACCGAGACCCGCACCTGGCCGGAGATCGTCGAGGCCGCCAAGGGCCAGACCGTCTACTGGAACGCCTGGGGCGGCGACGCGCGTATCAACGCCTACATCGCCTGGGTCGGCGACAAGATGCGCGAGGAATACAGCATCACCCTGAAGCAAGTGAAGCTGGCCGACACCGCCGATGCGGTGTCCCGGGTGCTGGCCGAGCGCACCGCCGGCAAGAAGGAAGGCGGCTCCATCGACCTCATCTGGATCAACGGCGAGAACTTCGCCGCCATGAAGGCGCAGAACCTGCTGTACGGTCCCTTCACCCAGGCGCTGCCTAATTTCCGACTCGTCGACTTCGACGACAAGCCGAGCACCCTGGTGGACTTCACCGTGCCGACCGACGGCCTGGAAGCGCCCTGGGGCATGGCCAAGCTGAACTTCATCTACGATACCGCGCGCGTCGAGGCGATGCCCCATTCGATCCCCGAGCTGCTCACCTGGGCGAAGGCGCACCCCGGCCGCTTCACCTATCCGGCGCCGCCGGACTTTCTCGGTTCCACCTTCCTGAAGCAGGTGTTGATCGAGTTGGCGCCCGACCCCGCCTTCCTGCAAAAGCCGGTGGAGAGCGACGCCCAGGTGGAGCAGGCGACGCGCCCCTTGTGGGAATACCTCGACGCTCTGCATCCGCAGCTGTGGCGCGGCGGCGAGATCTTCCCGGCCAACGGCCAGGCGCAGCGCCAGCTGCTCGACGACGGCGCGGTCGACATCATGCTATCGTTCAATCCCGGCGAGGCCTCCTCCGCCATCGCCAACAACCTGCTGCCCGACACGGTCCGCAGCTTCGTGTTCGACAAGGGCACCATCGGCAACACCCACTTCGTCGCCATCCCCTTCAATGCCAACGCTGCCGAAGGGGCGATGGTGGTCGCCAACTTCCTGATGAGCCCCGCGGCCCAGGCGGTAAAGCAGAATCCGGAGGCCTGGGGCGATCCGACCGTGCTCTCCATGGCCAAGCTGAGCGACGGCGAACGCCACCTCTTCGACATGCTGCCGCTGGGCATCGCCACCCTGCCGCCGGAGGCGCTCGGCCCGACGCTGCTGGAGCCGCATCCGTCGTGGATGACCCGCATCGAGGCCGACTGGCAGCGGCGCTACGCCCGCTAGAGGAAGCCGCAGACCATGCACCGCCGCGGCCTGCTGAGATTTCTGCCCGGCCTCACCCTGGCGCTGTTCCTGGCGCCGGTGATCGCGGGACTGATCGGCACCTGGCTACCCGCCTTCGGTTATTTCCCGAGCCTGGGCGGCGATACGTTCTCGCTGGCGCCCTGGACGACGCTGTTCGCCCAGCCGGGTCTCGCTGAGTCGCTGCGGCTGACGCTGATCTCCGGGTTCCTGGCGACCGTCTCCGCTTTCCTCCTCACCGTGATCTTCCTCGCCGCCTGCCACGGCGGCCGCCTGATCCTCGCGGTCCGCGGCCTGATGGCGCCGCTGATCGCGGTGCCCCATGCCGCCGTCGCCCTGGGCCTCGCCTTCCTCATCGCGCCCAGCGGCTGGCTGGTGCGCCTGGTGTCGCCCTGGGCGACCGGCTGGGACCTGCCGCCCGACGTCGCCACCGTGCAGGACGCCAACGGCCTGGCGCTGACTCTCGGCCTGATCATCAAGGAAGTACCCTTCCTGCTGCTGATGACCCTGGCGGCCCTGGAACAGGTGCGCGCCGAGGAGCGCCTGGCGGTTGCCCGTTCCCTCGGCTACGGCCCGGTCACCGCCTGGCTGAAGGCGGTGCTGCCGGCGGTCTACCGGCAGATCCGCCTGCCGCTCTACGCCGTGCTGGCCTATGCGCTTTCCGTCGTCGACATGGCGCTGATCCTGGCGCCGCTGACCCCGCCGCCGCTCGCGGTGCAGGTGCTGCGCTGGTTCAACGACCCCGATCTGTCGATGCGCTTCGTCGCCGCCGCCGGGGCCTGCCTGCAGTTGCTGATCGTCATCGCCGGCATCGGCCTGTGGCGCCTCGGCGAGGTCGCCGCCGAAGGCTTGGGCCGGGCCTGGATCGCCGGCGGACGACGCGGCGGCGACGGCCGCCTGCCCCGCCTGGTCGCCGCCGGCCTCGTGCAGGGGCTGGTCGCCCTGGCCGCTGCCGGCCTGCTGGGCTTGGCGCTATGGTCGGTGACCCGGCGCTGGCGCTACCCCGATGCCTGGCCCAGCAGCCTCAGCCTGGACACCTGGGCACACCAGGCGCCATCGCTGCTCGCGATCACCGGCACCACCCTGGTCACCGGACTGGCCGCCGCCGCAATCGCCCTGCTGCTGGCGCTCGGCTGCCTGGAGAACGAACAGCGCCGCGGTCTCACCCTCTCCAACCGCGTCCTGTGGCTGCTCTACGTGCCACTGCTGGTGCCGCAGGTCGCCTTCCTGTTCGGCGCCCAGGTGCTGGCCATCCAGACCGGCATCGACGCCACCTGGATCGCCCTGGTGTGGAGCCACCTGTTGTTCGTGCTGCCGTATGTGTTTCTCACTTTGGGCGATCCCTACCGCGCCCTCGACGAGCGTTACGCGCGCACCGCGCTGTGCCTCGGCGCCCGGCCGAACCGGGTGTTCTGGCAGGTCAAGCTGCCGATGCTGCTGCGTCCCGTCCTGTTCGCCCTGGCTGTCGGTTTCGCCGTCAGCGTGACACAATACCTGCCGACCCTGTTTGCCGGCGGCGGGCGCTTCGCCACTCTGACGACCGAAGCCGTCGGCCTGTCCGCCGGAGGAGACCGCCGGGTGATGGGTGTCTACGCCTTCCTGCAGGCGCTGCTGCCGCTGCTCGCCTTCGCCGCCGCGCTGGCGTTGCCCAAACCGCTGGCCCTGCGCCGCAAGCTGCGGATCCAGGCCGCATGAGCACGCGACCATGAGCAAATCACGATGAGCGTCATCGACATCAGCCCCGAACACGGACTGACCCTCAGCCAGGCGGAGATCCTGCACGGCGAGCGGCGCATCATCGGGCCGGTCAGCCTGACCGTGCCGCCCGGCGAGGTGGTCACCGTCATGGGGCCCAGCGGCTGCGGCAAGTCCAGCCTGCTGGCGCTGATCTGCGGCACCCTCGATCCCGCGCTGAGCGGCCGCGGACGTGTGTTGCTGAACGGCGAAGACGTCTCCGCCAGACCGCCCGAGGCGCGCCACGTCGGTATCCTGTTCCAGGACGACCTGCTGTTTCCGCACCTGTCGGTCGCCGGCAACCTGGCCTTCGGCCTGCCGCCGTCGGTGCGCGGGCGCAAGGCCCGGCGCGAACGCATCGAAGCAGCGCTGGCCGAGGCGGACATGCTGGCCTTCTACGACCGCGACCCGACGACGCTGAGCGGCGGCCAGCGCGCCCGCATCGCCCTGCTGCGCACACTGCTGTCACAGCCGCGCGCCTTGTTGCTGGACGAACCCTTCGCCAAGCTGGACGTCGCCCTGCGGGCGCGCTTCCGCAGCTTCGTCTTCGACCACGCCCGCGCCCAGGGCCTGCCGACCCTGCTGGTCACCCACGACCCGCAGGACGCTGCCGCTGCCGGCGGCCCGCGCCTGCAGATCGACGCCGACGGGCGCATCCTGGGCGCGCGGCCGGCCGGCCGCGGCCACCGCCCGGGCGGCCTCCCCTGAGCCCCCCTGCGCACCGGCATTACCCGACCTGAGGGCGCTTTTCGGAGGCCTTTCTTGTCGGCCCGGCAAGGCGTAGACTGGCGATGGAAAGCGCCCCGCCAGCCCCCTGCCAATCTCAGGGGCCGGCCGATAAAGGATGACGAAGGCCATGTACAGGGCGACGACGGACTCTATCAGTGTGACGGTGAAACCGATCTATCTGGAAGAACAGTCCTCTCCCACCGACAGCCACTACGTCTGGGCCTATCAGGTGCGGATCGAGAACACCGGCGGCGAAACGGTCCAGTTGTTGAACCGCCATTGGCAGATCACCGATTCCATGGGTCGCGTGCAGGAAGTCCACGGGGCCGGCGTGGTCGGCGAGCAGCCGACGCTGGAGCCCGGCGAAAGCTTCGAATACACCAGCGGCACGCCCCTGAGCACGCCGTCGGGCATCATGGTCGGCACCTACGAGATGGAAAGCACCGCCGGGCGGCGCTTCGATGTCGAGATTCCGGCCTTTTCCCTGGACAGCCCTCATCAGCCCGTGCAACTGAACTAGCCGGACCCACCCCCGGAAAACAGCGGGTGGAAATTGGGGGAAGATCGGGGCCCGGACCCGGAAGCGGGACAAGCGGCCTATTTTGCGGACCATCAGGAAGGGCCGGCCCAGCGTGACCAGCAGCCAGAAAATTCAGACCCTGCAGAACCTAGAACGGCCGTCGCGCGACGAAGCGCTGCGCGCGGTGGAAACCCTGCTGCGCTGGGCCGGCGACGACCCGACGCGCGAGGGCCTGCTCGGCACGCCGGACCGCGTGGTGAAGGCCTACTCCGAGTTCTTCGAGGGCTACGCCGTCGATCCGCTGGACCTGCTGGAGCGCACCTTCGAAGAGGTCGAGGGCTATGACGAGATGGTGCTGCTGCGCGACATCCGCTTCGAAAGCCACTGCGAACACCACATGGCGCCGATCATCGGCCGGGCCCATGTCGCCTACATGCCGGACAACCGCGTCGTCGGCATCTCCAAGCTGGCGCGCGTCGTCGAGGCTTATGCCCGGCGCCTGCAGATCCAGGAAAAGATGACCGCGCAGATCGCCAACACCATCAACGAGGTGCTGAACCCCAAGGGCGTCGCCGTAGTCATCGAGGCGACGCACCACTGCATGACCACGCGCGGCGTCCACAAACCCGGCACCTCGATGGTGACCAGCCGCATGCTCGGCATGTTCCGCACCAATGCCTCCACGCGGCGGGAGTTCCTGTCGCTGGTCGGCACGCCCGCGAGCCTGGGCCACGACGGCGGCTGAACGGCCGTTGTTGTTTCATGCGTCGGGGGATCATGATAAGCACGAGCCGAAGCCAGGCGGCCCGAATACAAGCGTCCCGAATCCAAGTGGCTCGACTCCAAGCGGCCGGGCCTGAGACGCGACGATGATCGAACTTCGTCCCATCATCTTCGTCCTCGGCATCCTGCTGTCGATCCTGGCCGTCGCGATGGTTATTCCCGCCGCCGTCGACATTGCCGTCGGCCATCCCGACTGGCAGGTGTTCTCCGCCGCCGCCTTCGTGACTCTGTTCGTCGGCGTTTCGATGATGCTGACCACGCGGGCGAGCCTGGGCAGCTTCTCGCTGCGCCAGGCCTTCCTGATGACCAACCTGGCGTGGTTCGTCATCGCCTTCTTCGGCGCCCTGCCGTTTCAATTCTCCGAGCTGGAGCTGGACGCCGTCGACGCGTTCTTCGAATCGATGTCGGGCGTCACCACCACCGGCGCCACGGTGATCGTCGGCCTGGACTTCGCGCCACCGGGAATCCTGCTGTGGCGCGCCATCCTGCAATGGCTGGGCGGCATCGGCATCATCGTCATGGCCGTCGCCATCCTGCCGATGCTGCAGGTCGGCGGCATGCAGATGTTCCGCGTCGAGGCCTTCGATACCGACAAGGTGCTGCCGCGTGCGGCGCAGATCGCCGGCGGCATCGCCATCATCTACGTCTTCCTGACCGCCATGGCGGTGATCATCCTGTGGTCGATCGGCATGTCGGGATTCGACGCCATCACCCACGCCATGACCTCCATCGCCACCGGTGGCTTCTCGACCTACGATGCCTCGGTCGGCCACTTCAACAGCGCCGCCATCGATTGGGCGATGAGCGCCATCATGGTGCTCGGCTCGATCCCCTTCGTGCTGTACCTGCGGGTGATCCGCGGCGACCTGAAGCCCGTCTTCGCCGACGCCCAGGTGCGCTGGTTCCTGATCATCCTCACCGTGTCGATCCTGCTGATCGCGCTGTGGCTCTATCGCACCAACCTGATGGAACCGCTCGACGCGCTGCGCTACAGCACCTTCAACGTCATCTCGGTGATGACCGGCAGCGGCTTTGCCACCGCGGACTACGGGCGCTGGGGCAGCTTCGTGGTGGCGGCCATGTTCGTGCTGATGTTCATCGGCGGCTGCGCCGGCTCGACCACCTGCGGCATCAAGATCTTCCGCCTGCAGGTGCTCTACGCGACCGCGAACGCGCAGATCCGCCGCCTGATGCAGCCCAACGGCGTGTTCTTTCCCTATTACAACAAGAAGCCGATTCCCGATCCCGTCGCCACTTCGGTGATGAGCTTCTTCTTCCTCTTCGCCGCCTGCTTCGCCCTGCTCGCCGTCGGCCTGGGCATGACCGGGCTGGACTTCATCACCGCGGTTTCCGGCGCTGCTTCGGCCATCGCCAACGTCGGCCCCGGCCTGGGCGACGTCATCGGCCCGGCCGGCACCTACGCCACGCTGCCCGACAGCGCCAAGCTGCTGATGTGCTTCGGCATGCTGCTCGGCCGTTTGGAACTCTTCACCGTCCTCGTCCTTTTGGCGCCCGCCTTCTGGCGCGGCTGAGTATTTCCCCATGAGCAAGATCCGTCCCCAGACCCGCACCATGATCGACCGCCTGGTCGGCTTCGACACCACCTCCGCCAAGTCCAATCTGGCCCTCATCGACTTCGCCCAGGAGACGCTGGAAGGCCAGGGCGCGCGCTGCCGCCGCACGACCAATCCCGAAGGCACCAAGGCCAACCTCTTCGCCAGCATCGGCCCCGAAGGGCCCGGCGGCGTGGTGCTGTCCGGCCACAGCGACGTGGTGCCGGTCGACGGCCAATCGTGGGACAGCGACCCCTTCACCGTCGTCGAGCGCGACGGCAGGCTCTACGGCCGCGGCACCTCGGACATGAAGTCGTTCCTCGCCGCCGCCATCGCCCTGGTGCCGGAGTTCCAGGCGCAACCGCTGAAGCATCCGCTGCACATCGCGATGTCTTTCGACGAAGAGGTCGGCTGCACCGGCGTCGGCCATATGATCGACGACATCACCGCGAACCTGCCGCGCCCGGACATGGTGATCGTCGGCGAGCCGACCTCCATGCGGATCGTCAACGGCCACAAGGGCTGCTTCATCTTCGAGACACGGGTGACGGGCCAGGCCGCCCATTCCAGCCAGCCGCACCGCGGCGGCAATGCCATCCTGGCCGCCGGGCGGCTGATCGCCTTCCTGGACGAGATGGCGGCGGCCAAACGCCGCGCCGCCCCGGCGGACAGCCCCTTCGATCCGCCCTACACCACCTTCAACCTGGGCCTGGTCGAGGGCGGCAAAGCCATCAACATCGTGGCGCAGGACTGCCGCTTCGGCTGGGAGTTCCGCCCCCTCCCCAGCGAGGACACCGACGCCATCGTCGCCGCCTTCGAGGCCTTCGCAGAGAACGAGGTGCTGCCGGGCCTGCGCGAGTTCGCCCCGCAGGCCCGCATCGAGACCGAACCCATGGCGACGGTCCTGCCGCTGGCACCGGAAGAGGGCGGCGTGAACGGGGGTGCCGCCGAAAGCCTGGTGCGCCGGCTCAGCGGCTCCAACGCCGCCGCCGGCGTGGTCTCCTTCGGTACCGAGGGCGGCCTGTTCCAGGCGGCGGGGATTTCGACCGTCGTGTTCGGCCCCGGCTACATCGACCAGGCGCACAAGCCCAACGAATGGGTCGGCCTGGAGCAGGTAGCCGCCTGCGGGGCCTTCCTGCTCAAGCTGCGCGGCTGGGCGGCCGGCGCCTAGCGCAGATCAGGGTCATATGGAATCGCCGAAGGCGGTCCTTCGACCCTGTGAATCCGATCTGAGCCGCTTCCCGCCTGTCGTCCCGGCACTTGATGCCGGGACCCAATCCCCTCGCCGCCTCATCGGCATGGCAGTCTTCTCTCGCAGCTTTGCGGCGCCTCCGAGCGCCGTGGATACAATCGTCGTCACGTGTCCCACCCGGCAACGCCAATGGGTCCCGGGGTCAAGCCCCGGGACGACAACGGTGTTGTTGCGATCGTTCAGCGGTCTTACCGGCGACCCGGATATCACGCCTTCTCGAAGCGGACGTCGGCGCCGAAGAAGCGGCTGGCGAAGGCGGAAACGCGGGCCGGATCGCCGGAGGTGAGGAAGCGGCGATGGCCCGCCTCGCCCGGCTGCGCGGCAAAGCGGTCATGCCGCGTCAGGTAGTCGGCCAGGCTGTCGGCGACGAGGGTCGGCTGGTCGAGCAGCTGCACGCCCTCGGGCAGCGCGGCGGCGAACAGCGGCGCCACCAGGGGATAGTGCGTGCAGCCCAGCACCGCGGCATCGGGTGCGCGGCCTTCCGTCTGCTGCAGCATCTCCGCCACGTAGCCATCGACCAGGGACCGCAGCACCGCTTCAGGCTCGTCGGCCTCGATGGCCGCCGCCAGGTGCGGGCAGGCCTGGCTGACGACGCGCATGTGGGGGGCGCGCAGGCCGATCTCGAAGGGGTAGGCGCCGGAATGGATGGTGCGCTGGGTAGCAAAGACGGCGACCATGCCGTCGGGCGCCACCCGGCCGGGCACCCGGGTGCCGTCGCGCCAGGAAACCCCGGCCAGCGCCTCCACCATCGGCACGAAGACGCCGAGCACGCGACGTTCCGGTGCCGCCCGGGGCAGCCAGTTCTGCTGCAGGCGGCGCAGGGCGACGGCCGAGGCGGTGTTGCAGGCCAGCAGCACGAGCAGGCAGCCTTCGGCGAAGAGGCGCTCCACCGCGGCCTGGGTCAGCGCGACGATCTCCTCCTCCGGGCGCGGGCCGTAGGGTGCGTTGCCGTGATCGCCGAGGTAGGTGAAGGCTTCCGCCGGCATGCGCCGGGTCAGCGCGTGCAGCACGGTCAGGCCGCCGTGGCCGGAATCGAACACACCGATCATCGCGGCATTCCGCCCGCCCGTCTTGCGCCGCCGGCCAGCCTTGCCGTTTACAGCACGATGTAGGGGAAGAAGGCGCTCTTGATGGTCTGTTCCAGCTGATCGTTGAGATCGTTCATGGTGTCCTCGGTCAGCCGGTACCACACGCGCTCACGCTCGTTGAGGGTGACGTCTTCAGCCACGGTAGTGGAGCGGCGTGCCTCGGCGCTGGCGGTGCCCACAACCTGACGGCCGTCGAGCACCTGCATGTCGATCACGATGTGGGTCTCGTAGCGCTCCGACTGATCGGTGGTCAGCAGGCCGGTGACGCCGGAGGTCTGGGGCAGCTCGGTCTCCACCGCCGAAGCCTCGCGCACGACGTAGCGGAAGGTCAGGCGGTCGCCGCTGGCGACCAGGCGGTCCTGCGCCCAGCGCACCGCCGCGTCCTTCGGCTGCACCGGAAAGCGGTGACCGACGTTGGGCGCCTCGGTCGAGGCCGAATAGGCCTGCTCGATCTGGATATCGCCGACATCCAGGGTAATGTCGGGCAGATGCTGGTAGGTCAGCTCGGCGAAGCGGTTGCTCGGGTCGTCGACGGTGCAGGCCGCGGCCAGGCCGGCCAGCCCGGCAAGCAAGGTGACGGCGGCGGCGAGACGAAGGGGTGCACGCATGGCAGGCTTCCTATCCAGGGGACAAGGGAGACGGGCGGCGACTGGGTAACGCTTCGGCCGGCGACCGGTTCCGAAGCCGCCGGCAGGCGCATTATAGACCGGAACACATGAATAATCAGGGAATCGGGCAGGATCAAGGCGGGCGATGGCGGCGCCCCTTGTCTAGCTAATCCGCGTAGATGCGGTCGAGATCGTCGTCGTCGAAGCGATAGAGCGCGGCACAGAACTCGCAGGTCACCTCCACCGCGCCATTGATCTTCAGGTCCTCGATCTCCGCCCGCGGCATGGTGGCCAGGACGTTTTCCAGCTTCTCGCGCGAACAGCGGCAGCCCTCGATCAGCGGGCTCGGATCGAACACCCGCACACCTTCCTCGTGGAACAGGCGGTACAACAGGTCGTTGAACGCCAGGGAGTCGTCCAGCAGTTCGTCCTCGCTGCAGCTGGCCTGCAGCACCATGGCGCGGCGCCAGTCGTCCTCGTCCTCGATGGCGTGGACCGCTTCCTCGGGCAGGCGCTGCAGCACCAAAGCGGCGGAGACCCAGCGGTCGCCGCGCCGGCCGGCGGCCAGCACGATGCCGCTCTGCAGCTGTTCCGACTGCATGAAATAATGCTGCAGGCAGTCGGCCAGGGTATCGCCGGTCAGCGCCACGATGCCCTGATAGCGTTCGCTGTAGCCGCTCTGGTCGACGGTGAAGGCAAGGTGCCCCTTGCCGAACAGCTGAGACACCGTCGGCCGGCCGTCCTGTTCCGCCATCAGCGCCTCCAGGCGCGCCTGGTCGAAGCCGGCGTAGCCGCGCATCGCCCCCTCGGAGGTCACATCCACCACCATCATGCGCAGCGGGCCGTCGCCGCTGGCCTGCAGGGTGAAGATGCCTTCGTACTTGATGAGGGCGGCCAGGGCGCCACAGAGCGCCAGCATCTCGGCCAGCAGGCGTGCCACCGGTTCGGGATAGGCGTGACGCCCCAGAATCCGCTCGCAGACATCCTCCAGGCGCAGCAGGCGCCCGCGGATCCCGGAGGATTCGATCAGAAAGGGTTGGACCTGGTCAGCCTGCGGGCTGCCCGGGCCGGTGCGGCCTTCCGGCATCAGCTTTCCTTGCGCGTCAGAAGGGGCATGCGGTTCAGGACAGGCACCCCGTTCAGGACAGGCACCAGGCGAGAATGCCCTTTTGCGCATGCAGGCGGTTCTCCGCCTCGTCCCATACCACCGACTGCGGCCCGTCGATGACCGAGGCCGTCACCTCGTCGCCGCGGTGGGCCGGCAGGCAGTGCATGAAGATGGCGTTCGGCTTGGCCAGCGCCATCAGCCGGTCGTCGACCTGATAGGAGCGCAGCAGGTTGTGCCGCGTCTCGCCGCCATCGTCGCCCATCGACACCCAGGTATCGGTGACCACCGCGTCGGCATCGGCGATCATGGCGTCGACGTCGCTGGAGACGACGATCTTGCCGCCCTGCGACGCCGCCCAGTCGAGCACCTTCTGCGGCGGGCGCAGCATCTCCGGGCAGGCCAGGCGCAGCTCGAACTTGAAGCGTACCGCCGCGTGGATCCACGAGGTCGCCATGTTGTTGCCGTCGCCCGACCAGGTCACCACCTTACCCTCGATGGGGCCGAGGTGTTCCTCGAAAGTCATGACGTCGGCCATCAGCTGGCAGGGATGAGTGACGTCGGTCAGCCCGTTGATCACCGGCACCGTGGCGTACTCCGCCATTTCCAGCAGGATCGATTCCTTGGTGGTGCGGATCATGATGGCGTCGACATAGCGCGACAGCACCCGCGCAGTGTCGGCCACGGTCTCGCCACGGCCAAGCTGGCTGCCGCTCGGCTCCAGCACCACCGCATGGCCGCCGAGCTGGTTCGCCGCCACCTCGAAGGACACCCGGGTGCGGGTCGAGGGCTTCTCGAAGATCATCGCCAGGGTCTTGCCGGCCAACGGCCGGTCTTCGCCGTCGATCGGCTCGCCGCGCTTCATCCGCCCCGCCGCGTCCAGCATGCCGCGCAGCGCCGCGGTGTCGAAACGGTCGAGGTCGAGGAAGTGTTTAGGCTGGGAACCAGCCCGTGTCTTCAATCCGGTCATGTCAGGCTGCTTTCGCAAAGGCACTGCAGGCGCGCTCGAAGGCCTGCACCGCTTCGTCGACCTGGCGCTCCTCGATGATAAGAGGCGGCAGCAGGCGGACGACGTTCTCCGCCGCGCCGACGGTGAGGAGGCCTTCTTCACGCAGCTTGGCGACCAGGTCGGTGTTGGTGACGACGCATTTCACGCCGATCATCAGCCCGGCGCCGCGGACCTCCGCCAGCACATCGGGAAACCGTGCGATCAGAACTTGCAGGCGGCCGCGCAGCAGCTCGCCGGTGCGTTGCACATGGGGCAGGAAGTCCGGCGCCAGCATCACGTCCAGCACGGCGTTGGCGACCGCCATGGCCAGCGGGCTGCCGCCGAAGGTGGTGCCGTGGACACCCGGGGCCATGCCGCCGGCCGCCTTCTCGGTGGCCAGGATGGCGCCGATCGGGAAGCCACCGCCCAGGCCCTTGGCCAGGGCCATGACATCCGGCTCGATGCCCGCCCATTCATAGGCGAACAGCTTGCCGGTACGGCCCATGCCGCACTGGATCTCGTCCAGCACCAGCAGCAGGCCGTATTCGTCGCAGACGTTGCGCAGGGCACGCAGGTAATCCAGGTCGGCCGCGCGGATGCCGCCCTCGCCCTGGATCGGCTCGACCAGGATGGCGCCGGTCTCCGGGCGGATGGCGTTGCGCAGCTCGTTCATGTTGCCGAAAGGCACCTGATCGAAGCCTTCGGAGGTCGGGCCGCAGCCTTCCAGGTACTTCGGGTTGGCCGCCGCCGACAGGGTGGTCAGCGTGCGCCCGTGGAAGGCGCCGGTGCAGGAGATCACCCGCATCTTTTCCGGATGGCCCTGGGCGTAGTGGCAGCGGCGCGCGATCTTCAGCGCGCCTTCAATGGCTTCTGCGCCGGAGTTGCAGAAGAACACCTGGTCGGCGAAGGAGTTGGCCACCAGACGCTCGGCCAGCCGCCGGCCCTCGGGGATCTGGTACAGATTGGAGGTGTGCCACAGCTTGGCACCCTGCTCCTGCAGGGCCTTCACCAGATGGGGGTGGCTGTGGCCCAGGGAGTTCACCGCGATGCCCGCCGCGAAATCGAGGAATCGTCGCCCGTCGGCCGTATAGAGATAGGGGCCTTCGCCGCGCTCGAAAGCGAGGTCGGCGCGCGCATAGGTATGCATCAAGGCGTCGCTCACGGACCGAACTCCTAAACCTTACCCAACAGGCCGGACGGGCCTGAAAGGGCCGAAATGCCTCAATATCTGGGGCGGGGACGGGTCTTCCTGCAGCCGGCCCCGAAAGCACTGCGGGCCGGAGGCTCCCAGCCTACACGGCCTCAATACTATCAGGGGCCGGGGCTGAAGGGCCGACACTATTGGCAGAATGCCAGCGGCTGTCAACTGGGCCCCAGATTCACCGGAGGGCTCGCTCGCGGATTTCCCCGGTGGATTTCCCCGACTTTCCGGCACTTTCCAGGGCCTTCCCGGGCTGTTCGGGGCCTGAAAGCCGTTACTGCAGCCGGGTCACGGTGTACCCGCGTTGCTCCAGCAGGCGCAGGATGCCCTGCTCCCCGGGCAGGTGCATGACGCCGACCGCAACGAAGGTCGAACCCTTGGCAAATATCGGCAACAGATGCTCGACCATCGCCCGGTTCCGCCGGGTAGCCAGGCGGTTGTTGAAACGCTGCGCCACGCCCGGCTCCAGGTATCCGAGGAATCGCTGCCAGAGGGCGTAGCGCTGCGCGAGGTCGCCGTCCAGATAGAGTTCGACCCACTGCACCTTCACACGCGGATCGTCATAGGCCTCGATGGCCGAGCGCAGCATGGAAACCTGATCTTCCAACGACAGGCCGGAGAAAATGCGTATTTGCTCTTCCGTGGTCTCCAGAGCAATGACCTCCTTGCCGTCGTCGCGGGCGCGTTGCTGCAGCCAGTCGTCGAGCACCAACTCGTCCTCCTTCTGCTGTACGTCTATCGGAACCGACCTGTTGCCAATCATCGTCCAAATAATCCAAGGCTGCATATCCTCCAGGCGCTTCACAGTGATGAACTGGAACAGGGCGAGGCTCTGCAGCTTTTCGTAGGTTTCCTCGCCGAGCAGCGTCTCGAGGTCGCTGCCTTCGGGCAGTTCGAAATGCCGGCGCTGCTCCGCCTCGCTCAGTTCGTCGGCCATATCGGCTTCAAAGGCAGCAAACTGCGCCCCGGCGAAAGCCGCCTCCGCGGCTTCCGGCAGCTCGAGCACGCGAGGGTCATTTACGTGAATAGTGCCGAAGATATAGCTCGGCGCCTGGCCGGGAAAGTCGGCCTGCCAAATCCGCCCCTGGCCGTGCGGAATCGGCGCCGCTTGCGGCAGCGGCTCGTAGATGTCGCTGGGATAGATGACCGGGCGCGCCGCGCCGCAGCCGGCCAGTGCCAGCATGAACGCCAGCAGCAGGAGGTGCGGAATGATTCCCCGAAACGTCCCGCCGGCGGCGGAGACAGCGGTCATGTCAGCGCAACGACGTCACGGTATAACCGCGCCGTTCCAGCAGTGACAACACACCCGCGTCGCCCGCCATGTGGGCAGCACCGACGGCGACGAAGGTGGAGCCCCTCTCCATCAGTGGCACCATGCGCTCGACCATGATGCGGTTGCGGTCGACGATCAGCCGGGCGTCGACGGTCGCGGCCGTGTCGGGCGGCAGCCAGCTGAGATATTCCCGCCACAGCCCCTCGAAGGAGGCGAGATCGCCATCCAGGTAGAGCTGGACCTTCGGCACGAAGGGCTTTCTGGCGGCGTACCGGTCCAGGGTCAGCTTCAGGAGGTCGGCCTGCTGATCCAAGGGAATCTTGTCGTAGATGTCGAAGTGTTCCTGCTCCGTCTCCAGGCCGACGATTTCCTTGCCCGCCTTGCGTGCGCGGTCCTGCAGCCAAGCGTCGAGCACCATCCCGTGGCCGCTGGGCTCCAAGTCGTCATAGTTGACGAAGCCCCAATTCCCGCCGCCCATGTATTCCCAGAAGACCCAGGGCTTTACGTTGTTTTTTGGCTGTTGCATGCTCCGCTTCAAGTGCCAGCGCAGGATGCCAAAGCTGCGCGCGCCGATGAGATCTTCCAGGGTCTCGTCGCCGGGGAGCCTGATTCGCTCGAAATCGAACGCCTCCTCCTCGGCATCCGGGTCCATGTCCACTTCGAAGGCGGCGATCTCAACCCCGGCGAAGGCAGTCTCAACCACCTCGGGCAGATCCATCACCCGCTTGTCATCGACGTGCATGGTGCCGAAGACGTAGCTGGTCTCGATGCCGTCGCCCTCGACCTGCCAGATACGGCCTTGGCCAAAGGGAATCTCCGGGCGTTCTGACAGGACGTAGGGCTGGCGCGGCGTGCAGCCCGCCAGCAGCAAAGCTGCTGCCAGGACGACCAACGGCCAAGGGCGCCGCAGCACGGTGAAAGCACCGGACAATCTCACGCTCATGACCCGCCCCCCGATCTGTGGTGATCAGGTAGATTTGCATCCCCGACGTGAAGTTGGAAGCTTAACAATTCAACCTGCAGCCGTTTTGGCCGACAAACAGGGAAAGCCCCGCAGCTAGTAGGCCCGGGTCACCCGATAGCCGCGGGCGGCCAGGCGGGCCAGGACACCGTCCTCGCCGGGCAGATGGGCGCTGCCGATGGCGACGAAGGCGCCGCCGTCGCGCAGCAGCGGGGCGAGGCGGGCGGCCATGAGGCGGTTGCGGTCGTCGATCAGCCGCGCCTTGAAGCGCTCCGCCGCGGCGACGTCGCTGACGCCGGAGACGTCGTTCGCCTCCGCCATCGCCACCGTCAGATCGCCCTTCAGATAGGCCCGGAAGATACGGTTGAAGCGGGCCTCGATGTCGTCGTAGTCGGCCAGCATGTCGTTGACCATGGCGACCTGCTCGGCCTCGCTCATGCCGTTGAAGATCTCGATCTGCTCGTCCATGGTCTCCAGCGCCTCGAGCGACTTGCCGCGGCGCCGCGCCTGGTCCTGCAGCCAGTTGTCGAAGGCCGGCTCACCCTGGGCGAGGCGCACGAGTTCGACCCGCGGGAAGGTGAGATAGAGGCTGAGCGCCCAGGGCTTCAGGTTCTGCAGGGCGGCCACGGGAATCCCCATCGGCGCGACGGCATCGGCGGTGCGCTTGAAGAGGTCGCGGCCCAGGATGTCTTCCAGGCGGCGCCCCGGCGGCAACTGCAGGGCACGGGCCATCTTCGCCGTGCCGTCCTGATTGTCGATCAACTCGAAGACGGCGACGCGGGACTGGTTGAGGGCCTGATCGACAGGCGGCGGCAGGTCGCGCAGCCGGGCGTCGGTGGAATGGATGGTGCCGAGGACGTAGCTCACCGGCCCCCCGCCCTCGCGCTGGACCTGCCACAGCAGGCCCTGGCCGTAGGGCAGTTCTCCCGCGCCGGCCCCCGCGCCCGACGCGGCGCCAACGGGCGCGAGCCATAGCAGGGCGGCGGCCAGCGCCGCCCGATGAAGTCTGGCCGGGCGGAACAGGGTGTGCAGTGACTTCAGCATCGTTTGCATGGGCCTCATGACGGACGTTGTGACGTCCCGGCCACTAGGGCCGGATCTTGTAGCCCGCCGCGAAGAGCCGCCATGCCACCAAGGCAAGCCCCAGGATCAGCGCGGCGAGGATGCCGGCCCCCAGCGCCAGAGAACTCTCCGCCTGGCCGATGAAACCGGCCCGGAAGCCGTCGACCGCATAGAACACGGGATTGACGTAAATCCAGTCCCGAAATGCCGCCGGCAGCCGCTCCACCGAGAAGAATGTGCCCGAGAGGAGCCCGAGAGGGACGATGAGGAAGCCCTCGACCGCGCCGTAGTGGTCCCAGCGCTCGGCCCACAGCCCCGCCAGGGTGCCGATGAGCGCGAAAAGCAGCGCCGTGGCCACGGCAAAGCCAAAGACCACCGTTGCATCGAAATATGAAAAATCCACAAAGATCGCCGTCGCGATGCCGACCAGCGTCCCCGAAGCCAGCCCGCAGGTCGCCGCCGACAGGGCGAAGCCGGCGGTCGTCTCCAGGGGGGTCAGCGGCGCCATCTGGACGTCGGCGATGGTGCCTTCCATCTTGTCCATGACGATCATCGCCGCCGAATTCTGGAACGCGGTGTAGGCCACGGCGTAGAGCACCACACCGGGGGCAACGAACTCGGTCAGGCCGACACCCGGCAGCATCTCGCCGAGGCCGCGCTGGCCGACCACGAAGACCAGCAGGAACAGAAGGCTGGAGACCAGCGGACCGGCCAGGGTTTCCAGGCCGAAGCGCAGAAAGCGCTTCACCCCGTAGCCATAGTAGAGCGCCCAGAAACCGCGCCAGTTCACCACCCGGAACGCCTTCGGGGCCCAGGGGCGGAAGGCGAGCAGCGGGGACGCGACAGCGGAACGGGCCGCCGGACGGTCGCCGCCCCCGGTTCCGACCCGGCTCCCGACCCGGCTCCCGACGCGGCTCATGGCTTCAGCCGGTAGCCGGTCGCGAACATGCGGTAGGTGACGGCCCAGAGGAACAGATTGAACCCGGCCATCACCGCCACGCCCAACGCCAGATTGCCGTCCGCATGGCCGATGAAGCCGTAGCGGAAGCCATCGATCATGTAGAAGAAGGGATTGAAGTGGGCGACGATCTGCCAGGTCTCCGGCAGACGCTGGATCGAATAGAAGGTGCCGGAGAGGAAGGAGAAGGGCGTAATCACGAAGTTGGTGACCGCCGCGATGTGGTCGAATTTCTCCGACCAGATGCCGCCGATCATGCCAAGCAGCGACAGCATCAGCGAGGCCATAACGCCGTGATAGACGATGAACAGCGGGTTGTGGATGGTGACCGGCACGAAGAGGCACATGCCCAGTCCCACCGCCAGGCCGACCGCAACGCCGCGGGTCATGCCGCCGGCGGCGATGCCCAGGGTCAGTTCAGCGGGCGACAGCGGCGGCATCAGGATGTCGACGATGTTCCCCTGGACCTTGGCAATGACCAGCGAGGAGGAGGTGTTGGCGAAGGCGTTCTGCACCATGGCCATCATGATGAGGCCCGGGGCCAGGAAACTGGCGAAGGCCACACCGCCGACCTCGCGCCCGCCGCCCCCGAGTGCCAAGGTGAAGATGGCGAGGAACAGCAGCGTGGTCACCATCGGTGCCAGCAGGGTCTGCGTAAAGACGTTGAGGAAGCGGCGCACTTCCTTCATGTAGAGGGTCCACAGGCCGCGCCAGTTCACGCGCCCGATCTGCCTCACACGGGCGCCGGCAAGGGAGAGCGATGAGTGTTCCATGGCGCTTCACATAGTCCGCGCTGCGCGCGCGCGCAAGCGTCAGGTCCGCGCCGCGCTTGCGTGCAAGCGCCAGAGGCCGGGACCCTGCCATGAGTTGGGCCAAATCTGGGCCCCCCTCTGAGTCCGGGGCCCAAAGCGGGGACAGGAGCAAAAGCCGGCCGGAGCCGGCCAAACGCCGGCGCCAGCCGCTGAAGGCAACGCCGGAGGGGCTGGAACGTTCGGCGCTGTACTACCTGGAGCGCTACGACAGCTCCAGCGGCCACCTGCGCCGCCTGCTGCACCGCAAGATCCAGCTCTCGGCCAGGATCCACGGCACCGATCCGGAGGAAGGCGCCGCCGCGCTGGAGCGCCTGATCGCCCGCCTCACCGGCCTCGGCCTGCTGGACGACCGGCGCTACGCCCGCGAGCGGGTGCGCAGCCTGCTGGCCCGCGGCACCTCCACGGCGATGATCAAGGCCAAGCTGCGGGCCAAGAGCCTGCCGGCGGCCGAGATCGAGGCCGCCTTCGCCGCCCAGGAGGATGATGGGGGCGACCGCGAACTGCGGGCCGCGCTGCGCTATGCCAAGCGCCGCCGGCTCGGGCCCTATCGCCTGGAGAAGCAGCCCGGAGACCGTGCTGAGCGCCGCGACCGGGACCTCGCCGCCCTCGGCCGCCAGGGCTTCGACTACGAAACCGCCCGGCAGGTCGTCGACTGCGAGGATCTCGCCACTCTGGAAGCCGAGACCGCCCAGAACTGACGGGAACGGCTGGGCGTCAGGCCCTTTTCGCGCCGGCTGCATCCGATCGGGCGTCAACCCCGTATGTGAAAAAGAGGGCCCGTGAGAAGGAAGCGGGCGCTCGCCCGTATTTGATTTGGTGCGGCGCAGCACGCCGACGCATAATGCCGGCGCGCCATCAGACACGAGACATGAAACCGGAAGAGGACACGATGCGCAGCATTTTCAAACTGATCACCCCCCTGGCCCTGACCCTGGCCCTGACCCTGGCGCTGAGCGGCGCGCTGGTCGGCCCCCTGGCCGGCGGGGCCTACGGCATGGGCAGCGACAGCGATTCCAAGAAAGAAATGGACCCCAACTACGCCGCCGCCAAGCAACTGGTGGACGACGGCAAGTATGCCGAGGCGGTTCCCCTGCTGGAGAAAGTCGTCGCCAGCGATGCCAAGAACGCCGACGCCTACAACTATCTCGGCTACAGCAACCGTCAGCTCGGCAACACCGATGCGGCGCTGGGCTACTACCAGACGGCCCTGTCGCTGGAGCCCGAGCACCGCGGCGCCAACGAATATCTCGGCGAGCTGTACCTGATGCTCGGCGATCTGCCGAAAGCGCAGGAGCGCCTGGACGTGCTGGACGGCGCCTGCCTGTTCGGCTGCGACGAATACACCGAACTGAAAAACGCCATCAAAGCCTACAAGGCCAAGACCGGCAGCTGAGTTCGGCGGCCCCTATTCGGCCGCCGTCCCACCGGCGGCGGCCGGCCCGGGGCCGGACTCGACAGCCGGTCCCACGGCCGGCAGATCAAGGGCGCTCTTCAGCACGTGTATCCCGAGTGGCTGGGAGCGCCCGCGCACGTCGATCTGGTGGTGCGTGAAAGCCTCCAGGTCGACGCCGGCATGGGCGGCCAGCGGCGCCGAGACGATAAGCTGGGCGTCGAAGTCTTTGGTCATGGCCTCCAGCCGGCTGGCGGTATTCACCGCATCGCCGATGGCGGTCACCGAGGTTGCCCGCCCGTAACCCATCTCGCCCACGATCACCGAACCACTGTGCAGACCGATGCCGATACGCAGAGGCGCCGGCAGATCCGACTCCAGGCTGCGGTTCAGTTCCTCCAGGGACTGCGCCATGCCCCGCGCCGCCTCCAGGGCGTTGCGGCTGCCCTGGACAACGCCCTGCTCGATGCCGAAGAGGGCCATCACGCCGTCGCCGATGAACTTGTCGATGCGCCCGCCAGCCTGCTCGACCGCCATGCCCATGGCAGTAAAATAGCGGTTGAGAATGAACACCACATCGTAGGGCAGTCTGTCCTCGGACAACGTGGTGAAACCGCGCAGGTCGGCGAAGAGGATGGCGATCTCGCGCTCGTCGCCCTGCAGATAGCCGGGACGCGGCCGGGCCTGCACCGGGCCGGCAGCGGCCGGCAGCAGCGGCGTCACCTCGCAGTCGTCGAACACCTCCGTCTGGCTGGCCAGACGGACGGTGGGCGCGGCGCCGACGCGGGCCAGCACGCGGCGCTCCTCCCGCCCCGGCGGCGGCAGGGCGGCACCGCCGCGCCCGACGCGGACCCGGCAGGTCGAGCAGCGCCCGCGCCCGCCGCAGACCGAGGCGTGCGGCACCCGGGCCAGGTGGCTGGCGGCGAGAATCGTCTGCCCCTTGCGCACGGTCACCTGCCGCCCGCCGGGATAGATCAGGCGCACCATGCCCTGGCGGCGCTGCCACAGCCGCCACAGGGCGCGCAGGGCCAGGGTCAGCGCCAGCAGGGCAAAGAAGCCGTAGACCACGCCGTCGCGCAGGGCCAGCACGTCGGCGGCCTGGGCCGTCGAGACGGCATTGGCGCGGGCCATGACGTTGGAAACGAAGGTGGGGTCCTGGGCCCGGCGCAGCACCTCCCGCCCGGCGGCGAGGTATCCGCCCAAAGCCACTGTCGGCAGCAGGACCGCGCCGGCCAGCAGAACGGGAGCGGCACGCCGGTACCAGACCTTCAGGTGCAGCCAGAGATGCAGCCCGATGCAGCCGTGAATCCACACCACCAGGACCAGCAGGGTCTGTTCGACGGCATCCATCGGGTCGAAAACCCACTGGGCGGTGACCACATAGAGGTAGCTGTCCTCGACGCCGAACACCTCGTGCACCAGGCGGGTGCCGAGGATGTGCAGCGCGGCCATCGGAATGATCAGCACGCCGAAGGTGTAGCGCAGGGCCTCCAGCGGCGGCATCGCCAGACTTTCGCGCCGGAAAACTGCATAGTAGGCCAGCCCCAGGTGAACCAGCAGGCTGAGATAGAGCAGCAGCGACAGCGGCAGCCAGCGCCAGAAGATCAGGAAGACGTGCCGGCCGGATTCCAGGGCGGGGAATGACACCAGCCCGAGCACCAGGTTCAGCAGGTGCGTCAAGACATAGGTGAAAAGGATAAGACCGCTGATGAGCCGCAGGCGCCGAACCATTCCGAACCCTCTGATGACTTGAGCGCCGGCTGCAAGCGGCAGGAGACAACCGGACCTAAAACACGATAGGAGAGATCATAAGCGGGCCGCGGAGGCTTGAAAATGGCCCTCTCCGCCTGTTATTGCCGAAGCGCCGGGCCGGGTGGATCACTTTTGCGTAGCGCCTCGGCCAGATCAATCGGCTGAACGGCAGGGACGAAGGACAACTCGGATGACGGTGCAGTGAGCGACAGCGACGACACAAGCGACGACGGCGCACCGGCCGGCGGTTCCCCGCGCGAGCGCCGCCGGGCCCGTCCGCGGCGTGTGTTCGACACCTCGGTGCCGTCACCCTGCATCGCCGTCTGCCAGGTCGACCCCAAGAACGACCGCTGCATCGGCTGCCTGCGCCACATCGACGAGATCCGCGACTGGCCGATCATGACCGCCGAGCAGAAGCGCGCGGTGCTGGCCGCCCTGCCGGGACGGCGCTGACTCCAACGAGCGGCAAACGGGAAGGTCGCTCAGCCGTGAAGCGCCGCAACGAGGGTCTGCGACTGGTCGCGGCGGTTAAACAGCGCCCGTATGACCTTTTCCTGGATGCGCAGATCGAGATCGGTGAACACGCCGGCCACTTCCCGGCGTTCGCGGTCGACCCACACCACCATGGCCGTGCAGTCGAAGGTCAGCGGCGCGGTGTCGGCACCGCCCGGGTCTTCCCCGGGCAGCATCAGCGTGACATGCAGTGTGAGTTTGTCGCCGGGATAGTGCTCGGCCGCAAAGCCGACAGCCGAGAAGCCGCGGCGCGACCAGTCTTTCAGGGGATAGTCCCGGCCGCCGAGAGAGATGAAGCCGTCGACCTGGGTGCCGCGCGGTTCGAGGCGGCGGTCGGAACGGGAGGCGGTGAGGCGCCGGAACAACGACAGGACCATGCCTCAATAATGCTCCGGCGTCCTGAAGCTTTCGTTAAAGATTGCTTCAATATCCGGCAAATTCAATCCCAGGCTCAATCCCGGGGACGGGCGCGCTAGAACGAGCGGCGCAGGCGACTTTCCAGCGGGCGGAAACGGTTGCGGTCCATCAGCGCGGAACGCGCCAGGGTGACGCGCCGCGAGGGGTCGAGGATATCGCGCAGGCAGACATGCGAAACCGACCGGGAATCAGTGAAGAAAGACTCCACTTCCCATTGGCGGGCGGCCTTGCGCATCTCCTGAAACCGCTGGCCGACCCGCAGACCGAGATCTGCAATGCTTCGCGGCATTTCCATTCCTCAAGAACCGTCCCCCCTCAAGAACCGTCCCCCCTCAAGAACCGTCCTCGGGTGCGTGCCGGCAAAGGGGGGGACTGGGGCCGCCTTCTTTGCCGGGCGGCAGGACTAAGCATTATCCCTCAGGCGGCGTTCGGGCAACCGTCCCGACTGTGGCAAGGCGTGTAAAAAACGAGGCAGAGATGGGGCAATAGGATTAGAGAATTATATCCTATTTTTCGTCCGGAAGGCGCCTGCACCAACTGCCAATTCGCCGCAAGGTTCGGCCAATCCGGTAATTTATCATTGTTTTATAAATTGGTAACGCCGAACCCCTCGATTCCAAGCACCTTCCAGCGCGGCGCCACCACGCCCCCATCCGGACGGCTCCGCATGGCCTTATTCTAGTTGAAATATCTAATCGCATTTACTTCTCATTAATCAATTCACGATAAACAAATAGTTAAGCATCGTTAGGATCCTGTAAATGAGCGGACCGAAGCGACTCCTGTTGATAACCGGCGACAAGGGTGAGGCTGCCTATGTGCGGGCTTCGCTCGGGGCGGGGCTGTTCGTCCACGAGATCGTCCGCGCCGCCGATCTGCAGTCAGCGGCCACGCTGCTGCAGGCCGCGCACTTCGATGCCATTCTCCTCGATATCGGCCTCCCCGGCTGCCGGCCCGCCGAAACGGTGCCCCGGCTGGTCGCCATCAGCCCCGGTACGGCGATCCTGGTCCTGGCCGGCAACGCCGACGTACCGGCCGCCATCGAAGCGGTGCAGCAGGGCGCCCAGGACTATATGCTGTGGTCGAGCTTCAACGGCGGCGCCCTGGCGCATCGGCTGCAATTTTGCATCGATCGCTTCCAGGCGGAACGCGAGACCCGCCGCCAGCTGCACGAAAGCGAGCGCCGCACCGCCCGCTTCGAAAGCCTGGTCCGCGACAACGCCGACGCGATCCTGGTGCTCAATCTCGACGGCCGCATCAAGTTCGCCAATCGGGCGGCCGGCCGGCTGTTCGGCCGCGACCCTGCCAGCCTGGTCGGCAGCGACCCGGGCATTCCGGTGACAAAGCGCGGCGCCCAGGAGATCGTCATCGGCCGGCGCAACGACGCCGACATGGTGGTCGACATCCGCGTCACCCAGACCTTGTGGGACGACGAGGCGGTGCTGTTGGCCAACCTGCGCGACATCTCCCAGCGCAAGCACGCCGAACACAGCCTGATTCTCGCCAAGCAGGCCGCCGAGATGGCCAACCATACGAAGTCGACGTTCCTGGCCAACATGAGCCACGAGTTGCGCACGCCGCTGAACTCCATCCTCGGCTTCACCGAGATCATGCAAAAGGGCGTGTTCGGCACCATCGAGAACCGGCGTTATAACGACTACCTGGACACCATCCGGACCTCGGGGACACACCTGCTGACCCTGATCAACAACCTGCTCGACCTGGCGAAGATCGAAGCGGGGCGCGAGGAACTGCAGGAAGAGCTTGTCGACATCCGCGCGCTGCTCAGCGCCGCCGCCCACGCGGAGGAACCGACTGCGCGCGAGCACGGACTGATCCTGGCCTGCGAGATCGACCGGCAGCCGCGCCAACTGCGGGCCGACCCGGTGAAGCTGAACCAGATCGTCCTCAACCTGTTGTCCAATGCCATCAAGTTCACGCCGGACGGCGGCCTCGTCACGCTGCGCGGCCGGGGGTCGGACGACGGCGGTTACGAAATCTCCATCGCCGACTCCGGCTGCGGCATGGACCCCGACGACATTCCCCAGGCAATGGGGGCCTTCGCACAGATCCACAGCCCTTACGTCCGCAAAGGCGACCGCGGCACCGGCCTGGGCCTGCCAATCGCCCGCAGCCTGGCGGAACTGCACCAGGGCAGCCTGAAGATCACCAGCCGGCGCGGCAGCGGCACCCAGGTGAGCGTGCTGCTGCCCCCCGAGCGGGTCGTCGGCAAGCGCAGCGGGTCGCTGATGCCCGGCGCCTCCGACGGCCGCGCCCAATGCGGTTCCTGATCTTTTTTCCGGCAACCGCCGGCGGAGAGTGAACCGCGCTCGCCGAGGGCCGCGCCATTCTCCACTGAAAGCCTAGTCGGGAACCTGCAGGAACTTCGACTGCAGTACCGCCTCGCGCTCTTCCATGTAGCGCTGGGCCGTGCACATGTGCTCGAACATCACAGCGTGCGCCGCCGCCGCGTCGCCGCGGTGCAGGGCGCGCAGCAGGCGCACCTGGTAGCTGAGCCCGCTTTCGCGCAGGTCCGGGATCGGCTGCTCGTAGATGCGCTTGCACACCGTCAGATCGCGCAGCAGCGATTGCAGGAAGCGGCACATGAAGGCCAGCACCGGATTGGGGCAGTAGTCGACCAGGATGGAATGGAAGTCGAGCTCGGCGTGGCGCTGGCGGCGTTCTTCCTCCAGGTCCTGCGGCGGATCGAGATAGATCTGCATGGTCTGTTCGAGCCGCTTGAAGGCGGCGTCCTCCAGCCGGCCGGCGATGCTGGCCGCCAGTTCCGGCTCCAGGATGCGGCGCAGGGCGTAGATATCGCCGATGGTCGGGTTCTTGAAGAAGAAGTAGTTGCCGAGCAGCTCCATCGCGTTGGCTTCAGACAGCGCCTCGACGAAGGTGCCGCCGCCGGGGCCGGTGCGGCTGCGTACCAGGCCTTGCGTCTCCAGCACCCGCAGGGCCTCGCGAATGGTGCCCTTGCTGGCCTGGAAGCGGTCGATCAGCTCGCGCTCGCCCGGCAGGCGGTCGCCCGGCTGCAATCCGCGCACGACGATCCAGTCCTTGATCTCGTCGGCGATGCGCACGGGCCGGTTCCGGCCGCGCCGCTTGGGCGCTTCGGACGGCGGCGGGGGCGGCGGATCGAGAATGTCGCTCATGACCTGCTTTGGCTTTCCGGCTTCGCCGCGCTTTCTTCGGGCCAGGGAATCCCTTTGCGCGGATGGTGACAGGCATAAGCGGTTTCGCCCGCGCGTTCCAGCGGCGGCGTCACGGCGCGGCACAGATCGCTCGCATGAGGGCAGCGGGCAGCGAAGGCACAACCGGGTGGCGGCGCCAGGGGATCAGGCAGTTCGGCGATTTCCGTCTCCGCCCCGATGCCCTTGCGTCCCGGCACCGGCGCCGAGGACAGCAGCAGGCGAGTATAGGGATGCAGCGGCCGGCGGAACAGATCGTCCACGCCGCCTTCCTCCACCACACGCCCGAAGTACATCACCATCACCCGGTGGCTGACGGACTCGACCACCGCCAGGTCGTGGCTGATAAAGACGTAAGTCAGGTCGAACGCCGCCTTCAACTGGTCGAGCAGGTTCAGCACCTGGGCCTGCACCGAAACGTCGAGGGCGGAGACCGGCTCGTCGAGCACCAGGATTTCCGGCTCCGCCGCCAGGGCGCGGGCGATACCGATGCGCTGGGCCTGGCCGCCGGAGAACTCGTGGGGATAGCGCTCCAGGAACTCGGGCCGCAGGCGCACCGCGTCCATGATTTCGGCCAGCCTGTCTCGCCGCGCCCGGGACGGCATGCCCAGCAGATGGATGAGTGGCGCTTCCAGGATCTGGCGGATGGTCTTGCGCGGATTCAGCGAGCTCAAGGGGTCCTGAAAGACATACTGCACCCGCTTGGCCAGCGCCCGGCGGCCGAAGGCGGCCGGATCGTGCACCCGGGCCCCGCCGAGCAGCACCTCGCCCCCACTCGGCCGCTGCAGGCCGACCAGCAGCCTGGCCAGGGTCGACTTGCCGCAACCGGACTCACCGACGATGCCGAGGGTCTCGCCACGGCGCAGTTCGAAGCTGACGCCCTGCACCGCGTGCACAGTCGGCTTCGGCTTGCCGAGCAACGTGCGGCCGCCGCCGAAACGGCGGGTCACGTCGCGGGCTTCCATCAGCACGCTCATGCGGCCCCCCTTCTCGGCTTGATGCAGCGCACGGCATGGCCGGCGTCGAGGGTGTCGAGCGCGATCTCGCCCTGGCGGCAGGCATCCTCCGCATGGGGGCAGCGCTCGGCAAAGGCACAGCCCGGCGGCAGGTCATTGACCGCCGGCGGCAGGCCGGGAATCGCCTCCAGCCGGCGGCCGGGTTCGCCCAGACGCGGCACGCAGGCGATGAGCCGTTCAGTGTAGGGATGCGCCGGCGCCGCCAGCACCTGGGCGGTCGGGCCGATCTCGACGATCCTGCCGGCGTACATCACGGCAACGCGATGGCAGACCTCCGATACAACGCCGAAGTCGTGGGTGATAAACAGCAGCGAGGCGTCGGTATCGTCACGCAGCCGGTCGAGCAGTTTCAGCACCTGCGCCTGCACCGTTACGTCCAGCGCAGTGGTCGGCTCGTCGGCAATCAGCAGCGAAGGATCGTTGGCCAGCGACATGGCGATGGAGACGCGCTGGCGCATGCCGCCGGACAGCTCGTGCGGATAGGCCGAGGCGCGGCCCGCCGCGTTGGGAATGCGCACCGCATCCAGCAGTTTCACGGCGGAAGCCCAGGCTTCCTTGTAGGACACCGGCTTGTGGCTGCGGATCGCCTCGGCGATCTGGTCGCCGATCGTGAACAGCGGGTGCAGCGTCGTCAGCGGGTCCTGAAAAATGTAGGCCACGTCGTTGCCGCGCACGGCGCGCAGGCCGGCGGCGTCGAGCCCCAGCAGGTCACGGCCCTGCAGCAGCACCCGGCCGCCGACGATCACGCCCGGCGGCGTCGCCACAAGGCCGAGCAGCGACAGCGCGGTCACCGACTTGCCGGAGCCGGACTCGCCGACCAGGCCGAGGCATTCGTTGGCCTTGATGGCAAAGCTGACGTCATTCACCGCGCGATAGACATCGCCGCCCATGCGGAACTGGGTCTGCAGGCCCTGCACCGCCAGCACGCCGTCGTTTTCCGCCGGCACCGGCCCGCCCGCTGCCGAGCGGTTCTGCCCTTGCCGCTTCACCTCGGTCATCGGCGCGGGGCGAGCCAGGGCACCGGATTTCAGGCGCGGGTCGAGCAGGTCGCGGATGCCGTCGCCCAGCAGGTTGATGCTCATCACGACCAGGAAGATCATCACGCCGGGGATGACCGACACGTGCGGCGCGGTGATCAGCAGCTTACGCCCCTCGCCCAGCATCGACCCGAGATCGGCATCCGGCGGCTGCGCGCCAAGACCCAGGAAGCTGAGACCCGCGGTCTCCAGGATCATCCAGCCGACGGTGGTCGACACGGTGATGACGATCACCGGCAGCACATTGGGCAGCACTTCGGTCAGCAGGATCGAGAGATTCGACTTGCCGGAGAGCCGCGCCGCATCGATGAACTCGCGCCGGGCAAGACCCAGCGTCACGCCGCGGATGTTGCGGGCAAAGAAGGGAATGTTGACGATGGCGATGGCGAACAGCGCGTTCAGCAGGCCCGGCCCCAGGGCGGCGACGATGGCCAGCGCCAGCAGGATGTAGGGAAAGGCCATCAGCATGTCGATACCGCGCATCAGCAGGGTATCGGCCCGCCCACCGAAGAAACCGGCAAGGATGCCGATGGTCGAGCCGAAGAGCGCCGCCACCGCCGTCGCCGAGAGGCCGACCAGCAGGCTGACCCCGGTGCCCCACAGCAGGCGCGAGAGGATGTCGCGGCCCAGGTGGTCGGTCCCCAGCAGGTGGCTCTCCTCGGCCAGGGGGCGCAGCAGGCGGTTCACCGGATCGGTCGCCGCCGGATCCTGCAGCGGCAGCAGCGGCGTCAGGATCACCAGCAGCACGATAACCGCCAGCAGGCCGGCCCCGAAGGCGGCCAGCTGGTTGCGGGCGAAGAGGCTGAACGCCGAGGGACGTCCCGACCTCATGTCCGCAGCCTCGGGTCGACCAGATGCTGCAGCAGGTCGGTCAGAAGGTTGAACAGCACATAGCTGGCCGCCACCACCAGCACGCCACCCTGCACCAGCAGCAGGTCGCGGGTCGAAATAGCGGTGACCAGCATGCGGCCGATGCCCGGCCACTGGAACACCGTCTCGATGTACACCGCCCCGCCCAGCACGAAGCCGGCCTGCACCCCGATCACCGGGATGACGCTCACCAGCGCCGCCTTGAAAGCGTGGCGGTAGATCACGCGGCGCTCGCTGACGCCTTTGGCACGGGCGGTGCGGATGTAGTCCTGGCGCAGCACCTCCAGCATCGCGGCGCGGGTCAGGCGCGCAATGACACCGGTGGCGACGACCGCGAGGGTGATCGCGGGCAACGTCAGATGACGCAGCAGATCGGGCAGGTCGCCGCCGCCGTAGATCGCGAACATGCCGCTGGCCGGAAACACGCGCCAGGTCACCGCGAAGGTCAGCACCAGCAGCAGGCCGAGCCAGAACGACGGGATCGAGATGCCGATGAGGACGAAGAAGGTGACGATCCTGTCGGTCCAGCCGTATTGCCGCACGGCGGAGACGACGCCGGCGAGAAGGCCGAAGACCGAACACAGCAGCAGGGCCGCGCCGGCCAGGACGAGGGTCGCCGAGAAGCGCTCCAGCACCTCGTCGATGACCGGCCGATTGAGATTGTAGGAGCGCCCGAAATCGCCCTGCAGCAGGTTGCCGAGCCAGACGAAATACTGTTCGACCAGGGAGCGGTCGAGACCGAGCTGGCGGTTCAGCCTTTCGACGTTTTCCGGTGTCGCATAGGAGCCGAGGATAGCGGTGGCCGGATCGCCGGGGATCATCGCCATGATGAGGAAGACGATGACCGTCAGGCCCAGCAGGACCGGCACCGCAAAGGCCAGGCGCTTCAGCGTGTAGGCGAGCATCTCGGGGGCTCTCCTGCGACCCTGAGAAGGGAGAGGTGGCCCCGGGGTCCCGCTGCCTGCGGCAACCCCGGGTCCGTCAAGGCTGATGCCGCATCAGCCTTTGGTGACGTCCTTCAGGATCAGGAAGAAGGACGGTTGCAGCGCAAAGCTTCCCACCGCCGACGACGTCACGGCGTTTTGCTTCCAGTTGGCGATGAAGGCCCAGGGCGCATCGTCGTGGACGATGGTCTGCATCTCCTTGTACAGCTTGGCGCGCTCCGCCTGGTCGGTACTGCTGCGTGCCGCCTCCAGCAGCTTGTCGACCTCCGGGTTGGAATAGTAACCGGAGTTGAAGCCACCCTTGTCGGGCCAGGCCTCGCTGCGCAGGGCGAGGTAGGGAAGCGTGTCCGGATCGTTGGTCATCCAGGCCATCTCCGCCATGTCGGCCTTGCCCTCCAGGCCCGGGTTCACCTTGCCGAGAAAGGTGTTCCACTCGTAGGTCTCGATCTCGACATTCAAGCCAACCTTGGCGAGATCCGCCTGGATCGCCGCGCCCATCGGCACCGGATCGAGCATGCCGGAGCCGCCTTCGGTGACGTAGAAGGTGAGTTCGGCACCCTCCTGGCCGGCTTCCTTGATCAGGGCCTTGGCCTTTTCCGGATCGTAGGGATAGGGCGACAGGCTGTCGTTGTAGGCCCAGGCGAAGGCCGGCGGCGTCGGGCCGGCGGCGACTTCCGCGGTGCCCTGCAGCACGTTCTCCACCAGCGCCTTCTTGTCGATGGCGTAGTTCACCGCCTGGCGCACCTTCTTGTCGGCCAGCGGTCCTTCCTTGGCGTTCAGGATGAGGAACCAGACATGCGGGCCGGCCTGCTCGAAAACCGCGTAGGCGCTGTCGCCGGCGAAGGTCGCAACCGAATCCGGCGGCACCTCGACCATCAGATCGATACCGCCAGACAGCATCTCGGCGACGCGGGTGTTGGCGTCGGTGATCGGACGGAACACCACGGCCTCCAGCGACGGGGCCCCACCCCAGTAGTCCTCGTTGCGCACCACCACGACCTTGGCGTTGCTTTCCCACTCGGCGAAGCGGAAAGGACCGGTGCCGGAGGGATGGCGTCCGACGTCCTTGCCGAATTCTTCCACGGCCGCCGGCGACACGATGAGGCCGGTCGGATAAGCGAGGTTCGAGAGGAAGGGCGCGTAGGGCTGCTTCAGCTTGAACACCACGGTGTCTTCGTCTTCGGCGGTCACACTGTCGATGGCGCTGAAGAAGAACGACAGCGGGAAGGGCCCGGTGTCGTGATAGGGATGGTTCTCGTCGAGCATGCGCTCGAAGTTGAACTTCACCGCCTCGGCAGTCAGCGGGCTGCCGTCGTGAAACGTGACGTCGTCGCGCAGATCGAAGGTGTAGGTGGTGCCGTCATCGCTGATGGTCCAGGACTCGGCCAGTGACGGCTCGACTTCCAGGGTGCCGTCCTTGTAGCGGACCAGACCGTCATAGACGTTCATCAGAATGCGGAAGTCGTTGACCGCCGTTACCGCGTGCGGATCGAGCGACTTCGGCTCGGCGATCTGGCCGACGACCAGGACGCCCGGCGGCGTCTGCGCCTCGGCGGCGCCGGCGACGAAAAGGCCGGCCACAAGCGCCGCCGTGTAAAAGATTTTTTTCATTACCGCCTCCCTGCTGGATCGGTTGTGCGCAAATAACTGTGCGTTTACAGTCTCAATTTAGCATGATAAATACAAATGTAACATATTTTTTCATGATAAATTGTTCGCCGACACCCAAACGGCGGCAGGAAGCATTTTCTGGCATGACCTTCACCATCATCGGCCGCGACCCGGACAGCGGCGCCATCGGCGTCGCCACGGCGACCGGCGCCATCGCCGTCGGCGCCCAGGTGCCGCACTGCCGTTTCGGCGTCGGCGCGGTGGCGACCCAGGGCTACTCGACCAACGTGCTGTTCGCGCGGCACGGCCTGCCGCTGCTGGCCCAGGGTCAGTCGGCACCGCACGTGCTGCGCGGCCTGGTCGCCGAGGATGAAGGCCGCGACTTCCGCCAGCTGGCGGTGATGGACCGCAACGGCAAGACCGCCGGCTGGACCGGGGCCAGGAACAGCGACGCCAAAGGCCAGATCGAGGGCGACGATCTGATCGCCGTGGGTAACATCCTGAAAGGGCCAGCGGTACTGCCGGCCATGATCGACGCCTACAAGGCGGCCCAGGGCGCGGAGCTCGCCGACCGCCTTCTGGCGGCTTTGGCCGCCGGCGAGGCGGCGGGCGGCGACCGCCGCGGCGCCTGCTCGGCGGCGCTGCTGGTCGACATCGGCCAGGGCGCCGCACTGAACCTGCGGGTCGACTACGACGGCGGCCCGGTGGCAGCGCTGCAGGCGCTGTACGAGCGATCGAAGGACAGCGAGTACCGCGACTTCCTCAAGCGCCTGCCCGACGAACAGGACCCCAGCCGGTATTGAGGGGCGCTAGCTATTCCGCCGCCGGTTCGCTCCCGGCCCGCGAGGCCGACTGCAGGGCCGCCAGGGAGCAGCGCCAGCGGTTCGCCCGCGCCGGCTGGCAGGCCTCTTCCTCGGCAAAGCCGGGCACCGTGGTCTCGTCGTTCTCGACGATCAGCGGACCCTGGTCAGACGGCGGCGCGTGATCGAGCAGCGGCTGCAGTTGCGGCGCCAGCGACTTCAGCAACTGCGTCGGCAAGGCCGAGGTGAAGCCATAGGCCGCCGCGTCCGGCCCGGCAACGTGCGCCGAGATCACGCCGAAGAAGCGGTCGCCCAGGAAGAACGCGAAGGTCGCGGTGCGGTTCGTCACCTGCGATTCGATGACGTCGCCGTTGCTGCCGAAACGCTCGAAGCGGTTGTCGCCGGTGCCGGTCTTGCCGCCGGCCACCAGCGGCGTTCCGTCCGCCGCCGCGAAAGCGCCTTTCACCCGCCGGCCGGTGCCGTTCTCAACCACGTCGACCAATGCCTTGCGCAGGGCCTGGGCCACCGCAGCCCGCAGCACGCGCTCGCCACCGCCGGCCTCCAGCTTCATCACGGTCTCAAAGGGCGTGTCCTCGGCAAAGCGCAGGCGCTCGAAGCGGGCAGTTGGCAGGCGCATCCCATCGTTGGCAATGATGCCCATCAGTTCGGCCAACGCCGCCGGGCGGTCGCCGGAGCTGCCGATGGAGGTCGCATAGGACGGCACCAGCCAGGCGAAGGGGTAGCCCAGCCGCCGCCAGCCGGCGGCGATGCGCTGGAAGGCCTCCTCCTCCAGCAGCGTGCGGATGCGCCGATCCTGGGCCTGCTTCACGCTGGGCCGGAACAGCCAGGCATAGGCATCCTGGCGGGCCTGGAAACCGGCAGCCGCCACGTCGGCGAAGCGGCTGTGCGGCGCGGCACTGAGGTAGGCCGCCAACCACAGTTCCAGTGGGTGGATACGGGCGATGTAGCCGCGGTCGTTCAGCGGGAAGCGGTCCTTGCCGTAGCGGTCGAAGAGATCGCCGATAGCGCCGTCGCCAAGCGACCGGCCGGCGGGCCGCGCGCGCAGGAAGGCGGCGAGTTCGCCGGCCTCCGCCTCCGGGTACAGCGAGCGGAAGACCACGGTCAGCGCCGCCGGCGACTGGCGACCGCGCCCGGCCACGGTGGCGAGAATCGCCTCACGGTCGAGGCCGCGGTAACGCTGATAGAAGCCGAGCAGGAATTCGCGGCCCTCGCGGTCGGCGAAGCGGGCGAGGTAGTCCCGGCGCAGCGGCGAGGCCGCGTCGAGCGGATTGCCGTTCTCGGCGATGGCCTCCGCCATGTGGAAGCGCACGATGTCGCGCATCAGGCGGACGAAGACCAGGTTCACCGAATGGCGCAGCGCCTCGGCGACCGGCATCACCCGGCCGTTGTCCGTGTTGTCGAAATTGGCGAAGTGGTGCAAGCCGCCGCCGGTAAAGAAGCGCTCGCGGGGATTGGCCGAGTAGCGCCGTTGCAGGGCCGCGTCGAGCAGCGCCGGCAGATCCAGGTCACCGTCGTCGCGCAGCGACCCGGCGACCCAGCGGGTGAGCACATCCTCCCCGGCGGCCTTGGCGCGCAGCACCGCGTCCGGCTGGCCGTGCAGCCGCTCGTAGAGGGTGGCGACGATCTCCAGGTAACTGACCAGGGTGCGCAGCTTGGCGGTCGACCCGAGGTCGAGCTTGGTACCCTCGTTGATGTCGAAGGGGCCGTCGTAGTTGTCGGCCTGCAGCCGCAGGTCGTTGCGGCCGGCGCCGCGCTCGTACAGCAGCAGGCTATAGATCACCTTTGCCGGATCGCCGCGGTCGAGCAGGCGCGGCGCGTCGAGGCCCCTGGCCTGCAGCGCGGCCGGATCGGCAAGGCTCTTCAGCACCGCCGTCACCTGCTCCTGCGCGCGCTGATCCAGCGTCGTCTCGACCGTCAGGTCGAGGCGGTCGAGATCGTAGAGCGAGTCCACGCCCAACTGGCCGAGCAAGCGGGTGCGCAGGGTCGCCGCCGCCTTCCACGACAGTGGCGAGGCGGCCGGCGCGGCGGCCTGCAGGGTATCGGTGAATCGCGCCGGCTGCGCCAGGGCGGCGTCGCGCAGGGCGGTATCGATGACGCCCGCTTCGGCCAGCAGCCGTAGATGGCTGTCGACCAGGCGCTCCAGGGCGTGACGCCCGGCGAGCAGGTATTCCGACGGTCGCCGCTGGGCGATCAGCAGGCTCAGGGCCTGGCGGTAGACGGCGGCACGGCAGGACAGCGGCGCGGCGCCGTCCGCCGAGAGACAGTCCTTTGCCGCCACGAAGTCGGTGCCGAACCAGGCCCAGAGGCCGTCGCCGAGGCCGATGACCTCGCCGAAGCCGGCGCGCGCCGCCAGCGGCGTCGAATTCAGGTAGTCGACGACGATCTGCCGGCGTACCGCCGTCGTGTCCGGGCCGCCGAGGTAGCCGCGCAGGCTGGCCGAAATCATCTGGCGCAGCTTCTCGGGCACGTCGACGGTGCGCCCCTCCGGCGAATGGCGGAACTTTTCCATCTGGGTGGCCAGCGTGCTGCCGCCCGGGCTCTGACCACCGGTGAAGGCCTTCCTCACCACCAGGTCGGCGAAGGCGGTGGCCAGCCGATCCCATTCCACCGCCGGATTGGCACGCGGCGTCTTGGCGTTCAGCAGTTCGCGGTTTTCGATGAACAGCAGTGTATTCACCAGCAGCGGCGGCACCGCCGCGAAGCTTTCGAAGGTCCGCTCCGGCGTCCGCGACACGAAGATCGGCTCGCCGTCGCGGCCGACCAGGCTCAGCCCCGAGCGGGACTTCTCGCGATAGGGCGCGATGCCGCTGTGCCGGAAATACCAATCGAACTGTTCGGAGATGCGGGCCTGGCTCTCGACCGCGTAGTCCTGGCCCCTGAGATTCCCGATGAACCCGGGCAGGCCGACATAGCCAAGTCGGCGGTCATAAGGCCCGTCGGTGGGAAACAGGATGGCGTTGCTCGGCCCGCGCCCGACCCGGTAGGTCATCTCGCCGGCCATCTCGGTGAACAGGCTGGCCTGCAGCGTGGAGGTTTTGGCCTCCAGGATCACCAGGCAGCCGGCTGCCGTGAAGAACAGCAGGGCCGCCCCACCGGCGGCGGCCCGCCGCCAGCCGCGGCCGAGCGGGCCGCGTCTTGGCCGGTGTTCAGAACCGGGTCTCAAACGATCCCTCGGCGGCTCGGGAGCAATGCTCTCCACCACCGACGGGCCTGTCACCTCGACCGAAACGCTCACCATCGCCCGGAATTCCTGGCAAAGGGCTGACCTTCCTGACGGAAGGATGCCCGTGATCCCAAATCCCCCTGACGACTCCTCTACTTCTTCCGGTTAACCCGGCCCCCACGAGGCATCATGCCTGCGTGGTAAATTTTTCTCAACGTTTCTAAAAGGTTAACGCGAATTTTCCCGGAATGCCGCGGACCTCCGGGGCGGCGGGCCCAAGCTGGGTGCAGGCGCGGCCCCCCCGCCGGGACCAGGTGCGACGGCGATGCGGTGGAAAAGCCGGCGGGAAGCGCCGCGGCGCCTATTCCGCCGCTTGGCGTTGCGGCGGGGCCGCCGCCGCACCGATCACCCGGGTACCACGGCGCTGCTCCAACGCGTAGCCGACGAGGGCCTGGATCCGATAGAAGCCGTGAATGAACTTGCCGTAGGGCATGGCCAGGAACAGCCCCATGACCAGGCCGAGGTGCAGCATCAGGAAGAAGCCGAGCAGGTCGGTGCCGCGCAAGGCGGTCAGCGCCAGGCCGGAAAGGCCGGTGAGCAGCAGCAGCACCAGCAGGCCCGCGTCCAGCTTGCGTGTCGCCTCGGTGTTGACCGGCGCGGCGACGCGGCGCTTCAGATAGATAAGGCCCAGCGGACCGGCCACCAGACCGATGCCGCCGACGATGCCGAGAATCTTCGGCAGGCTGAAATAGCCGTAAGGCGCCACCCACCCGAAGCCGTAGTGGTAGAGCGTGCCCACCGAGGTGGCGGCGAAGCACAGCAGGAAACCGTAGAAGGTCAGATGGTGGAACAGCCGCCTGAGTTTCGACGGCGCCTCTTCGGGATAGGTGCAGCCGAGGTCGGCGCCGCCCCCCATGTATTTCAGCGTCATCGCGTCGTGCACCGCCTGCGCCACGTCGCGCAGGCCGATCTCCTTGACCGGCGGCGCCCCGATGAGGCGCCAGAATCGCAGCATACCGATGACGATAGCGGCCAGGACGAACAGCGACACCGCCCCGAATACCGTCACCATGACGTTGTGGGACAGCACGGCGTAGAAGTTGCCGCCGTGATTGCCGAACAGCACGGCCGGGTCGATGAAAGCGGCGGCGGCAAGCTGGAAAACCACGAGCGCCACCACTGTCAGCAAGGCCGTCCACACGCCGTTGTTCTGGAACGAGCGGCCGAGAAAGCGCGGCCAGGCGGCCGCCTCGTAAGTATCGAGGCGCAGGTCGGCCATGCTGCGCGGCACGTTCACGTCGAACTCGTGCGGATCGGCGTACTGGCAGTGGTGATAACAGGAACCGCAGTTGTGGCAGAGGTTGGCGAAGTAGCCGAGGTCGGCCGGCGTGAAGGCCAGCCGCTGGGTCATCGCCGGGAAGACGGCGCAATGGCCCTCGCAATAGCGGCAGGCGTTGCAGATGGTCAGGATGCGGTCGGCTTCGGCGGCCGACTCGCTGTTAAGCAGCGTTTGCAGCATGGGCGGCGGCTCCTTCTCCCGCGATGCGGCCAAAGACACCGCCGATGGTCATGCCGATACCGGCCAGATACCCCTCGCCCAGCACGTTGCCGGCCATGATCTCGCCGGCCGCGAACATGTTGGCCGAGGGCCGTCCGTCGGCCATCAGCACGCGCGCGCACTCGTCGATGGCGACGCCCAGGTAGGTGAAGGTGATGCCCGGCTTCAGGGTGTAGGCGTAGTAGGGCGGCGTATCGAGGCGCCTTGCCCAGTGAGTCTTCGGCGGCGCCAGCCCTTCGGTATGGCAGTCGTCCAACTCGGTATGGTCGAAGCGGCCGTCGCGCACCGCCGCGTTATAGTCGGCCACGGTCTTGGTCAGCCGCTGCGGGTCGAGCCCGATCTTGCCCGCCAGGGCCTCTATGGAGTCGGCGCGTTCCGGCGGAAAGATCGTCGGCATGAAGAGGCCGATGGCCTTGTGGTCGATGAGCACGTGGCCGATCTGGTTGGGCTGCGCGGCGACGAGCCGTCCCCAGATGGCGTAGCGCTTGGGCCAGAAGTCCTCGCCCTCATCGTAGAAGCGCTCGGCCCGCTCGTTCACCACGACCCCCAGGGAAACACAGTCCACCCGGGTGGCGATGCCGCCGTCGTACTGCGGCGCGCGGCCGTCGATGGCGACGGCGTGGCAGGCCTGCGGATCGGCGACCTGGGCGACGCCCTGGTCGAGCAGTTGCTTCAGGACCGCGCCGCGGTTGTAGGGCGTGCCGCGGATGATGAAGTTGTCGGCGGCCGCTCCCCAGGATTCCTTCAGCCAGGGGATGTTGGCCTGGAAACCGCCGGCGGCGAAGACGACGCTCTGGGCCGTGAAGTCGCGCGCGCCCAAGGTGGCGAGAGATCCCGCAAAGCGGACCGTGACGCCGCGGCAGGTGTCACCGTCCAGATGCACGCTTTCGACCGGCGCCTCGTAGTGGACGACGACGCCCAGGCGCTCCGCATGGCGATAGAGCGCGTTGACCAGCGCCTTGCCGCCGCCGAGGTAGAAGGCGTTGGTGCGCCCCAGATGCAGGGTACCGGACAGCGCCTTCTGGAAGCGCACGCCGCGGGCCTCCAGCCAGGGCACCGAGTCCTGCGAGCCGCGGATGGCGATGCGCGCCAGCTTCTCGGTGGTCTTGCCTTTGGTGACGCGCAGCAGGTCCTGATAGTACTCCTCCTCCGGGTAGGCATCGGTCAGCACCGGGGTCGGTGCGTCGTGCATGCCGCGGAGGTTGCGCGTGTGCCGGCTGTTGCCGCCCCGGTAAAAACGCGGCGCACCCTCCAGGATGCACACGCGGCGCCCGCCCTCGGCAGCCACGATGGCGGCACTGAGGCCGGCGTTGCCGCCGCCGATCACCAGTACGTCGAAGGCAGTCTGCAAATCCCCGCGGGTCACGGTGTCGTCTCTCGATCCAATGGAGGGTTCTTATTGTCGACTGTTGTATACAATGATATACTAAAGGTCTCAAATGGATTCTGGGCGGCCCCGGCCCGACGTGGCAAAAAGGGCGGAAGTCCGTCATTTTATCGAGGAAGAGGAGGCCTTTTGCGGATGTCCGCCAGCCTTGCCGACCGGGCCTACGACGGGCTGCTTGCCGCCATCGGCGCCGGCCAGTTGAAACCGGGCGAGCGTATCCGTGAGACGGCGCTGGCCGAGCAGTTGGGCATCAGCCGCACACCGATCCGCGAGGCCCTGCAGCGCCTGGCCCGCGACGGCCTGGTGCAGCTCGACGCGCGCAACGGCGCGCGCATCGCCGAGCTGTCGCTGAAGGCCATCCAGGAGCTTTATGACCTGCGGGAAATTCTCGAAGGCAGCACCGCGCGGCTGGCCGCGATGAGCGCGACCGCCAACGACCGTCAGCGGCTGAACGCCATCCTGGAGCGCGAGGCCGCGCAGCTGGACGACCCCGCCGCCCTGGCGAAGATCAACAAGCTGTACCACAACACGCTCTGCGAGGCGGCCAACAACCGCTACCTGATGAGCGCGGTGGCGACCTTCTCCACCACCTTGCTGCTGCTCGGCCCCACCACCCTGGCGGCCAGCCAGCGCGCCGGTGAATCCCACGCCGAACACCGCGCGGTCGTCGCCGCCATCGCAGCCGGCGATGCCGACCAGGCCGAACAGCTGATGCGCGGACACATCCGCCGCGCCCGCGAGATCCGCCTCGCCATGGTTCTGGAAACCGGTCTGGCGGTGTGAGGCCGCCGGCGGTTATTCGCCGGCGACGCTTTCTGCGTTGGGAAGCACGCCCTGGGCGGTGCGTCCGGCGCGGTGACGGCGGGCAACACGCTTCTTCCACCAGATCACGATGCCGGTGACCGACAGCATGAAGATCACCACGCCCGTGACGCAGATGACGACACGGCCGGCGAAACCGGCAATGCGGCCGCCGTGGATCGGCAGCTGGAGCTGTTCGAAGATCTCGCCCGCCGTTCCGGTGCCGGGGATGTCGGCGCGCAGCAGCCCGCCATCGCCGCCGTCGAAGTAGAACCAGGGGCTGCCCAGCGTCTCGCCGTCATGGCTGCCGTAGCCGACGGCGTAGTAGTTGTAGAGGGTATTGTAGTAGAGGCCGTAGATCGGCTTATCGAGACCCTGTTTCCGTGCCGCGGCCTGACCTTTTGCGAAGATGTCGGCGTAGCTCTGGCCCTTTGCGCCGATCTGTTCGGTGGTCCAGAATCCGCGCTGGTAGTAGACGCTCTGTTCGACCGGCGAGAAGAGGTTCACCACCGGGCGGAACACCTGGTCCGGCAGGTTCATGGCGATGGAACTCACCGCCACCGGCAACAGGATGAGCCACAGCCAGAGGCCGCCGGCACGGTGCAGGTCCAGGTTGGTGCGATAGCTGCCGCCGCCACGCTTCACCTGCCAGGCGACCTTCCACTTGGCGAAGAAGCCGCCTGAAAAGAAGCCTTGGCCGCGCGGAAAGGTCAGCACCAGAGCGATGAAGCAGTCGAGCGTCCAGCAGATCGCCACCACCCCCATCAGCAGATAGCCCCACACCCCCGGCAGTGTCAGGGTGTGATGGAACTCGTAAATGAAGGGGATGAAGTCCTCCGCCGCAAAACAGCAGCGCGCCCAATAGCGCGTCGCCAGGGTCTCGCCGGTCACCGGGTCCAGATAGGCCCAGTTGTAGTCGAGCTCGGGATAGGCCCCGGTCTGTGGATCGGGCCGTGCCTCGCCCACCGCCAGCGCCGGATGGCCCGGCTCGTCCCCCACTTCGACATAGATGATGTCGAGCTGCGGATGATCGGCCTGGGCCCGCTCGGCCAGCGCCACCAGCCCCAGCGGCATTCCCTCACCCGGCGCGCTATAGAACTCCGGGTTCAGCCAGGCGTCGATCTCGTGGTGAAAGGCGAGAATCGAGCCGGTCAGCCCGGCCACGGCGAGGAAGACCGCCGTGGCCAGGCCGAGATAGCGATGCAGCAGGACGAGGAAGCCTCGGATCATGACTCCCTACCGCCTACCAGTGATACGACATGCCGGCGAGGACGCGCAGTCCGGTACCGTAGTAGCAGGAGCCGAAGGCGCAGGTCGTGATGTACTCCCGATCGAAGAGGTTGTTGGCGTTGACCTGAAAAGAGAAGTTCTCGTTGAGATCGTAGCTGAGCACCGCATCGACCAGCAGATAGCTGGCGTTTTCCGAATCGTTCGCCAGGTCGTTGTAGGTCGGCCCGACATAACGCAGACCGCCGCCGACACCGAGGCCCTCCAGCATGCCGTCCTGGAACGTGTAGTTCAGCCAAGCGGCCGCAGAATGCTCCGGCACGATCACCGGCCGCTTGCCCAGGTCTTCGTCGTTGCTTTCGGTTACCTCGGCGTCGAGGAATGTATAGGAGGCCGACAGGTCCAGCCCTTCCGCCAATGTCGTCTTTGCCTCCAGCTCGATGCCGCGCGTGCGGATTTCGCCGGTCTGGATTGAGCTGTTGATGTCGTCGGGATCGACCGTCACCACGTTCGTCTTGGTCACCTGGAAGGCTGCGATCGTGAAGAGGGCGTTGAAGTTCTTGGGGGCATACTTCACGCCGATTTCGTACTGCTCCGACTCTTCCGGCACGAAGGTCTCGCCCTCCCGGGTGGTGCCGTTCTGCGGCGTAAAGCCCTGGGTGTAGCTGACGTAGGGCGCGACGCCATTGTCGAACAGGTAGGTCAGACCCGCCCGTCCGGTAAAAGCGTCATCGGTCTTGGTCTCGCTCGTGTCGGCCATGCGGTCCTTAGTCTTCTGCTCCACATAGCTGAAGCGCCCGCCCAGGGTGAGGATCCAGTTGTCGTAGACCGTGATCTGATCCTGCACGTAGACACCGGCCTGCTGCAGGGTCTGCTCGGTACGCTGATAGGGCTCCGGCACCGTGGCCCCGGTGTAGACGACGTTGTTGATGTCGAGCGGGTCGGCGGCGCCGGAGTGATAGCTGAAGGTGTCGACGCTATGACTGTAATCCAGGCCGAACAAAGCGACGTGAAACGTCGGTCCGAGCTCGAACCGGGACTCCAGCTGATTGTCGATCACCCCTTGATGCACGGTATCCGGTGCGGACCAGACGCTGCGAGAAACGATGCCTGTAGCCGGATCGAAAGCGTCGGCGCTGACACCCTGATAGTCGACGCCCACGTAGGTATAGCGCGCCTTCTGGCGGAACTCCCAGACCTCGTCGATGCGATGCCGGGCATCATAGCCGATGGCAAACTGTTCCTGGTCGAACCTGTCGAAGCCGGGTTCCCCGGCGACGACATCGGTGCGCTCCTCCTCGGTGGCGAGGGTCCCGAAGGCCGTCGGTCGGCGGTCGTTCATATAATCGGCCAGCAGGGTGATGCTGGTATCGTCGTCGGGGTTCCAGGTCAGCGCCGGCGCTATATAGATGCGCCGGTTCGTCTGGGATGAGCCGTCGTTGTAGTCGAACTCGGTGTGCGAATCACGCACCAGTCCGGTCAAGCGGAACAGCAGGCTTTCATCCTCGGTCGCCGCACCGCCGATGTCGAAGGCACCTTCCTTGAACTCCCAGCTGCCGCCCTGGAGCCGCACCTCCTGCTGCATGCCCGCGTAGGGGCGCTTGGTGGTGCGGTCGATCACGCCGCCTGCCTCGGCTTGGCCATAGAGGGCGCCGCTGGGGCCGCGCATCATGTCGACACGCTCGATGCCGTAGGGCTCCGTGGTGTAGAGGGCGAAGAAGTTGCCGTCCATGCGCAGGCCGTCACGGAACGAGCCGGTGGTCACTGTGTCGAAACCGCGAATCTTGATGCTGTCGTAGCCGCGCGGATCGACGCCGTAGGAATCGACCGCGACGCCCGCGGTATAGCGCATGGCCTCCGCCACCGTCTTGGTGTTGCGGTCGTCCATCTCGTCGCGGCCGACGGTCGATACCGACTGCGGCGTCTCTATGGCCGGCGTGTCCGTCTTGGTCGCGGCGGTGGAGTAGTGCGAGACGTAGCCTTTTGTCGCCTGCAACGAGGTGATGTTGCGGTAGTCCTCGACCGTGATGGTGCCCAGCATCACCGAGCCTTCCTCGCCTGACGCCGACCCGGGCGTCGCGGCCGCAGGCGCGGCGCTCACCACCACCGAGTTCTCGCTGGCGAAAGCGTAGGCCAAGCCGGACGGTGCCAGCAGCAGACGCAGGCCCTCCTCGGCGCTCAGGTCGCCGGACAGCCCACCGCTGTCGAAGCCCTCCAGATCCTGGCTCTTGAAGACCACCTGGATACCGGTCGTCTCGGAATAAGCGATCAGCGCGCCGGCCAAGTCCTGGGCCGGAATATCGAACGGCCAGCGCTGGCCTGCCTGAGCTCGTTGGGCCTGAGCTGGTTGGACCTGCGCCGCCTGCGCGGCCGATTGCGGGCCCGCTGCCAGACAGCCCAGCAAGGCCGTCGTCAGCATGAGGGCACAACGGCCCCGGTTCATCGTCCCCGCCGCGGCGCGCAGTGCCCCGTCCCGGTTGGCGCCCGCGGCGTCTACTGAATGCTTGTCCAAGTTCCCCTAGCCCAATCGTTAGGGGCCGGTCCCGCGGCCCCGCCCCGTTTTCCTGCCCCGTTTATGAAAATGCGACACATTCGCATCGCTTACCCAAAGAGGAGACGTCTGGCCGGCACCGCTGCCTAACCCCATTGACGAACTTTTTTGGTGCCAGGCCGAAGACCGGCCCGAAGATTGGGCCGAAGAGCCGAAGATCGGGTCGAAAACCGGGCCGAAGCAGGGATCAGCGCAACACGGTGAGGAAGGGCGTCACCGTGACGGCCGAGAGGCCATAGGTAGCCGCCAGAGCGGCGAGGCCTTCGTCGAGCCGATCGAGGTCGACGACCCCGCTGACCGGCTGACCGCGGCGGCCGCCGCCCCACAGCACGATCCGGCCGGGGTGATAGCGCTCCAGGTCGTGGAGGGCCTCGGCCAGGGGCCGGTTCGCAAAGACCACCTTGCTGTTGCGCCAGGCCAAGGTTCGCGCGCCGTCGAGCGGGAACGCGGCACCCAGCCGGCCGCCATCGCCATACCGCAGTCCCTCGCCGGCGGTAAGCGCCCGGGTTTCCGCCGGATTGCCTGCAGCGCCCCCTGCAGGGTCGGCGGCACTTACGGCGACGTGGCCCTGGGTCACCGCGACGCGCACGCCGGTCTCGCCGAGACGCACCGCATAGGCGGTGCCGACCGCCTCGCTGCGGCCGCCGGCGGCCAGCACGCTGAACGGCCGCGCGGGATTCGGCTTTACCTCGAAGAACGCCTCGCCGCGCAGCAGTTCCACCTCGCGCAGGGCGGCGGTGAAGTGCAGCGCGATGGCGGAGTTGCGGTCCAGGGTGATGCGGCTGCCGTCGGCCAGGGTCACCGTCCGCACCGCCGTGTCACCGCTGCTGTAGTCGGCCTTCAACCCGATGGCGACATCGGTCACAAGCTGGGGGGCGAAGGCCAGCAGCAGCAGGCAGGCGGCCAGCGCCAGGGCGCCGGCGAAGGCGCCGGTCCGGCGCCGGTGCCGCAACGGCGCCGCCCCGGCGACCCCGGCGACCCCGGCGGCCAGGGCAATCCCGGCAGGCCGGGCGACCGGGCCGCCGGGGTCGCCAGAACGGAAGAGCACACGTCAGAACACCAGTAACGTGAAACGAGAAC
>ERZ1740062.24-NODE-24-length-120839-cov-7.194289_pt1 | contig 120839 bp, 105 predicted proteins | sample MGYA00581741_ERZ1740062 | MGnify/ENA primary metagenome ERZ1740062 (study PRJEB43018, sample SAMN04849747) | marine metagenome | isolation source: floating plastic debris | place: Pacific Ocean | collected 2008-09-01 | study: EMG produced TPA metagenomics...
TAGTCGGTCAAGACGACGCCTTCGCGGCCTAGTCGGTCAAGACGACGCCTTCGCGTCGGGGGTCGGCACCACCCTCCAGTCCGCTTCCGGTGCGGCGGATGCCGTGCAGGCCGCTGGTCATGCCGATCACGTTCACCTTGTGGCCCATGGCCTCCAGCGCCGCTTTGGCTTCGACGATGGACGTTCCCTCCTCCAGGTCGGTGGCGCCGTTGCGGTTGACGAAGTTCGGCAGCGCCACGGCCTGCTGCAAGGGCAGGTTCCAGTCCAGCGCGGCGATCACCGCCTTGGCGGTGTAGCCGATGATGCGGCTGCCGCCGGGCGAGCCGATCGCCATGACGAAGCGGCCGTCGCGGTCCAGCACCAGGGTCGGCGACATGGAGCTGCGCGGGCGCTTGCCGGGCTGGACGCGGTTGGCCACCGGCAGGCCGCCGTCGCTGGGCCGGAAGGAAAAGTCGGTGAGTTCGTTGTTCAGCATGAAGCCGCGCGCCATCAGATGGGATCCGAAGGCGCCTTCGATGGAGGCGGTCATGGAGACCGCGTTGCCGTTGCGATCGACCACGGAGAGGTGGGAGGTCGAGGGGGGCTCCTGGAGGCCGGGACTCAGCGCCTGCTGGGCCGGCAGGCCGGGGCTGGCTTCGCCCATGCTGGCCGCCGGGTCGATCAGCCTGGCGCGGGCGGCGAGATAGCCGGGGTCGAGCAGCTTTGCCACCGGCACGTCGATGAAGTCGCTGTCGGCCAGGAAACGGTTGCGGTCGGCAAAGGCCAGCCGGCTGGCCTCGGCGACCAGGTGGATCGCTTCGGGCCCGGGGCTCTGGTTGGGAGCCGGCGCCAGAGCGGCGAGATCGAAGGGCTCCAGCAGCTTCAGGATCTGCAGCACGGCGACGCCGCCGGAGGTCGGTGGTGGCATGCCGCAGACGACCCACCGGCGATAGGGCAGGCAGACCGGCGCGCGCTGCTTGGCCCGGTAGTAGCGCAGGTCGACGGTACTGAGCAGGCCGGGATTGTCGACGGCGCTGCGCACCTGCGCCACGATGGCGGCGGCGATGGGGCCTTTATAGAAAGCATCGGCGCCGCCTTGGGCGACCGCTTTCAGAGTATCGGCGTAGGCCTGATTCTGCAGCAGGCTGCCGACCGCCAGCGGGTTGCCGGCGGCATCGTGGAAGTAGGCCGCAGTCGCCGGATAGCGCTTCAGGTATTTGTCGTTGGCGATCAGGCCGTGCAGGCGCGGCGATACCGCAAAGCCATCTTCGGCCAGGCGAATCGCCGGCTGGAACAGCGTGGCCCAGGGCAACGTGCCATGGTCTCGGTGGGCCAGTTCCAACATGCGCAGCAGACCGGGGGCGCCGACCGAGCGGCCGCCGATCACCGCGTCCCAGAACGCCATCGGTTCGCCGTCGGCCTTCAGGAACAGGTCTTCGCCGGCGCGGCCCGGGGCGCTTTCACGGCCGTCGTAGGCGGCGACATCGCGGCCCTCGGCATCGTAGTGCAGCAGGAAGGCGCCGCCGCCGATGCCGGAGGACTGTGGCTCCACCAGCCCCAGCACCAGCGCGGTGGCGATGGCCGCATCGACCGCCGAGCCGCCCCGGCGCAGCATCGCCATGCCGGCTTCGGCGGCCAGGGGGTTGGCGGCGGTGACCATCTGGCGCGACGGCGGTGGGGCGTCGGCGGTTGTGCAGGCCGCCAGCAGCGGCAGCGTCAGGGCCGCAACGGCGGCCATCCGGACCGGTTTCAGATCGACGATATTGCGGAGCCAGTTTCCCACGGGCGTTCTCCCTCCTGCGTTGCCTCCCGGCGTTGTGCGCGCGGCACGGACCGAAGGGGCATGATCAACCCGCGGCTGCGGCTTGGCCAGGGTTAGATTTGCGTCAGGCCGGCGGAGCGGCCTACACGCAGGCGGGGATCAGCTTGCACATGTGCAGGCCTTCGACCCGGTGGCCGCGCTCGTGCAGGATGGAACACAGCCAGCCGTCGTCGCGCTGGCCGCTGGAGGAGGCGATGGTGGTGTGCACCGCCGCGCAGCCGTGGCGCCGGGCGATCTTCTCGATGCCGTTTTCCAGGGCCCGGGCGACGTTGCCCTGGTCGACGATATCCAGGGCGCAGAAGTTGTCGGCGAAGAGGATCGGCCCGTGCAGCAGGTCGTGGGACAACTGGAAAGCGGCGATGCCGACGATGCAGTCCTGCTCGTTGCGGACTATTAGGATACCATTCCCACTACCAGAACCCGAGGCGAGCCGCTGTTCGGCGAAGCGGCGCCAGCCTTGCAGTTCGGCCGCGGGGCAAATTGTCCGAATTAGCGGAAAGGCGTGATCCACTTCCTTCGGCATCAGTAGACTGACATTGAGTTTTCGCACCAGACGAGTAACCTTGGACCGGTTGGATCAGCGCAAGGGTTTTGACCCTATGGCTGTAGAGAGTGCGGGTGCCGACCAAGGTATGTCCTTGATCCACGTCAAAAACGGCCAGTCGGGTCTTTGGCGTATACGGCACCGAACTGACGGGTGACAGGACCCCTTTAACTGCCGGATCGGAGCGTAATTTCCGATCCCTCGGAGTGCTGTGTTATGGCCGTGTTCGATTTCGACCGGGTGAGTAAGTTGGCGCCGGCGGTGCCCCGCGAGCGCACCGAGGCTTCGCCCTGTGCTGCCTGTGCCGTGCGCGGGATGACGATCTGCGCCCCGCTCGACAACCAGGAACTGGCCCAGGTCTCGGCAATCATGACCTCGGTAGAACTGACTGCCGGCGAGCCGCTGTTCGACGAGGGCGAGGCTGCCGGCAACGTCTATAACGTTACCTCCGGCACCCTGAAGGTCTACAAGCTGCTGCCCGACGGCCGGCGCCAGGTCACCGGCTTCCTGTTTGCCGGCGATTTCCTGGGCCTCGCCAAGCAGGAGACCTATGCCTTCAGCGCCGAGGCGGTGACGTCCTGCCTGCTGTGCCGCTTCCCGCGCGCCAAGCTGGAAGATCTCATGCAGCGCCTGCCCAAGATCGAACAGCGGCTGCTGAACATCGCCAGCAACGAGCTGGTGGCGGCGCAGGAGCAGATGCTGCTGCTGGGGCGCAAGACTGCGCGCGAGAAAATTGCCTCTTTCCTGCTGATGCTGGCCAAGCGCGCCAAGCAGCGTGGCCAAGAGGAGGATCCCGTGGCGGTGCCGATGAGCCGCACCGACATCGGCGACTATCTGGGGCTGACGACGGAAACCGTCAGCCGCACCTTCACCCAGCTGAAGCAGGACGGCACCATCCAGCTGCTGCCGAATCATCAGGTGAAGCTGGCCGCGCGCGAAGCGCTGGAGGACATCGCCGGCGGCTTTTGAACCCGCGGCGACCCCTATTGTCCGATAAAGCTCGCTGTTGTTGCCGTCTGCAGGTCAGGTGCGCGGCGTTTGGATGATCGGCGGCACCGATTGCAGTTCGGTGTCCCAGGGAAACAGGATCCAGGTGTCCTGGCTCACCTCGGTAACGAACGAATCGACCAGCGGCCGGCCCGCCGGCTTGGCGTAGACTGTCGCAAAGTGGGCCTTGGGCATCAGTTCGCGCACTTTGCGGGCGGTCTTGCCGGTATCGACCAGGTCGTCGATCAGCAGCCAGCCCTCGCTGTCGTGCTCGACCGATTTCAGCACTTCCATCGTGCCCTGGGTGTTGTCGTCGCGGTAGCTGACGATGCAGACGGTGTCGATCAGGCGGACATCCAGCTCGCGGGCGATAACCGCCGCCGGCACCAGGCCGCCGCGGGTGATGGCGGCGATGCCCTTGAAGGGGCCGATCTCGAGCAAGCGCCAGGCCAGCGCGCGGGAATCGCGGTGCAGCTGGTCCCACGAAACCGGAAACATCTTCTGTTCGACGCTTTGCATGGTGGCCGCCCGTATTCCCTTGTTGTTGATCGCCTGTTTTCGGAAGGGGCGATTAAAGCGGAACTGGACGGCCCAGTCTAAGAGGTTTTCGGCCCTGAAGGCGTTTTGCCGCTTCTAGCTGGAAAGCTCGGCAGCGGGAATCAACTGCACTGCCGCGATGCGCCAGCTGCCGTCGGGCTGGCGCTCCATGGTGTAGAGGGCGATGACCGCGCGGCCGTCGGGACCGACGAAGCGGACTGCTTGGCCGGTGCGGCCGTCAATGACGCGGGCATCGAGGAACTCCACCGACTGCGGCCGGTACACCGGCTGGTAGCCGCCGCGCACCATCGCCATGAAGTTCTCCGGCGTGCCGAACAGGCGGCGCAGCTGCGGGGTGGCGTAAGAAAAGGCACGGGAGCCGTCATCCTGCCGAAAGGCATCGAGTTGGGCGCGGATGGTGCCAACGATGGCCTGCTGGTCGGCGGCAGCAGGACGCTGGACGTCCTCGGCCTGGGCGGCGTCAGCGCTCAGCGGTCCCGCCAGGATGATCAAGAGGGCGCAGCACAAGGCACGGAGGCGGGTCTGGCGCGGCATAGCGGACTCCCATCGGTGGCGCTGGATGAGAATCTAGGCCGCTGACCGGTGGCGACCAGGGGGCGACCCAGGGGGCGATCCAGGACGATCAGGGCCCGAAAAAGCTTCAGGCCGGCTCCCTGTCCGGGGGCCGGCCTGAATGTGCCTGAATAAAGTTCCGGGTCGCCGGGCCGGGTCTTACCGGACGTAGATATGCACTTCGTTGACCTGGACCGACGGGCTGGAGGTCGCCGACAGCGTCATGCGGTCAGCGGGCAGGCCCATGTTGGTCAGGGTGCGCAGCACGTTCTCGGCGTTGCGGCGCGACCGGTTGGTGTCCAGCGCCACGCGGGCGGAGTCGCCGCCGGCCGGGGCCACGGCCACGATATCGAAGGCCGCGTTGGGGCGGCGCTCCAGGGCGGCGCCGACCACGGTGAACAGCGCCTGCTCATACTGCACGTTCTCACGCTGGAAGCGGATCACGGCCAGCGGTTGGCGCTGTCCGACGGCGCTGGCGGCACCGCCGGCCGGGGCCGGGGCGGGCACGCCGTAGGCGCGGTTGGCCAGGCTGCCGCCAATGTACTCGCCGTTGTCGATGGCGACCTGCATGGCGGTCAGGTTCAAACGCTCGTTGGCGAAGTAGTTCTGCGTGCGCGCGATGTCGTCGGTGAGTTCGTTCAGCAGGCGGGCGATCACCACTACGGTCTTATTGACCTCATCCTCCAGGACGGCCAGCTGGCGGTGGTCTTCTTCCACGGCGCCGCGCAGTTCGAAGGTCGTGCTGGTCGATTCGAGCAGGAAGGCCGACAACGAGGCGGTGCCGGACACCTGACTGGCCAGGGTGTTCAGGGCGGCGATGCTGGCGCCGACCTGCTGCAGTTCCGACTGCGCCTGATTCCATTGGGCGACCAGCTCCGGGTTGCCCGGGGTGGTGCCGACCTGCAGGCGGGCGTTCATCGCCGCCTTCAGGGAGTGGTAGTTGCCGGCGAACTGGCGCGCCGAGATGCGCAGGCTCTGCAGCTGGTTGTTCTCGTCGGAGAGCTGTTGCTGCAGGCGCAACAGGTCTTCGCGCAACGATTCGATCTTCTGGCCGACGACGGTGCCGGTCGGCCGCATGGAGCTGACCTGAGGCGGCTCGAAGACCGTGGTTCCGAGAATCTCGGGGGCGTTTGGGGCCGGGGTTGCCGGGGCGGGGGTGGTCTCCACGGCGGCGGTCCGGGTGGCCGCAGACGACGAGGCCTGCGACGCCGGCTGATTGCCGGACGCGGGCTGTTGTTCATTCTGCGGCGTGGTGCAGCCAGCCGCGAACAATAGCGCACCGATGACGACTGCGGTCCGGCGGATAGGCAACAAGTGTCTGCTCGACATTGAGATTTCCGTACAGATTTCCGAGGCAGCTTTACCTGATAAGAGCTTACAGATTAACCATATAAGTCTTTACAGATTCTTGCTGTCCCGCCCCCCCTCGAACGATTGCTGGATAGTAGAGGATGGATTCTAGGCGGACAAGGGACATTTCCCCAGGCTCGCGGGCCGTCCGAGGGCCGAATTCCGCCCGGATTCCGGCGTTTTTTTGTGTTTCGCGAAGCTCTTGCAACGCCTCGGGGCTTCGAGTAATGTCCGGCCTCTTCGCGGCAGTGCAATGCTGTTGCGGCTTACCTAGACGTTTTGCTGTGCGCCCGTAGCTCAATTGGATAGAGCACCTGACTACGGATCAGGAGGTTGGGAGTTCGAATCTTCCCGGGCGCACCACATCTCCTTGAAAATTCAGGAAAAATTGAAACGGGCCGCGTGGCGGGTTCCGCTGTTTCCCGATTCGTTTTGACCGGCGCCGCCCCGGCGGCCAGCGCGACGCCTATCCGGCAGAGGCCTGCGCCTTGATGAGGTCGGCGGCTTTTTCCGCGATCATGACGACGGCCGCGTTGATGTTGCCGCTCACCAGGTCGGGCATGACCGAGGCGTCGACCACGCGCAGGCCTTCGGTGCCGCGCACGCGCAGCTCCGGGTCGACGACGGCCTGGGGGTCCGATGCCGGCCCCATCCGGCAGGTGCCGAGGGGATGGTGCACGGTGATCGAGGTCTTGCGGATGTAGGCGTCGATCTCCGCGTCGGAGGTCTTGTCCAGGCCGGGCGCGACCTCGCGGCCCGCGAAGGGCGCCATCTCCGGGCGGGCGACGACCTCCCGCGCCAGGCGGACGCCCGCACGCATCGATTGCCAGTCGCCTTCGCTGGTCAGGAAATTCTGATGGATCTGCGGCGCATCTTCGGGATTGGCCGTGCGCAGCGCGACATGGCCGCGCCCGTCCGGGTGCAGCATGACCACGCGGCAGGCGAAAGTATCGGGGAAGGGCTTCTTGATCGGGCTGAAGTAGGGCCAGGCTGCCAGCGACGCGGCGGTAAAGAGAATCTGGATGTCGGGCAGGTCGAGGCCGTCCCGGCTCTTCACGAAGGCGGTGATCCCGCCGGGCACGTCGGCGGCAAAGCCGCTGCCGAAGAGATAGGCCCTGGCTAGTTCGCGCACGATGCGGTCGGCCCGCATCATGCGGAGGAAGGGGCCGGGCTCCTTGCGCTGGTACATCAGGATGACCGAGATGTGGTCCTGCAGGTTCCGACCGACGCCGGGCACATCGGCGGCAACGGGCAGGTTTAGCTTGCGCAAGGCGTCGGCTTCGCCAATGCCCGAGAGCATCAGCAACTGCGGCGAGTTGATGACGCCGCCGGCCAGGATCACTTCGCGCGCCGCTCGGGCGGTCTGCAGCTGGCCGTCCTGGCGGTATTCGATTCCGCAGGCCCGGCCGTTCTCCAGCACCACGCGCGTCGCCAGTGCCCTGGTCTCGACCCGCAGGTTCGGTCGCCGCAGGACGGGGCGGAGATAGGCCGAGGCGCAACTGGCGCGCCGTCCGTTGCGGATCGTCATCTGCAGGCGACCGAAACCCTCCTGCCGTGCGCCGTTGTAGTCGTCGGTCCAGCCGTAGCCGGCGGCGGCGCCGGCCGTGCCGAAGGCGTCGACCAGAGGATCCTCGAAGCGGCAGTACTGGGTCGACAACGGCCCGTCCCCGCCGCGGTAGCTGTCGGCGCCGCCGCCCCAGGATTCCTGCTTGCGAAAGTACGGCAGGGTCTTGTCGAAGGACCAGTCGTCGAGGCCGCTCGCCGCCCAGCGGTCGTAGTCGCCGGGATGGCCGCGGACATAGGCCATGGCGTTGGTTGACGACGAGCCGCCGATCACCTTGCCGCGGGCGCACTCGACCCGGCGGCCGTCGACATTCGGGTCCGGCTCATACGAATACATCCAGTCGTGCAGGCGCCCTTGCAGGATCTTGCCCCAGCCGAGCGGGATGTGGATCCAGGGGTCGCGGTCCCAGCCGCCGGCCTCAAGGAGCAGTACGCTGACATCAGGGTCTTCCGTCAGGCGGTTGGCCAGGACGCAGCCTGCCGAACCGGCGCCAACGATGATGTAGTCGTACGCCTGCTTCTCCACTGTGAAAGTCTCCCTGACTGGTGGTCGGTGTGGCCGGCCGGCCCGGGCAGGCCGGCGCGTCCTGGCGCGCTAGGAGCGCTGCGGAAAGATGTGCTGATGGATATGTCGCTGCACGTCGCTCAGATGCTCGTACATCAACTGCTCGGCCTTTTCGCCGTCACGCGCGGCGATCGCCTCGGCGATCTCGCGGTGGAAGCCGGCATAGACGGCCTGTCGCTTGAAGCAGTGCGCGTTCTCTCCCAGCCGGCGCCAGGCTGCGTCGCTGCGGCTGGCGCTGAGGGTGTCGTACAGCGACAGGAAAAGGGCGTTGCGCGAGGCCTCGGCGATGCGGCGGTGGAACGCGGCATCCGCGGCTTCGTAAGCGGCCGGGCCCTGTGCCGATTCCGTCTCCTGCGCCAGCTTCACCAGCCGCTCGATATCGCATCGCGAAGCCCGCAGGGCGGCGAGCCGCGCCATCACGGGCTCCGAGGACAGCCGGACCTCCATGACCTCCAGCGGGTTGGTGTGTTCCAGAATGTTGTCGCCGCCCAGGCCCGGCAGTTTGGTCGAGGCGCTGACGAAGGTGCCGCGCCCTTGCTCGCGCGAGATCTGTCCTTCGTCCTCCAGCACGCTGAGCGCGCGGCGCAGTGACCGCCGGCCGACCGCCAACTCGCTCGCCAGGACGCGCTCGGGCGGCAGACGCTCGCCGCTGGCCAGCACCCCCTCGTTCAGCAGATCGCGCAGCCGGGCCAAAGTTTGCTCGTAGCGTTCCATCGGGATTGTCGCCTTGTGGTGTTGATGATGCGCGGGTGCCCGGTTCGCGAGAAAGTCGAAGCGGGACCTATTTTATCACCTACGGTAGGTTCTTCGAATTGTGGTAGAATTGGTACCATAATGGTTACGGTCGTGGCAAGCCCTTTATGCCCTCCAGTAGATCTGGGCGTAGAGCTATGATCTTTGCAAAACAAGGATAAATGGAAAGGAAAATGTCGCAGGGATTGCCGGTCCGCCGACGGCGGTGGGCGGTGTGGATGACTCTTGTCGGAACCAAATTGCGATCTTTCTTGACGCTTGGTTTCGACATTGGTTACCGTGGCGTCACGAAAAAGGGCGGCGGCGGGAACCCGGGCGTGACGGGATGGCGACGCCCTGAGCGGCTCCTAGGCGATCCCCGGGGCTGCATGACAGATAACGAAACGAGGCGGAGTTTACGGATGTCGGAAGTCGAAAAAGCCACCGATCACAATCTGAAGGCTGCGCTGGATAAGCTGCACGAGGACGTGCTGGGGGCCGACATGGCGCCCTTCTGGGCTGTCGACACCACGGCCGATCATGATGAAGACCGCCAGGTGATGGACAAGCAGAAGGCCATCCCCTTCATCTGGAAGTACGACCGCGATATCGAGCCCCTGCTGCACCGCTCGGCGGAGCTGATCACCACGGAATCCTCGGAGCGCCGCTCGCTGATCCTGGTCAATCCCGGCTTGGCGCCGCGCCGCGCCTCGGTCAGCACCATGTACACGGCTTACCGCCTGAACGACCCCCGCGAGATCATGCCGCCGCACCGCCACTCGCCGAATGCGATCCGCTTCGGCCTGACCGGTACCGAGAACTTCACCGGCGTCGAAGGCGAGAACATCACCTTCGGGCCGGGCGACATGGTGCTGACGCCGCACGACACCTGGCACAATCACGGCAACCAGGGCGACGAGCCGGCGATTAATCTCAGCGTTCTCGACCTGCCGTTGGTCGAGACGTTGAATGCGACCTACTTCGAGCACGACTATACCGAGGAAGAAAACGGCGAGCGGGTCCGCAAGGCCGTCCAGTCGGAGCGCTTCACGCCCGACTATTCCCAGCGCATCTACGGCGGCGGCGGGCTGATGCCCCGCTTCGTCTCCCACCAGCGTGGTACCGGCAACGCGTCACCGATGTACGTCTACCGCTGGGAGATGATGCGCGAGGCGCTGGAGAAGTTCCGCGACTGGGACGGCGATCCCTACGAGGCGATCACGATCGAGTACGTCGATCCGACCAACGGTAAGCCTGTTTTCAAGACCATCACCTTCTTTACGCTGATGCTCCGGCCCGGCGAGCGAACCCGGCCGATGAAGCAGAACGCCAGCCTTCTCTGTGCACCCTTCGAGGGTTCCGGCCACAGCGTCGTCGACGGCAAGCGGCTGGACTGGGCGCCCTTCGACACCTTCGCCGTACCCGGCGGGGCTTGGTGCGAGCACGTGAACGACTCCGACAGCGAACCCGCCATTCTCTTCGTCGCCAGCGACGAGCCGACGTTGAAGGCGCTGTCTCTTTATCAAAAGCATGGCCGCCTGGACTCGGGCGAAGTCGTGCGGCTGGTCTGATCTGCCGACAGGAGCGAACTTCTTTTATGGCAAAAGCCTGGAATACTAAGCAACTGGCCCATATCGACTGCCCCGGTGGCGGGCAGGTCTGGGTCGACGGGACCACCCTCTACATCGGCCACATGCGCGAGGAGAGCGGCACGACCATCGTCGATGTCGCGGACCCGAAGAACCCGAAGGTGCTGAGCCGGATCGAAGTGCCGGAAGGCTGGCATTCGCATAAGGTCCGTGTCCAGGACGGCATCATGGTGGTCAACCATGAGAAGCTGGGCCAGTCCGGTGACCGGGAATTCGGCGGCGGCCTCGGCATCTACGACGTGGCCAACCCGTCCAAGCCACAGCTGATCAGCAAGTGGCGCACCCACGGTCGGGGCGTGCACCGCTACGACTTCGATGGCCGCTACGCCTACATCTCACCGACGGCTGAAGGCTTCATCGGCAACATCACGATGATCCTCGACCTCAAGGATCCGACCAAGCCCGAGGAAGTCGGCCGCTGGTGGATCCCCGGTCAGTGGGAGGCCGGCGGCGAGGAATATCCCTGGCATGACTGGACCATGCCGCGTTGCCACCATCCGCTGCGCATGGGCGACCGCCTCTACGTCAGCTACTGGCATCACGGCTACTACATCCTCGATATCAGCGATATGTCGAAACCGAAGATGATCTCCGGCGGCAACACCTCGCCGGCTTTTCCGCATCCGACGCACACTTGCCTGCCGATCCCCGAGCCCCTGCACGGCCGCAAGATCATGGTGGTGGCGGACGAGGATGTGGCCAAGTTGTGGCCGGCCGCGCCGTCCTTCACCTGGATCTACGACATCACCGAAGAAACCTGCCCAGTGCCGATTTCGACCTTCCAGGTCGAAGGCGTCGACCCGGACGGCGCGCCGCAGCCGCCCATGATGGGCTGCCACCAGCCGTCCGAACGCTTCAGCGGCACCATCATTCCGTTCGCCTGGTTCGCCCAGGGGCTGCGCCTGATCGACATCGCCGACCCGTTCCGGCCGAAAGAAGTTGGATTCTACGAGGCCGCGGCGCCGACAGGCCACGAACTGGCCTCGTCGAACGACGTCACCATGGACTCGCGTGGGCTGCTGTATCTGATCGACCGCCAGCGCGGCGTCGACATCATCGAAACCTCGGTCCTTTAAGGCGGGCCGGGGCGACAAGGGGAAGCATAATGACGAAGAAAAGCGGTTCGGGCATCGAACCGATTGGTAAGAAAAATCCCAACCTGCCGTTCCATCCGGCGGTTCGGGCCGGTGATTTCATCTTCATCTCGGGTCAGGTCGCCAAGGATGCCGACGGCAACATGTGCGGCGGGACTATCGAGGAGCAGACGCGGTGGACCGTCGAGGCGCTGCGGCGCATCCTCGCCGAAGCCGGCGCCGAGTTAAGCGACATCGTTCGGGTCACGACTTATCTCGACGATCCGCGCGACTTCGGCCGCTACAACCGGACCTTCGCGGAATTTTTCCCGGATGGCGGTATCGCCCGCACGACGGTCGAGGCGCGCGCGGTCATCGACACCAAGATCGAAATGGACGCCATCGCCTACAAGCCGCTCGGCTGAAGGCCTGAGGACAACCCTGACCGACGCACTGCCTGCCATGGGGGCGCGGAGCTGCGGTCAGCAACGGGAAGAAAGAAGATGTTGAAGATTTTGGGACGCAAGACGTCAGGCAACGTGCAGAAAGTTGTCTGGTTGCTCGAGGAACTGGGGCAAGCCTACGAACGGGAGGATTACGGCCGGCAGTTCGGCAATACCCAGGAACCCGACTACCTGGCTCTCAATCCGAACGGCAAGGTGCCCACCCTGGTGGATGGCGATACCTCGATCTGGGAATCGAACACGATCCTGCGCTATCTGGCCGGTAAAGCGGGCAACGCCTTTTACCCTGCCGATCCCGCGGCGCGCAGCCACGTCGAGCGCTGGATGGATTGGCAGCTGGCTTCCCTGAACGAGCCCTACCTGACGATCTTCAAGGAATCCAAGAAGGCGCCTGAAGAGCGTGCGGCGAACTTTGCCGAGTCGGCGAAAGCGCTGGATGCGCAGCTTCAGATCCTGGACGGCGCGCTGGGCGAGACCGACTGGCTGGCCGGCCCGGAGATGACCCTGGCCGACATTTGCCTGGGGCCGATCGTCGACCGTTGCCTGAACTTCCCAATCGAGCTGTCGGCGTTGCCGAAGGTGCGGGCCTGGCGAGACGGTTACGCTGAACGGCCGGCTTACAAGAAGGCCGTCGGGTGACCTCGGCCGCGACAGCCGTGCGCCGGGCGGGGCGGGAGGCGGGACAATGAACCGCGTCGCCGTTGTCGGTCTGGGCACGATGGGCGCCGGCATGGTGGCCACGCTCGCGCGTGCGGGCCTGACCGTTTCGGCCTACGACGTCAGCGCCGAGCAGCGTGCCGGCGCGTCGGCGGCGATTGCCGCTGCGGCTCAGGTCCTCGATGCCCTGGGGATGCCCGATAACAATACCGGCGATACGGCCCCGCGCATCGCCGAAAGCCTGGCCGATTGCGTTGCCGGGGCCGAATTGGTCATTGAGAACGTGCCGGAGAAGCTGGCGCTCAAGATCGAGGTGCTGCAGGCGGTCGACGCCCTGGTCAGCGAGACCTGCGTGCTGGCCTCGGACACGTCCGGGATTCCCATCACCAAGCTGCAGGCGGGCGTCTCGCACCCTGGACGCGTCGTCGGCATGCACTGGTCGAACCCGCCGCACATCATCCCGATCATCGAGGTGGTCGCCGGCCAGCAGACCAGTCCGGAGACCGTGTCCTGGATGGTCGAGACGGTCACCGGGCTCAACATGCTCCCGGTGGTGGTGAAGAAGGATGTGCCCGGCTTCGTCGAGAACCGCATCCTCTATGCCATCATGCGCGAGGCCGTCGACCTGGTCGAACAGGGAGTCATTGATGCCGAGGGCCTGGATACCTGCGTGTCCTGGGGCATCGGCTACAAGCTGGCGGTGGTCGGCCCGATGGCTCTGCTCGACATGGCCGGCCTCGACATCTACCAAGCGGTCGGCAGCTACCTGAACGAGGATCTCTGCGCGCGCAAGGACGTCAGCGCGATGATCGCGGAAAAGACCGGGCGCGGCGAACTGGGCATGAAGACCGGTAAGGGCATGTTCAGCTACACGCCGGAGCAACTCGCCGAGCTCCGCGCGGCGCGGGCCAAGAAGCTGGTCGCCGTCCGCCGCGTCCTGGAAAGCTGAGAAGGGGAGGCCGGGAAGCCAGTGCCGCCGATGCCCAGCACATTGCCCGGCGCCAACCGGACCCTCGCGGCACTCGCCACGCTATCCGGGCGCGTTGCCCGCGCTGCCCGCGTGGGCCTGGGGCTTCTGCTGCTGGTCATGGTGCTGCTGAACGTGGCAAACGCGGCCTCGCGCTATCTTCTCGGCCAGGCCATCGAGGGCTCCGACGAGTTGCTGGTCTTCGGCATGGTCTGGGTGGTCTTCCTCGGTGCGGTCTTCGTGACCGCCGACCGTCGGCATCTCAGCTTCGACGTCCTCGGTAAGTTCCTGCCGCCGCGCCTGCACGGCCTGATCCGCGTTGCCGGCGACCTGTTGATGATCGTGCTGCTGGGCTTCGTCGCCCTGCAATCGCTGGACGTGGTCGAGCGCCTGTCGGCGCTGAACCAACGCTCGATGGCGGCGGGTATTCCGACTTTCATCCCGCATTCGGCCATCCTCATCGGGTTCGGGTTGTCGGCGCTGGCGCTGCTGGTTCAACTCCTTGCTTCTGTCGCCGGCCGGGGGAGGCAGCAGCCATGACCTGGTCGTTGGTGGTCGTCCCTGCGCTACTCTTCGTTGCCGGTCTGCCGATCTACATCGTGCTGCTGACCGGGGCTGCCGCGACCCTGCTGCTGTTTATGAACGTGCCGCCCATCGCGCTGCATCAGGTGATGTTCGGGGGCGTCGACAACTACGCGCTGCTCGCGGTGCCGTTCTTCATCTTTGCCGGCGACCTGATGGCACGCAGTGGAATCGCCGAGAGTCTCACTCGCTGGGTGCTGGGTCTCGTCGGCCACCTGCGCGGCAGTTTGGGTCTTGCGACCATCGGCACAGCCACCTTGCTGGGCGCCGTTTCGGGCTCCAGCCCGGCGACCGTCGCCGCCCTGGCGCAGACGCTCTATCCGGACCTCAAGCGCTCGGGTTATGGCGAGCGTTTCTCGCTGGGACTGGTAACTTCCAGCGGCTCCATCGCCATCGTCGTGCCGCCCAGCATCGCGATGATCCTCTACGGTGCGACTGCAGAGCAATCGATCCCGCGGCTGTTCCTGGCGGGCATCATCCCCGGGCTGCTGCTGGCCGCTGTGGTGGCGGTCTACATCGTGGTGTACGCGCGGCGCCGAAACCTGCGCACGCCGGCCGGCGGCGAGGCCGCGGCAACCCGAGCCGAAGCCGCAGCGTCGGAACAACGCCGGGCCGGTACCGCCGGCGCCACCCTTGAGGCCGTCGTCGCCCTCTTCATGCCGGTGCTGGTCCTGGGCGGGATCTATCTCGGCCTGTTTTCGCCGACCGAGGCCGGCGGCTTCGCCTGCCTCTATGTGATTCTCGCCGCGCGCTTCATCCTGCGGAGCCTCGGCTGGCGCGCCATCGTCGACTCGGCGACCCAGTCCGCCTACCTGACCGCACAGGTCCTGATCATCGTGGCCAGCGCGGGCGTGTTCTCCTGGGTGCTTTCGGTGCAGGGCGTGCCGCAGGCGACCCTGGGATGGATCGCGGCTCTCGACCTGTCGCCGACCGTCTTCCTGTTGGCCATCAATGTCTTCCTGCTGCTGCTGGGCTGCGTCCTGGATCCGACCTCGGCGATCCTGGTGCTGACGCCCATTCTCATGCCGATCATCCAGCATCTCGGCATCGACCCGATCCACTTCGGGATCATCATGACGGTCAATCTGTCGCTGGGCATGTTCACCCCGCCCTTCGGGCTGAACATCTTCGTGACCCAGTCGATCCTGGGCGCCCGGCTGACCGAGATTTACCGAGGTATTCTGCCCTTCTTTGGGGTGCAACTGATCGCGCTCGCCGCGATCACCTTCGTGCCGCAGCTGTCGCTGCTGCTGGCCGAAGTTCTGTAGGACGACGTCCGGTGGAGGAACGATGAAGAAGTTTTACAAGATGGCCTGCGCCATCCTCATTCTCGCGGCGCTGGCGGTGCTGCCCGCCCGCCAGAGCAATGCCGAGGTCGTCATGCGGCTGGCCAGTGCCACCATCAACGACGTCCAACACGAATGGCAGAAGGTCTTTGCCAAGGAACTGGCCGACCGGGTCGGCGACCAGGTGAAGGTCGAAATCTTCCCGGCCAGCCAGCTCGGCACCATCCCGCGGATGGTCGAGGGCGTGCTGTTCGGCACCATCGAGAGCTTCATCACCCCGACGGCCTTCCTGCCGGGCACCGATCCGCGCTTCCAGGTCTACGACGCGCCGGGCATCTTCGACTCGCCGGAGCATCTGGCCCGCGTGATCCATGACCCCGCCTATCGGGATCATCTGGAGACCCTGGCGCTCGACAAGGGCGTGCGGGTGATCGGCGCCATCTTCAACAGCCCGATGCTGCTGTTGTCGCGCGAGCCGGTGCGCACCCTGGACGACCTGAAGGGGCTGAAGATCCGCACCTTTGCCACGCCGCTGCAGATCGATCCGCTGAAGGATCTCGGCGCCAGCCCGCTGCCGTTGGCGCTCAGCGAAGTGGTGCCGGCGCTGCAGTCGGGCAACATCGACGGGATGCTGGCCGGCATGCCGATCCTCACGGCGTTCAAGTTTTACGACGTGGCGACCAACGTAACCGACCTGCAGTCGCAGCAGATCGTTTCGGTGAACATCGTCAACGAGGCGTGGTTCCAGTCCCAGACGCCGGAGATCCAGGCGGCGATCCGCGCTGCCGGCCGGGCCGCCGAAGAGGCGGTGCTGCCGTGGGGTATCGCCAACGTCGAGCGAGCCAACAAGGCCTGGACCGACAATGGTGGTCAGATCATCGGGCTGTCGGATGCCGACCGCACCAGGATGATGTCGCGTTTTGCCGAAGTCGGCGGTGCGATCCTGCGCAAGGACAAGGCCGTCGCCGAGGAATACGACCGGCTGCTCGCGGTGGTCGCGCAGCAACGGTGAGTTTCGCTGTCGCCAGTGAACCGCGGGGCGACGGAACAGGGTTTGCGTAAACGAGCGGTTATAAAAAACAAAGAACGGGAGCTTTCAGACGATGGGTACGAAAAGAAGAGTAAGCACGAAGCTTGTCGCCTCCGGTGCCTTGATGGCGACGGCGGCGGCGATTTTCTCGGTGGCTTCGATGGTTTCCGGCGCCTCGGCGGCGGACGTGAAGAAGCTGGCCATTCTGGTTCCCGAGCAGGGCACCGACTACGGCTGGAACCAGCAGGGCGTCGACGCCGCCCGCATCGTTGCCGAGAAGTACGGCCTGGAGTTCCTGCCGGCCGAGGGCCTGGGGTATGGTGACGTCCGCCCGACCCTGCGCGAGCTGGCCGAGGAAGGAGCCAGCCTGATGATCGCCCATGCCAGCGGCTACAACACCGCGGCGCCTGAAATCGCCCAGGAGACCGGCGTGCCGGTGGCGATCGTCGACCAGCCGGACTCGCTGGTGGCAGGTCTGGTGACCGATTACACCCTCAGCGGCCACGAGGGCGCTTATCTGGCGGGCCGCATGGCCGCCAAGATGACGCGCACGGGTACCGTGGGCATCGTTGTGTCCGGTGAGCCGCCGTCCTGGAACGCCCAGTCGGCCGGTTTCGCGCTGGGCGTGAAGGCGGAGAAGTCGGACACCAAGATCATTTACGCCGTCATCGGCCCAGCCGCCTATGCCGATGCCGCCGGTGGCCGCCGCGTTACCGAGTCGGTGATCTCGGCCGGTGCCGATATCATCTTCGGCCAGGGCAACGGCTCCAGTTTCGGCATGATCGGCGCGGTGGAAACCACCAAGGCGGTCGACGGTGGAAAGGTCTGGTTCATCGACGTCATCGGCGACAAGTCGGCGATCGACAAGGGCCACCTGCTGTCCTCCGTCCTGTGGAACATGGTGCCGGTCTACAGCGCCATGGTTGAGGACCTGAAGGCGGATACCTTCGGCACCAAGGCCTATAAGATCAGCCTGGCCGACGATTCCGTTCAGCTGCTGAAGACGCCGCACATTCCCGGCGACGTCTGGGATGCGATCAGCGCGCTGCGTCAGGATATCATCGACGGCAAGCTGGCCGTCGAGCAGGTGTCCGATGCGCAGGAAGTGCGTAAACTGATGAGCAGCGTCGAAGCCGGAGAATAGAGGTCTGCACCGGTCCGGAGAACGCCGAAAGGTGCCCTTCCGGGCCGGTGCGCCCCTGTCGCCATGAACACACAGGTCCAAAATATTTCAGCCGCGCCGTCCGCAGTCCCCGAAGGGCGCGGCGAGACGTTCGTCGAACTGCGCGGGATCACCAAGCGTTTCCCGGGCGTCCTGGCGAACGACAGCATCTCCCTGGATTTCAATCCAGGGGAGATCCATGTTCTGCTGGGCGAGAACGGCGCCGGCAAGTCGACTCTGATTGGCATCCTGGCCGGCATGCAGCAGCCCGATGCCGGCGAGATCCGCATCCGGGGACAGCGCGTGCGTATCGGCTCGCCGCGCCAGAGTCTGGAGTTGGGCTTCGGCACGGTCTTTCAGCACGTGCTGCTGGTCCAGAGTCTGACGGTTCTGGAAAACCTGATGCTCGGCGGGTCGTGGTGGCAGCGAATCGACCGCGCCGCCGCGCTGCGGCGCTTTCGCGAACTGTCGGACCTGCTCGGCCTGAACATTTCGCCCGATACGCCGGTTGGCCGGCTGTCGCTGGGCCAGCAGCAGCAGGTCGAGATCGTCCGCGCCCTGTGGCGTGGCGAGGGCCTGCTCATTCTCGACGAGCCGACCTCGATGCTGACGCCGGAGGGCGTGCGCGAGTTGGGCCAGGTCATGGTCCGCCTGCGCGACGAGGGCGTGGCGATCGTTTTCATCACCCACAAGCTGCAGGAAGCCTATGCCTTCGGCGACCGCCTCTCGGTGCTGCGTCTCGGCAGGTTGGTCGGCGGCATCGACAAGGACCGCCTGAAGGCAATGAGCGAAAAGGAGGTCACCGACGAGGTGATCCGTCTGATGTTCGGCAACACCGAAGGTCACGATCGCGACGCCGAAACGCTGGCCGGCCTCGGTCAGCGCCGGGTCAAGCAGCGCGCCGCGCGCCGCAGCACGGTGCCCTGCCTCAGCCTGCGCGGCGTGTCGACCGAGGGCGATATCGGCGAGTGCCCGCTGCGGGACGCCTCTTTCGATCTCTATCCGGGCGAGGTTCTCGGCATCGCCGGTGTCGACGGCAACGGCCAGAAGCACCTGGCCGAGGTGATCGCCGGTCAGCGCCCTGCCGCCCGGGGCGAGATCTGGCTGGAGGGTGAGCGCGTCGAGGCGCTCAGCGTCCCCGCCCGCCGCAAGCTGGGCATCCGCTACATCACCGACGAGCGCATGGGTGAGGGTACGGTCGGCACCTTCTCCGTTGCCCATAACGTCGTCATGAAGGAAATCGGGCTGCCGCCCCTGTGGCGCCACGGCATCACCCTGTGGGATCGCGTCTTCGGCCATGCCCGCGCGCAGATCCAGGAACATGACGTGCGCACCCCGTCGGAGCGCACGCCGATCGGCCGCCTTTCCGGCGGCAATATCCAGAAGGTGCTGTTGGCTCGCGAACTGGCCGACGAACTGGTTGGCGAGGCCAAGGTGGTGACGTTCAACAAGCCGACCTACGGCCTGGATCTGCAGAGCACGCGCATGGCGCGCGACCGCATCCGCCGTGGCGCGGAGGCCGGGCTGGCGACGGTGCTGATCTCGACCGAACTGGACGAACTGTTAGAGCTTTCGGATAGGATCGCCGTGATGTTTCAGGGCCGCCTGGCGGGCATCGTTGATAACGCCGAGGGAGCCGAGCGGGAGATCGGCCTGCTTATGACGGGGGCCGCATCGGTATGAGTACGGGCAGCGAGGTGACGGGTAGCAGCAGCACGGCCGGCCGCGATCGGCTGCTGGCCGTCGTGCGGGTCCTGGTGCCGGTGGTGCTGGCGCTCTTCGTCGGTGCGCTGATCCTGCTGTCGTTCGGCAAGGACCCCTTGGCGTACTATGGCTACGTCGTGCGCCGCGGCCTGCTGTCGCCCAGCGGCCTGGAAGCGACCGTCACGCGGATCGCACCGCTGCTGCTGATCGCCGCCGGGCTGATCGTGGCCTTCCGGGCCGGGATCTGGAACCTGGGCGTCGACGGTCAGTTCCTGCTGGCCTCGGTCGTTACCGCCGCCCTGGCGCCGGCGCTGATGGGCGTGCTGCCCTGGGGCCTGACGATGCTGATTTGCTTTGTCGCCGCCACCGCCGTCGCTGCCGTCTGGTCGTTGCTGCCCGCTTTCCTCAAGGTGCGCTATGGCATCAACGAGATCATCACCACACTGATGATGAGCTTCCTCGGCATCAGCCTGTCCAACGTGCTGGTGAAGATCGCCTTCAACGACCCCGCGACCACGGTGCCGCAGACGGCGACCCTGCCGGTCGAGGATCGCCTGCCGCGGCTGTTCGACACCACGATCAACAGCGGCGTGATCATCGCCCTGGTGGTTCTGCTGCTGGTGCACCTGATGATGACACGCACCGCCTTCGGCCTGAAACTCCAGGTCGTCGGCGCCAACCCCCGCGCGGCGGTGCACACCGGCTTGTCGGTGGGCAAGCTGACCTATGCGACCTTCGCGATCAGCGCCGGTCTCGCCGGTCTGGCCGGGTCGGTAGAGATTCTCGGCGTCTGGGGCACCATGCGCGCGGACTGGAACCCGGCCTACGGCCTGCTGGTGATTCCCCTGGTTTTCCTGGCGCGCTTTCACGGTGCGGCGTCGCTGGCCTTCGTGGTGTTCTTCGCCGTGCTGATGATCGGCGGCGAGAGCGCCTCGCGGCGCCTCGGCGTGCCGCACTTCTATGTGCTGGTGCTGGTCTCTCTGCTGCTGATCTTCTTCGCCCTGGTTGAGTATCTCGATCAGCGCTGGCGCAAACGGTCGAGGGCCTGAGCCGATGCACGGACTGCTGACCGAAGCCTTCGTGACGTCGCTGATGTTCGGCGCCATCACCGCCGGAATTCCGCTGCTGCTGGCCGGGCTCGGCGAGCAGATCTCGGAGAAGGCCGGGGTGCTCAACATCGGCGTCGAGGGCATGATGCTGATGGGCGCCTACTGCGGCTTTGCCGCGGCCTACTATTCGGGATCCTTCTGGGTCGGATTCGTCTTCGGCGGCCTGGGCGGCGCGGCGGTGGCGGCTTTCATGGCGGTGCTCTGCGTGCGCTTCGGCATGAACCAGATCGTCATCGGCATCGCGCTCACCATCGGTGCCGAGGGGCTGACCGCGCTGCTGCATTTCTTCCAGTTCAGCCGGACCTACCCGCGGCTCGGCGAGGTTGGTGCCCTGCGGATCCCGCTGCTGAGCGACATCCCGGTGATCGGCAACGCGCTGTTCGCCCATCACCCGTTGGTCTACCTGGCCGTTGCGCTGGTCTTCCTTATGATGTGGGTGTTCCGCTCGACCTTCATCGGCTTCAACCTGGAGGCGGCCGGCAACAAGCCCGCGGCATTGGATGCGGCCGGCGTCAGTGTTATCGCGACGCGGGTCTATGCGGTGCTGTCGACCGGGTTCCTCGCCGGGGTTGGCGGTGCCTACATGGCCAACATCGGTGCCGGACTGTTCATTCCCTTTATGACCGGCGGGGCCGGGTTCATCGGCATCGTGCTGGCGATGCTGGCGCGTGGCCGTCCGCTCTGGGTGCTGTTCGGCGCACTGCTGTTCGGCGCCAGCCTGGCCCTGACGACCGCGCTGCAGGTTGCCGGGCTCAACATTCCCACCGATGTGGTGCAGATGCTGCCCTTTGCGATGGTGATGCTGGTGCTGGTGATCTTCGGGCGCCACAGCTACTTGCCACCGGCGCTGGGTCATCCCTACGTCCGGGGCGAAAGATAAGAAACCGCAGCAGGAAACAGGAGGCTTTCATGTCCGATACCAAGGTTTACCTACTCGACGGCGGCACGCTGTTGGTCGACGGCTTCCAGGTTTTCTGGAACCGCGGTCCGGGCGGCGAGGTCCGCTTCCCGTGTTACTCGGTGCTGATCGAACACAAGGACGGCCGCTATATTTTCGATACCGGTTACGACCATGACCACGTGATGCGCGTGCTGCCTTTCGAGAAGCCACTGCAGACGCCGGAGCAGACGATCCCCGGCGCGCTCGCCAAGCTGAACCTGAAGCCGAGCGACATCGATTACGTGATCAACTCGCACTACCACTTCGATCACTGCGGCGGAAACAAGTACCTCAGCGAGGCCTGCACGATCTGCCACACCAAGGAGTTGGAGGCCTGCGGCTGCCCGCAGCCGTTCGAGCGGCTCGGCTACTCCGACTACAACTTCTCGCCGGACCTTGCCAAACAGCGTGACATCACGCTGCCGTCGGAGCCCGAGCTGGACATCTACCCCCCGCGCTTCGAAACCGTTACCGGCGACCAGGAAATCGCCAAGGGCATCTGGCTGTTCGAAACGCCGGGCCACACCGCCGGCCACTACAGTCTGATGGTAGAGCTGGCCGGGCGTCGCCCGATGCTGTTCACCGCGGATGCCTGCTACAGCAAAAAGAGCATGGACCTGATGTGCGTGTCGGGCTTCCATCTCGACCCGACCGCCAGCATCCAGTCAATGGAGCGCCTGAAGGCGCTGGCCGAGAAGCACGATGCCGAGCTGTTCTATTCCCACGACTGGGAAACCTTCCCGGACTATCGCACGGGCGCGAACTTCTACAGCTGATCCGGTGGAAGTCCCTGCAAATGAGAAAGGCCTATCCAAAGGATAGGCCTTTCGTTCTTCGGAAGGGTGGATGCGGCTACCAGCGGATCATACCGGCATCGACGGCCAGCGCCTGGCCGGTGATCCAATGCGCTTCTTCGGAGGCGAGGAAGGCGACCGCCGGGGCGATATCCTTCGGTGTGCCGACTCCCTTGATGGCCTGCAGCATCTCGACGAATTCGAAGGCGTCCTTGTGCGGCGTCTGCTGCACGCCCTCGGAATCGGTCAGGCCGGGGCAGACGCAGTTGGCGGTGATCTTGTAGGCGCCAAGCTCCGTCGCCAATGCGCGGGTGAAGGTCAGGATGGCACCCTTGGAGGCAACGTAGTGCGCCATGTTTGGCGTGCCGGCGAAGATCGAATTGGACGCGATGTTGACGATACGCCCGTAACCGTTCTTGCGCATCATGTCGGAGCCGGCGCGGCACATCAGGAAGATGCCGTCGGCGTTCACCCGCATGACCCGGCGCCATTCCTCGAAGGTCAGCTCATCCCAGGGCACAAAGGGCACGATGGCAGCGGCATTGACCAGGACGTCCAGCTTGCCGGCCTTCTGGGCAACGGTTTCGTGCAGCGCCGCGACCGAGTCCGGATCGCCGATATCGCACTGCACGGCAAAGGCGCTGCCGCCGATCGCCGCCGCCGCCGCTTCGGCTCCCGCGCCGTTGATGTCGACGACCGCCAGGGTCGCGCCTTCCGACGCGATGCGCTCGGCGATGGCCCGGCCGATCCCCTGGGCGGCACCGGTGACGATGGCCACGCGCCCTTCGAACTTCTTCATTCCCTATCTCCTCTTTGCTTCATGTTTGGTATCGGTGTGGGTGCCGCGCGGCGTTCAGCCGGCATCGGCGGCGATGGTCGCCAGGCAGGCTTCGACACCGGCGGCGACATCGGCCTTGAGTCCCAGTTCGCGCAGGGCGCCACCGAAGGCGGTGACGGCGACGACCGCATAGCTCGGCTCGGCGACCGGACCCATGTGGCCGATGCGGATCAGCTTGCCCAGGGTCTCGCCGCGCCCGCGCGAGAACACCACGCCGAACCGGCTGCGTGCGGCGGCCAGGATCGCGTCGTCGGTCGTTCCCGCGGGCACCGCGACGGAGGTCGTCGTCGGCGAGGCGATTTCCTCGCGCGCCGCCCACAGCGACAGGCCCATCGCCTTGATGCCGGCGCGGCAGGCCGCCGCGGTCAGGGCATGGCGGCGCCATACCGCTTCCGGCCCTTCTTCCAGGTATTGATCCAGAACCGCGTCCAGCCCGTTGACCTCGGAAACCGACGGCGTGAAGGGGAAGCCCTCTTCCTTGCGCCAGGCGTTTTTCCAATCCAGCAGGCTGAGGACCGAGGCGCGCGGCGCCGTCGGGTTGGCTTCCATATGCTTCCAGGCGGCCTCGCTGACGGCGATGGTGGTCAGGCCCGGTGCGCCGCCCAGGCATTTGCTGGGGCCGGTTACGAAAATATCGGCGCAGCAGCCGTCCGGATGGATGTCCATGCCGCCGAAAGAGGAAACCGCGTCGATCAGCAGAAGCGCGCCGTGATCGCGCACCACCTTGCCGATCTCGTTGGCCGGATTGATGGTGCCCGACGGCGTATCGTGATGGACCATGGAGACGACGCTGACTTCCGGGTGCTTGCTGAGTGCTTCGGCAACCTGGTCGGCGGTGATCGACTCGTTGTAGGGCACTTCGACTTCCAGCACTTCCTTGGCGGTGCGTGCCGCCCAGTAACCGAAGCCCTTGCCGTAGACACCCGAAGCGAGATTCAGCACGACGTCGTCGGCGCCGAACAGCGAGGCCGCCGCGGCCTCCCGCCCGACCGCCGGTACGTACTGCAGAATCAGAGGAACCGCCTCGGTCTTCATGGCCTCGGCAAGCTTGCGGCTGACCGCTTCGTAGAAGGCCTGAAAGTAGTCGTCGTAGTCGTAGTGAACCGGTCCGGACATGGCTTGCAGCACGCGCGGATAGGCCGCGACCGGGCCGGCCGAAAGTGTGATGACCGGTTGTTTTGGAAGGACATTCTGCATCGCCAACTCCTGCGTTTTTTGTTGTCTCGAATGATACTCTTTGCCGGTCGTTTTCGGGAGGGGATAAGGCGATAAATCGTTGAATTTATCGGTGTCTAAAGGTGATTTTATGGAACAGTTCGACTATCTGATTATCGGTGCCGGTTCGGCCGGTTGCGTGCTCGCGGCGCGCTTGAGCGAGACGCCCGAGGCTCGCGTTGGACTGGTCGAGGCCGGAACCAATTCCGACGATCCGCGCATCGCCGATCCGGCCGCCTGGATCGCTCTGCAGGGGTCGGCGATCGATTGGCAGTACGAAACCGTGCCGCAAGTCGGCGGTGCGCAGCGGGTGCATGCCTGGCCGCGCGGCCGCGTGGTCGGCGGGTCCAGTTGCCTGCACGCCATGGCCCATGTGCGCGGTCACCGCAGCGACTTCGATGCCTGGGTGGCGGCGGGCGGCGAGGGGTGGGGCTACCGCGACCTGCTGCCCTATTTCATCCGGTCGGAAACGTCGCCCTTCGGACCGTCGCCTTATCACGGCGACAAAGGCCCTGTTGCACTGCTCACGCCCGAGAATCCGCATCCCATCGTGCAATCCTACCTCGCCGCCGGCGAGGAGTTGGGCTTTGCGCCCATCGACGAGCACAACGGGGCGCGGATGTGCGGGCCGACACTCAACACGCTGACGATCAAAGACGGTAAGCGTCAGAGCGCAGCCGATGCCTATCTGACACCGGCCCTCGGCCGCCCTAATCTGACGCTGCTGACCGACAGTCTGGTGCTGCGCCTTTTGTTCGACGCATTCGGGCGCTGCACGGGGGTCGAGATCGCAACCGGCGGTCAGGTCCGCAAGGTCATGGCTGCGCAGGCGGTCATCCTCTGTGCCGGCGCAATTGGTTCCCCCAGCCTGCTGCTGCACTCCGGCATCGGCCCGGCCGACGAATTGAGCCCGCTCGGCATCGAGCCCCGAGTCGACCTGCCGGACGTCGGCCGCAATCTGCACGATCATCTTCTGTCTGGCGGCAACCTCTATCGTGCCAGCCGCCCGGTGGCGCCGTCGCGCTACCAGCATTCGGAGTCGCTGCTGTATGTGCCGCGCAACGGCGACGCCGACGCTGCCCCGGATCTTGCGCTGGCCTGCGTGGTGGCGCCGGTGGTCACCGAACAGTTCGAGGCGCCGCCCCTGGGCGAGGCCTATACCATCATGTTCGGTTTCACCCAGCCGCAGAGCCGGGGCAGCCTGAAGCTGGTTTCGGCAGACCCACGGGTGCACCCACGGATCGATCCGAACTACCTGGCCGAAGCGGTGGATCGGGAGAACTATTTCGCGGCCCTGGAACTCGCCCAGTCGGTGGGTGCCACGGCGGCGCTGGCGGAATGGCGGGAGCGTGAGCTGCTGCCGGGGCCGGATTGCACCACCCGGCAACAGCGTCTGCAGTTTCTCGAACGGGCGGCCTACACCCATCACCATCCGGTCGGCACCTGCCGGATGGGCGGCGACGGCGACGCGGTGGTCGGGCCGGATCTCAAGCTGCGCGGGGCCGAGGGACTCTATATCGTCGATGCCTCGGTGATCCCGCGTATTACCTCCGGGCCGCCGCATGCCGCGATCATCGCTCTGGCCGAGCGGGCGAGCGATCTCATTGCCGGGCGCGCGCCTTTGGCGCCGGCGTCCCTACCCCTTCAGTGATGTCATAGTACGAGGCTGACGATGCGTTTTAAGATTTCGATGCCCAGGGCTTTGCGGGCCGCAGCCGTTGCCGGGACTCTTCTGCTGACGGCGGCGCCGGCTGGGGCGGCGGTACAGGGCGTCAGCCTGCATCTCACCAACGGCGGTGATCGTCCGCTGCGCTGCGTCATGGTGATCGCTCATTTCATGTCCCACGAACTGGGCGCGGTCGCCCCCGGGGACACCCTCGGCGTTGCGCTGGAACGCGACGATGCCGACGGCTCGCTCTTCGTGCGCAGTGCCGATGGGCGCGCGAAGATGATCGAGAACATTCTCTGCGGGGCGAGCGACGACTGGTCGCGGACCCGCGGTGAGGTGCCGCTGCTCCCGCTACGCTCCATGACATCGGTCGGGGTCGCAATGACCTGCCGTCTGGAAGGGCGGCTGCATTGCGTATCGGAGAACTGACGGACGGCGAAGATAGCCTTTAGGCGCCATCGACGGTGCGGATCGCCAACACGGCAGCGGCGGTACGGTTCTCGACCTGCAGCTTCACGTAGATCTGTTCCAGGTGCTTGTTCACCGTGCGCGGGCTGAGCGACAGGATCGCGCCGATATCGCGGTTCGACTTGCCCTGAGCCAGCCAGTTCAGCACCTCGGCCTCGCGGGCGGTGAGGTGCAGGCGCGTCTGCAACTGCTCGGTGGGTGAGGCCGCGGACCCGTCGCTGACCCGGAACAGCAGTTCACCGAGGCCGTGACGTCCGAGATAGCTCAACTCCACGGTGACGCCCAGGGCGACGTCGAAACGCCGTGGCGGCACTGCGGAGAGCGGCCGCTCGGTGCAGGTGGCCATCCAGGACCTTAGTGCCGCGTCGAGGACGATATCGCCGCCCTGCAGGCTGTCCCGGCTGTTATCTGGCGCCCGGCCCAGCAGCGCCGCGGCCCGTGGCGTGCTCCACACCACCCGGCCGTCGCCGGCGACGGCGATGACGGAACGTCCCGTGGCGTCCAGGGCGTCGCGGGCGCTCTGGGTGATCCGCGCGTTGGCGATGTGCACGCCGACACGGGCCAGGAGCTCATCCGGCGCAATCGGCTTGGTCAGGTAATCGACGCCGCCGGCGCGCAGGCCTTTGACGACGTCTTCGGTGCCGCTGAGGCCGGTCATGAAGATGACCGGAATCTGCGACAGACGATGATCCTGCTTCAGGCGTCGGCAGGTCTCGAAGCCGTTGAGGCCGGGCATCACCGCATCCAGCAGGATCACGTCGGGAATGATCCGCCCCAGCAGGGTCAGCGCCGTGCGGGCGTCACGTGCTACCAGCACCGAGATCCCGGATTCCTCAAGGGCATCGGTCATGAAGCTCAGCGTCTCCGGGGAATCGTCGACGACCAGGGCGATGTCACGATCGCGTTCAGCCGGCAGGCTCATTCTCGAGCTCCTCCAAGACGGTCTGCAACTGCGGCAGGTCGAAAGCACGAACCAAGGCCGACATCTTCGACAGTTGCGCGGCGATCTCCGGCTTGCTGCTGCCGATCTCCTCCAATGCCTCGTTGAGGCCACGCACGTAACCAAGCTGCGCCAGTTCGCGTAGCCTGACGATCTCGTCGCGGCTCAGCGTAGCACCGTTCGGTCCGCCCTCGTCGCTGCTCTCCGGGACATGAATCCACTCCAGCTTCAGCAGGCGCTCGATGCGGGTCAGCAGATCCTGCAGATTGATCGGCTTGGCGATGAATTCGTCATGATGCAGGCCGCTCGGCCCGCGCCGCTTCTCGTCCGCCGCATTGGCCGACACCATGACGATCGGCGCCTGGGCGCCGACCTCGGTGCGCAGGCGTTGGGCCAACGCCCAGCCGTCGGTGCCCGGCATCGCCACGTCGAGCAGAAACAGGTCGGGCGCGGCTTCCGTGGCCACCGCCAGCGCGGTCTCGGCGTTCTCGGCGAAGTGCAGGATGAAGCCGAGCGGCGCCAGGGTGTCCTCGATCAGGCGCAGATGGTCGGGATTGTCGTCGACGGCCAGGATCGTGCGGCGGCGGCCGCGGTAGCCGTAGACCCGGCGGATGGCGTCGGCGGCGACCACGCTGGCCGACGAACTGGGCAGCATGATGCGGACAGAAAAGCGGCTGCCCTTGTCGAGCTCGCTGGCCACGGTGATTTCGCCGCCGAGGATCTCGATCAGCAGCTTGGTGATGGTCAGACCCAGGCCGGTGCCCGACGTGGGCTGTCGTCCGGGCACTTCGATCCGCTCGAACGGCATGAAGATCCGCTCCAGGTTCTCCGGTTCGATGCCCCAGCCGGTATCTTCGATGACGAAGTGCGCGACCTCGCTGCGAAACGAGATATGCAGGCTGACGCTGCCGCGCTCGGTGCACTTGACCGCATTGGAAAGCAGATTGACGAGAATCTGGCGCAGCCGTTTTTCGTCGGTGCGCACCACGCGAGGTAGTCGGCCGTCGACAATCACACGGAAGTTCAGGCCCTTGGCTTCGGCCTGCACGCGGAAGATGCTGACGAGCTGGTTCAGGAAGTCAGGCAGGCTGACCTCGTCGCGGTTGAGATCCAGGCGCCCGGCCTCGATCTTGGAGATGTCCAGCAGTCCTTCGATCAGGCCGGCCAGATGCTCGCCGCTGCGCCGGATGATGCGCACCGCCTCGCGGCGCCGCTTGGGCACCGCCGGATCGCCGTCCAGGAGCTGCGCGTAACCCAGCATGGCGTTCAGCGGCGTGCGCAGTTCGTGGCTGATGCCGACGACGTAACGGCTCTTGGCCAGGTTCGCCGCTTCGGCGGACTCCTTGGCGCGCTGCAGCTCGGCGTCGGTGCGCTCGTGTGCGCGGATCTCGCGCAGCAGCAGGTTGGTCTGGCGGGTCGATTCCTCCTGAGCGACGCGGCGGCTTTCGTCGGCCAGCACGAACAGCCAGACCACCACGCCGGCCATGATCATCAGGATCCCGTAGGTGGCCCAGAAGGCCTTGGCGACCACCGCGCGCAGCAGCGGGTCGGCCAGCGCCGCCTGATGAAAGACCAGCAGCAGGGCGAGGCCGATGGCCGCGCCCATCAGCAGCATCAGGACGGCGAAGTGCCCCAGGCGCGATTTCAAGGTGCGGGCGATGGCGGCGGGCAACAGCCAGTCGACGATGTCGGCGGCCTGCTCGGCCAGACGCGAGCGCGACTTGCAGGCATCGAAGCAGCGCACGTCGAGCGAACAGCACAGCGAGCAGATCGGCCCGGCATAGACCGGACAGCGGGTCATGTCCTCCGGCTCGAAGTCGTGCTCGCAAATGCAGCAGCGGATCGATTCCGCGGCACCGGCCTCAGCGGGCTCCCAGGTCTCCGGCGCGCGCGCCAGGTAGTAGCGGCCCTTGGTTGCGATGGCGATGGCGACGGCCGAGACGAAGGCGGTCACCAGCGCGATGAACGGTGCGAAGGCCCGCGCCAGGTCGCCGAAGATCCCGGTATAGGCGGCAATCGACAGGGCCGAGGCGATCAGCATCGCGCCGACGCCGACCGGGTTGATGTCGTAGAGGTGCGCCCGCTTGAATTCGATATGGCGCGGGCTGAGGCCCAACGGCTTGTTGACCACCAGGTCGGCGGTCAGGGCGCCGATCCAGGCAACCGCGACATTGGCGTAGAGCCCTAGGGTCTGCTCCAGGGCATGGAAGACGCCGAACTCCATCAGCAGCAGGGCGATGGTGACGTTGAAGGCCAGCCAGACCACGCGTCCGGGGTGGCTGTGGGTCAGGCGGGCGAAGAAATTCGACCAGGCGATGGAGCCCGCGTAGGCGTTGGTGACGTTGATCTTCAGCTGGGAGACGACGACGAAGAGCCCGGTGAGGGCGAGGGCGCCTTCCGGCGAGGCGACGACCTGGCCAAAGCTGGCCAGGTACATGTGGGTCGGCTCGATGGCCATGCCCGGGCCGACGCCGCTCTCGATCAGCATCACCGCCAGGTAGGAACCGGCCAGCATCTTCAGGGCGCCCAGCACGATCCAGCCCGGCCCGGCGAAGATCAGCGCCATCCACCAAGCCCGCCGGTCGGTCCCGCGGCGGTCGCGCGGCAGGAAGCGCAGGAAGTCGACCTGCTCGCCGATCTGCGCCATCAGCGACAGGGCGACCGAGGCGGCGGCGCCGAACATCAGCAGGTCGGGCCCGGGGCTGCTCTGGAAGCGGCCTTGGAAAGCCATCCAGCGCTCCGGCTGCAGGCCGCCGGCGATCAGCAGGAAAGCGAAGGGCAGAATGTGGAGGATGATCCACAGCGGCTGGGTCCACAGCTGGAAGCGGCTGATCTTGGTAATGCCGTGGGTGACCAGCGGAATGACGATCAGCGCGTTCAGCAGGTAGCCGATTTCAAGGGGAATGCCGAAGCACAACTCCAGCGCGAAGGACATGATCGCCGCTTCCAGGGCGAAGAAGATGAAGGTGAAGGAGGCATATATCAGCGAGGTGACGGTGGAGCCGATGTAGCCGAAGCCAGCACCCCGCGTCAGCAGGTCGATATCGACGCCGTATTTTGCCGCGTAGTAGCTGATCGGCAGGCTGGTGACGAAGATGAGAACGGCGACCACCAGGATCGCCAGCACCGCATTGTCGAAGCCGTAGCTGACGGTGATCGCGCCGCCGATCGCTTCCAGCGCCAGGAAGGAGATCGATCCCAGCGCGGTGTTGGCGACGCGGGCGTGCGACCAACGGCGGGCGCGGCGCGCCGTGAAGCGCAGTGCGTAGTCTTCCAGCGTCTCGTCGGCAACCCACTGATTGTACTGCCGCCGTGCCCGCGCTATCGCCCGACCCTGTGCCATCCCTTGTGCACCATCCCCGTCTCGCGCAGCCATGTTGCGGCCGCGAAAGGCGGCCGGATTCGTTCGTCCAGGCTTGATTCCCCCTTGATCCTTCGACGCGCCGGCCGGCCCCGTTGGCCGGGGCCTTTGGTCTGGAAAAAATACTTATCTGCCAGCCGGTTGACCGGCCTTTCGGCAGCGCGGAAGGTCCCTGTTGAGACGAGTGTACCCGCTATTGAGCCCAGGCCCATACGTCTTTTGACGTATTTGTGCGGCGCACAATCCTCCGTAGCGTTTTGGTCATGGACGCGCCCGGTTGTTTCGGCTCGGGGCGCCTCCCCCCAACAAACAGCTCACGCGAAGGAGGCATCATGACCGGGGATGGAAAGAAAGGCGTTGGAGGCTTTAAGGCATCGCGCCGGGAAGTGCTGATCGGCGCCACGGCGCTGACGGCGTCGCTGTTCCTGCCCAAGGCACTGCGGGCGGCCGACTACCCGACAGCCACGGTGAACACCACCGGCCTTGCCGTCACCGACGACACGGTGACCATCGGCATCCTGCATTCGATCACCGGTACCATGTCGATCTCCGAGACCGGCTCGGTGCAGGCTGAAAAGCTGGCCATCGACCAGATCAACGCCATGGGCGGCGTGCTGGGCCGCAAGATCGAATACATCCAGGAAGACGGCGCCTCCGACTGGCCGACTTTTGCCGAGAAGGCGCGCAAACTGCTGGTCAACGACAAGGTCGCCTCGGTAATGGGCTGTTGGACCTCGGCCTCGCGCAAGGCGGTGCTGCCGGTCTTTGAGCAATACAACGGCATGCTCTACTACCCGACCTTCTACGAGGGCCTGGAGGAGTCGCCGAACGTCATCTACACCGGCCAGGAGGCGACCCAGCAGATTCTTGCCGGCATCGACTGGGTGGTGCGTGAGAAGGGGGCCAAGAGCTTCTACCTGCTCGGCTCCGATTACATCTGGCCGCGCACCTCGAATAAGATCGCCCGCAAGCACATCGAGAAGAAAGGCCTGAAGGTGGTCGGCGAGGAGTACTATCCGCTCGGCCACACGCAGTTCAACTCGGTAATCAATAAGATCAAGCTGAAGAAACCCGACGTGATCTATGCCATCGTCGTCGGCGGGTCCAACGTCGCTTTCTACAAGCAGCTGAAGGCTGCCGGCGTCGACATGACCAAGGAATCCCCGCTGCTGTTGACCATCTCGGTCACCGAGGACGAAATCCGCGGCATTGGCGGCGAGAACATCGTCGGCGCCTACGCCTCGATGAAATACTTCCAGAGCCTGAACAACGCCAACAACGAAACCTTCGTGGCCGAGTTCAAGAAGATGTGGGGCGACGACATGGTGATCGGCGACGTCACCCAGGCCGCCTACCTCGGTCCCTGGCTGTGGAAGGCGGCGGTCGAGAAGGCCGGTTCCTTCGACATCGACAAGATCCGCGAGGCCAGCCCGGGTATCGAGCTGACGACGGCCCCGGAAGGCTACGTGCGGATCCACGAGAACCATCACCTGTGGTCGAAGACCCGCATCGGCCTCGCCAAGGCCGACGGCCAGTACGAGGTCGTATATGAAACGGCGGAGCTGATGGAGCCCGATCCTTTCCCCGAGGGCTACCAGTAAGACCTTCCGCAGGTAGCGGCGTGGCCGGCACTCCCGGCGGCCGCGCCGTCGCCTGCGGTCCTCCGAACAGACCCCTTTTTGGGCGGTTTCCCTTTTCTGAGCAGTTCCCACGAAAGGCGCTGGTGCATGTTCGACGGCTATTCCACGAGCGAACTGGGCGCGATCTTCGCGATGCAGGGTTTCGCTGGGCTGATCCTCTTTTCCGTCTTCGTTCTGATGGCGCTCGGTCTGGCGATCATCTTCGGCCAGATGGGCGTCATCAACATGGCCCACGGCGAATTCATGATCCTCGGCGCCTACGTCACCTATCTCTGCTCCAACTTCTTCCTGGCCTACCTGCCGGGCCTCTTCGAGATCTCCTTCTTCATCGCCATCGTGTTGGCCTTCATCGTCGCGGGTGCCCTCGGCATGCTGGTTGAATGGGCGATGATCCGGCATCTCTATCGTCGACCGCTGGATACCCTGCTGGCGACTTGGGGTCTCAGCCTGATCCTGCAGCAGCTCTACCGCTCGGTCTTTGGCGCCCGTGAGGTCGGGGTGCAGTTGCCCGACTGGATGATGGGCTCGCTGCCGCTGACCGATATGATCGAGGTGCCGATCAACGGCATCGTCGTCATGGTGTTGGCGATGCTGATCGCCGGTGGCGTCTATTTGATGATGTTCCGTTCGATCTGGGGTAAGCAGGTCCGCGCCGTGGTGCAAAACCGGCCCATGGCCGGTGCCGTCGGCATCGATACCGAGCGCACCGACCGCCTGACCTTCGGTATCGGCTGCGGCATCGCCGGGATCGCCGGTGCCGCCTTCACAATGATCGGCTCCACCGGGCCGACCGCCGGCCAGCTTTACATCGTTGACACCTTCCTGGTGGTCGTCTTCGGCGGGGCCGCCAGCCTGCTGGGCACCATCGCTTCGGCCCTGTCGATCAGCCAGGCGCAGTCGATCATGGAATTCTTCCTTTCCGGCTCGATGGCCAAGGTGCTCACCCTTCTGGTCGTGGTCGGCATCCTGATGCTGCGTCCCCAAGGCCTCTTCGCCCTCAAGATCCGTCGCTGAGGAGCCCGTCATGCGCACGACCTTTCTGAGCAACCGCGAAATCATCGGCTTTGTCGTCCTGGCGGTGCTGATCCTGGTGATCTTCCCCGCCGCCCTCGACACCTTCCGGCTGAACCTGATCGGCAAGTATCTCACCTACGCCTTCGTCGCCGTCGGCTTGGTGCTCTGCTGGGGCGCCGGTGGCATCCTCAGCCTGGGGCAGGGCGTCTTCTTCGGCCTTGGCGGCTACTGCATGGCGATGTTCCTGAAGCTGGAGGCTTCGACGCCGGAGGCCACGGCGATCCAGTCGACACCCGGTATCCCGGACTTCATGGACTGGAACCAGATCACCGCGCTGCCATGGTGGTGGGAGCCCTTCCACAGCCTCACCTTCACGCTGGTCGCCGTCATCCTGGTGCCGTCGTTTTTCGCCTTCATCATCGGGGTCGCCATGTTCAAGCGGCGGGTGGGCGGCGTCTACTTCGCCATCATTACCCAGGCGATCGCCGCTATCCTGACGATCCTCATCATCGGGCAGCAGGGTTACACCGGTGGCGTCAACGGCATCACCGACCTGCGCACCCTGCTGGGCTGGGATATCCGCACCGACGAGGCCAAGTTCATCCTTTACTACGTGAACGGCGGCCTGCTGTTCGCCTGTCTGCTGGTGGCCCAGTTCGTTCGCCGCTCCAAGGCGGGGCGCCTGCTGGTCGCTATCCGCGACCAGGAAGACCGGGTGCGGTTTTCCGGCTACGACGTCTCCAACTTCAAGATCTTCGTGTTCTGCCTTGGCGGGGCAATGGCAGCGGTCGGCGGCGCCATGTTCACCCTGCAGGTCGGCTTCATGTCGCCCAGCTTCGTCGGCATCGTGCCGTCCATCGAGATGGTCATCTTCTGCGCTGTCGGGGGCCGTCTCTCCATCCTCGGTGCGGTCTACGGCACACTGCTGGTCAACTGGGCCAAGACGACATTGTCGGAGAGCTTCCCGGAGCTCTGGCTCTTTGCCATGGGCGCCCTCTTCATCGGTGTCGTCATGGCCTTCCCGAACGGCCTTGCCGGGCTCTACGCCACCTACGTCGAACCGCAACTGCGCCGCATCCCAGCCCTGCGCCAGGGTGGCGCGAAGCCGGCCCCGCAGAATACCCCCGCGCAATAGGCCCCAGAAGTAGGAGCAGAAGATGAACGCAGCGAGCATCACCGGCAGCGTCACCGACTTCCTCCTGGCGGTCGAGGGGTTGACGGTTTCCTTCGACGGCTTCAAGGCGGTCGACGATCTGACCTTCTACGTCGACGAGAACGAGATCCGCGTGATCATCGGCCCCAACGGCGCCGGCAAGACGACGGTCCTGGACCTGATCTGCGGGCGCACCCGGGCCAGCGACGGCTCGATCAAGTTCAAGGGCGCGGAGCTGACGAAGCTGCGCGAGCACGAGATCGTCCACGCCGGTATCGGCCGCAAGTTCCAGAATCCCTCGATCTACGAGGACCTGACGGTCTTCGAGAACCTGGAGCTTTCCTACCCCAAGGGCCGCACCGTGGTGGGGGCGCTCGCGTTCAAGCGCGACGCCCAGGTGATCGAGCGGGTCGAGGAGATCGCGGCGATGATCTTCCTGGAAAACCAGTTGGACGAGCGCGCCGCGGTACTGAGCCACGGCCAGAAGCAATGGCTGGAAATCGGCATGCTGCTGATCCAGGACCCGGAGCTGCTGATGCTCGACGAGCCGGTGGCCGGCATGTCCGTGGCCGAGCGCAAGAAGACCGCCGAGTTGCTGCACCGCATTATCCAGGACCGCTCGGTCATCGTCATCGAACACGACATGGGTTTCGTGGAGGACATTGCCCACAAGGTCACGGTGCTGCACCAGGGGCGCATCCTGTCGGAAGGGTCGATGGCCAAGGTGAAGGCCGACCCCAAGGTCGTCGAAGTCTATCTCGGTCACTAGGAAAGTAAGGGTAAAGCGATGCTGGCGGTTTCCGATCTGCATGTCGCCTATGGCGAGTCCGAGGTGCTTCACGGCCTCGACTTCGAGGTCGCGCCCAACGAGATCGTCGCGATCATGGGCCGCAACGGCATGGGCAAGACCACGCTGATGAAGTCGATGATCGGCCTGGTGCCCTCGACCAAGGGGATGATCCGCATCGGCGGTTCGGAAATCACCGGCCTGAAGAGCCATCAGCGGGTGGCCCAGGGTGTCGCCTACGTGCCGCAGGGTCGCATGATCTTCTCGACCATGACCGTCGAGGAGAACGTCGAGACCGGGCTGACGGTGACCGGCGAGCGCAAGGTGCCGGGCGATATCTACGAGCTGTTCCCGGTGCTGCTGGAGATGAAGGACCGGCGCGGCGGCAATCTCTCCGGCGGTCAGCAGCAGCAGCTTGCCATCGCCCGCGCGCTGGCCTCCAAGCCGAAGGTCCTCCTGCTCGACGAGCCGACCGAGGGCATCCAGCCCTCCATTATTCGCGAGATGGCCCGCACCCTCAGGCGCATTCGTGACGAGCGCGGCCTTTCCATCGTCGTTTCCGAGCAGGTGTTGAGCTTTGCGCTCGATGTCGCCGATCGGGTGCTGGTGATGGAGAACGGCCGCATCGTCCACGAGGCGCCGCGCGCCCAGGTGGACGAGGCCAAGGTCTCGCGTTTCCTGTCCGTCTAGCGCGGAGTTTCCGAACGCAACCCAAGAGAAGAGAGGATGCAACCATGCCCGATACCCTGGTCACAAGCAAAAGCGCAACGCGGTCCAACACACTGATCGAGGTCGACCTCGCGACGTCGGCCTACGACAACGACATGGTGCACAATCGCTGGCACCCGGACATTCCCATGGCCTGTTGGGTGGAGCCGGGCGACGACTTCGTGATCGAGACGTACGACTGGACCGGCGGGCAGATCGCCAACGACGACGACGCTTCCGACGTGCGCGACGTCGACCTGAGCCAGGTCCACTTTCTCAGCGGCCCGGTCGGCGTCAAGGGCGCGGAGCCCGGCGACCTGCTGGTGGTCGAGATTCTCGACATCGGCGCCAAGCAGGAATCGCTCTGGGGCTTCAACGGCTTCTTCTCCAAGCAGAACGGCGGCGGCTTTCTGACCGACCACTTTCCCGAGGCGCAGAAGTCGATCTGGGACATCGAGGGCATGTTCACCAAGTCGCGCCACGTGCCCGGCGTGCGCTATGCCGGCCTGATTCATCCGGGCCTCATCGGCTGCCTGCCCTCGCACGATCTGCTGGAAACCTGGAACACCCGCGAGAAGGCATTGTTCGATACCGATCCGGAGCGTATCCCCGCCTTGGCCACGCTGCCTTACGCGGACACCGCCCACATGGGCAAGCTGACCGGGGAGGACCGCGACAAGGCGGCCGCCGAAGGCGCCCGCACGGTGCCGCCGCGCGAGCACGGCGGCAACTGTGACATCAAGGACCTTTCGCGCGGTTCCAAGGTCTACTTCCCCGTCTATGTCGATGGTGCGGGTCTTTCCATGGGCGATCTGCACTTCAGCCAGGGCGACGGCGAGATCACCTTCTGCGGCGCCATCGAAATGGCCGGCTGGGTGCATCTGAAAGTCTCGCTGCTGAAGGGCGGGATGGCCAAGTACGGCGTGAAGAACCCGATCTTCCGGCCGTCGCCGATCACCCCGAAGTATGACGACTACCTGATCTTCGAGGGCATCTCCGTCGACGAGGGCGGCAAGCAGCACTACCTGGACGTCCACATCGCTTACCGCCAGGCCTGCCTGAACGCCATCGAGTACCTGAAGAAGTTCGGCTACTCGGGCGCCCAGGCTTACGCCATTCTCGGTACCGCGCCCTGCCAGGGCCACATCTCCGGCGTGGTCGACATCCCGAACGCCTGCGCCACCCTATGGCTGCCGACCGACGTCTTCGAGTTCGACATCATGCCGGGCAACGACGGGCCGACGAAGTATCTCGACGGCTCCATCGACGTGCCGCTGGCGCCGGACCTGAAGTAGGGAGACGCCGGCCATGCCACTGTACGATTATCTCTGCACCGACTGCGGACCCTTCGAGGCCCTGGCACCGATGGACCGCTACACGGAACCCTGTGACTGTCCGGACTGCGGATCGGCGGCACCACGGGCGCTGCTCTCCGCGCCGCGCCTGGCCGTCATGGATGGGGCGCGGCGGCAGGCATTCGAGACCAACGAACGCAGCCGCCACGCCCCGCACCGCTCGACCGCGGAGGGAAGGCGCCACGGTGCGGGCTGTTCCTGCTGTGCCGGCCCCCGGCAGAAGGCGGCGCAATCGTCTGACGGCGCCCCCGCACCGGCCAAGGTCTTTCCCTCTAAACGCCCTTGGATGATTTCTCACTGAGACGCGGTTTCCCTCCCGCTTCCGGGTATTCCCGGGAGGGTTTCGACCTTCCCGGGTACCCGGGCTTTTGGCTCCATTCGTCTGCAAACGGCTGGTTGCTTGCCATTTGACAGCTTCGGCAGATTGGTCAAGACTTGGTTGTCATGTGCCGCTTGGCGGCGCGTCAAACAACATCGCGGGTAGACCGCACGAGGCAATGACGCCCCAGAGCCGCCCTGACTGCAGGGCCGGGTTTGGGGCGTTTTCCGTTTTGGGAGAGGGCGTTTGTCGGCAAGGGAGATCCCCCTCGGGATCCTTTATTCGGTCGCCGGGACCTACAGCCTGATCGGTCAGGCCTGCCTGGACGGCGCGCGCCTGGGCCTGGAGGAGGTCAATGGCGACCCGCGCTATCCCTTCACCTTCCGGGCGGAAATCGAGGATCCGGGCGCCAACATCGACCGCTACCACGCGCTCAGCGAGGCGATGCTGCGCGAGCGCGGCTGCCGCCACATCATCGGCACCATCACCTCGATCGGGCGCAAGGAAGTGATCCCGATCATCGAGAAGCACGACGCGCTGCTGTGGTACATGTGCCCTTACGAGGGCTTCGAGTGCTGCGAGAACGTCATCTATACCGGGGCCTGCCCGAACCAGCACATCGTCCCGCTGTTCCGCCACCTGCTGCCGCTTTATGGCAAGCGGGTCTATCTCGTCGGCTCCAACTACATCTGGGGCTGGGAAACCAACCGCACGGCGCGCGAGCTGGTGCAGGCCTCCGGTGGCGAGGTGGTGGGCGAGAAGTACCTGCCCTTCAACGCCTTGGACGTTGACCGTCTGATCGAGGACATCCGCGCCCAGCGCGCCGATTTCGTGCTGAACAATCTGGTCGGTACCTCCAGCTACGCCTTCCTCGCCGCTTACCATGACGCCGCCCGCGGCGACGCCTCCTTCGCGCCGGAAAACCGCCCGGTGGTGAGCTGCAACCTGACCGAGGCCGAACTGGACAGCATCGGCCCGGCGGCCGAGGGTCTGATTTCCACGGCGATCTACTTCGACAGCCCGGAGACACCGGAGAGTCAGGCCTTTCGCCAGCGGGTTGCCGAACGCTTCGGCCCCGACCGGCGCAATTCGGTCTACATGGTGAATACCTATATCGCCGTAAAACTGCTGGCCGAGGCGATCCTTGCCTGCGGCAGCGACGAGATCGAGGCGGTGAAGGACGCCCTCTTCGGACTCGACCTGGAAACGCCGCTCGGCACCACGCGGATCGACCGGCGCACCAACCACGCGGTGCTCAGGCCCTATATCGGCCGGGCCGAGGCCGACGGCCGCTTCAAGGTCATTGAGGCGGCGCCAGAGCCGATCGCCGCCGATCCCTATCTCGTGGACTTCGACGCCCGCGAATTCGGTGCCGAGGTGAACCGCCGTGCCGGCGCCCACCAGGGCACGGGCACGTTGAGGGTGGTGAAATGACCGGTGGCCGCCCCACGGGCTTCCCGACCCCCAATTTCAGGGGCTGGCGCGTGGCGGTCCTGCACCGCGACGACGCGGCAATCCAGAAGTTGGCCCGCCAGTTGGAACGCTTCGGCGTGACCGCGGAATTTGCCTGGCCCAAGCTGGAAGTCCTCGCCCCCGACGTGAAGGCCGTCTTTTTCGACGGCGACAGCGGTTACGATGGCCTGTTCCCCTGGCCGGCCGGCCACCCGCCGGTCCCCCTGATCGCTCTCATGCGATCCGAGGCACCGGGCCGCCTGGAATGGGTGCTGGCCCAGGGTATCTCCTCCCACCTCGTCAAACCCGTGCAGTCGACCGGCGTCTACAGCGCGCTGGTACTGGCCAGCCACAGCTTCGCGCAGACCCGGCGGCAGCAGGCACGCATCGACGACCTGACGTCGCGCCTGCGGCTGCGTCCGGAGGTGGTGCGCGCGGTGCTCATCGTCATGCGCCTTGGCGAACTGGACGAGGACGCGGCTTTCGCCTGCCTGCGCAGCGCCGCCATGGAACGGCGGGTCAGCGTCGAGGCCTTCTGCGCCAATGCCGACGAGGTGGTGCTGCGCGCGCTGCTGCCCCGGCGCGGGCATCGGCGCCATCAAGGCGGCGGCCTCAGCAGCCTATGAGGGTCCTGCGGGAACTGCTGCGGCGTAAGCTCGCGGTCTTCGGGCTGGCAGTCATCGCGGTAATCGTGGCGATGGCGCTGCTGGCACCGTTGATCACGCCCTATACGCCCGACGACCAGATTTTCGACGGCCTGACGCTGGAAGGCGCGCCTCTGCCGCCCGGCGGCACTTTCCTGCTGGGCACCGATCTGCTGGGCCGAGACCTTTTCTCCCGCCTCGTCTACGGCGCGCGTACCTCGCTGGTCATCGGTGTCGTCGCCAACGGCGTCGCCGTGCTGATCGGTGCCACCATCGGCATCACCGCCGGCTTCCTGCGCGGCTTCGTCGGTACCGTTCTTATGCGCTTCACCGACCTGATGATGGCCTTCCCGGCGCTGCTGCTGGCCATCGTGCTGGCGGCGATCTTCACGCCCAGCCTGTGGATCGTCGCGCTGGTCATTGCCATGGTGAACTGGGTGCAGGTCGCTCGCGTCATCTACACCGAGACCATTTCCCTGTCCGAGCGCGACTTCATCGAGGCCGAGCGCAGCCTCGGCGCCTCGCGCCTGCGCATTCTCGTGCAGCACATCGCCCCGCATCTGGTTTCCACCATGGTGGTCTGGGCGACGCTGGGCATCGCCACCACGGTGCTGCTGGAGGCCACCCTCAGCTTCCTCGGCATCGGTGTGCAGCCGCCGACGCCCAGCTGGGGCAACATCATCTTCGAGAACCAGACCTATTTCACGTCGGCGCCCTGGCTGGTGTTCATCCCCGGTGCGGCGATCCTGATGCTGGCGCTGTCGTTCAACGTGGTGGGCGACGCCCTGCGCGACATCCTCGATCCCAAGCAGAAGGGGCAGGGCTGATGGCGGCTTACCTGATCCGCCGCCTGTTGGGCGCGGCCCTCATCCTGCTCGGCATCAGCCTGGTGACCTTCGTGCTGCTCTACCTGCTGCCGGCCGACCCGGCGCGCCAGATCGCCGGGCGCAGCGCGACGGCGGCGACGGTGGAGAGCATCCGCGAGCAGCTGGGCCTCAATCTGCCGTTCTACGAACGCTACCTGCGCTACCTCGGCGGCCTGCTGCAGGGCGATCTCGGCCGCTCCTACATCCAAAAGACCGAGGTGAACACGCTGATTGCCTCGCGCCTGCCGCCCAGCCTGCTGCTGATGGCGGCGGGCATCGCCGCCGAACTCGTGATCGGCCTGACCATCGGCGTCGTTGCCGCGGTGCGCCGGCGCACGAAGCTGGACCAGAGCCTGATGGTGCTGTCCTTCGTCGGCGTATCGGCGCCGCAGTTCGTCGTCGGCATCCTGTTGATTTACGTCTTCGCCTACCGACTCGGCTGGTTCCCTTTGAGCGGCTACGGCACGCCGCAGCATCTGGTGCTGCCGGCCCTCACCCTCGGCTTCCTCGGGGCCGGCTGGTACGCGCGCATGATGCGCTCGGCGATGCTGGACGTGCTGCAGCAGGATTTCGTACGCACCGCACGGGCCAAAGGCCTCAGCAAGGCGCGGGTCATCCTGCGCCATGCGGTGCCCAACGCGCTGCTGCCGGTCGTCGCCATGGTGGGCATCGACATCGGTATCCTGATGAGCGGCATCGTGGTGGTGGAATCGGTGTTCGGCTGGCCGGGGATCGGCCAGCTCGCCTGGCAGGCGATCCAGCGTGTCGATATTCCCATCATCATGGGCGTCACCCTGGTGGCGGCCTGGGCCATTGTGCTCGGCAACCTCGTTGCCGACGTCCTGGCCCTCTTTATCGATCCCAGAATCAAACTGAGATGAGTCAAACACGGGGAGGAACGCCGTTGAGCGTTCGGTACATTCCAGAACAGGGAGAATCAAAATGAAGAAATGGTTGCTCGCGGGGGCGGCTGCGCTCCTGCTGTCGGGCCCGGCAATGATGCCGGCGATGGCTCAGGTGAAGCAGGGCGGTTCGATGACCGTCACCTACAAGGACGACGTGTCGACGCTGGATCCGGCCATCGGTTATGACTGGCAGAATTGGTCGATGATCAAGAGCCTGTTCGATGCGCTGATGGACTACAAGCCGGGCACCACTGAACTGGTCCCCGATCTGGCCGAAAGCTACACGATCTCGGACGACGGCCTGACCTATACCTTCAAGCTGCGGCCGGGGGTGACGTTCCACAATGGCCGCACGATGACGGCCAAGGACGTGAAGTACTCGCTGGAGCGGGTGGTAAACCCGGCGACCCAGAGCCCGGGTGCGGGCTTCTTCGCGGCCATCGAGGGCTTCGATGCGGCCTCGGCGGGCGATGCCCAGGACCTGGAAGGCGTTCAGGTGGTCGACGACTCCACCGTGAAGATCGTGCTGTCCCGTCCCGACGCCACCTTCCTGCACGTCATGGCGCTGAACTTCGCTTCCGTCGTGCCCTCAGAGGAGGCCGAGAAGTACGGCGCCGACTTCGGCAAGCATCCGGTCGGCACCGGCGCCTTCAAGTTGACCGAATGGACCTTGGGCCAGCGTCTGGTCTTCGAGCGTAATCCGGACTATTACCAGGCTGGCTTGCCGCGCCTCGACCAGATCGTCTTTGAGGTCGGGCAGGAGCCGATCGTCGCCCTGCTGCGCCTGGAGCGCGGCGAGGTCGACATTGCCGGCGACGGTATTCCGCCGGCGAAATTCCTGGAGACCAAGAATGATCCCAAGTTCAAGGACCTGATCGTCGAAGGCAGCCAGCTGCACACCGGCTATATCACCCTGAACGTGAAGATGAAGCCCTTCGATAACCTGAAGGTGCGCCAGGCGGTGAACATGGCGATCAACAAGGATCGCATTGTGCGCATCATCAACGGGCGCGCAGTACCGGCCAACCAGCCGCTGCCGCCGCTGATGCCGGGCTACGACAAGGACTACAAGGGTTTCTCCTACGATCCGGAGAAAGCCAAGGCGCTGCTGGCCGAGGCGGGCTTCGCCGACGGCTTCGAGACCGAACTGTTCGTTGCCAACACCGATCCACAGCCGCGCATCGCCCAGGCGATCCAGCAGGACCTGGCCGGGATCGGCATCAAGGCGGAGATCAAGTCGCTGGCTCAGGCCAACGTCATCGCCGCCGGCGGCGAGGAGGACCAGGCGCCGATGATCTGGTCGGGCGGCATGGCCTGGATTGCCGACTTCCCCGATCCCTCCAACTTCTATGGCCCGATCCTGGGCTGTGGCGGCGCGGTGCCGGGCGGCTGGAACTGGTCGTGGTACTGCAACGAGGATCTGGATGCCCGCGCTGTGAAGGCCGATTCCATGGCCGACCCCTCCCAGGCCGAGGCACGCATCGCGGAATGGAAGAAGATCTTCACCGAGATTCAGGACGAAGCCCCCTGGGTGCCGGTCTTCAACGAGCAGCGCTTCACCATCCGCTCCGCCCGGCTGGACGGCCCGGACGGCATCTTCGTCGATCCGGTGCACATCCCGGTGCACTATGATTACGTCTACGCCAAGGACGCCCAGTAAAAAAGGAAACGAAGCAAGCATGTGCAAAGCCCATGACCACACCATTCATGGCGCGCACCATCATCTCGGGTGGGATCGGTCGATCCCACCCGTTTTGACCGTCGCTCCGGGAACGACCATCGAGTTCGAGTGTTTGGACGCCTCCGGCGGCCAGCTCACCAGGGATTCGACCCTTGCCGATGTGAGCAAGCTCGACTTCGGCAAGGTAAACCCGGTGACGGGACCGGTCTTCCTGGAGGGTGCCGAGCCGGGCGACGCGGTGAAGGTGACGCTTCATGAATTCAAGCCCTCCGGCTTCGGCTGGACGGCGAACATTCCCGGTTTCGGCCTGCTGGCCGACCAGTTCACCGATCCGGCCCTCCACATTTGGAAATACGATGCCGCGGGCCTGACCCCGGCACTGTTCGGACCCGGCGGCAAGGTGCCGCTGAAGCCCTTCGCCGGGACCATCGGCCTGGCGCCGGCCGAACCCGGGCTGCACTCGGTGGTGCCGCCCCGGCGCGTCGGTGGCAACATGGACATCCGCGATCTGGCGGCGGGGACCGAGCTCTACCTGCCGGTCGAAGTGGCCGGCGCGTTGTTTTCCATCGGCGATACCCACGCCGCCCAGGGCGACGGCGAGGTCTGTGGCACCGCTATCGAAAGCCCGATGAACGTGGTGCTGACCCTCGATCTGGTGAAAGGCGCCAACCTGCAGATGCCGCGCTTCACCACGCCGGGCCCGGTGACCCGTCACCTGGACGCCAAGGGCTACGAAGTGACCACCGGCATCGGCAGCGACCTCTTCGAGGGGGCGCAGGCGGCGGTTGCCCAGATGGTCGACCTGCTGGCGGCGCGCCACGGCATGGTGCCGGTCGATGCCTACATGCTGTGCTCGGCCTGCGGCGACCTGCGTATCAGCGAGATCGTCGACCAGCCGAACTGGATCGTTTCGTTCTACTTCCCGCGCATCGTGCTCGACTGATGCCCAGGACCGCTCAATGAGCCAGGACGCCGCGCGCAAAGTGCTGTCGGTGCGCGATCTGGTCACCGTCGTCTCTGGCGAAGGCGGCACGCGTGCGGTGCTCGACCGGGTGGGCTTCGACCTCTACGAGGGCGAGACGCTGTGTATCGCCGGTGAATCCGGTTCGGGCAAGTCGATCACCGCGCTGTCGCTCATGGGCCTGTTGCCGGAGGGGGCGGCCGTCACCGCCGGCGAGGCCTGGCTGGGCGACAGGAACCTCCTCGCCCTGCCGGAGCGCGAGATGCTGAAGGTGCGTGGTGGTGAGATCGCCATGATCTTCCAGGAACCGATGACCTCGCTGAACCCGGTGATGTCCATTGGCGCGCAGCTGGTTGAGGCGCTGCGGGCCCACCGCGACCTTTCCGCCACGGCGGCGCGGCAGGAGGCGGTGGATATCCTGGGGGCGGTGCGCATTTCCGATCCGGGCCGCCGATTCCGCCAGTACCCGCACGAACTGTCCGGCGGCATGCGCCAGCGGGTGATGATCGCCATGGCATTGTGCGGCAATCCCAAGGTGCTGATCGCCGACGAGCCGACCACGGCGCTGGACGTCACCATCCAGGCGCAGATCCTGGCGCTGATGGAGGACCTGCAGAAGGAATTCGGCACGGCGATCCTGCTGATTACCCATGACATGGGGGTGGTCGCCGAGATGGCCGACCGGGTCGTGGTGATGAACCAGGGCCGCGTCGTCGAAGCGAACGACGCCCGCAGCCTCTTCGCGGCGCCCCAGGACGCCTACACCCAAAAACTGCTGGCGGCGGTACCGAAGCTGGGCAGCATGGCCGGGCGTGACCGGCCGCTGCGCGCCAAGCTGGACCGCAAGGCATTACCGGAGCCGGTCGTCAGGGTGCGTGACCTCACCGTGCGCTTCGACATCGTCGGTGGCCTGCTGCAGCGCCCGCAGCGCCGGGTTCACGCGGTGGAGCGCATTTCCTTCGACATAGCGGCGGGCGAGACCCTGGCGCTGGTCGGCGAGTCCGGCTGCGGCAAGTCGACTACCGGCAAGGCGCTGCTGAACCTGGTACCCTGGGAAGGCGAGATCGATATTGCCGGGCGCAACATCGCCGGCCTCTCGGCACCACAGATGGCGCCGGTACGCCGCGACATCCAGATGATCTTCCAGGATCCCTTCGCCTCGCTGGACCCGCGCATGACCGTCGGCCGGCTGGTCGCCGAGCCGCTGGTCATCCACAGGCTGGCCAAGGGGCAGGATCTGGAGGACCGCGTCGCCGAACTGTTTCGCCGGGTCGGGCTTGCCCCCGATGCCATGCGCCGCCATCCCCACGAGTTTTCCGGCGGCCAGCGCCAGCGTATCTGCATCGCCCGCGCGCTGACCCTCAATCCCAAGGTCATCGTCGCCGACGAGAGCGTCTCGGCCCTCGACGTCTCGGTGCAGGCCCAGGTGCTGGACCTGCTGCAGGAGTTGCAGGACGATCTCGGGCTCTCGTTCCTGTTCATCTCCCACGACATGTCGGTGGTCGAGCAGGTCAGCCACCGGGTCGCCGTCATGTACCTGGGTCAGATCGTCGAACTGGGGCCGCGCGCAGCGGTCTTCGAGAACCCGCGTCACGACTATACCAAACGGCTGCTGGCGGCGGTGCCCATCGCCGACCCGGCGCGCCGGCGCGACGACCGCCGGCTGTTGACCGGCGAGGTGCCGAGCCCCGTCCGGATGCTCGATTTCGCGCCCGACTACGTGCGCTTGAACGACTATGGCGGGGGCCACCTGGCTGCCGTGTAGTTCCCAGCGGTTGACGGTGGTCGCGTGATGGCCTGGGAAATTGGCGGGAATGGCTCTTACCCTGATGGGTCGGCCCTGCCAAAACTGTGGGCTTGGCCGCGCGATGGCGTTCGGATTTACTGGCGACGATGACAGACCTCTTTACCCCCGATTTCACTGCCGTGCCCTATTGGTGGGAGCGTTCTCCGCGGCCCGATCTGGGCCGTCCGGACCTGCCGGCAACCGCCGATGTGGCGGTGATCGGCTCCGGCTACACCGGTCTCTGCGCCGCCCTGCAGGTGGCGCGCGGCGGCCGGTCGACCGTGGTCCTGGATGCGGAGGAAGCCGGCTGGTGTTGCAGCTCCCGCAACGGCGGACAGATCAGCACCTCGATCACGCCGGACATCGCCACCCTGTCCGGCCGCTACGGCCGGGACGCCGCCTTCGCCATCGTGAAGGAAGGCCAGGCGTCGCTGGCCTGGATCGGCGACTTCATCGCCGAAGAAGGCATCGACTGCGACTTCAGGGTGCCCGGCCGCTTTCACGCCGCGCACTCGCCGCGCCAGTACGAACGCCTGGCGCGCGCCGCGGCAAACCAGCCGAAAGGCCTGGAGGTACCGGTCCATGTCGTGCCGCGCAGCGAACAGCGCCGCGAACTCGGCACCGACGCCTACCACGGCGGCGTGGTCTACGAAAAGCACGCCAGCCTCGATCCCGGTCGCTTTCATAAGGGGCTGCTCGATCGGGTGCTGGCCGCCGGTGCCACCGTCGTACCCCACTGCGCGGTAACGGGGATCGACAGCGACGGTCAGGGCCACAGCCTGACCACGGGGCTGGGTAAGCTGCGTGCCCGCGAAGTGGTCGTCGCCACCAACGGCTACACCGGTTCGCTGACGCCCTGGCTGCGCCGGCGGGTGATTCCCATCGGCAGCTACGTGATCGCTACCGAAGCGCTGCCCCAGGACGTGATGGACCGGGTCATGCCCACCGACCGCATCGTCAGCGACAGCCGAAAAGTGGTCTACTACTACCGGCCGTCGCCGGACCGCAGCCGCATCCTGTTCGGCGGACGGGTGACCAGCGGCGAGACCGATCCGCGCCACAGCGCCATGCTGCTACGCCGCGATCTGGTGCGCCTCTTCCCGGAACTGTCCGCGGTGCGGGTCAGCCACTCATGGATGGGTTTCGTCGCCTATACCTTCGCCAGCCTGGCGCATCGGGGCTGCCGCGACGGCATCCACTATGCCACGGGTTATTGCGGCTCCGGCGTCTCCATGGCGGCCTACCTCGGCACGCGGACGGGACAGCAGATCCTCGGCCGCGCCGAGGGGCACACGGCCTTCGACGATATCGCCTTTCCGACCCGACCGCTCTACACCGGCCGGCCCTGGTTCCTGCCCGCTTCGGTCGCCTTCTACCGCTGGCGCGACGCGCTCGGCTTCTAGGCGCCGCTCAGGATCAGGTCGCTGGCCTTTTCGCCGACCATGATGGCCGGCGCGTTGGTGTTGCCCGACGGCAGGGCCGGGAAGATCGAGGCGTCGGCGACTCGCAGGCCTGCGATGCCATGCACCCGCAGGGCGGGATCGACGACACAGGCGGCGCCGTCCGGCCCCATGCGGCAACTGCCGACGGGGTGGAACACGGTGACGCCGTGGGCCCGGGCGAAGGCCAGCAGGCTGGCGTCGTCGTCGCCGTCGGGGCAGGGCTGCACTTCCTCGGCGATCAGCCGGCTGAGGGCCGGCGTTGCGGCGAGACGGCGCAGGAAGCGCAGTCCCTCCAGGACTTCCTGGATGTCATGGTCGGTGTCGAGGTAGCCGGGATGGATCTCCGGCACTTCCGCGGCGTCGGCCGAGCGCAGGCGCAGGAAACCGCGGCTGGTCGGCCGGCAGGGCGAGATGCTCATGTTGAAGGCGGCGAACGGGTCCGGGTTCATCAGCGGACGGGTGCCCGGCGGCGCCTTCAGGTAGCTCAGCGGCGAGAAGTAGAGCTGCAGGTTGGGCCGGGTGAGGCCGGGGCGGCTGCGGATAAAGCCGCCGGCCTGATTCAGGCTGAGCGCCAGCGGCCCGCGCCGCGCCGCGACATATTTCATCCCTGCCCAGAGCTTGCCCCACCAGGGATACAGCTGGTTGTTCAGGGTCGGGACGGTGGCGCGATAGATCAGACCGACGTCCAGGTGGTCCTGCAGGTGGCGCCCGACGGCGGGGCTGTCCAGCAGCGGATCGATACCCAGCGCCTTGAGATCCGCGGCCGGGCCGATGCCGGAGAGCAGCAGCAGCTTCGGCGAGTTCACCGCCCCGGCGGCCAGGATGACCTCGGCCTTGGCCTCGGCGGTTTCGCGGCGGCCGTTGCGGTTGTACTCGATGCCGACCGCGCGGTTGCCGTCGAACAGAATCCGTGTCGCCTCGGCGCCGGTGGCGATGTGCAGGTTGGCACGCTTGCGCGCCGGCCACAGGTAGGCGCGCGCCGCCGACATGCGCAGGCCGTCCTTAACCGTGATGTGGTAGGTGCCGGCGCCTTCCTGTTGGGCCCCGTTGAAGTCGGAGTTGAGCGGTAATCCGGCTTCCACGCAGGCGCGCAGGAACTGCCGGCAGGTTGGATGCAGCTCGCTGGAGGGGGCCTTGATGTGCAGCGGCCCGGCACCGCCGTGGAAGTCGCTTTCGCCCCACGCATGGCTTTCCATGCGCTTGTACAGCGGCAGCACCGCGTCCCACCCCCAGCCGGGATTGCCGGCCGCCTGCCAGTCGTCGTAGTCCTCGGCCTGGCCGCGGACATAGACCATGGCGTTGATCGAACTGGAGCCGCCCAGAACCTTGCCGCGCGGCCAGTAGCTGGGCCGTCCGGCCAGGCTGCCCACCGGCTCGGTCATGTACATCCAGTTCACGCGGCGGTCGTAGAACGACTTGCCGTAGCCGACCGGCACCTGCAGCCAGAAGCGGCGGTCGTCCGGCCCTGCTTCCAGCAGCAGTACCCGGTGCCGGCCGCTTTCGCTCAGCCGGGCGGCCAGCACACAGCCGGCCGATCCGGCACCGACGATGACGTAGTCGTAGCTTTCCATCGCCGGAATCTATTCCTTCGCGCGGTCCCGCTGGACCAGGATCGACACCACGGCGAGCAGCCCCGAGCCGACCATCAGGAAGAAGGAGACGGCGTTGAGCACCGGTGTCGAACCAACCTTGGCCATGCGGTCGAACATGGTGATGGTCAGCGGCGATTCCGATCCGACCAGGAATAGCGTGGTGTTGAAGTTTTCGAAGGAGACGAGGAAGGCGACGATGCCGGCGGCGATCATTGCCGGGCGCAGGAACGGCAGGGTGATGGTTGCCAGCACGCGGGCCCGGCTGGCGCCCAGGTTGAAGGCGGCCTCCTCCATCGACCCGTCGAACTTTTTAAGCCGTGCGATGATGACCAGGGAGGTGATGGTGGTGACGAAGGAGAACTGTCCCAGGACCACCAGCAGGATGCCGGGGCGCAGCAGCTCCAGGTCGATGCCATAGCCGTCTTCGACCCCATTGGCGACGGTGCTGGCGAAGACCAGGATGGAGATACCCAGAATCACACCCGGAATGACCAGTGGTACGATCATCACGATGTAGAAGAAATTCTTGGCCGGGAACTGGCGGCGCACGAAGAGAAAGGCGTTGCACGTGCCCACGGCGACCGACAGGCCCGCCACGGCGATGCCGATGACGAAGGAGTAGTAAAGGCCGCGCAGCAGGCGCCGGTCGTGGAACATGCCCAGCTTCGGATCGGTGTCGTTGAAGAACCAGTCCAGGGTGAAGCCCTGCCAGGGCAGCGCCGGAAACAGCGAGTCGTTAAAGGCGAAGACGGCGGCGGCGGTCAGTGGCGCGGCAAGAAAGATGAAAAAGGCCAGCACGTAGAGGCGATAGCCGAGCAGAAAGCCCCAGTTTGTGTTGCGGTCCAGCATGGATACGGCTCCGCTCAGCTCTTGGCGACCGTGCCGGCCAGGGTCTGACGCGAAAGCTTCAGGCCCAGCCAGACGACGCCGGAGGTAAACGCCAGCAGCAGGAAGCCGAACGCGGCGCCGGATTCCCAATTGTAGCGGGTGATGAACTGCTCGTAGATGGTTTCGGTAAACCAGCTCGAGTTCTTGCCGCCCAGCAGGATCGGCGTCAGGTAGCTGCCGGCGGTCAGCATGAAGACGATGATGCAGCCGGAGACGATGCCTGGCATGGCGTAGGGGATGATGATCCGGCGCAGCACGGTAAAGCCGTTGCCGCCCAGATTGTAGCCCGCCTCGATCATCGCGTTATCCATCCCGTCCAGGGTGGAGACCAGCGGCACGATCATGAACAGAATGACCGTGTAGACCAGACCGATGATCACGGTCACGTCGTTGTAGAGCAGCTCGACCGGGCCGTCGATCAGGCCGATCGCCTGTAGCGCGCCGGAAATCACGCCGGTCTCTCGCAGCAGCAGGATCCAGCCGAAGGCACGGATCAGGTCGCTGACCCACAGCGGAATGAGGCACAGCAGGAACAGCGCGCCGCGTGAGCGGCGACCGGCGATCTTGGCGATGTAGTAGGCGATCGGAAAACCGGCAATCAACGCCAGGGCGGTCACCAGCATCGACATGGTGCCGGTGCGTAGAAGGGTGTTCCAGTAGATCGGCTCGTGCAGGAACTCGATAAAGTTGCCGAAGCCGAATTCATAGACCCGCGGCGCGACCTTCTCGCGCAGCGCCAGTACGCCCATGCCGATGTGCGGCAGCACGATGAGCAGCAGAATCCACAGCGCGAAGGGCATGAACAGCAGGATCAGCGACAGCCGCTTGAAGTCTCTCGGGTTCATCGCCCGCCGCCCTGGGTGGCAAAGCACAGGGCCTGGTCGGCTGACCAGGTCAGGCGCACCCGATCGCCGGGCCTTGCATCTTCCGGGCCGCCGGTCAGGGTGGCGTCGGCTTCGATCAACTCGCCGGTACCGCTGCGCACCAGGACCCGGCTGTTGGCGCCGTTGAACAGCAGGCTGTCGACGGTGCCTTCCAGCGAGTCGTCACCGGTTTGAGCCGCGGCCGGTGCCGCATCGCCGCGTTCGGCGCGGATGAACTCGGGGCGCACGAAAACCTCGACGCTGTCGCCCCGCCGCAGGCTCTGCCCGCCGCCGGTCTTGCAGACCAGGCTGAAGCCGGCGGCCGTTTCCACCCTGGCGCGCCCGTCGGATGTCTCCAGGACGCTGCCGCTCCAGCGGTTGGCGTCGCCGACGAAACCGGCGACGAAGGCGCTGGCCGGGTGGTGGTAGAGCTGCTGGGGTGCGCCGACCTGTTCGAACTTGCCGTTGTTCATCACGGCGACGTGGTCGGACATGACCAGCGCTTCGGACTGGTCGTGGGTGATATAGACGAAGGTGGTGTTGAACTGATGCTGTAGGAGCTTCAGTTCGATCTTCATCGCCTCGCGCAGCTTCAGATCCAGCGCGCCGAGCGGCTCGTCGAGCAGCAGCACGTCGGGATCGAGCACCATGCAGCGGGCAATGGCGATACGCTGTTTCTGGCCGCCCGAAAGCTGATGGATCTCACGCTCGCCGACATCCGGCAGGGCGATCCGCTCCAGCACGTCCTTCACCTTGCGCTGGATCTCGGCCTTGCCGGTGCCGATGCAGCGCAGGCCGTAGGCGATGTTCTCCTGCACGTTCATCATGGGAAACAGCGCCAGGTGCTGGAACACCATCTTCACGTTGCGCCGGTTCGGCGGCGTGCCCAGGACGGAGGCGCCCTTGATCCGGATATCGCCGGCCGAAGGGTTCTCGAAGCCGGCGATCATGCGCATCAGCGTGGTCTTGCCGCAGCCAGAGGGACCCAGAATGGAAAAGAAGGAGCCGCTGGGAATCTCGAAGGAGACGTCATCGACCGCCCGAACCGGGCCGAAGGACTTGGAGACGTTGCAGCATTCGAGGTCGTAGTCAGCTTGGGAAGTCATGCGAGCGCCCGTCGACGGAAAAGGGGCCGGAGAAAACACAGGCCGGAGAAGAAGAGATGCCGCCCCCGGCGTCCGCCGGAGGCAGCATCCCGCACTTATAGTACGCTGGTCATAGGACCCTTGTCATAGCACCGGAATCAGCCGCCGGTCGCGGCTTTGATCTTCTCCAGGGCCTTGCCTTCCATGTCTTCGACACCCGGGGGGATGTTGGCGAAGAACTGCAGGTTGGCGATATCGGCATCGCTGAAGGCCGCCGCGAAGGCCGCTTTCTTATCCTCGGGCAACAGGTCCTTGCCGCCCTTGACCGCGGCCGCGCTGCCGGTGCTGGCAGACATCAGCGTCACGATCTCCGGCTGCAGGACGAAGTTGATCCACTTGTAGGCGGCGTCGTCGGCCTTGCCCTTACGGGGCAGGGTGAAGGTATCGATCCAGGCCAGCGCGCCGGTCGCCGGCGGCACGAAGACGATGTTCGGGTTCTCGCCGTACAGCCTGTAGGCGGTTGAATCCCAGGTTTCCGAGGCGACCACTTCACCCGACAGCATAAGGGCAGATAGATCGTCGCCGCCCTTCCAATAGGCTTTGATGTTGTCTTTGCAGGCGATCAGCTTGTCGACAACCTTGTCCAGAATGGCCTGGTACTTGTCGAGGTCGGCGTAGGCTTCGAAGGGATTTTCGCCCATCGAGAAGGCGGTGCCGAGCAGGATGGTGCGCTTCAGGCGCATCGAGGTCTTGCCCTTGTACTTGGGATCGCAGAGATCGCCCCAGCCTTTGATGTCGGGTGCCTTCGACTTGTCGGCCATCAGCCCGGAGGTGCCCCACTGGTGCGGCACCGAATAGACCTCACCGTTGATGGTGGTGTTGGCCTTCACGCCATCCAGCAGCTTGGGCTCCATCACCGAGGTGTCGATCTTCGACAGGTCCATCGGCTTGTAGATGTCGTATTCCATCTGTGCCGCATAGATACGGTCATGGCTCGGCTGTGCCAGGTCGAAGCCGGCCCCGCCGGTCGCCCGCAGCTTGGCGATCATTTCCTCGTTGTTGGAGAAGGTCACCTCGACGTCGATGTCGGGGTACTTCTCCTCGAATTTCTTGACGACTTCCTCGGGCGCGTAGGAGCCCCAGGTGAGCAGCCGCAGCGTCTCGGCCTGGGCCGTGCTCGCTGCGGTCAGCATGGTGGCGGCCATCAGGGCCGCCGAAAGTTTCCCGAATTTCATTATAGCCTCCCGCTCTGACCGGTCGTCCGGGCAGACGGACCGGCAATTTGAGGGTCGAAGCCTAGGGGGTTATTGGACTGTGAAATATATCCATTCCCGATATTAGGCCAGACCAATTTAAAATGCCTCCATTCAGGCCGCCGACTCAGGGGGCCAGGTCGGGCAGCGTCTTCAGGATTTTCACGCCGCGTCGGATCTCGTCGGGCGTCACGCCGCCGAAGCCGAGCACCAGCCCCTTGCGGCCGATCGGCGTCATGCAGTAACGCGACAGGGCGGCGACGACGATGCCCTTTTCCCGCGCGCCGGCAACGATGCGCTCCTCGTCGGCGTCGTCGGGCAGGAAGCCAACGGTGTGGAAGCCGCTGGCGGTCGGCTGCAGGTCGATGCGCGAGGCGATCCCCTCTGCCGCCTCGATCAGGGCGTCGTGGCGGGCCTTGTAGGCGCGCCGCATGAGGCGGATGTGGGTGGCGAAAAGGCCTTCGTTCATGAAGTCGGCGACGATGGCCTGGGTCGCCGTCGGTACGCCGCTCAGCCACGAGGCGCTGACCTCGGCGAAAGTGCCCACCAGGCCGCGCGGCACCAGAATGAAGCCGAGGCGCAGGGAAGGGAACAGCGACTTGGAAAAGGTCCCGACGTAGATCACCCGCTCCTGGGTATCGATGCTTTTCAGCGGCGGCTGCGGCTGGTGGCCGTAGTAGAACTCGCCGTCGTAGTCGTCCTCGACGATCAGGGCGTCGGCGTCTTCCGCCGCGCGCAGCAGAGCCAGGCGGCGGGTCAGGCTCATCACCTGGCCGAGCGGCTGTTGATGCGAGGGCGTGGCGAAGGCGATGCGGAAGTGCGGCGCCTTGCTGAGGCCGTCCTCGACGCTGAGCCCCTCCGCGTCGATCTCCACCGGCACGACGCTGGCGCCGCCGGCGACGAAGGCGTTGCGCGCGCCGATGGCGCCGGGGTTCTCGAACCACACGTGGTCGCCCGGGTTCAGCAGCAAGGCGCTGATCAGGAAGAAGGCCTGCTGGGCGCCGGCGACGATGAAAACCTGATCGGGATCGCACTTGATGCCGCGGGCGGCGTTCAGGTGGGTGGCGATGGCCTCGCGCAGATCCTGGTACCCGGAAGGATGGCCGTAGCCCATGACGGCGTCGCGGTCGGCCCGCCAGTGGCGGGCAGACAGCCGCGCCCAGTGGGCCATCGGGAAGAGATCGAGGGCGGGCAGCGCGGTGATGAAGGCCTGCGATTTGTGGGGCAGCCAGGACCGCGGCGCGAACAGCCGCTGGGCGTGGGTCGTGGCGTGGGACAGCCTTGGCGCGGCGGCACCGGCCACCGCCGGCAGTGCCGACGGCGCGACGATCCTGCGGCCGGACAGCGCTTCGCTGACGAAGGTGCCGGCGCCGACCCGCGCCTCCAGCAGGCCCTCCGCCGTCAGCCGGTCCACGGCGTCGATCACCGTCGTGCGCGACACCCCGATCTCCTTCGCCAGGGTGCGGCTGGCGGGCAGCCGCTCGCCCGGGGTGACGCCGCCGGACAGCAGAATTTCCTTCAGCCCCATATACAACTGGACGCTGATCTTGCGGTCGGACTCGCGGTCGATCCTGAGGGATGACAGCAGGGCCCCGGCGTTGGTCTTCATTCCTGGTTCACCCCTGGCCCTTTCGGATTGGACTATAGAACGAACGATAATGGACCTTAAATCAAGTCCAATTCTGTTTATCGTGAGGCGCCTGATACGAACCCGCCCGAGTTGCGCTTTCACCCCGTCACGCTTTCATGAGGACCCGCCGGACACGCCATGGACATTGCCAGTATCGAGACCTTCGCGACCGAGTTCGTGTGCTTTGTCCGGGTGCGGACCAACGACGGCAAAGAAGGCTGGGGCCAGGTGGCCCCCTATAACGCCGACATCACCGCCCAGGTTGTCCACCGTCAGGTGGCACCCTACGCCCTGGGCAGGAGCGCGCTGGACATCGATGCCCTTGTCGACACCATTCCCGAGCGCGAGCACAAATTTCCCGGCGCCTACCTGCGCCGCGCCATCGGCGGGTTGGACACCGCATTGTGGGACCTGCGCGGCAAGGTCGAGGGCAAGCCGGTCTGCGAACTGATCGGCGGCACGCCGGGCCGGCTGCGCGCCTACGCCTCTTCCATGAAGCGGGACATCACGCCGGTTGAGGAGGCCGAGCGGCTGAAACGGCTGCGCGACCGCTTCGGCTTCGATGCCTTCAAGTTCCGCATCGGCGCGGAATGCGGCCACGACGTCGACGAATGGCCGGGCCGCACCGAGGAAATCGTGCCGACCATGCGGCGGGAATTGGGGGATGCGGCAGCGCTGCTGGTCGACGCCAATTCCGGCTTCTCGCCGGCGCATGCCATCCAGGTCGGACACATGCTGCAGGATAACGGCGTCACGCATTTCGAGGAGCCCTGCCCCTACTGGGAATACGAGCAGACCAAGCAGGTGGCCGCCGCTCTGGACATCGACGTCACCGGCGGCGAGCAGGACTGCTCGCCGGTCGACTGGCGCCGCATGATCGACGGCCACGTGGTAGACGTCATCCAGCCGGACATCTGTTATATCGGTGGGCTCACCACCACTCTCAGGGTGGCCGAGCTGGCGGCGGCGGCCGGCATTCCCTGCACACCGCACAGCGCCAACCTCTCCATGGTCACGCTGTTCACCATGCACCTGCTGCGCGCCATCCCCAACGCCGGCAAGTACTTGGAATTCTCCATCGAGGGCGAGGATTACTACCCCTGGCAGGACGGACTGTTCGTCGAGGATCCCTATGCCATCGTGGACGGCCAGGCCACAGTCACCGACCGGCCCGGCTGGGGCGTCGAGGTCGATCCGGCCTGGCTCGACAAATCCGATTACCGCATCAGCCGACTGGAGGGCTGAACCGATGGCCGAAAAGCACGATCTCGTGGCCACGGCGCTGGCGACCGGCATGCTGCCGGAATTGCCCGGTGGCCACTTCCTGGACGGCAGCTTCATGGCGGCGGCCAGCGGGCGGTCGATGGAAAGTTTCGATCCCGGTCGCGGCGAGGCCTTTGCCCGCTTCGCCCGCGGCGATGCGTCCGACGTCGACGCGGCAGTAGCCAGCGCCCGGCGCGCCTTCGAACAGACCTGGCGCGACATGCCGGCCGCTGAGCGCGGACGGATTCTCTATCGCGCCGCCGGCCTGATCCGCGAGAACGCGGCGCGCCTGGCGGTGGTCGAGTGCCTCGACAGCGGCAAGCCGCTGGCCGAGGCCGAAGGCGACGTCGGCGGCGCCGCGCGGGCCTTCGAATACTATGCCGGCGCCTGCGACAAGCTGCAGGGCGATACCTTTCCGCTGGGCCCCGACTACCTCGGCTACAGCCATCACGAGCCGGTCGGCGTCACCGCCCAGATCATTCCCTGGAACTTTCCGATCTCGACGGCGGCGCGCGGCATCGCCCCGGCGCTTGCCGCCGGCTGCACGGTGGTCGCCAAGCCGGCCGAGCAGACCCCTTTCACCGCGCTGCTGCTGGCCGAGATCCTCAGCCTGGCCGGCCTGCCGGACGGCGTGTGCAACGTGCTGACCGGCACCGGCGCGGAAGTCGGCGCCCCGCTGGCCGCCCATCCCGGCATCGACCACATCACCTTCACCGGGTCGGTGGCGACCGGGACCAATGTCATGAAGGCCGCCGCCGACAACATCACGCGCGTCGTGCTGGAACTGGGCGGCAAGTCGCCGGTTATCGTGCTGCGCGACTGCAACCGGCAGAGCGCGCTGGACGGCGTAATGGGCGCCATCTTCGAAAACGCCGGGCAGATCTGTTCGGCGGGCTCCCGGCTGATCATCGAGCGGTCCTTGCACGACGGCTTCCTGGAGGATCTTTGCCGGCGCGCCGAGGCGCTGACCCTCGGGCACGGCCTGCGCAATCCCCAGCTGGGGCCGGTGAACTCGGCCGAACAGCTGGCCCGTGTCGCCGGCTTCATCGAGCGCGCTCGCGGGCGTGGCGTTGAGATTGCCACCGGCGGCGGCGAAACGGTCGATCCGAAGAGCGGCAAGGGCTGGTTCTATCGGCCCACCATCGTCGGCGATTGTCCGCGTGAAGACGAACTGGTGCGCGAGGAGGTCTTTGGACCGGTGCTGACGGTGCAGATCGCCGAGGACGCCGAACACGCCCTGGCCCTGGCCAACGACAGCCAGTATGCGCTGGTCGCCGGAGTCTACACGGCGGACTTTGCCGCCGCGCATCGCCTGGCGCAGCGCCTCGATGCCGGGCAGGTCTATATCAACGAGTATTTCGCCGGCGGCATCGAAGTCCCCTTCGGCGGCAACAAGAAATCCGGCTTCGGGCGTGAAAAGGGCCTGGAAGGCCTGCTGAGCTACTGCCGCACCAAGAGTGTTGCCGCCCGCCTCTGACCGTCGGTTTCAGCCAAGGGCTCAGCCGGATGGAAACGGCTGCGCCAGCCGGTTCAGCGGCCCTTCCAGACCGGGTCGCGCTTTTCGGCGAAGGCGCGGAAGCCCTCCATCTGGTCCTCGCTGTCGTAGAGCCGGTCGACGGTGGGAAACTTGCGCTTGGTGATGCGGTTCATCGCATCCTGGAAGGAGAGGGCTTCCGACTCGCGGGCGACTTCCTTGATGGCGGCGAAGACCAGCGGCGGACCGCTGGCCAGCAGGCGGGCGATCTCCCAGGCACGGTCCATCAGCTTGTCCTGTGGCAGAACCTCGTTCACCAGGCCCCAGCGGTGCGCTTCTTGGGCGTCCATCCAGCGGCCGGTCAGCAGCAGGTCCATGGCGATGTGATAGGGCATGCGCTTGGGCAGTTTTACCGTGGCGGCGTCGGCCAGGGTGCCGGCGCGGATCTCCGGCAGGGCGAAGGTGGTTGCCTCGCTGGCCAGGATCATGTCGGCGGACAGCGCCAGTTCGAAGCCGCCGCCGACCGCCATGCCGTTCACCGCGGCGATCACCGGCTTGTTGAGGCCGCGCAGTTCCTGCAAGCCGCCGAAGCCGCCGACGCCGTAGTCGCCGTCCACCGCGTCACCGCCCGCCGCGGCTTTCAGGTCCCAGCCGGCGGAGAAGAATTTGTCGCCGGCGGTGGTCAGGATGGCGACGCGCAGGTCGGGATTGTCGCGGAACGCCTTGAAGGTCTCCCCCATCAGCCGGCTGGTGGCCAGGTCGATGGCATTGGCCTTGGGCCGATCGAGCGTGACTTCCAGGATGCCGCCCTCGCGGCGGCAGCGGATCACGTTTTGCTCGGCCCCGGGTTGCTTCGATTCAGGCATCGGATGCCTCCTTCCTGACGATGAGGGCGTCGGCGGCAAAGGCACCGTGGCCTTCGGCGCAGACGATCAAGGGATTGATGTCGAGTTCCAGAAGAGAACCCTTGTGGTCGAGCGCAAAGCGCTGCACCGCTTCGATGGCATCGACCGTGGCGATCAGATCACCCTTTGGCCGGCCGCGGTAGCCGTTCAGCAGCGGCGCCGCGCGCAAGCCGGCCAGAGCATCCTCGATCTCCTGCCGGCGCACCGGCAAAGGCAGGATGACCGAATCGCGCAGAATCTCCACCAGGATACCGCCACTGCCCAGAGTCATAACCAGGCCGAAGGGCGGCTCGCGGGTCAGGCCGACGATCAATTCGCCCACCGCGGCCCCATCCTTGCCCTTGCCGATCATCGCCTCGACGTAGAGGCCGCGGCCCAGCGGCAGCAGGTCGCTGGCGGCGCTGCGCACAGCCTTCGCCGTGGCGAGGTTCAGCCGCACGGCGCCAGCCTCGGTCTTGTGGGCGATGCCGAGGGCCTTCAGCGCGACCGGGAAGCCGAGGGCCTCGGCTGCGGCAACGGCGGCCTCGATGCTGTCGGCGCGGCGGCCCTCGGGCACCGGCACGCCGTGGCGGGCAAGCAGCGCCTTGGCGTCGGCTTCGTCGAGGGTTTGCGTCGGACCCGACCCATTTTCGGGCGCCGTCAGTACGGGAAGGGGCAGCGGCTGCCGCCAGGCAGCGCCGATGTCGGCGGCGGCTTCCGCTGCCGTCAGGGCGTCGTCGATGCCGCCGAGCGGGACGATGCCGAGTTTCAGGATCTCGCTGGCCTGGTCCTCGGAGAGGTTCTCCGGCAGGCTGGCGACCACCGCGCCCTTGGCGTTGTGGGTTTTCAGGGCGGCGGCGAAGGCGCGCAGCGTCGGCCACCACTCGGCGTCGGAGCAGCGGTCGCCGCGCGGGAAGTCGAGCACCAGCAGGTTGAGATCGAAGCCGATCCCGACCATGGCCGCGAAGGTCGCGGTCATCGCCGGCTCATCGCCCCAGATGAAGGTGTGGTAGTCGAGCGGATTGGCCACGGTCACCAGCGGCCCGAGGGTGGCCTTCACCGGCTTGATCTGCGCGGGCGTCAGCGCGCGGAAGCTCACCCGGCGGCCCTCGGCGGCGTCGGCCATTACCGAGGCCTCGCCGCCCGAACAACTCATTGACGATAGCGCATAACCAGCGAGCGGCCCGGTAACGTGGAGCAGCTTCAGGGTCTCCAGAAAGGCCGGAATGCTGTTCATCCGCGCGATGCCGAGGCGCCGGAGGAAGGCATCGGCGGCGGCGTCGGAACCGGCCAGGGACGCGGTGTGCGAAAGGGTCGCCGCGCGCGCCTCGGCCGAACGCCCAAGCTTCATGGCGATAACGGGCTTGTTCAACTCGCGCGCTTTGGCGGCGACGGCTTCCAGCCCGTCCAGGGAATCGAAACCCTCGATGTGAAGGCCCAGCGCGGTGACCCGCGGGTCGTCCAGCAGCCCGAGGGCGAGATCGGAAAGGCCTGTCTGCGCCTGGTTGCCGGCGGTCATCACGTAGGCCAGAGGCAGGCCGCGGCGCTGCATGGTCATGTTAATGGCGATGTTGGACGATTGGGTCACGATGGCGACGCCGCGGGTGCCGGCCTGCAGGCGCTGGCCGCCGTGCTGGTCGGGCCACAGCAGCGCGCCGTCGCCATAGTTGATCATGCCGTAGCAGTTGGGGCCGAGCATCGCCATGGCGCCGGCGGCCTCGACCAGGGCCGCCTGCAGGCTGTCGCCCTCGGCATCCTCGCTGCCGGCCTCGCGGAAGCCGGAGGCGTAACAGACCGCGCCGCCGGCGCCCCGCGCGGCGAGAGCGCGCACCACCTCGATGGTCAGGTGACGGTTCACCGCGATGAAGGCGGCGTCCGGGGCGCCGGGCAAATCGGCGACGGATTTATAGGCGCGGCGCCCGGCGATCTCTTCTCTCGTCGGATGCACCGGCCAGATTTCGCCGTCATAGCCCAGGCGGTCGCACTGTCGGATGACCTCGGCGGCCTCCTTGCCGCCGATGGCGGCGATGGTCCTGGGCCTCAGCAGGCGTTCCAGGGTGCGCGGCGGTGTCAGCATCCGAGCGGGCGCAGCAGTTCGCGGGAGATGATGTGGCGCTGGATCTCGGAGGTGCCGTCCCAGATGCGCTCCACCCTGGCGTCGCGCCAGAAGCGCTCCAGCGGCAGGTCGTCCATCAGGCCCATGCCGCCGTGGATCTGGATCGCCTCGTCGGTGACCCGTGCCAGCATTTCCGTCGCATAGAGTTTGGCCGAGGCGATCTCGCGGTTGGCCGGCAGGCCCTGGTCCAGGCGCCAGGCGGCGGAAAGCGTCAGCCAGTCGGCGGCGTCGATCTCGGTGATCATGTCGGCCAGCTTGAAGGAGACGCCCTGGAAGCGGCCGATCTTCTGTCCGAACTGCTTGCGCTCGGCGGCATAGCCGACGGCGTAGTCGAAGGCACGGCGGGCGCGCCCGACCGCCATGGCGGCGACGGTGATGCGCGTGGCGTAGAGCCAGTCGTTGGCCAGCTCGAAGCCGCGGTGGGCCTCGCCCAGCACTTGCGTCTTGGGCAGTCGGCAGTTGTCGAAGTTCAGGATGCAGTTGTGGTAGCCGTGGTGCGAGACCGAGTTGTAGCCCTTGCGGATTTCAAAGCCCGGCGTGCCGCGGTCCACGAGAAAGCAGGTGATCTTCTTCTTGGGGCCGGCGGCGGTTTCCTCCTCGCCCGACGCGACGAAGACGATGACGAAATCGGCGATGTCGGCATGGCTGATGAAGTGCTTGCTGCCGTTGACCACCCAGTCGTCGCCGTCGGGCTTGGCCATGCACTTCATGCCGCGCACGTCGGAGCCGGCGTCCGGCTCCGACATCGCCAGCGCATCGAACTTCTCACCCCGCGCTGCCGGCAGCAGGTAGCGCTCGCGCTGCTCGCCTTCGCAGGCCAGCAGGATACCGGAAGGGCGCCCGAAGAAAACGGTGAGCGCCATGGAGGCGCGGCCGAGTTCCCGCTCCAGCAGCGTGAAGTCGAGATGACCGAGGCCGCCGCCGCCGCCCTCTTCGGGCAGGTTCGCCGCGAAGAAGCCGAGATCGAGGCACTTGCGGGTGATCTCCTGGGCGATCTCGCGCGGGACCGCGCGCTCGCGCTCGACCAGCGCTTCGTGCGGATACAGCTCATTCTCGACGAAGCTGCGCACGGTATCGACGATCATCTGCTGCTCGTCGCTGAGGCCGAAGTTCATGCGGCGTCTCCCGTTCCTCTTATGATGCTTCCTGCAACCGCACCGCTGTCGTCCCGGGGCTTGACCCCGGGACCCAATAGCGTTTGCCCAGGGGGGTGACCCAGTAGGATAACGTAGATGGGACGGCGGGGGCAATGGATACCGGGAACCAGAGCCGGGATGGCAGCAATGGGTGTGGCGAAAGACGGGGTACGCATGATCTGTCCTACCCCTACCGCGCCTGCCCGATGGCGCGGCCGGCGCCTTCGGGCTGAGGCAGGCCGGCGTGGCCGCTCGCCAGCGCCGATGCCTTGGCGGCGATGGCGGGGGCGGGTTCTTCGGCGCTGCGGGTCTTGAGGCTCACGTGGATCAGCAGGTGCTCGCCGGTCGCCAGCAGGCGGCCGTCCGCGTGGTAAAGCCGGTGGAAGAGGTGCAGCTTCTTACCCTTGGCGTCCAGCACCTGGGTGGTCGCCGTCACCGGCTCCAGCGCCGCCACCTCGTCCAGATGACGGATGTGGGTCTCGACGGTGAAGTAGGAACCGCCGTTCGCCACGTAGTCGGCATCGACGCCGATGAGGCGCAGCAGGGCATCGCTGGCATCGGCGAAGCACTGCAGGTAGCGGCTCTCGGTCATGTGGTTGTTGTAGTCGGTCCAGTCCGCCGGAACCCGCATGTCCAGGGTGGGGATCGGCTGTGTCGGATCGAAGGCCGCCGCCCCGGCCACTGCGGCGCCGGCGGCATCGACCAGGCCGCGCTCGTAGGCGGCCAGGGTCTTGCCGGCTCCCCAGTCCTTCACCTTCAGCGCCTGCAGGATGGCGATCAGGTTGTCGTCGCGGATACGCTCCAGCTCGCGGATCGAATAGGCGCCCGACTGTTCGTCGGACTGGCCGGCGACCAGGTCGACCAGCTCCTCGGTGAAGTCCGGCACGTCCATCAGCTTGGTCCAGGGCCACTTCAGGCAGGGGCCGAATTGGGCCATGAAGTGGCGCATGCCGGCTTCGCCGCCGGCGATGCGGTAGGTCTCGAAAATGCCCATCTGGGCCCAGCGCAGGCCGAAGCCGTAGCGGATGGCGTCGTCGATCTCCGCCGAGGTGGCGATGCCGTCACTGACCAGCCACAGGCATTCGCGCCACACTGCCTCCAGCAGGCGGTCGGCGATAAAGGCTTCGATCTCCTTGCGCACATGCAGCGGGTGCATGCCGATCGACGCGTAGAACGCTTTGGCGCGCTCGATGGTTTCCGGCGCGGTCTTGCCGCCGCCGACCAGTTCGACCAGCGGCAGCAGGTAGACCGGATTGAACGGGTGCGCAACCAGCAGCCGCTCCGGGTGCGTCATCTCGGCCTGCAGGTCGCTCGGCAGGATACCGGAGGTCGAGGAGGCGATGAGTGCTGCCGGGTCGGCGGCGGCTTCCACTTCGGCATAGACCTTCTGCTTCACGTCCAGGCGTTCGGGCACGGATTCGACGATCAGCCCGGCGCCCGTCACCGCTTCGGCGATGCTGGTGCGGAAGGTCAGGGCACCTTTCTTGCGGCGCGGCGCCAGGGTCAGCTTGGCGTAGGCGTGCTCGGCGTTGTCGAGTACCGCCTGCATGCGCTGTTCGGCGCCGGGCGCCGGGTCGTAGACCGCGACGTCGATACCGTTTTCCAGCAGGCGGGCGACCCAGCCGGCACCGATGACGCCGCCGCCGATGGCGGCCGCTTTGCTCACTTGTGCCATCGGATTACCAGCGCTTCTTCAGCTTCAGTTTCTCGCGCACCTCGGCCGGGGTCATGATCCGGCTGCCCATGGCTCGCGCGATGGTGGCGGCACGCTCGACCAGATCGCCGTTGGTCGCCAGCACGCCCTTATCGAGCCAGATGTTGTCTTCCAGGCCAACGCGGATGTTGCCGCCGGCCAGCAGCGCCATGGCCGCGTAGGGCAGTTGGTTGCGGCCGATGGAGAAGGCCGAAAAGACCCAGTCGTCGGGCAGGTTGGCGGTCATCGCCATCAGGGTCGCCATGTCGTCCGGCGCGCCCCAGGGAATGCCCATGCACAGTTGGATCATCACCGGGTCGTCGATCAGGCCCTGGTCCTTCAGCCACTTGGCCAGCAGCACGTGGCCGGTGTCGAAGGCCTCGATCTCCGGACGCACGCCCAGCGCCTGCACCTGGCGGGCCATCTCCTTCAGCATGGCCGGCGTGTTGGTCATGATGTAGTCGCCTTCGCCGAAGTTCATCGTGCCGCAGTCGATGGTGCAGATCTCCGGCAGGATCTGGGCGACGTGGGCCAGGCGCTCGGTGGCGCCGGCCATGTCGGTGCCGCCGGGGGCCGGCGGCAGCGGCGCCTCGACGCTGCCCAGGGTCAGGTCGCCGCCCATGCCGGCGGTCAGGTTCAGCACCACGTCGACGCCCGACTCCTTGATGTAGCCGACGGCCTCGGCGTAGAGCGCCGGCGCGCGCGCCGGATCGCCATTTTCCGGGTTGCGCACGTGGATGTGGGCGATGGCGGCGCCGGCGGCGGCGGCCTCAATGCAGGAATCGGCGATCTGGCGCGGGGTGACCGGCACCTTGTCGGAGCGCCCGGTGGTGGCGCCGGCACCGGTGACGGCGCAGGTGATGAAGACGTCGCGGCTTGGCTGAAGGGCCATGGTGATGTGATCTCCCGTTTTTTCGCCGGCTTATGGCGGGCCGATGATGACGTGGTTGCAGTTTTCCGCTCGACGGATTACGAAGAAAACTTGATGAAAAACGAAATATCGATTTTTGCGCCCCCGGACGCGGCTGCCGAAGGGCCTCTCGCGGTGACGCTGCTGCTGCTGCCTGACTCTTCCATGATGTCGTTGGCCTCGACACTCGATCCGATGCGCGCCGCCAACCGCCTGGCACGGCGGCCGCTGTTCTCCTGGCGCATCGTCACGCCCGACGGCGCCCCGGCAACGCTGACCTGCGGGGTGCCGGTGCCGGCGGCGGGCCGCCTGAGCCGGGACCTGGAGGGCGATGCGCTGATCGTCGTGGCCGGTTTCAACCAGGAACGCCATGTCGCCGGACCGGCGCTGGCTCTGTTGCGGGCGGCGGCCCGGCGGTTCCGGGCCGTCGGCGGAGTGGAGGCGGGCAGCTGGCTGCTCGCCCGGGCCGGGCTGCTGGACGGACGCTCGGCGACCACCCACTGGGAAGACCTTGAGGATTTTGCCGCGCGCTTCCCGGAGGTAAATCTGCTGCCCGACCGTTTCGTCATCGACGGGCGGATCTTCACCACCGGCGGCGCTTCGCCCAGTTTCGATCTGATGCTGCACCTGATCCGCAGCCGCTTCGGCTATCCCCTGGCCCTGGAGGTTGCCAGCGTCTTCGTCTACGACGAGGCCCACGCGGCGACCGATGCCCAGCCGCTGGTGTCGCTCGGCCGCTTGCCCGGCCACGAGCCGCGGGTTGCCGCGGCCATCCGCCTGATGGAGCAGCGGCTGGACAGCCCGCTGACCACCGCGGCCATCGCCAAGCGCCTGGAGGTTTCCGTGCGCACCCTGGAACTGCTGTTCAAGCAGGCGCTGGGCACCGGCCCGGGAACCTACTATCTGCGGCTGAGGTTGCAGGCGGCACGGCGGCTGCTGCTCGACACCCGGCTCTCCATGCAGGTGGTGGCGGTGCGCTGCGGCTTCGGCTCGCACTCGGCCTTTTCCCGCATCTTCCGCCAGCACTTCGCGGTCAGCCCCAGTGCCTACCGGCGCAAGAACCGCAGTGATAGCGGCTGAGATTTTGCGGCGCGGCTTTGCCGAATCTCAGACGGCGGTGATGTCCTTGATCTTTGCGCGCCGTTGGTTGGAACGGGCGGCAATATCGTTGTCCTGCTGCTGAATCGCGGTGCGGGCCAGGTCCAGCAGTTTGTCGCCGAAGGACTGGTCGAGCTGCTCGTTCGGAACACGCCGGTTGGACGTGATGGTTCCGTCTTCATAGGTCACGTTGAACATCGTGAACGCCGGGGCTTTGCTCTCGGCCTTTTTGCGAGCCATAGTTTCAGTCTCCACGCTTTCAAGACTCGGGGCTTTCCCGGGTGGGGCTTTCCCCGGGGACGTCCCCCTGGGGCGATCCAGGGGACAATCCGGGGGCGGGCAACGTCGGGCGGTGCTGTGGCTCTGGACGACCGCCCGCGAGGGTCACTCCGTCGGCGTCGATCCGGGAGCTTGGCCGCCGCCCTGTTCCGGAGACTCGCTTTGCGGTGACTTCTCCTCGCGCGCGCCCTTCTTCTCGGCGGCGCGCTTGGCCTTCTTTTCGGCCTTCAGCCGGTCGCGTTCTTTGCGTTCGAAATCGTAGTTGGGCTTTCTGGCCATCGTTTTCCTCGTTGTTGAGCTTGTCGGATCGTCCGGCGGCGATGGTTTCAGCGCCCCTTCACGAGATGGGGCGCACCGTCTAGGCCGGGCTCTTGGCGCCAGATCTTGGAGGCCCGGGTTTTTGGGCCGAATCTTTGGGCCGAGTCTTGGGGGGCCGGATCTTAGGCCGGGTTATGACGCTGGCCGCAACCTAGATCATCTGGCGCCTATTGAAACGTCCAATTATCGTTTTGCCCACGCGGGCTCGGCCAGCCGCAAGGGGCGGCGGGTTACTGTTCGGCCGTGCCGAGTGACGATAAGGTGTTGTTTAAAAATATTATTCCGGCAGATCGGGGCCGGATCATCGGCGGGCGTGACAAAGCCGCGGCAAGCTGATAATTTAATTGAGCGCTCATATAAAAACTGGAGACGGTCGGTGCGTAATTCATTGGAAAGAATGGAAGTTCCGGACGAGTGGGATCGTTCCGGGTTGCCGGCCTGGACCTATTTCAACAAGGAACTGCTGGACCTCGAGACCGAGGTGCTGTTCCGCCGCCACTGGCAGCTGGCCTGTCACCAGGCCGATGTGCCGGAGGCCGGCAGCTATGTCTGCTTCGACATGTGTGGCGAGCGCGCGGTCATCATCCGGGGCGAGGACAACGTCATCCGCGCCTTCCACAACGTCTGCCGCCACCGCGGTTCGCGCGTCGCCACCGGGTCGAAGGGCCAGTGCCGCTCGGCGCTGGTCTGCCCGTTCCACGGCTGGAGCTACAATCTGGACGGCACCCTGCGCGGCGCCGCCAAGCCCAAGACCCTGCCCAAACTCGACCCGGTCGAGTTCGGCCTGAAGCCGCTGGAGTGCGAGATCTGGATGGGTTTCGTATTCATCCGCTTCAAGTCCGGCGAGCAACCTTCGGTGAAGGAGATCATGGCGCCCTACGAGGCCGAGGCGGCGCTCTACAACATTCCGGACATGGAGTCGGCCTACGGCGGTTTCTGGAAATCCGAGACGGCGGTCAACTGGAAGGCCGTGCGCGACGTCGACAACGAGGGCTACCACGTCCCCATCGCGCATCCCGGCCTGCAGGACCTCTACGGTCACGGCTATTTCGACGAACCGCTGAGCGGCGGCGCCAACCGTTCCTTCGGTCCGTTCAACGAGGGGCCGGGCCGGCTGTGGAGCGTGCGCAACTACAAGAAGATCCTGCCGGACATGCCGAACCTGCCCGACAGCCACAAGCGCGCCTGGGTCTATCTCGGCATGTTCCCCAATACGGTGATGGCCTTCTATCCCGAGAGCGTGATGTTCTATCAGGAGTTCCCGGTGCACGAGGGTCTGACCCTGCAGCGCGGCGCGACCTACAAATATAAGAACGAAACGCGTGAGATGCGTCTGGCCCGCTACCTCAGTACGCGCATCGACAAGGACACCGGCGAGGAAGATGTCCAGCTGACCATCTGGTCCTGCGAGGCGGCGAAATCGAGCGGCTATGACGGAATCATGCTTTCGGATCTGGAATACGGCGTGAGATGCTTCCACGACCGCCTGCGTGATCTGATGCCGGTGATGGGCGATCCCAGCGCGCCGGCGCCGGGGACCATGGAGCGGCTCAACAAAGAGAAGCTGACGCGCGGCGCGGCCTGAACTGGAAAAAGACGGGATGCGTCAGGAAGAACAAGCGTGGGGGCCGGACCGCAGGGCCGGGCAAAGGGGGTTCAGGGAGTGAGGCAGGCACGCGCCGTCAGGCGCGATTCCAATCGCCTTTACGAAGGCGGCGTTCCGAACCATGACCTCGGCCAGTGGGGTCCCGGTCATTGGGATCCCGCTCAGTGAGGCTGCGGTGATCCAGGCCGGAACAGGCGAGGGTGCGAGCAGTGGCTGGCGGGCGCGGCTTTGGCGCAGCGAGGCACTGCGCGGCTTCGCGCTGATCAGCCCGACCTTCCTCTATGCCCTGCTGCTGTTGCTGGCGCCGATTCTGGTCATCATCGTCTTCAGCTTCTGGACCCAGAGCTACCTGGAAATCGACCGCACGGCGACCTTCGTCAACTACATCGAGGCCTGGACCGATCCGCTCTATCGGATCCTGATGTTCCGCTCCCTTGGCGTGTCGGCGGTGGTGACGCTGTTCACCGTGCTGCTGGCCTACCCGATGGCCTACTATCTCTCCTTCAAGGTGGATCAGCGCAAGGCGCTGTGGCTGTTCCTCATCACCATTCCGTTCTGGACCAGCTATCTGCTGCGGGTCTTCGCCTGGAAGATCATCCTGGGCTACAACGGCGCCATCAACGCCAGCCTGATGGAACTGGGCATCATCGCCCAGCCGATGGAATTCCTGCTCTACAACGTGAACTCGGTGGTCATCACCCTGGCCCATGCCTGGGCGCCCTTTGCGATCCTGCCGATCTTCGTTTCGCTGGAAAAGATCGACCGCAGTCTGCTGGAGGCGGCGACCGATCTCGGCGACGGCGCCCTTCGGCGCTTCCTGCGCATCACCCTGCCGTTGTCGCTGCCCGGCGTCATCGCCGCCGCGCTGATCGTCTTCATCCCGACGGTCGGCGACTACATCACGCCGCGACTGGTCGGCGGCAAGGATGGCCTGATGATCTCGAACATGATTCAGGTGCAATTCGGTAAGGCGAACAACTGGCCGCTCGGCGCGGCGCTTGCCGTCTCGATGATGATGATCGTTGCCGCCGCGTCGCTGGCCTTCGTCGGCCTGACCCGGCTGCTCTCCTCCCGGATCCGATAGCAAAGGCGCGGCGCAGGTGAAGATACGGCCTCTCAGCATCTATGCCTTTCTCTACCTGGCTTTTCTCTACGTGCCGGTGCTGTTCCTGCCGATCTTCTCGTTCAACGATTCCGCCATCGTCGCCTTCCCGATTCAGGGCCTGACGACGCGGTGGTACGAGAATCTCTGGGCCAATGACGTCATGCAGGGGGCCTTGTGGAACAGCTTGAGAGTCGCCGTCGCCTGCTCGGTGATTGCCACCATCCTGGGTATCTGCGGCGCCCGCGCCCTGACCCGCTATCACTTTCCCGGCAAGGGCGGGATGGCCGCGCTCATCATGCTGCCGCTGGTGCTGCCGGAAATCATCATCGCCATTTCGCTGCTGGTGGTTCTGCTGCAACTCGGCTTCAACCTGTCGCTGATCAGCGTTACCCTGGGCCATATCCTGATGGCGGTGCCGTTCTCCATTGCGGTGCTGAGCTCCAGCTTCGAAGGGTTCGACCGCAGCCTGGAGGAAGCGTCCCTCGACCTGGGCGAGGGACCCGCGGTGACCTTCTTTCGGGTGACCCTGCCCATCGTGGCGCCGGGCATCCTGTCCAGCCTGCTGGTCACCTTCACGATCTCGCTCGACGAGTTCATCGTCGCGTTCTTCCTCAGCGGGACCGAACCGACCCTGCCCATCTACATCTGGAGCCAACTGCGCTTCACCGCCAAGCTGCCCGACGTCCTGGCCCTGGGCAGCCTGCTGCTGTTGGCCTCCGTCGTCCTGCTGTCGGTGGCCGAGGTCATGCGGCGCCGCGCGGCGAAACGGGCCGGCGCGGACCCCGCCAGCGGAGGTTTTCTGTGAACGAACGACCTATCATCGAGATCGACCGCGTGACGCGGAAGTTCGGCAGCTTCACCGCCCTCGATGAGGTGTCGGTGCAGATCCGCGAGGGCGAGTTCTTCTCCCTGCTTGGCCCCTCGGGCTGCGGCAAGACCACGCTGCTGCGCCAGATCGCCGGGTTCGACGATCCGACCTCCGGGGCGATCCGCATCGACGGTCAGGCAATGGTCGGCGTGCCGGCCAACCGCCGGCCGACCAACATGGTATTCCAGAATTACGCGATCTTTCCGCACCTGACGGTCGCGCAAAACGTTGCCTACGGCCTGCGCCGCCTGCACCTTGGCAAGGCGGAGCGTGAGCGGCGCGTGCAGGAAGCGCTGGCCCAGGTCGACATGGCGCACCTCGGCGCCCGGCGCAGCAACGAAATTTCCGGCGGCCAGCGCCAGCGTGTGGCGCTGGCCCGCGCGCTCATCATGCGTCCCAAGGTGCTGCTGTTGGACGAGCCGCTTTCCGCTCTCGACAAAAAGCTGCGCGAGCAGATGCAGGTCGAATTGCGCCACCTGCAGCGCCAGGTCGGCATCACCTTCATCCTGGTCACCCACGACCAGGAGGAGGCCCTGACCATGTCCGACCGCATCGCCGTGATGTTCGGCGGTAAGATCATCCAGTGCGACAGCCCGGAGGAAATCTACCAGCGCCCGCGCAGTCGTGTGGTGGCGGAATTCATCGGTGGCATGAACTTTCTCGATGCGTCGATCCTCAGCGAGAGCGACGGCCTCATCGAGGTCGACGTCGCCGGCTTTGGGCGGGCCGAGGTCAAGAAGCCGGCGGACACTACCTTCAATGGCAGCGGTCTCACCATCGGCGCCCGGCCGGAGCGTATGACCCTGGTCTATGGCGAGGACGCCAGCTTCAACCGCGTCGTCAGCGGCACCGTGGTGGAGGCCTCCTACTACGGCGACATGACCTACTATTCCATCGCCATCGACGCGGTCGACCGGCCGATCGTCGTTTCCATGCGCAACACCATCGGCCGCCGCAGCCTCGCGGCCGGCGAGAAGGTCCAGGTCGGCTGGGGCCCGGAATCGCTGGTCCCTCTGACATAGTCTCCGGCGGGTAGTGCATACCCCTCGCGGGCCGCAGGCCTGGCGCGGGCTCTAGTGAAAGACGAACGCGACGATGCCGGACAAACTGTCGGAAAACCTGCGGGCCGGGCAATCCGATTGGCTGCCGCTTGCTGCGCTGTTCACCAGCGTGTTTGCTTTTTGTGTCGCCTTTGGCGGCCTCACGCCGCTGATTGCCCTCACCCTGGAGGCCCGCGGCGTCGACGCGGCCCTCATCGGGCTCGTGGTGGCGGCGCAGCCCATCGGCACCATCATCGCCGCACCGCTGGCACCGCGTCTGCTGCGCCGTTTTGGCACCGTCGACACCATCCTGTTGTGCGACGCGGTGTCCATCCTCTCGCTCATCCTGCTGCCGGTGTTCATGAGCGCGCCGGCCTGGTTCGTATTGCGCCTGATCGCGGGTCTGGCCGGCGCGGGCCCCTGGATCGTGACGGAAACCTGGATCAATGCCGTCGCCAGCAGCGGTGGCCGCGGCCGGGTCGTCGCGCTTTACGGCAGCGTCATGGCGCTGGGCTTTGTCGTCGGCCCGCTGCTGCTGACCCTGCTGGGCAGTGAGGGGCCGCTGCCCTTCGTCGCCTTCACCCTTCTTTACGCTCTGGCCGTGCTGCCGATCCTGCTGATGCGCGGGCGGGCGCCCAAGCTGGATGTGGCGCACAAGACGCGCTATGCCGGCATTCTCTTGGCTGCTCCCGCCCTCTTCGCGGCGGCGGTCCTGGCCGGCGTCGTCGATATCGCCTTTTTCAGTTTCCTGCCCATCTGGGGCCTGCGTAACGGCTTGGAAGAGTCTTTTACGGTCCTGCTGCTGACTGTCTTTGTCTCCGGTAACATCGTCCTGCAGTTCCCGCTGGGCTGGCTGGCCGACACCATCGGCTACCGCCGTGCGATGTTTCTCTGTGGCCTGGTATGCCTGATCGGGCCGGGTTTGGCGCCACAGGTTCTGGCGATGCCCTGGATGCTCGCCGCGGTGCTCTTCGTGTGGGGCGGCGCGGCCTGGGGGATCTATTCCATCGCCCTTGCGGCGCTGGGACTGCGGTTTCGGGGGGCACTGCTGGCGGCGGCGAACGCGGTCTTCGTCATCGCCTACGAGATCGCCAACATCGTCGGCCCGCCGGCGGCGGGTGCTGCCGTCGATCTCTGGCCGCAGCATGGCCTGATGGCCGTGATGGCGGGGGCCGCCGGCCTCTTCGTCCTGATCGTCCTCAGCCGTCTGGGGCGCCCGCTCACACTGAAGGAGTAGGGGAAGTGCCGGGCCACGGGACGTCGTCCGGTCCGGGTTTCAGTCCAACAACGCCTGCGGCACAAATGAAATTGGCGCTCGGCACGGCATTCCCTTAAGAATGTTGGTCTTAGGATATGATTCGCGCGGGCGTTGCCCGCCGCCCGCCTTCCTGCTGAGAGGACGACAGCGATTTGGATAAGATCAAACCGGGCCTTATTGGCGAAGCCGAGATGATGGTGGGCACCAGCGACACCGCGCCGCGCATTGGCTCGGGCCGTATCGCCGTGCTGGCGACGCCCAAGATGGTCAGCCTGATGGAAGAGGCGGCGTTGGCTGCCATCGAGCACCTGCTGCCGGAGGGCAAGCAGTCGCTCGGCACCCATCTGGACATCACCCATATCGCGGCGACCCCGGTGGGCATGACGGTGAAGGCCGAAGCCGAATTGATCGAGGTGAACGGCCGCAAGCTGCTGTTCGCCGTGCGCGCCCGTGACGAGATGGACCTGATCGGCGAGGGCCGCCACGAACGCGTGGTCGTCACCGCCGCGTCTTTCCTGTCGCGCATCGCCGAAAAGGGCAAGGCCCTGAAGGCGCGCTAACCTGAAAGCGCGCTAGCGTAAGTCCCGGCAACCCGTTCCCCACCAAAAAGAAACCGCCCCCCTTTTGGGAGGCGGTTTCCTCATGCGGGCCCGAGCGGTCGGGGGGCCGTCAGAAGCCCGCTTTGATCTTCTCGAACTCGGCGATCATCTTTTCGCGCAGCGCGCTGGGCAGGGGGCCCATCCATAACGTGTTGTCGCGGAACTGCTCCACGTTGTCGTAGCCCATGGCGGCCAGATCGGCCTGATCCATCTTGGCCATGGCGGCCTGGTTGGCATGGCCGTAACCCCAGGCGGTGACCAGGTAGTTGGCCGCGCTGTCGGCCAGGAAGGCATTGATGTAGTCGTAGATCTTGTCCTCGTTGCCGTCGCCGGCGGCGAGCAGCGAGTAGCCGCAGACCCAGGTCGCCAGGCCTTCCTTGGTGTCCCGCTTCATCTTCGCGGGGATGTCTTCGCCCTGCAGGGTCAGGGCGGTGTCGTTCCAGGCCCAGGCGACGGTGACCTCGCCGGAGGCCATGACTTGCGCCAGGCTGGCACCGTCCTGCCAGTAGACGCGCACGTTCTCGTGCACCTTGCGCAGGAAGTCGGAGGCGGCTTCGAACTGCGCGTCGGTTGCCTTGGTCCAGTCCTTGACGCCGATGCTGAGAAAGGCCAGTCCGTAGGCGTCGTCCACGTTGTCGCCGATGGAAATGCGCCCCTGGTACTTGGGATCAGCGAAGACCTGCAGGCTGGTGACATCTTCCTCCGGCACCTTGTCGGTGCGATAGACCAGCGCCGTGTTGCCCCAGTCGATCGGTACGAAGTAGGCTTTCCCGCCCTCGCTGAAGCCGGGCAGGTCGCGCAGGCCCGGATTGAGATCATCCCAGGCGTCGATGCGGCTGGTGTCGAGCGGCTTCAACAGGCCGGCCTCGCGCCACTTCACCACACTCTGCGAACAGGGATGGCCGAGGTCGGCTTTGAAGCCGGCGCGCAGCTTCTGGAAGGCCTCCTCCTCGTCGCCGAAGAAGGCGAAGGTCGGCTCTTCACTGTATTTCGCGGTGTAGTCTTCGTGGAAGGCGGGATCTTCGTATCCGGCCCAGTCGAAGATGGTGATTTCCGGGTCCGCGGCGGTGGCCGTCCCCGTTGCCAGGGCCACCAGAGCGGCGCCGCCCATAGCGCCCCCCACCAGCCTGTTCATCGATTTTGTTGTCATGTTGCCTTTCCCTTGTTCTGCATTTCCCTGTTTGGGATTTCCGCCTTGGGATGGCTCGGGGGTAAGAAAAGCACTCTCCCTCATATCCCCAGCGGCTTGCTTTTCTGCTTAAAACCGTATGCGACCCAGGCACAGGCGGCAATAAATTATTTGAGCGCTCATTTAAATATCTAAGCGCGTTTTTCGTGCCCAGCGCCCTGCCGCTGCCCGCCGACGGCGGTTTCCCGCCAATTTCCGCGCGGGCCGGTCTCAGCCGACTTCGGCGGCGACCTGGCGGATTGCTTCTTCCAGGATGTCGAACATCTCGTCGATCTGCGGCCGGGTGATCACCAGCGGGGGCGAGAACACGCACATGTTCAGCAGCGGCCGCACGATGAGGCCCAGGGCCTCGCACTTATCGTCGATCAGGGCGCCGAATTCGCGGTCCAGGTCCAGGCGGTCGCCGTCGCCCTTCAGGCGGCCCTCGACGCAGCCGACCAGGCCCAGGCCGCGGGCGTCGCCGACGATGGGGTTGGATTCCAGCGCCAGGATGCGCTCCAGGAAGTAGGGCGAGATCTCGCGCACGTGCTCCAGGATGCCTTCGCGTTCGATGATCTCGATGTTCTTCAGTGCGGCGGCACAACACACCGGATGGCCGGAATAGGTGTAGCCGTTGTTGAACATCAGGTCCGGTCCGGCCTTGGCCCGTACATCCTCCAGCAGCCGGTCGGAGATGATGCAGGCGCCGAGCGGCAGATAGCCCGAAGTCAGTCCCTTGGCGCAGGTGATCATGTCCGGCACCACGCCGAACACATCCTCCGAGGCGAACCAATGGCCAAGGCGGCCGAAGGCGGTGACCACCTCGTCGGCGATGAACAGCACGTCGTACTTGCGGCAGACCTCGCGGCAGGCCTTGAAGTAGCCCGGCGGCGGGATGATGACCCCGCCGGAGGCCAGGATCGGCTCGGCGATGAAGCCGCCCACGGTGTCGGGGCCGAGTTCCAGGATGGCGTTTTCCAGATCGGCGACCTTGGCGCTGCACCAGTCCTCTTCGCTCATCCCCGCCGGACGCAGGTTCGGATTGACGTTGGGCAGCAGGTGGGTGAGCCGGGCTTCGACATCGAAGCGGGTCTCGCTGCGCTCCTTGCCGGTCACCGAGGCGGAGAGATAGGTCGAGCCGTGATAGGCCTTCTCGCGCGAGATGACGCGCTTCTTCTCCGGCCGGCCCAGCACGTTGTTGTAGAAATGAATGAAGCGCAGGGCGGTATCCACCGCGGTGGAACCGCCGGTGGTGAAGCTCACATGATTCAGATCGCCCGGGGCCAACTCCGCCAGCTTGCGCGCCAACAGGGCCGAGGGTTCGCCTGCCGTGTTCCACGGCGAATGGTAGGCCAGTTTCATCACCTGCTCGGCGATGGCGTCGGCCATGTCGCGCCGGCCATAGCCGATCTGCGTGCACCACATGCCGCCGGGGCCGTCGATCAGGCGCCGGTCGTTCTCGTCGTAGACATAGATGCCTTCGGCGCGCGTCGAGATGGTGCGGTTGGCCTGGCCGAGCGTCGCCATCGACTCCCAGGGGTGCAGGAAGTGGTCGTTGTCGTAGGCGCGGATCGTTGCCGCGCTATTCGTCAGGGTGCTTGCCTTGCTTCCGGACGCCGGATGAAGGGGCTTTTCTTTGGCGGCCATGTCAGAACCTCGCAGGGGGTGTGGCGGCACGGCGGGTGTGGCGGAAGAACGGCCGCTCGGCGATCCACGCCGGCGCCATGATCCGCTCCCACTTGCCTTCCTTGTCGTGATAGATCTCGACCCAGAGATCGCCGGTCACGTCGACGCCGTAAGGTGCCTTCAGCATGGCCAGCGCGATGTTCCGCTTGCAGGTCGGCGACCACAGGGTCGAGGTGATGTGGCCGGCCTCGGTCTTCTTGCGATGGTAGACGTAGGCGCTGTGCGGCGCCTTGTTGCCTTCGATCTCCAGGCCGACCAGTTGGTAACGCGGGCCGTCCTTGGCGTGTTTCAGCAGCGCGCGGCGGCCGTTGAAAGGGCCTTTGGAGAAGTCGACCAGGCGATCGGCGCCCAGCTCGAAAGGTGTGCGACCGCGGCTGGGCCGCAGCGCCGTGTGGATCGACTTGAAATCGACGCCGCAGACCACGAAGCCGGCCTCGGTGCGCGCGAGATCGAGCGCGGCGTAGCCGATGGGGCGCAGGCCGAAATCGTGACCGGCTGCCCAGATCCGATCCCACAGGGCGAGTGCCTTTTCCGCCGGCACCCACAACTCGTAGCCGAGGTCGCCGGTAAAGCCGGTGCGCGACACGGTCAGGTCATCGTCCACTTTCACGACATCGAAGGGCTTCAGCGTGGCGAGCTGGCCGAGGCCCGCTGCCTCCAGCACGGCGAAGCTGGTCGGGCCCTGCAGCGACAGCCCGGCGATCTCGTCGCTTTCCTCGTGAACCTGCACGTCGAAGCCCCAGGCGATGTCCAGCAGCCAGGCGTACTGCGGCTCCTGGCAGCACAGGCGGAAGTCGTCGTCGCCGAAGCGGAACAAGGTCCCGTCGTCGATGACGTAGCCGTCCTCGTCGCACCACAACGAATAGCCGACGCGGCCCGGCTTCAGCTTGCGCACGTCGCGGGTCATCAGCCGGTTCATCACCCGCTCGGCGTCCGGGCCGGTGACGCGGTACTTGTGCATCGGCGAGATGTCGAACAGCGTCGCCTGGTTGCGAATGGCAAAGTATTCCGCCTCGACACTGTCGAAGCGCCGCGCCGAGAGATACCCCGCCCAGGGCATCCAGTCCTGGTGCAGGTTCAGCGGGCGCAGGCGCGCGTCGAAGGGCGACGGTGCGAGGCCGCGCTGCACCATCGGCCGCGGCGCCGTCGTGCCCTGGGGCAGCAGTTTTTCCAGCGTGTGTGCGGTCATGCGGCGTGGCCTTCTGTTTTCGTCTGCGGGGCCTTCATCGCCTGGCGCGCGGCGTTGTGGCCGGCGGCGCCGATGATGTCGCCGCCGGGATGCGCCGCCGCGCCGCAGAGGTAGAGGCCGCCGACCGGCAGGGCATAACGTGCCATGCCGTTCACCGGCCGCAGGGTCAGCATCTGGTCGACGGCCAGTTCGCCATGGTGCCAGTGGCCGCCGGGGGCGCCGGTCTCGCGTTCGATATCGAGGGGCGTCAGCACGTCCTGGGCGACGATGAGGCTGCGCAGGCCGGGCGCATGACGTTCCAGCAGATCGAGCACGGTGGCGGCGAGGCGCTCGCGCGCGCCCGCGGTCCAGCCGTCCTTCAGATGATAGGGCACGTACTGCACGATGATCGACATGACATGGCCGCCCCCGTCCACCAGGGTCGGGTCAAGGCGGCTGGGGATGAGGACCTCCAGCGCGGGATGTGCCGGCAACTCGCCGTACTTCACTGCGTCGAAGCCGGTTTCCAGGCTCTGCACGCTGGGCGCCACCAGGATGCGGCCGGTGAGGTCGTCCGGGTCGACGCCGGTGAAGGCCGGCAGGCCCGATAGCGCCAGGTTGATCTTTGCCGTCGCGCCCTTGCAGCGGATGTGGCGGACGCGCCGCACCGCCTCGGCATCGAAATGCTCGACGCCGGTCAGGGCCAGCGTGGTCCGTGTGTCCAGGCTGGACAGCACGACAGGGGCGCCCAGCGTCTCGCCGCTGTCCAGAAGCACGCCGGTCACCCGGTCGTTTTCGACGGTGACGGCGGCGACGCCGGCGCTGCGGCGGATCTCGGCGCCATGGCTCTGGGCCGACTGCGCCAGCGCGGTGCAGAAGGCCGCCATGCCGCCCTTGGGCAGGTGGCGGCCGCCGCCCTGGGCCAGCCGGTAGAGCAGGGTCAGTGCGGTGCCCGGCGAACGTGGCCCGGTGTGCCCGCCCATCACCGCGTCGAGGGCCAGCGCGCCGGCCAGCGGGCCGTCGCCGATCTCGTCCAGGATGACGTCGCGGGCATTCGACAGCAGCACGCGCAGGAATTCGCGCGCGTCGGCGGCACCGAGGCGGCGGACGTCGAAGCCGAGTTTCGCCAGGCTGGCAAGGTCGCGCCAATCCGGCCGGTGAAATTGCGGCGGCGTCTCCAGCAGCTTGGCCGAAAGTACGCCGGCAAAGCGCACGAGCCGCCGATGCAGGGTTGCGTAGGCCGCCGCGTCGGGATGTGCCGCGCCCGACAGCAGGCGGGCGGCACCGCCTTCGATCACCACATGAGCGCCGTCTTCGGCCAGCGCCAGAGTCGGCAGGTCGCGGCGGGCGAAGGACAGGCCGTTTGCGGCCAGGTCGAGCTGCTTTTCGATCTGCGGATGCCAGGCGTGCAGCAGGTGGGCATAGCGCGGCGCCTGGAAACCCGGCGCGATCTCGTAGCCGGCGGCGGCCCCGCCCAGCCCGGCGTTCTTCTCCAGCACCAGCACGCGGCGTCCGCCGCGGGCCAGCACACCGGCGGCGGTCAGGCCGTTGTGGCCGGCACCGATCACGATGGCGTCGTAACGGGTCATGCCGCGCGCTCCGCCGGAGTCAGGCCGCTGACCTTCATGCCGAGATCGCGCAGCACCTCGCGCGCCGCGTTGGCGCCGGGCGCCGCCATCACGCCGCCGCCGGGATGGCTGGAGGAGCCGCAGAGATAGAGCCCCTTGATCGGCGTGCGGTAGTCGGCATAGCCCGGCACCGGGCGGTTGAAGAACATCTGGTCGAAGGTCAGTTCGCCCTGGAAGATGTTGCCCTCGGTCAGGCCCACCTCGCGTTCGATGTCCCAGGGCGTGCGCACTTCCTTGTGCAGGATGAGATCGCGGAAGTCCGGGCTGTGCTCGGCGATCTTGGCGATGACCGTCTCGGCCATCCGGTCGCGTGCCGGCCCGTCCCAGGACTCGCCGGAGGCCAGCTCGTAGGGGGCGTACTGCACGAAGACCGTCATCATGTGCTTGCCCGGCGGCGCCATGGTCGGGTCGATGCAGGTCGGGATCAGCATGTCGAAATAGGGATCGCTCGACCAGCGGCCGGCCTTCCAGTCGTCGTAGGCGCGCTCCAGCTCGTCCAGCGATTCCGAGGCGTGCAGGTCGCCCTTCAGGAAGGGCGCACCGGCGGGTGCGGCGGGGAAGCTGGGGAAGCCGTCGAGGGCGATGTTCAGCTTGGCCGAGGAGCCGCGGATCTTGAAGCGCTTCACCGCCTTCACGAAGTCGTCGGGCAGGTCCTTCGCCTCGACGTGGTTCAGGAAGGTGCGCTTCACGTCCATGTTGGAGATCACCGTCGATGCTTCCAGCACATCGCCGTTGTCCAGCACCACGCCCTTGGTCTTGCCGTCCTTGCTCAGGATCTGCGCCACCCCGGCGCCGGCGCGAATCTCGCCGCCGGCCTCGATCAGTGCGCGCGCCATCGCCTGGGTCACGCCGCCCATGCCGCCGCGGGTAAAGCCCCAGGCGCCGATGGTGCCGTCGACCTCGCCCATGTAGTGATGCAGCAGCACGTAGGCGGTGCCCGGCGAATAGACGCCCAGGCCGGTGCCGATGATGCCGGAGCCGGCGAAGTGCGCCTTGATGACGTCGGTCTCGAAGTACTCGTCCAGGAACTCGCCGATCGACATGGTCCAGAAGCGGATGGTCTCGCCCATCTCGCGGTCGCCCAGGTCGTGGAAGCGCTTGCCGAGAAACAGCAGCTCGGCGATGTCGCGTGGGCGGTTGCTCACCGGATCGGGCGCGGCGCGCAGCAGCAGGGGCTTGATGAAGCGGCACTGGCGCATGACTGCGCGGGCGTAGCGCTCGTAGTTGTCCGCGTCCCGGCGCGAGAAGCGGGAGATTTCCCGGCGCAGCGCGTCGTGGTCCGAGTAGTAGGCGAAATAGCCGCCATCACGGGTGAAGGTGGCACCGCTTTCGTAGGGGATCACCTGCAGGCCGTGGCGCGGCAGGTCGAGATCGCGCACCACTTCGGGCCGCAGCAGGCTGCAGACGTAGGAGCAGTTGGAGTAGGTCCAACCCTCGTAGAGCTCGCGGCTGACCGCGGCGCCCCCGATCCAGTCGCTGCGCTCTAGGACTAAAGTCTTTAACCCGCGTTTGGCCAGGTAACAGGCGGCGGTCAGACCGTTGTGCCCGGCCCCCACGACGATGACGTCATACCGCCCCGACATACCGCCCCTCTCCTTATAATGCAGGCCGCTTCGATCCTCGACCGCAGACTAGCCAAGGGGCCGCTAGGGGTCCATAATTTTTTTGAGCGCTTAAATAAAATTAAGAACTGGAAAGCCGGCAAGGCTTCCTCTAACCATTGTGACACTGTGTGCCCGGGAGCGAATCCGGCGGCGCAGGGGCGGCCAATTCAGGGCGGTTCAGGGCGGTTCGGGGTGCGAAGGAGCGCGAAGGTATGACGGTGAAGGCAGCGGCCGGCCGCCCACGGCGGGAGCGGACGGAAAACGCCGCCATGCGGCGGCGTCAGCTCATCGAGGCGACGATCGATTCGATCGTCGAGCACGGCCTGTCGGCGACGACCCTGGCGACGGTTTCCGAGGGTGCCGGTCTGTCGCAAGGCGTCGCGGTCTTCTACTTCAAAAACAAGCAGACCCTGCTGGCCGAGACCTTGAAGTATCACTACGAGGAGTACACCGAGGTCTGGAGATCCGCCGTCGCCGAGGCGCCGGACGACCCGGTAGAGAAGGTCCTTGCCATGGTCGGCGCCGACCTCGACGAACGGATCTGCAACCGCCGCCACCTGGCGCTGTGGAATTCCTTCTGGGGCGAGGCCAAGGCGCGACCGATCTTCGCCCAGATCTGCGACACCTACGATGCCCTGCACGGCGAGGTCCTGGTGGCCCTGTGCGAGCAGGCCGAGGATCTGATCGCCGATTCCACCTGGACCGCCAAGAGCCTGGCCGAGGCGCTGGTGACCCTGACCGACGGCATGTGGATCCGCATGCATGTCACGCCCGAGGCCATGGACAAGGCGGCGGGTCGGCGGCTGGTCGGCCGCTTTTTAGGCACCCTGCTGCCGTCGCGCCGCGACCAGATCTCGGCCCGCATGGGCGGCGCCCAAGAATCCTGATCTCGCCGCGCTCGGCGCTGGATAAGAGGCGTTGTTGTGGGCACGTCCCTTTGGCCGGTTGCCCGTTCTGCCCACTGCGTCGTTTGAACGCAGAAGACCGGCGCCTGCTTCTGGCATTGTGGGTGGTCTGCCGGGTCACTGTTTACCGGCGCCACCAAAGCGGGGGTTTCTGCGATGATCCGTAAGCTGTCTTTGCCAAGCCCCGCCCTGACCCGCGCCCTGACCCGCGCCCAGACTCGCGCCCTGACTCGCGCTCTCGTCCTGGGGCTGGTGTTTTTCGGACTCCCGCCCGCCTCCGCGGCGGCGGCCGCTCTCGAGGTCCAGCCGGTAAGCGCGGGTGTCTACGCCCTGGTCGGGGAAAAGGCCCAGCGCTCGCCGGACAACCTCGCCAACAACGCCACCTTCGGCGTGGTGGTGACGGACGACGGCGTGGTGCTGATTGATCCGGGCGGCAGCTGGCGCGGCGCCGAGGCCATCGACACGGCGATCCGTGCGCTGACCGACCAGCGGGTGCGCTTTGTGATCGACACCGGCGGCCAGGACCACCGCTGGCTCGGCAACGGCTACTGGCAGGCCAAGGGGGCCAAGGTCATCGCCTCGGCGGCGGCGGTGGCCGACCAACGCGACCGCGGATCGATGCAGCTGACGGCGCTGCGCGAACTGCTCGGCGATGCCGTGGCCGGAACCGAGCCGGCGACCGCCGACATCGTGTTCGACGACCTCTACAGTTTCGCCCTGGGTGGCGTGCCTTTCGAGGTGAAGCACGCCGGGCCGGCCCACACCCCCGGCGACAGCTATGTCTGGCTGCCGGAACAGCGCGTCGTTTTCACCGGCGACATTGTCTATGTGGAACGGCTGCTCGGCGTCGGGCCGCAGTCCAACTCGAAACACTGGCTGCGCGCTTTCCAGGCGTTGGCCCGGCTCGACCCGCTTCACCTGGTGCCCGGCCACGGCGGCGCGACGACCCTGGCGCGCGCCCGCGCGGAAACCTACGACTACCTGGCCAACCTGCGTGCCCGCATCGCCGACCACCTCAATGCCGGCGGCGATATGATCGGCGCCGTCGAGGTGGATCAGTCGGCCTTCGCCGGGCTGGAACAGTTCGACGCCCTGGCCCGCCGCAACGCCCAGCAGGTGTTTTCCGAGATGGAGTGGGAGTAGGCCGCTCGGCGGCCGGCTGCATCGGGCCCCTTGCAGCGGCGCTGGCGCCCTGCTATTCGTTATTCGTCGAATAACGAACTATGGACGAGACGATGGCCGCGAAAACCTCTGTCGGAAGCACGGCGCCGGCTGGTGCCGCACAGGAACGCCTGCATCACACCCGGATCGCGGCGCTGGCCAAGGCCCTGGCGCACCCCGCCCGGGTGAAGGTGGTGGAGACGCTGCTGCGGCGCCAGAGCTGTATCGGCTGCGACATTGTCGAGGAGATCGGCCTCGCCCCCTCGACCACCTCGGAGCATCTGCGCATCCTGAAAGAGGCGGGCCTGATCGTCGGCGAGATCGCGCGCCCGCGCGTCTGCTATTCGCTCGACCCGGCGGCGGTGAAGCCGCTGCGTGCCTTTCTCGACCTCATCGCGGCGGCGCCGCAGCCCAGCCTGGCGGAGTGACCCCTTGTCAGTTTTCGAACGCTATCTGTCCCTCTGGGTCGCGCTCTGCATCGTCGCCGGCATCGCGCTGGGCGAACTGGCGCCCGGTGTCTTTGCGGTGCTCTCCGGCCTCGAATACGCCAAGGTCAATCTCGTCGTCGCCGTGCTGATCTGGGCCATGGTCTACCCCATGATGGTGGCGGTCGACTTTGCCAGCCTCGGCCACGTCGCCGACCAGCCGCGCGGCCTGCTCATCACCCTGGTAGTGAACTGGCTGGTGAAGCCCTTCACTATGGCCGCTCTCGGCGTGCTGTTCTTCCAGCACATCTTTTCCGGCATTATCCCCCCGGCGGATGCCGACAGTTACATCGCGGGCTTGATCCTGCTGGGGGCGGCGCCTTGCACGGCGATGGTCTTCGTATGGTCGCAACTGACCCGCGGTGACCCCAACTACACGCTGGTGCAGGTCAGCGTGAACGATGTCATCATGGTCTTCGCCTTCGCGCCCATCGTGGCGCTGCTGCTCGGCGTTACCAATATCCCGGTGCCCTGGGAAACCCTGCTGCTGTCGGTGGTGCTCTACGTCGTGGTGCCGCTGGCTGCCGGCGCCTTCACCCGGCACCGGCTCGAGGCCGGCTCGCGGGACGCCCACGCGGTCGATCGCTTCACCGCCCGCCTGAAGCCCTTTTCCATCGTCGGCCTGCTGGCGACGGTGGTGCTGCTGTTCGGCTTTCAGGGGTCCGTCATCCTGGCCCAGCCGCTGGTCATCGCCATGATCGCCGCGCCGCTGCTGTTGCAGTCATACGGCATCTTCGCCATCGCCTACGCTGCGGCCTGGGGACTGCGGGTGCCGTTCCGCGTTGCGGCGCCCTGCGCGATGATCGGCACCTCGAACTTCTTCGAGCTAGCGGTGGCGGTGGCGATCAGCCTCTTCGGGCTGCACTCCGGCGCGGCGCTGGCGACTGTCGTCGGCGTGCTGGTCGAGGTACCAGTGATGCTCTCGCTGGTCGCCTTTGCCAACCGCACCCGCCCGCTGTTCGATCGCCGTGCTGCTGCGGTCAACCGGTAGGCGCGGTCTATTTCGCAGCGACCAGTTCTTCTTCGGGACGGATGACGCCTTGGCGTAGCAGTTTGGCAACCTCCGCAGCCGGCATCGGCTTGGCAAAGTAATAGCCCTGCACCTCGCGGCAACCCCAGTCGTGCAGTAGCGCCAGCTGGTCGGCGGTTTCGACGCCTTCGGCAATGACCGTCAGGCCGAAGTCTTGAGCGATATTGATCGCCGCCTTTACGATGGTTGCATCGCCGGCGTCGCTGGTGATCTTGCCGATGAAGCTGCGGTCGATCTTGATGCGGTCGACCGGCAGGCGGCGCAGGTAATCGAGCGATGAATAGCCGGTGCCGAAGTCGTCGATGGCCAGGCGGTAGCCCTTTGCACGGAGGCGCTCCAGGGTTTCCCGATGCTCGCGCGACGTTTGCATAAGCGCCGTTTCGGTCAGTTCGATCTCCAGCAGGTCCGGGGTCAGGCCGGCAGCGGCGAGCGTGTTTTCGATGTCCTGCTCCAACTCCTCCGGCGCCTTGAACTGCAGGGCGGATACGTTGATGGCGAAGCCCGGCACGCTAAGGCCGTCATCGAGCCACTGGCGGACCTGGCCGCAGGCGGTCTCCAATACCCAGTGGCCCAGCGCTGAGATCTGTCCGGTGGTCTCGGCGGTGGCGACGAACTTGTCGGGCGGCACGAAGCCCAGCCGCGGATGTTGCCAGCGCAGCAGCGCCTCCAGGCCGACGATGCGGCCGGTCTCGCTGTCGACCTGGGGCTGATAGGCGAGGTGCAGCGCTGACTGGGCGATGGCCTCGCGCAGTTCGGCGGCGAGGCGCACGCGCTCGCGCACCTCGATGTCCATGCTCTCGGTGAAGAAGCAATAGATGCCGCGGCCTTCCTGCTTGGCGCGGTAGAGCGCGATATCGGCGTGTGACAGCAGCGATTCGGGGTCCGGCGACTCGGAACCGTAGGTCGCGATGCCGATGCTGGCGCCGGTGCGGATGACGTTGCCCTGCACCTTGAAGGGTTTGCGCAGCGCGGCGAGGATGCGGCTCGCCACGATGCCCAACCCCGCCGGGTCCTGCACGTTGGTGGCCAGCACGGCGAACTCGTCGCCGCCGAAGCGCGCCACGGCGTCGGTTTCGCGAATGCACTGGGTCAGTCTGGAGGATACGTGGCGCAGCAGCTCGTCGCCGACGGGGTGGCCCAGGATATCGTTGACGTCCTTGAAGTGGTCGAGATCGAGGTAGAGTACCGCGAAGCCTTCCTTCGTGCGGCGGGCGCGGGCGATGGCCTGCTGGGCGGCTTCGACGAAGGTGCGCCGATTGGACAGGCCGGTCAGTTCGTCGGTGCGCGCCATCTGCACCATCCGGCGTTCCGCCTGCTTGCGCTCGCTGACGTCGCGCAGGATGCCAACCGCATACCAGGTTTCGGCAATGTTCATCGACGCGATAGAGAGCTCCACCGGGACCTCCGCGCCGCTGCGGTGCAGGGCGGCGAGTTCCAGCGTCTTGCCGGTCTCGGCGCGGCTACCGTCGGCTGCGAGGTCCGCCAGGGCTTGGCCGAGGGTGCCACGGTGACGTTCCGGCACCAGCCAGGCCTCGATCGGGCGGCCCGCGGCCTCCGTGGCGCCATAGCCGAGGATTCTTTCCGCGGCCCGGTTCCAGTAGGCGATCTGCCCCTCGGCGTCGATCATCAGGATGGCGTCCTTGGCGGCCTCGCTGACCGCGCGGAAGCGTTCCTCGCTGCTCTCCAGCGAGCGCCGGATGGCGTCGCTTCGAACCAGGCTGCCGATGACCCGCGCGAAAGTCGCCAGGGTTTCGATCTCAATGGTCGTCCAGGCGCGTTCGGCCTTGCAGGCGTCGAGTCCGATGACGCCCCACAGGTGGCCGGCCGCGAAGATCGGCATCAGCAGAACGGATTTGTTTTGCAACCTGTCGAACAGGTCACGCAGCGGACCGCTGGTTTCGTTCCGGTGGGTAACCACCGAATGGCCTTCCTCCAGCGGCGCACCCCAGGCCCGCAGAACCTCGAAGTCCGCTTTCAGACCGGCCAGCCCGATGGTTTCCATGCGCACCGGCACGTCGGGCGCCTCCCAGCAATAGCGCAGTGCGGGGGGTGCTTCGCCGTCCGCGTTGCTTTCGAAAACCAGGACGCGGTCGACGCCGATCGCCTTGCCGAGGATCTTCAGGGCCCGCGGCATGCCTTTGGCGAGCGAGCCTTCTTCCAGCAGCCGGGCAGTGCCGACCGTCACCGCATGCAGGATGCGGTCGCGGTAGGCCAGCGCGACCTCGGCGGCTTTGCGCTCGGTGACGTCCTGCAGGGTGCCGACGGTGCGCTGCGGGCGGCCGTCCTGGAAGAAGCTGCGGCCGCGTTCGTGGATCGTCTTGATGCTGCCGTCGTCGAGGACGATGCGGTATTCGCCTTCGTATTCGGCGCTGTTGGCCAGGGCGTTGCCGTAGCGTTGCAGGGCGGCATTGCGGTCGTCGGGATGGATGCGCGCGATGACCGCGGCGGGCGTCGGCACGAAGCTGTCGCGGTCGACGCCGAAGATTCGGTATGTCTCCGCCGACCAGGTCAGCTGCTGCTGCTCGACGTCCATCTCCCAACTGCCCAGGCGCGCGATGACCTGGGCCGCCGCCAGCGACGCTTCGCTGGTGCGCAGATTGGCCTCCGCCTCGCGGCGCCAGCTGTTCATCAGGCCGAAGGCGAACTTGTCGGCCAACTGGCCGGCAAAGGCGATCTCGTCCTGCTGCCAGCGGTGCGGTCTGCCGACATGCTCGAAGCAGATGACGCCGAGATTGCGGCCGCAGACGCGGATTGCGGTGTCGAGCATCGAGGTGATGCCCAGCGGTTTGATGTAGCTCTCGATATAGCCGGTCAGGCGGGCGTCGGTCAGTGGGTCGTCGGCGTCGATATAGCGCCAGGTCTTCAGCGCCTCGAATTCGTTGCGGAATTCTGCCTCGCGCAGGATCAGCCCAGCGGAATGGCGGCCCGGCGTGGTTTCGTAGAGGTCGACGCAGTGCAACTCGCTCTCGTCGTCGTTGAAGCGCCAGATGTTCACCCGTTCGCAGCCGATGGTGCCCGCTGCCGTCTTGGTGATCTCCTGGGCCAGCGCCTGGATATCGCCGGTCAGCAGGGTCTCGGCTTGGCCCACGCGACCGACCGCTTCGAACTGGGACTGCATGCGATGCAGGCTGGCGCGCAGGGCCAACTCGGCGGTCAGGTGTTCGGAACGCCACCGCTGCCAGTTGTTGCGGGCGAAGATGAATGCCATGCCGCCGCAGACCAGCAGGCTGACGGCGAAGCCCGTATGCAGCAGGATATGGCCCCAGCTTCTGCTGTCCGCCCCTATGTCGACCGTCAGCGTATCCAGGATCGCATCGAAGGCGAACCAGGACGCAACGATCAGCGCAACAGCGGTCAGGGACGCCGGCACGACCCAGCGGCCATAGCTTGCGCCTTTTGCCGCCGGCAACGGCAGCAGGACGCCGGCTTGCCGGTGACTGGCGGGCGTGGGATTGGGCTTGCGCCGCAGGCGCCCGGCTATTTTGGACCGATCCACGTCCAGCATCCTCGATTTCCGGAAATAATCGAAATGATTATTATTTCTACGCGTTTGAGCCTAAAGCGATGTTAACGAGCGGCGATTCCCGCCGCCGGTACGCTGGTCCTCCAGGGCCCCTTCCGTGGCCCCTCCATGGCCCTCTATGGCGACCGGGGCAGCGGCGGAATTCCCGGATTTCTGCGGGCGGGCGTTTTCCTTTCCGATTCCAGGGCCTAGAGTGCTGGCATCGGATACACCCTGGATAGAAGGCGGATGACGGCACCCCGGGCGAAGACCACGGCACTGGCGCGGCGGATCCTGGAGATTGCCCGGCACGACGGCCTTGCCGCCGGCGCCCACCTGGCCGAGGTGAAGCTGGCTGAGCGCCTTGGCGTCTCGCGCTCGCCGGTGCGTGCGGCGCTGGCCCTGCTCAAGGACCTCGGCGCGGTGAAGCCGGCGCCGGGCCAGGGCTACTTCCTCGCCCTCGACAGCGATGGCGCGGCGTTTGCCGCGGTGGCGTTGCCGGAGCCGGAAGAGGCGGTGATGTACCGCGATCTGGTGCGCGCGCGCTTTGCCAACCTGATTCCGTCGCAGGTCGCGGTCAGCGACGTCATGCGGCGCTACGACTGCGACCGCGCGATGGCCAATCGGGTGCTGGCCCAGATGTCGGAGGACGGCGTTATCGAGCGCGCGCCGGGGCGCGGTTACCTCTTCGGTCCGGTGCTGAACGACGCCAAGGCCTACGACGAGAGCTACCGGTTCCGGCTTTTGGTCGAACCGGCCGCGGTGCTGGAGCCTGGCTTCCATCCCGACCCCCAGCGCATGAAGCGCCTGCGGGCGCATCACGCCGCTCTGCTGCAGGCCGGCATCGAAGCGGTGCCGATGGCCGAGCTGTTCGAGGCCGATGCCGATTTCCACGAGGCCATCGGCGAATTCTGCGGCAACCGTTTCCTCGCCCACGCGATCCGTCTGCAGACCCGCCTGCGCCGCCTCAGCGAGTACGAGAACTATAACGACCGCGACCGCCTGCGCGATTCCTGCCGCGAGCACCTCGCTATTCTTGACGCCTTCGACGCGGGGGATTTCAAGCGCGCCGCCGTGCTGCTGCGCGACCACATCGCGGTGTCGCAGGAGGTCCGCCCCAACTTCGACAAGGTGCGCGCCCTGGCGCACCGCCGGCTGACGCGGGTCTAGGCAGCCGATGAACGAAATGGCACCGGATCTACGCTCCGTCCTGCGTGCGGCGACCGCTCCGGACCATGCCCGGCTGGACCGGGCGGTCTCCACGCTCGACCTATCGGTGCCGCAGGATTACCGGGACTTCCTGCAGCTCCACGCCGCCGTTCTCTTGCCGCTGGAGCGCTGGCTGGTGGACAACGCGGTGGCCGACGACCTGCCGGATTGGCCGGAGCGCTCGCGGGGAGCGGCATTGCTGGATGATCTGGGCAATCTTCAGATGCAGCCTGCCACGGCCTGTTCCTTATCCTTTGATCTCCGCCCTTTTTCCTTTGATAACAGTCTGGCGGTCAAAGCCGGTATGTTGTACGTGCTGGAAGGGTCGCGTCTGGGGGGACGTCTTCTCCTGCGGCAGGTCCAGGCTGGGCCGGCTGGTTTTCCAACAGCTTTTCTTGAACATGGCGTCGAGACGAAGCTATGGCCTTCATTCACGGTGTGGCTGGCCCGCTTGCCGCGGGAAGAGGGGTTTGTCACCGCTGCCGTCGCTTCGGCGCAGGCGGTATTCCTTTTGTATGAGCAAGAGGCGCGGCAGCGCCTCCGAGAACTTGGGCAATGACAAGCAAATTTACAGACGAATCCATAGGGCAGCCCGGTCAGGTGGACCTGACCAATTGCGACCGGGAGCCGATCCACAAGCTGGGCAAAGTACAGTCGTTCGGATTTCTGCTGGGAACGTCGCTCGACTGGATCGCCTCTTGCGCGTCGGAGAATATCGCGAACTTCCTCGGGCGTACTGCCGAAGACGTGGTCGGCGAGCATCTGCCGGATCTGCTCGGCGGGGAATCCGTCCATCGCATCAGGAACCGTCTGCAGTTTCTGCGCGGCCAGGAAGGCGTCGAGCGCGTGCGCAAGTTGCGGGTCGGCGATGACGGGCCGGTCTTCGACTGTTCCGTCCACCTGTCCGGCGAGACAATCGTCTTGGAGTTCGAGCCGGTCCAAGGCAATGCCGAGACGGACGACGACATCGGCGCCGTCCGCACGATGATGTCGCGCCTTGCCGACACCGACAGCGTGGCCAGGTTCTGCAACGATGCGGCCCGCTATCTTCAGGCGCTCACGCGATTTGACCGCGTTATGGTCTACCGGTTTCTTCATGACGGCAGCGGTGAAGTTGTCGCCGAAGCCAAAGTGCGCAGTCTCGAGCCGTTCTTGAACCTGCGCTATCCGGCTTCAGACATTCCGCAGCAGGCGCGGGCACTCTACCTGGCGAATCCGATCCGTATCATCGCCAACGTCAGTGATCGCGGTGTGGCGCTCTATCCGGAACGCGCGCCCAGCGGGGAAGTGCTCGATCTGTCGCAAAGTGTTCTGCGCAGCGTCTCGTCGATCCATCTGGAATACCTCGCCAACATGGGCGTGGCGGCCTCGATGTCGGTTTCCATCATCGTCGACGGCAAACTGTGGGGGCTCTTTGCCTGTCATCACGGGGCGCCCATGGCGCTCGGCCAGGCGGTGCGCGCGGCGACGGAACTGTTCGGGCAGATGTTTTCGCTTTTGCTGTCCGGAAAGCTGAATGCCGAGTCGATCCGGACCGATGACCAGGTTCGCCAGCTGACCAATACCTTCACCAGTTCCGTTCTTCCCAACGAACAGGCTGTCCACCAGATCGTTCCGCTGTTGCAGGAGTTTGCTTCGGTCGTTGACGCGCACGGTGTCGGTGTCGCGCTCGAAGGCGAGGTTCACCTCGAGGGGACGACCCCCACAACCGACGAATTTGCCCAGATTGTCAAATTTCTCAACCGGTCGTCGGCCAATGCCATCTTCACCAGTCACGAGCTGAGTTCGGTGATGCCTGAGGCGGCCGACTTCGTTCAGCGGGCGGCCGGCATCCTGGCCATTCCGATCTCCCGCTCGCCGCGCGACTACATCGTCTTCTTCCGCAAGGAGGTCATCAAGACGGTCGATTGGGCCGGCAATCCGGCGAAGCCGGCAACCGTCGGCCCGAACGGTATCCGGTTGACGCCCCGTAAGAGCTTCGAGGCCTGGCGCGCGATCGTCGAGCGGCAGAGCGAGCCGTGGACTCCGTCGGATCTGCGTGCCGCATCGCAGCTGCGCCTGACACTCCTGGAAGTCGTCCTTCGCTTGAGCGAGGAAGCCACCAGGGAGCGCAAGAGCGCGCAGGAACGGCAGGAGCTGCTGGTCGCCGAGCTGAACCATCGGGTGCGCAATATTCTGGGACTGGTCAAGGGCCTCATCTCGCAGAGCCGATCCAAAGAACTGTCGACGACCGAATATGTCGCTATCCTCAACAGCCGGATCCAGGCTCTGGCCCGTGCGCACGATCAGATCACCCAAAAGAACTGGGCGGCTTCTTCATTTGCCGACCTGCTGCACACCGAGGCAAAGAGTTACCTGATGGACAAGGCGGATCGGGTCGTTCTGCAGGGCGCAGACTATCTGCTCGAACCGCAGGCCTTTTCGACTGTCGCGCTGGTCGTCCATGAACTCGTGACGAACGCGGCCAAGTACGGCGCGCTGTCGGATCGGCGCGGGACAATTTTGGTGACAACGCGGTTGGCGGACAGCGGCGCCTTGCAGATCGTCTGGGAAGAAAAAGGCGGGCCGGCGGTCCAGCCGCCGACGCGGCGCGGGTTCGGCTCGACTCTCGTCGAGCGGTCGGTGCCCTATGAACTGAATGGCAAGGCCAGCATCGAGTTCCGGCTCGCCGGGCTGCGCGCCCAGTTCGAAATTCCCGCTGTCTATGTGAAACGCCCTGAGAAAGTGGCGAAGAGCAGCGCCGTTGCCGGCGATACCGCCACCGTCGCGCAGGTGGAGACTCCCAATTCGGTCCTGATCGTCGAAGACAATCTGATCATCGGGATGGAGGCCGAAAGCCTGTTTCAGGGGCTCGGTTGCCAGACGGTCGACGTGGTCGGGAATCTGGACGAGGCATACGGTGCCCTGAACGATAGGGACTTCGACCTTGTGCTGCTCGACGTCAATCTGGGCAACCAGACGAGCTTCGCGCTCGCCGAAGAATTGGCCGCCAAGGGCGTCAAAATCGCCTTCGCCAGCGGATATGGCGACACTGGCAACTACCCGGAAACCCTCCGTGCCGTGCCCAGAGTGGCAAAACCCTACGACCGCGACGCGATCATCAAACTGCTGCTCGTGGACTGAAGCGGGCGTCGTCGACCGGGACCCAGGATCGGGCCGCCGGCCTTGCGCACCGCCTCGCCGCGGCGCAGGCGCGACAGATCGGGTTTCCTGCCGGATTCTTCATTGTACTTTTTTATAAATCAGTACAACATAGGCGCCTTGGCTGGCGTGGCCAGAGGGAGCCGGGAAAACCGGCCGGTTATGCCGGGGCCAACAAACAGGGCAGCAAAAAGCAGCGAACGGGAGTCTAAAAATGGGCAAATTCAATAAGTTGGGCGCCGCGCTGCTGGCCGGCGCCGCCGTTGTGGCTTTTGCCGGGGGGGCTGAGGCCGCCGGCAAGATCGTGATCTCCAACTGGGACGGTTACATGCCAGCGGACATGCTGGAGCGCTTCACGGCGGAGACCGGCATCGAGGCCGAGCTGGCGGTACATGCCACCAACGAGGAGATCATGGGCAAGGTGGTCGCCGGCAAAGGCAAGGGCTACGACGTGCTCTTCGTCTCTTCGCCCTTCGTCGAGGCGCTGAAGAACCTGGGTCTGGTTGCTGAACTCGACCATGCGAAGATCCCCAACCTGAAAAACCTCTACCCCGAGGCCGGGACGCTGGAATACGACCCGGGCAACACGGTCTCGGTGCCCTACGCCTGGGGCACCACCGGTCTGTGCTACCGCTCGGATCTGGTCAGCGGCACGCCGGACAGCTGGATGGACCTGCTGAAGCCGGCCGACGCCCTGAAGGGCAAGGTCACCATGCTGTCGACCGACCGCTGGCTGATGGCCGCCGCCTTCCTGGCGGAAGGCAAGTCGGTCAACTCGACCGATGCCGCCGACCTGGACGCTGCCAAGGACCTGCTGATTTCCGCCAAGAAGGACCTCCTGGCCTACGACGACACCACCTTCTATGCCAAGCTGGTCTCCGGCGAGGCGGAACTGGTGCAGGCCTGGGACGGCTGGTGCAACTACGGCATCGGTGAGAACGCCGACATCAAATACGTGATCCCCAAGGAAGGCTCCGATCTCTGGGTCGACACCATGGTGGTGACGGAAGCCTCGGAGAACAAGGACGCCGCCATGAAGTTCATCGACTTCGTTCTGCGTGCGGACAACGGCGCCTGGGTGCCGGCCAACATCCTCTACAAGGTCCCGAACAAGGCGGCCATGGAAGCCCTCGACCCGGCCCTGGTGGCGCAGTTCCCCAACCTCGGTATGACGCCGGCGGAATTGCTGAAGCAGGAGCAGCTGCGCGATCTCGGCAAGGGCCAGAAGGCCTTCTCCAAGACCGTCACGGAAATCCTGGCCTCGAACTAGGCCCGGCGTTCGATCAGACCGGCGTCCGGCCAGGTAGGCCGGACACCGGTTCGCCGCCGTCCGTTGGGGTCTTCCCGGGCGGCGGCGGAACCCTTTTCCGCCCGCTATCCGGTTTTTCATGCCCCGTTCGCTGCTCAGAGACTGGCTGCTGCTCGGCCCCGGCCTTACCTGGCTGGCGCTGCTGCTCGTGGTGCCCTGCGGCATCGTCTTCGTCTTTGCTTTCTTCGAGCGTGGCGTCTACGGCGGCATCGACTACATCTTCACGCTGGAAAACTTCGCCAGGGCGATAGATCCGCTCTACCTCTCGATCTTCCTGAAGTCGGCCAAGATCGCCGGCCTCGCTACGCTCATCGCCCTGTTGATCGGCTACCCTGCCGCCTATGCGATTGCGCGGGCGCCCGTCCGCCGGCAGACCGCGTACCTGGTGCTGGTCATGTTGCCGTTCTGGAGCAACTACCTGATCCGCACCTATGCCTGGATCGTGCTGCTGAACCGCGAGGGTCTGATCAACAAGGGCCTCGGCTCGCTCGGCCTGATCTCGGAACCGCTGCCGCTGCTCTATAACGACTTCGCCGTGGTCACCGGTCTGGTCTACAACTACCTGCCCTTCGTGGTGCTGGCGATCTACGCTTCGATCAGCCGCCTCAATCCGGAGGTGCTGGAGGCTTCGGAGGATCTTGGCGCCTCGGCGCCGCGCACCTTCTGGCGGGTCACCCTGCCGCTGACCCTGCCGGGCGTCGCCGCCGGCGCGGTCTTCGTCTTCGTGCTCTCCATCGGCAACTTCATCACCCCGGACCTGCTGGGCGGCGGCCGGCTCCAGATGGTCGGCAACATCATCTACGACCAGTTCCTCACCGCGCGGGACTGGCCCTTCGGTGCCACCCTCAGCTTTCTGCTGATCGGCGTCATGATGATTCTGCTGTTCACCCAGGCGCTGCTGGTGCGCAAAGCCCAGGGGGAGGGTAGTGCTGCATGACAAAAAGGGTGCAACGAACGCTCGCCGAGGTGGCACCATCTCACCACCCCAAGGCTGTCGTCCCGGCACTTGATGCCGAGACCCATCGCCCTTGCCGCAGCACTGATCTTACATCGGGCGCGACGGCGCCGCAGCGCGCGCCCATGGATCCCGGGGGCAAGCCCCGGGATGACATCGGTGGCGGGATGAGTATGACCCTCGATAACCCGCGGGGCGACCATGCCTAGCGTCACCCGTTTCTGGCTCGGCGCCCACCTGCGTCTCGTCTATCTGTTCCTCTACGCGCCAATCGCTGTGCTGATGGTGCTGAGCTTCAACCGCGCCGGCCTGCCGACGGTGTGGAGCGGCTTCTCGGTGAAATGGTACGGCGCGCTGCTCGACAACAAGGCGATCCTCAGCGCCGCGGCCAACACCCTGATCGTTGCCGTGGTCTCGACCTTTTTCGCCACGCTGTTGGGTTCGCTGCTCGCCGTCGGCATGGAATACCGCCGCCGCAGCCCGGCGCTGGAGGCGGTTCTTTTTGCGCCGATGATCATTCCCGATATCGTGCTGGCCATCGCCCTGCTGTCGTTCTTCACCTTGCTGAATTTCACCCTCGGTCTGCACTCGATCATTCTCAGTCACGTGGTGTTCAACATCGCCTTCGTCTGCGCCGTGGTGCGCACGCGCCTGCGCCAGTTCGACTGGGCGGTGTTCGAGGCTTCGGTGGACCTCGGCGCTTCGGAGGTCACCACCTTCCGGCGCATCATCCTGCCGATGATCCTGCCCGGCGTGCTGGCCGGCGCCATGCTGGCCTTCACCCTGTCCATCGACGAATTCATCATCGCTTTCTTCACGGCCGGTCCCGGCCAGTCCTCCACCACCCTGCCGATGCAGATCTATTCGATGATCCGCTTCGGCGTGACGCCGGAGATCAACGCCATGGCCGCCGTGGTCATGCTAGTCAGCTTCACCCTGGTGTTGCTGGCCCAGCGGGTGAACAAGGGAGCCGTCGGCGTATGAACCCTTCCGATACCAATGCGCCGCGCACCGTTATTGCCCTTCAGGGGATCACCAAGCGTTTCGGTGAGGTCGTCGCGGTGGACGCCGTCGACCTCGACCTGGCGGAGAACGAGTTCTTCGCCCTGCTGGGGCCGTCGGGCTGCGGCAAGACCACCCTGCTGCGCATGATCGCCGGCTTCGCGCGGCCCGATGCCGGGCGTGTTCTGCTGGACGGCCAGGACATGACGGCGCTGCGGCCCAACCGCCGCCCGGTGAACCTGATGTTCCAGTCCTATGCCCTGTTCCCGCATATGACGGTGGCGCAGAACATCGCTTATGGCCTGGAGATGGAAGGCTGCGGCCGCGACGAGATCGCCCGGCGGGTCGGCGAGATGCTGGAGATGACCGAGCTGGCCGGTTTCCGCGACCGCAAGCCCGACAGCCTCTCCGGCGGCCAGCGCCAGCGCGTCGCGCTTGCCCGTGCGCTGGTGAAGCGCCCGCGGGTGCTGCTGCTGGACGAGCCGCTGGGGGCCCTCGACAAAAAGCTGCGCGAGCAGATGCAACTGGAATTGAAGCGCATGCAGCACGAGATCGGCATCACCTTCGTCATCGTCACCCACGACCAGGAAGAGGCGCTGGTGATGGCCGATCGCATCGCCGTGCTGGACACCGGCAGGGTGGTTCAGATCGGCAGCCCGCGCGACCTCTACGAATTTCCGCAGTCCCGCTTCGTCGCCGGCTTCATCGGCAAGATGAACTTCTTTGCCGGGCGCCTGACGCCCCGCGGCGTGGCCTTTGGCGATGATGTGCTCGCCGGGGCCCTGCCCGCCGGCGTCTCCGGCAACGCTGTCGCCGCGGTGCGCCCGGAGCGCCTGCACCTGGCGGCGGCGCGGCCGGACAATGACCTCAACGCGGTGCCGGGCCGCATCGTCGACATCGCCTATCACGGCCAGGACGTGAACCTGCATTTGGATGTGGCGGGCGTGGCGGAGCGGGTGCTGGTGCGCCTGCCGGCCGGCGAGGCGGAGCGCGGCGACTGGCGCGCGGGGCGGCAGGCCTGGTGCTGCTGGGCGCCGGACCACACCCGCATCCTGGCAATGTGACATTCTTTGAAGACGCAAAAGAAGCAGAACAGCGAGGCATCGAGATGAGCGACAAGAAGACCATCGCGTTTTTCCCGGAGGCGGCCTTCGGCCCGGCCCTCAATTCGGTCGGGATCGCCCAGGCCTGCGAGAAGCTGGGCCACAAGGCAGTGTTCCTCACCGACCCCGGCATGGCCGGGGTCTACGCCGGCTACGGCTTCGAGGAGCACATGGTGAACATGTCCGAGCCGATGGAGCCCGAGGCGATGGCGAAGTACTGGTCGGACTTCATCAACGGCCACATTCCCAACTTCAACAAGACGCCCTACGAACAGCTCGACAACTACGTGCGCGAGTGCTGGGAGGCCATCGTGGAAACGGCGATCTGGGCGGAGAAGGACCTGCCGGGCGTGCTCGACAAGGTGAAGCCGGATGTCATCTGCGTCGACAACGTGATTCTTTTTCCGGCGATCAAGCGTTACGCCAAGCAGAACGGGAAGGCCTGGGTGCGCATCATCTCTTGTTCCGAAAACGAGATCGTCGACCCGGACATCCCGCCGCACCTGTCCGGCTGCGGCGAGAACGACCGCGAATGCTTCGAGAAATTCGATGCCAGGTTCAAGGAAGTGGTGACGCCCTGCCACGCGAAGTTCAACGCCTTCCTGGAAGAGTGCGGCGAAGAGCCCTATCCCCTGGGCGAGTTCTTCGAGGCATCGCCCTTCCTGAACCTGCTGCTCTATCCGGAACCGGTGAAATTCAAGCGCCGCACTCCCCTCGACCCGGCGCAGTTCCAGTATCTGGAAGGCTGCGTCCGCGACGAGAAGCCCTACGAGATCCCTGCCTTCGGTGCTCATAACGACAAGCCGATCATCTACGTTAGCTTCGGCAGCCTCGGCTCCGGCGACGTCGGCCAGCTGAAGCGCATCATCGCCACCGTCGGCAAGATGGAGCTGCGCGCCCTGGTGAATGTCGGCGACTACAAGGACGAGTACGGTGAACTGCCGCCCAACGTTCAGATCGACAGCTGGTTTCCGCAGCCCTCGGTCATCAAGCAGATGGACGCGGTGATTCATCACGGCGGCAACAACTCTTTCAACGAGTGCCTCTATTTCGGCAAGCCGGCGCTGGTGCTGCCCTTCGTCTGGGACGGCCACGACAACGCAACCCGCGTGCAGGAAACCGGCCACGGCCTGCACCTGCACCGTGCCAACTGGACCGAGGAGCAGCTGATCGCCGCCATCGGTCGCCTGCTGAGCGACGGCGACATGAAGGCGAAGCTGGCGGCGACCTCGGCCCACATGCAGAGCCGTCACGGACCGACCAAGGCCGCCGGCCTGCTCGACACCCTCACGCCAGGAATAGAGAAGGGGGGCGCCTGACGATGACAGCCGACTTGCCGGCGAGTCTGACATCTTCGGCACCGCACCTGCCCGGCGCCAGCACCTGGGCCGAGAACCTCGCCGATTGGGGCGTCCAGCCGGACGCCGTGGAGGGCGTGAGCCACAGCAGCGGACGCCTGTTGTGGAAGGGCGACGGGGGCCGGCCTGAGGCCGGCTTATGGGTCTGCACGCCGGGACGTTGGCGCCTGTCGCTGCCGGCCGACGAGCTCTGTCACTTCGTGGCCGGAAGGGCGACCTACCGCTCGGACGATGGCGAGATCATTGAGGTGGGCACCGGCACGGTGGTGCACTTCCGCCAGGGCTGGGCGGGCGAATGCGAGGTTTTCGAGACCCTGCGCAACCTGTACATGCTGGTGTGATGAGCGCGAATTTCAAATCCTCGGCCCCGCACATCCACGCCGTATCGCAGTGGAACGGCGAGATGACCGACTGGGGCGGCCACCTGGAGCCGATCGACGGCCGGTCGATGAACGAAGGGCGCCTGCTATGGAAGGGCGACGACGGCCTGCCGGAGGCGGGGCTGTGGATCTGCACGCCGGGCAGTTGGCGGCTGACCCTGCCACGCGACGAGCTCTGCCACTTCGTGGCGGGCCGCGCGGTCTACAAGAGCGACGGCGGCGAAGAGATCGAGATTTCGCCCGGGACCCTGGTGCACTTCCGCGAGGACTGGGCCGGCACGGTGGAAGTCTTCGAGACCATCCGCTGCGTCTACATGCTGCGTTGAATAGGAAAAGAGCGATGAGTAGCGATACCCAGACGAAGACGCCGGTGATGCATGACCCGCTGGAGATCACCGACACGGTGGACTGGGGAGTCATCCCGACGATGATCGAGGGCGAGTCCCATACCTCCGGCAAACTGCTCTACAAGGGCCCCGGCGGTTCGCCGGAATCCGGCATCTGGATCTGCACGCCGGGCTACTGGGACTGCCACGTGACGTCCGATGAGTTCTGCCACTTTCTCGCGGGGCGCTGCACTTACACCCACGAGTCCGGCGAGGTCATCGAGATTACGCCGGATACCGCCGCTTTCTTCCCCAAGGGCTGGAAGGGCACCTGCCGCATCCACGAAACGGTGCGCAAGGTCTACATGATCCGCTGAGGAACCCTGCGATGGCCGCCTTCGATCCCGCAACACCCTGTTTCTTCGCCGGCAATGCCTTCCGCGCGCCGCTTTCGTCGGAGAGCGCGGCGATCCTCGATCCGGCCTCGCTGGAGGTTGTCGGGCGGGTCGCGCGTTGCGACGCCGCCGATGTCGAGGCGGTGGTGGCCGAGGCCAATGCGGCGCAGAAAGCCTGGAAGCGCCTCGACGCCAAGAGCCGGGCGATGCTGCTGCACCGCCTCGCCGATTCCATCGAGCAGGGCGATTTCCACGACGTCGCCGTTCTCATGGTGCGCGAGATGGGCAAGCCCTATCCCGAGGCGACGGGGGAACTGGCCAACTGTGCCGGCATCTTCCGCTACTACGCCGAGATGGCGCGTGACGAGGCCGGCAAGGTCGCCGGCACCACCCAGGCCGGCTCCTTTCAGTATTCCCGCTACGAACCCTATGGTGTGAGTGTTCACATCATGCCGTTCAATTTCCCGATCCTGCTGATGTGCTGGACCCTGGCCGCCTCGCTGGCCGCCGGCAACGCCTGCATCGTGAAACCGGCCGAGGCGACCTCGCTCTGCACCCTGAAGTTCATGGAACACTTCAAGGTCCTGGCGCCGGGGCTGGTGTCCTGCGTCACCGGCGGGCCGGAGACCGCCCAGGCCCTGATCGCGTCCAAGGGCACCCATGCGGTCGCCTTCACCGGCGGCGTCGCGGCGGGCCGCAAGGTCGCCGTCGCCTGCGCCGAACGGATGAAGCCCTGCGTGATCGAGGCCGGCGGCAGCGACCCCATGATCATCTCCGAACATGCGCCCCTGGATGTCGCCGTCCCGGGAGCCGTCACCGCCGCCTTCCATCTCTCCGGGCAGATCTGCACCTCGGCCGAGCGCTTTTACGTCCATGAAAAAATCCACGATATTTTCATCGAGCGTTTCGCCGCCGCTGCCCGCCAGCTGCGCATCGGTCCCGGCCTGGAAAAATCCGAGATCGGCCCGCTGGTCAGTCAGGCGGCCCGCGACAAGGTCATGCGCCTGGTCGACGAGGCGGTGGCGGCCGGCGCCACCGCGCTGTGCGGCGGCCGGGTGCCGCCGGCGTTCAACACCGGCTGGTTCTACGAGCCGACGGTGCTGACCGGCGTCACGCCGGACATGCAGATCATGCAGGAGGAGGTCTTCGGGCCCGTCGCCGCGGTGTGCAAGGTGGCGTCTTTCGACGAGGCGCTGGACCACGCCAACGCTTCCGACTTCGGCCTTGGTGCCTCGGTCTTCACCACCTCGCTGGCCGAGGCCATGCGGGCGGCCGAGACGCTGGAATCCGGCATGGTGTGGGTGAACAATCCGCTGATCGACAACGACGCCTTGCCGTTCGGCGGCTGGAAGCTGTCGGGCGTCGGGCGCGAACTGGGGCGCCAGGGCCTCGACGCCTTCCGCCAGTCCAAGATGGTGATCATCGACGCCGAGCCCGTGGTGCAGGACTGGTGGTATCCCTATCCCGACGACTGGTTCTACGACGGCACCGGGCGCCGCTTTACGCCGCCGGAAAAGGCCTAGCGCCGGACGGCTTCAGGCCGGGGCTTTGAAGTAGCCCGGCCGCTCGCCTTGCAGTTCCTCGATGCGCCGCACGGTGCCGGCCAGGTGTCCGCGCATGGCCTCCTGCGCCGCCATCGGATCGCCCGACTCGATGGCTTCGAGGACGGCCCAGTGGCCTTTCAGAATGGTGCGGATCTTGCCCTCTTTCGGCAGGTCGAGCCGGCGCACCCGTGACAGGTGCCCGGCCTTGGCCTTCAGCATGGCATGCAGGTTCAACTGCCCGACCCCGGCGAAGAGGGTCTGGTGGAAGGCCTCGTCGAGGTCGTTGAACAGGGCCATTTCCTCGGGATTGCCGGCCAGGGTTTCCTGCATGGTGAGAATGGCCCGCGCCTTCTTCACGTGGGCCGAAATGCGGGTGGAGTCGGGCGTTTCGGCGAGGCGGCGCGCCACCTCGGCCTCGACCGCGACGCGCAGGAAGTGTGTTTCGTAGAGCTGGGCGATGTCGATCTTCGTCACCACCGTTTTTGACTGCGGGTAGATCTTGATGAGCCCGTCCTGTTCCAGGCGCTGCATCGCTTCGCGGATCGGCGTCAGGCTGACCTCGTAGTGCTGGGCGAGTTCGACCCGCGACAGGGTGGTGTCCGGCGGCAATTCCAGGCTGACGATGCGCTCGCGCAGGTCGTCATAGATGCGCTGCGCCGCCGGCGCCGAATCGCTGCGGTTTGAGAGAAACATTCCGGCAGAGACCAAACGGTCTTCTGGGGTCGACAGGGCCATGGTGGGGCTCGGTCCTTTCGGTGAAGCGCGTCCGAAATTGTCCTGAGGGTTAGATAGCGCAAGATTCCCATTGATTCAACTAGTCGACTAATATATTAGTTGGCCACTTCAAATTCGAGGCTGTCTCCTGGCAGTCCACCAACGAAAAACGACCTCTAGGGGAGGAAATTATGAAATTCAATAAGTTGAGCCTGTTCTCCAAGGCCCTGACGGTGGCCCTGGCGACGTCGGTGCTCGGCGTCGGCCTCGGCACGACGGCTGAGGCGCGGACCCTCAAGGTTCAGACCAGTTCGACCGCCAGCCACTTCACCTTGGCGTTCCTGAACGAAAAATGGGTGCCGAAGCTGAAGGAGATGACTGGCGGGTCGCTGGAAATCGAACTGCTGCCGATCAAGGCGGTGGTGCCGCACCGCGAGACGCCCGAGGCCGTGGCGATGGGAATCCTCGACGGCGACCTGACCTCGATCAACTATTTCGCCGGCCGCGATCCCTCCTTCGCGCTGATGGGCGATCTCATCGCCGGCTACGACAGCGCCGACCAGATCCAGACCTTCTGCGCCGACGGTGGCGGCAAGGAAATGCTGCAGAAGATGTACGACAAGTTCCAGCCCGGCGTGCACGTCGTCGGCTGCGGCGCCTATGCCCGCGAGGCTTTCGTCTCCAAGGTGCCGATCCGCAGCGTTGCCGACTTCAGCGGCGTGAAGGTGCGCTCGCCGGAAGGCCTCGCATCAGAGGTCTTCAGGCGCGCCGGCGCTTCGCCGGTCTCGCTGCCGGGCTCTGAGGTCTATACCTCCCTGGAGAAGGGCGTGATCGACGCCGCCGACAATTCGGCCTACGCCAACAACGACGCCAACGGCCTGCACAAGGTCGCCAAGTTCCCGATCTTCCCGGGCATCCACTCGACGCCGATCCTGCAGTTCACCGTCTCGCAGAGCGCCTGGGACAAGATGACCCCGGCCGAACGGGCGGCCCTGGAGACCTGGTATGTGGCGGCCTACAACGACATGCGCCGCATCGTCGATATGGAGGACCGTGCGGTGGTCGCCCGCGACAAGGCCGCTGGCGACATCACGGTGATCGACTGGCCGCAGGAGGAGCGCGACAAGTTCCGCGAGATCGCCGTCGGCGCCTGGAAGGACTTCGCCGCATCGTCCCCGATGGCCACGGAAGTCTACGAGTCGCACATCAGCTTCATGAAGAAACTGGGTCTGCTGAAGGCGGACTTCTAAGAACCGGCTTCGCGCCCGTCCGGGATTTATCCCCAGTCCCGGGGTTTTCCAGGGCGGGCGTGGCCGCGCCTTCATCGACATGCCGCCCGCAAGGGCGCCCGGGAACGGCACTGGCCTTCCCAAGGATCGCCCGATGAGCAAGCCAAGATGAGCAACACCAGTAAACTTATCGACGCCGCCGACATCGAGATCGCGGCCGACGATCCGCTGCACGACGAGGCTGCGCTGCCGTTTTCACGCTACGGCGTCGTCGACCACATCAGCCACTTCACCGGCATCGCCGTTTCGGCGCTCTATATGGTCGCGGCGGGCGCTACCCTCTGGGAGGTCGTTGCGCGCTACGTCTTCAACGCGCCGACTCAGTGGGCTTTCGAGGTCGTCATGGTGCTCTGCGCGGCATCGTGGATGCTGTCCTCGGGCTACGTGACCCTGAAGCAACGCCACATCGGCATCACCGTCTTCCACGTCATGGCCTCGGACCGCGTGCGCTGGTGGCTCGACCTTGTCGCCATGCTGGTCGGCATCGCGGCGTTGTTTTTGCTGTTGAGCGACGCGGCGATCCGCGCCTATACCGCCATCGACCACGTGGAGCGCACCGGCAGCGCCTTCAACTCGCCGATGCCGATGATCCTGAAGATTCTCCTGATGCTGGGCGGCTTTCTCTACCTGGCCCAATTGACGGTGAACCTCCATCGCCATTTCGACGCCGGCCCGTGGCGCCACGCCGTGAAAGCGCTGGGCGCGTTGATGGCGTTCTACTTCGTCACCGCCCTGCTGGGACATTACGGCGGCGAAGACAGCTTTTTCGGCAGCGTCCAGGCCTTCTTCTCCGGTATCGGCGCCGCGCTGGACCCGAGCCAGGCACTTGACATGCGGTCCTACGACCTCGGCACCGTTTCCCTGGTGATGGTGATTCTGCTGGTTGCCCTTATGATGACCGGCATGCCGCTCGGCATTGTCACGCTGATCGTCTCGGTGCTGATGGCGGTGGCCTTCTTCGGGCCGCGCGGCCTCTATCTGGTGTCCACTAACGCCGCCGGACTGCTCGACCACTACACTCTGGTGGCGATCCCCTTCTTCGTTCTCATGGCCTCGATCCTGGAGCGCGCCGGCATTGCCGAAGATCTCTTCGACGCCATGTCGATCTTTGCCGGCAACCTGCGCGGCGGCGTTGCGGTGCAGACCGTGGTGGTCGCCGTCATCCTGGCCGCCATGTCCGGCGTGATGGGCGGCGAAATCGTCATGCTGGGCCTGGTCGCCCTGCCGCAGATGTTCCGTCTCGGCTACGATCGCAAGCTGACCATCGGCCTGATCTGCGCCTCCGGCGCGCTGGCGACCCTCATCCCGCCGTCGATCATCATGATCGTCTACGGTCTCTCGGCGGAAGTCGGCATCGGCGATCTCTTCATGGCCGGCGCGGTGCCCGGCGTGATGCTGGCCGTGTTCTACGCGCTCTACGTCCTGGCCCGGGTGAACCTCAATCCAAAGCTGGCCCCGACCGCCAAGGAGGTCGAGGCGATGACGGGGAAATCCAACAAGCTGTCGCGCGCCCGGATGAATGCGGTGATTCTGTGCATCGTGCTGATCGGCGCCGTCATGGGCTCGATCTACGGCGGCATCGCCTCGGTGACCGAGGCCGCCGCAGTCGGCTGCATAGGCGCCGTTGTGGTGGCCGCGGTACGCCACCAGATGAAATGGTCGGTGCTGCAGGCGGCCCTGTTGGGGTCGATGACGACAGTCGGCACCATCGTCTGGCTGATTCTCGGCGCGGTCTCCTTCGTCGGCATCTTCAACCTGGTCGGCGGCGGCGACTTCATGCGCTCGTTGTTCCTCGACCTCGGCCTGCCGGCGATCGGCGTCATCCTGGTGATGATGGCGATCCTGGTGGTGCTCGGCACCTTCATGGAATGGATCGCCATCGTCTTCATCACCGTGCCGGTTTTCGCCCCGGTGGTGATGAGCCTGGCACCGGAGCTGGGCCTGACCGAGGATCAGGCGAAAATCTGGTTCGGCGTACTCTTCGTCATGAACATCCAGATCTACTTCCTGTCGCCGCCTTTCGGTCCGGCCTGCTTCTGGCTGAAGTCGGTGGCGCCCAAGGACGTCACCCTGCAGGAGATCTTCCGCTCGGTCCTGCCGTTCATCGTCTTGCAGATCATCGGCCTGGTGCTGGTGATGTCGTTCCCGCAGATCGCCCTCTGGCTGCCCGAGACGCTGGGCAATTGACGCTGGGCAATTGACGTTGGGCCACTGAGGCTAGGAAAGAGAAGGAGCGCACTATGATCGGACGTGACAGCAAGGCGGACCTGGATGCCTACGGCCTGTGGCCCTGGATCGCCGGTATTGTGCTGGCGGCGGGGCTGATTTCCCTCATGTTTGCCCTGGCCAGGGGCTTTGCCTGATTAACCGGTGAGATGATCGCAGTGACCACGAAGAAGAAACACTACCGCGACCTGCGCAGCGCACGCTGGATGGCGCCCGACGACTTGCGCTCTTTCGGGCACCGCTCACGCACCATGCAGATGGGCTACGCCCCGGCCGATTGGGAAGGCAAGCCGATCATCGCGATCCTCAACACCTGGTCCGATGCGCAGCCCTGCCACATGCACTTCAAGGACCGGGTCCAGGACATCAAGCGCGGCGTCTTCCAGGCCGGTGGTTTCCCGATGGAACTGCCGGCGCTGTCGCTGTCGGAGAATTTCGTGAAGCCGACGACGATGCTCTACCGCAACATGCTGGCGATGGAGACCGAGGAGCTGCTGCGCAGCCATCCCATCGACGGCGCCATCCTGATGGGTGGCTGCGACAAGACGACCCCGGGCCTGGTGATGGGGGCCCTGTCCATGGGCATTCCCTTCGTTTACGTGACTGCCGGGCCGATGCTGCGCGGCAACTACAAGGGACAGGTGCTGGGCTCCGGCACCGACGGCTTCAAGTTCTGGGATGAGCGCCGCGCCGGAACCATGACCAAGGAGGACTGGATCGGTGTCGAGGGCGGCATCGCCCGTTCCTATGGCCACTGCATGACCATGGGTACCGCCTCCACCATGACGGCGATCGCCGAGGCCCTGGGCCTGACCCTGCCGGGCGCCAGTTCGATTCCCGCCGCGGATGCCAATCACCAGCGCATGTGCGCGGCGGCCGGGCGGCGTACCGTCGAGATGGTGTGGGAGGACCTGACGCCGGACCGCATCGTCACCGATGCCGCGGTGAAGAATGCCGTCACCGTCGCCATGGCGATGGGCTGTTCGACCAACGCCATCATCCACCTGATCGCCATGGCGCGGCGTGCCGGGGTGTCCCTGGACCTCGACGATCTCGACCGCATCGGCCACACTACGCCGGTGATCGCCAACGTGCGGCCCTCCGGCAAGAGCTACCTGATGGAGGATTTCTTCTACGCCGGCGGCCTGCGCGGCCTGATGAAGACCCTGGGCGACAAGCTCGATCTCTCGGCCTTGACCGTGACGGGCGAGAGTCTCGGCAAGGGGCTGGAAGGGGCGGAGGTCTACAACGACGACGTCATCCGTCCGCTCGACAGGCCGGTCTATCACGAAGGCTCGCTGGCGGTGCTGAAGGGCAATCTGGCGCCGGACGGCGCGGTCATCAAGCCGGCGGCCTGCGACCCGAAGTTCTACCAGCACAGCGGCCCGGCGCTGATCGCCGACAGTTATGCCGAGATGAAGAAAATCATCGACGACGAAGATCTCGACATCAGCCCCGATACCGTGTTGGTGCTGCGCAACGCGGGCCCCCAGGGCGGACCCGGCATGCCGGAATGGGGCATGATTCCGATGCCCAAGGCGTTGTTGAAGCACGGTCACCGCGACATGCTGAGGCTGTCCGACGCACGCATGTCCGGTACCTCCTTCGGGGCCTGCGTGCTGCACGTGGCGCCGGAGGCCTATGTCGGCGGCCCTCTTGCGCTGCTGAGAAACGACGACATCGTCGAAGTCGACATTCCGAACCGCACGCTCAACATGCGGGTTTCCGACGAGGAACTGGCGCAGCGCCGCGCCGCGTGGACACCGCCGCCGCCGCGCTACGGGCGCGGTTACGGCTGGATCTTCGCCAAGCACATCGAACAGGCGGACAAGGGCTGCGACTTCGATTTCCTGAAAACCCAGTTCGGCCCGCCAACCGGCGAGCCCGAGATCAACTGACATGCAATTGAGATGGATATCCCCGCGATGAGCGACCTGAAGCCCGAAACCCGTGACAAGCTGATGCACGTCTCCGTCGCCACCTTGGCGACGGCGCTGTTCAAGCGCGGCTTGCGCAACCAGACCATCCAGGACGTCCACCCGGTGAAGGCTTCTTCGGGGTCGGGTGCGCGCAACATGGTGGGGCCGGCCTATACCCTGCGCTACATCCCGGCGCGCGAGGACCGCAACGGCATCGACGTGTTCAAGAACCCGGAGCATCCCCAGCGCAAGGGCGTGGAGGAGTGTCCGCCGGGCGCGGTGATGGTGATCGACAGCCGAAAGGACCCGCGCGCGGCCTCGGCCGGCGATATCCTGGTGACCCGGCTGCAGGTTCGCGGCGTTGCCGGGGTGGTGACCGACGGTGGCTTCCGCGATTCCATGAAGATCGCTGCACTGGACATTCCCGCTTATCAGAACCGGCCGTCCTCGCCGACCAACCTGACGCGCCACGAGGCGCTGGACCTCAACGTGCCGATCGGCTGCGGCGACGTGCCGGTCTTTCCGGGTGACATTGTCGTCGGTGACGACGAGAGCGTCATCGTCATCCCGGCCCACCTGGCCGACGAGATCGCGCAGGAAGCCGACGAGATGACCGCCTACGAGGACTTCGTTTCCGAACGGGTGAAGGCCGGCCAGACCATCGTCGGACTCTATCCGCCGACCGACCCGACGAACCTGGAACGCTTCGCCGCCTGGCGCAAGGAGAAGGGGCGGTAGGTCCCATGTATATCGGCGAGCAGATCATCAATCCGACGGCCGAACGGTTGCGTCTTTCGGCCCAGTTGGGCGTGGCCAACGTTGTCGTCGACACGCGTCCGAACACCCATCTGGAAGATGCCGACGGCCTGTGGGAGGCCCACAAGGTGGCCGAACACCGCCGCTGGATCGAAGGCTTCGGGCTGACGCTGGAGTGCCTGGCGCTGGACGTCGATTCTTTCCTGCTCGACAGCCTCTATGATCGTCCGAGGGCCGCGCGGCGCGCCGGCAAACTGCGCAACGATATCCGCGCGGCGGCGGACGGCGGCCTTGCGATGCTGAAGTACAATGTCCAGATGGTCGGCATCACCCGCACGGGCCGGCGCCCGGGGCGCGGCGGCGTTCTGGAAAGCGCCTTCCGCGCCGCCGACTACAGCCGCGATGCCGACGAGGCCTACTCCTATTGGGGTGTGGGCCACCCGGCGGCGGATATCGCCGGCGCCGACATCGGCGTCAACGCGGCGGGAACCGATCTCGCCCTGGGGCAGGTGGTGGCGAACCACACGGCCGGCGTGACCGCTACTCAGGCTTGGACGGCCCTGGAAGAACTCGTCTCGGTGATCGTTCCCGAAGCGGAGAAGGCCGGCATCCGCCTGGCCGCCCACCCGCACGATCCGGCCTTTCCCAAGGGCGGCCTCAACGGTGTCGAGCATGTCGTCGGCTCCATCGAGGGGATGGAGCGTTATCTCGACCTGGCGCCGGAAAGCCCGGCCCACGGCATCAACTTCTGCCAGGGCACCGTCGCCGAGATGGCGCCCGACCCCGGCCCTTATGTGATCGAGGCGATCCGCCGCATCGGCGGCCGGGGGCGCATCTACATGGTGCATTTCCGCAACATCAAGGGCGGCTACTGCGACTTCTCCGAATGTTTTCCCGACGAGGGCGCCGTCGACATGGCCGCGGCCGTGCGCGCCTACCGGCAGGTCGGCTACCGCGGCATCCTCTGCCCCGACCACGTACCGGCCTCCGACCTCGACCCCGCCCGCGAACGTTTCTTCGCCTTCGCGCTGGGCTATACCCAAGGGCTGCTGCACGCCGCATGAGCAACGACACCGTTTCCCCCGTCATCCGCCTCGATGGCGCCGATAACGTCGTCGTCGCCCGCGTCGAGATCGCCAAGGGCACGCCGATCCGGACCGAGGGCGTGACCACGCTGCACGAGGTGCCGCTAGGCCACAAGATCGCGACCCGCGCGATCGCCAAAGGCGATCCGATCCTGAAGTACAACACCATCATCGGTTTCGCCGGCACGGATATCGAACCGGGCTGCTGGATGCACAGCCACAACGTGCTGATGGACGATTTCCAGAAGGACTACCGCTTCGGCCAGGACTACCGTCCGACGGCGCTGCTGCCGGCCGACCAGCGCGCCACCTTCCAGGGCATTCGCCGTGCGGATGGGCGCATCGGGACACGCAACTACATCGGCGTGTTCATCACGGTGAACTGCTCGGCCACAGTGGCCCGGCGCATCGCCAACTACTTCGACGCAGAACGTCTGGCGGATTATCCCAACGTCGACGGCGTGGTGCCCTTCGTGCACGAGCAGGGCTGCGGCATGGAGATGACCGGTGAGCCGATGGACCTGTTGCGCCGTACCCTGGCGGGTTACATCCGCCACCCCAACATGGCCGGCGCCGTGGTCTGCTCGCTGGGCTGCGAGCGCAACAACCTCGCCCGATTCTTCGAGGAACAGAGCCTCGCCACCGGCAAGGCGCTGAAGACGGTGATCATGCAGCAGGCCGGCGGCACGGCGGCGGCCATCGAGGAAGGCAAGGCGATGGTCCGCGAGATGCTCGCGGAGACAAACCAGGTCACCCGCGAGCCCTGTTCGGCCGAACACATCACGGTCGGGCTGCAGTGCGGTGGTTCCGATGGTTTTTCCGGGCTGTCGGCCAATCCGGCGCTGGGCAAGGCGGTCGATATCCTGGTGCGCCATGGCGGCACTGCGATCCTCTCGGAAACGCCCGAGCTTTACGGTGTCGAGCACACCCTGACGGCGCGGGCCAGGACGCCCGAGGTCGGCCGCAAGTTCGTCGAGCGCATCGAATGGTGGCTCGACTACAACAAGGGCCGCGATACCCAGATCAACGGTCGCGTGTCGCCCGGCAACAACGCCGGCGGCCTCGCCAACATCATCGAGAAGGCGCTGGGCGGGGCCAAGAAGGGCGGTTCCTCGGGCATCAACGCGGTCTACCGCTACGCCGAGCCGGTGACCGAGCATGGCCTGGTCATCATGGATACGCCGGGCTACGACCCGGTCTCGGCCACCGGGCAGATCGCCGGCGGCGCCAACCTCATCTGCTTCACCACCGGGCGCGGCTCCTGCTTCGGCTCATTTCCGGCGCCGACCGTGAAGCTGGCGACCAACACGCCGATGTACCAGCGTATGACCGGCGACATGGATATCAACTGCGGTCCGGTGATCGATGGCACCGCCACCCTCGACGAAATGGGCGAGGCGATTTTCTGGAAGCTGCTGGCCGTCGCCTCGGGCGAGAAATCCAAAAGCGAGGCGCTGGGCGTCGGCGAGGACGAGTTCGTCCCCTGGCCCATCGGCGTGCTGGCATGAGCATGGCGCTGCTATGACTAAGATTCGCGGGATTCGGGCCTGTTGCGTCGCGCCGGTCGACAAGTCGCAGCCGATCAATAAACTGCACGACTCCGATTACCAGGAACGCGGCGACCACAGGACGCCGCTGAACCCTGCCCCCAAGCTGGACTGACCCGGCGGTGCCGCGCACCCGGGCGCAGCGCACAGAAAAGGATGAGACGATGAGCCTTGGCTTGACCGGAAAGCACCTCATTGCCGGCAACTGGATCGCCGGTGACACGACCTTCGACTCCGACCCGGCCCACGGGCCGAGCCATGCCTACGCCGTCGGCACACCGGACCACGTCGATGCGGCTGCCAAGGCGGCGGAGGAAGCCTTCACCAGCTACGGCTACACCAGCCGGGCCGAGCGAGCTGCCTTTCTCAACAAGATCGCCGACGAGATTGAGGCGCGCGGCGATGCGATCACCGAGATCGGCACCCAGGAAACCGGCCTGCCGGAGGCCCGCCTGAACGGCGAGCGCGGCCGCACCACCGGCCAGCTGCGCCTCTTCGCCAGCCACATCGAAAAGGGCGACTACCTGGACCGCCGCCACGACGCGGCGCTGCCGGACCGCCAGCCCCTGCCGCGCCCGGAACTGCGTCTGATGCAGCGGCCCATCGGTCCGGTTGCGGTCTTCGGTGCCTCCAATTTCCCGCTCGCCTTCTCCACCGCCGGCGGCGACACCGCCGCGGCGCTGGCCGCCGGTTGTCCGGTGGTGGTCAAGGGCCACTCGGCCCATCCCGGCACCGGCGAGATCGTGGCCCAGGCGGTTGCCGCGGCGGTGAAGGCCTGTGGCCTGCACCCCGGCGTCTTCTCGCTGATCCAGGGCGGCAAGCGCGATGTCGGGCAGTCGCTGGTGCAGCATCCGCTGATCAAGGCGGTGGGTTTCACCGGCTCGCTGGCCGGCGGCCGTGCGCTGTTCGATCTCTGCGCGCGGCGGCCCGAGCCGATTCCTTTCTTCGGTGAGCTCGGTTCGGTGAACCCGATGTTCCTGCTGCCCCAGGCGCTGGCCGCCCGTGGCGAGGCGATCGCCAAGGGCTGGGCCGGCTCGCTGACGATGGGCGCCGGGCAGTTCTGCACCAACCCGGGCATCGCCGTCGCCCTCGACGGGCCGGACCTGCAGGCCTTCGTCGCCACCACCTCGGCCGCCCTGGAGGCGACCCAGGCCCAGACCATGCTGACCGACGGTATCGCCGAGGCCTATCGCAGCGGCCGCGACCGGGTGCGGGGCTCTGCTGGCGTGCAGGAGGTGCTGACGACGACTTGCGACCTGCGCAACGCCACACCTTATCTGTTTTCGACCACGGGCAAGGACTGGCTGGCCAACGAAGAACTGGGCGAGGAGGTCTTCGGCCCCCTCGGTCTGGTGGTCGCCGCCAGCGGCTTCGAGGAGATGGTGGAGATCGCCCGCAGCCTGCAGGGCCAGCTCACCTGCACCCTGCATATGGACGAGAGCGACGCCGGCGATGCCCGCCGCCTGCTGCCGATCCTAGAGCGCAAGGCCGGCCGCATCCTCGCCAACGGCTACCCGACCGGGGTCGAGGTCTGCGATGCCATGGTGCACGGCGGCCCCTATCCGGCCTCGACCAACTTCGGGGCGACCTCGGTCGGGACCTTGTCGATCCGCCGCTTCCTGCGGCCGGTCTGCTACCAGAACATCCCCGAAACCGTGCTGCCGGCCGATGTCGCCGGATAATGCCTTAGCGTGAGGAGCCGCCGCGATGAACCTTCCCCATAATGCTTTCAAAGCGGCGATCCTCGCCGGCCGCCAGCAGGTCGGCCTGTGGTGCATGCTGCCCGGCGGCTTCCTCACCGAGGCGCTGGCGGGTGCCGGCTTCGACTGGCTGCTGCTCGATACCGAGCACTCGCCCTCCGACGTGCTGGAGGTCCTGCCGCAATTGCAGGCGGCGGCGGCCTACGACGTTTCGACGGTGGTGCGCCCGGCATCCAACGACCCGGTGCTGATCAAGCGGCTGCTCGACCTCGGTGCCCAGAGCCTGCTGATCCCCTATGTCCAGTCGGTGGCCGAGGCCGAGGCGGCGGTGGCTGCGGTGCGCTATCCGCCGGCCGGCATCCGTGGCGTGGCGGGCCTCACCCGCGCCAGCCGCTTCGGGCGGGTGAAGAATTATGCCAAGCATGCCGAGACGGAGATCTGCCTGCTGGTCCAGGTGGAAACACGCCAGGCGCTGGATGCGATCGAGGATATCGCCGCGGTCGACGGGGTCGACGGCATTTTCATCGGCCCGGGCGACCTCTCGGCCAGTCTCGGCCATGCGGGCGAGCTGTTTCATCCGACGGTCGTCGCCGCGGTCGAGGGCGCCATCAAGCGGGTGCATGCGGCCGGTAAGCCGGCCGGCGTGCTGACCTACGATCTGGATTTCGCGCGCCGCTGCATGGAACTCGGCTCGCTGTTCACCGCCGTTGGAGCGGACCTGTCCGTCCTGCTGCGCGGCGTCGAGCGGCTGGCGGGGGAGTTCAAGAACACCTGAGGCCCGGGCCACCCTTAGGCCATTCCACGACGGTAAATCTGTGATTCTCAAGCCATATCGTCTATGAGGGAAGCCTCCCTCCAGCGGACACAGCGTTAAATGCCGTCTCCTCAACCGGTCAGCGGCGGCCTCGCGGTCGCCGGCCAGGGCCGCCAGGCCGCGTCGCTCTGCCTTCTGGCGGTGATGGCGCTCGAGCTGCTGGCGCGGCTGGCCGGCAGCGAAGCGGTGCAGGTTGCCGCCCACGGCGCCATGCTGCTGACCGTGGTGGTGGCGGCGCGCGATCTGGGCCTGCGCGAGAAGTACCTGCTGACGTTGTGCAGTGGCCTCACCGTCCTGGCTTTCTGGCTGCATCCGGCGGGCGGGGCGGTGGTGTGGGCCGGCTTGGACCAGGCCTCTTTCCTGATGGCCTTCATCCTGCTGCTGAATCTGCTGCACGAAGCGGCTTCGACCTCGCCGTCGGTGGCTCGTTGCGGCGACTACCTCACCAAACAGCCGCCGGGCCGCCGCTACTATGCGCTCAATGCCGGCACCGCCATGATGGCGGTGCTGTTCAACTTCGGCGTGGTCAGCTTCCTGGTGCCGCTGATCCAGCGGGGCATCGAGAGCGCGACGCCGGGCGACGCCCGTAATCCGGTCCGCGAGCAGCGTCAGGTCAGCGCCATGCTGCGCGGCTTCGCCTGGTGCGTGATCTGGTCGCCCACTGCCATCGCGCCGCTGGCGTTGATGGAACTGATCCCGGGTACCAACCGGCACCTGTGGATTCTCATCGGCTTTTGCATCTTTCTCGGCCTGATGGTGCTGGGGGCCCTGGAGGACAAGCTGCGCTTCCGCGCCTACCGTCCACAGAGCGGCCGGATTGCACCGGTGTTCCCGAAGGCGGCCGCCTTCCGCTTCCTGCTGGCTTGCGGGTGGCTGTTCGGCATGAGCGCGGCGGTCATGCTGGCGTCCGGTGAGACGGTGGTTTTCGGCCTGATGGTATCCTGCCCGGTCATGCTGGTCGGCTGGCTCGCGGTGCAGAACCGCGGCGCTCCGCAGGGCGTCGCGGCGGCGACCGTCGCCCGCCTGCGGACCATTGCCCTCGTCAACCTGGCCGGGGCGGCGCCGGTGGCCATTACGCTCGCCTGTTCCGGCTATGTCGGCCGCGTTGCCGCCGCCCTGATTCCGGCGGCGGCCTGGGCGCGTTTCCTCGGCCTCGACGCCATGCCCGATTTCGTCTTCCTGTCGCTGCTGCCGGTCAGCGTCGCCGCCCTCAGCCTGCTGGCCCTCAGCCCGATCATGATGGCGGTGTTCTTCGGCAGCCTGATCGGCAGCCTGCCGGTGCTGCCGGCCGATCCCACGCTGATCGCCCTGGCGATCTCCTGCGGCTGGGCGCTTTCCATGACGCTGTCGCCCTTTGCGACGGTGGTGCTGCTGATCAACCGGGTCGGCGGCATCCCGCCGCGTCGGCTCACCTGGCAGTGGAATCCGGCTTTCACCGTCCTGGCGGCGCTGGCCCTGGTGCCGGTCTTCGCGGCGCTGACCGGCGGGCGCTAAGGCCGCCAAGCTTCTCGGCCCTTCAGCTTTTTCAACGTTTTCGTGCGCTTCCCCAGTGGTATTACCACTCGAGGTTTACTAGTTGTTATGATTATTTTGAAATAGATGTTATGCGTAATCCAATCTTTTCGTACTTGGCGCCGCATGCCGCTGAGGGGCAGTTGGCGAAGGTGGCGGCAAGGGAAGAGGAAGGGCGGGGGACGCAGCATCTCTTGAAGGAGAGGCCGAGGGGCCGGCGGTCAAGCAATGAAGTTATCCACGCGTCTGATGCTCGGCATGGTCGGCCTCGTCCTGGCTGCGTCCGCGGCCATCGGTCTCATCGCCTATCTCACGCTGGCTGACTCTCTCTACCCTGCCAAACTCACGCGTATGGAAGCCGATGCCCGTCTGATGGCCGAGCGGCTGGTGGCGTCCATCCATGAGGCTGGCGGCGACGTGCTCGTCAGTGCCGCATCCCCCTCGGTCGCCGAACTGATGCACGCACGGCGCGTCGGCGACAGCGAGGCCGAGGCCGACTGGAACCTGCGTCTCGCGAGGCTGTTCGTGGCGACATTGCGGGCTAAGCCCGAATATTTGCAGATCCGTTTGATTGGTGGTGACAACTCAGGGCGCGAGATCGTCCGCGTCGACCGCTCCACCGTCAATGGCAGGTTGCGGGTGACCTCGGAGTCCGAGCTGCAGGTCAAGGGCGGGCGGCCCTACTTTATTGCGGCGCTCGATCTGCCGCCGGGCGGCATCCACGTCTCGCCGGTCGAACTGAATCAGGAAAAGGGGATGATCGAAGATCCCCCGGTTCCCGTGGTGCGTGTGGCCGCCCCGGTGCACGGGCCGCACGGGCGGGCCCTGGGTGTCATCGCAATCAACCTCGATATGCGTTCGGCGTTTGAACGCCTGCGCGGAGCGCTCGAACCGGGCATCAATGTCTATGTCGTCAATGGCCGCGGCGACTATCTGGTGCATCCCAACCGCGCACGCGAATTCGCCTTTGAGTATGGAGCGCCCGACCGCCTGCAGCGCGACTTCCCCGAACTTGCCGACCTGCTGCGTCCGATGGATGGGCCTTACCAGATTTCGCGCCGCTTCGAAAACAACAAAGGTAGTGCCGATGCCGTCGCGGCAGCCGCGACTAATCTGGGCCGTGGCGTTCGCGTCGCGATCCTCCTGATGGCGCCGAGCAGCCTGGTTCTGGCCGCGGCCAACGATATCCTGAAATCAGCCGCGACAATCGGCTTGGCGGCGATTCTCTGTGCCGCTCTGCTGGCCTTCTTGCTGTCACGTACCATCGCCCAGCCGCTGGCCCAGCTTACCCGCTCGGTCCAACGCTTCGACCGGGGCGAACTCGTTCGCCTGCCGCATCATGTACCGAAGGAAATCGGCATTCTGGTGAATGTCTTCCGCCAGCACATCGAGCGAGAGCGCCTGTTCAATGCCGCCGTGCAGAGCTCGACCGATGCAATCCTGACCCTCTCCCTCGACGGGCAGATTACGGCCTGGAACCATGCCGCCGAGAAGCTGTTCGGCTATACCGCCGAGGAGGCCGTGGGAAAATCGCTGAAGATGCTGATTCCGGAAGATCTCCTGGAAGAATTTCAGGATGTCCGCTCAAATCTGCTGAAAGGCCTGCCGACCGGCCCGATCGAAACCGTCCGCCTCGCTAAAAACGGCCACCGCGCCGATGTCTCGCTATCCGTATCGCCGGTGCGCTCGCTCAGCGGAGAGATCACTGGGGCATCGGCGATCTATCGTGATATCACCGACCTGAAACGTGCCGACGAGATGTTCCGGCTGGCGGTCGACGCCAGTCCGGCAGCGATGATTATGACCGACCGTGACGGCCGTATCCTGCTGGCGAATAACGAAGCGGTTGAGGTATTCGGTTACGGCCACGACGACTTGATGGGCATGAAGGTCGAGGATTTGATGCCTGGGCGCGTCCGGGAGAAGCACCACGACCTGCGCAGCGAATTCATGTGCTATCCGGACAAACGGTTCATGGGTACCGGCCGCGATCTGTACGGCTTGCGGGCCGACGGAACGGAGTTTCCGCTCGAAATCGCGCTCAACCCGATTGACGGGCCGAAAGGCGCTATGGTGCTGAGTGTCGTCGTGGATATTACCGAGCGTAAACGCACGGCCGCTGAGTTGGAGCGGCGTACCAACGAGCTGCAGCATTCGAATGCCGAACTGCAGCAGTTCGCTTTTGTCGCCTCGCACGACCTGCAGGAGCCGCTGCGCATGGTGACCAGCTTCTGCGAACTGTTGAAGGAGCGCTACGGCGAGCAGTTGGGCAGCGATGGCAACGAGTTCGTTGACTTTGCCGTCGATGGTGCCCGGCGCATGCGCCAACTGATCAACGATCTGTTGGATTACTCGCGCTTGCAGACGCGCGACATCCCTTTGGCTGAAGTCTCCATTAACGATGTACTGAACATTGCCCTGCTCAATCTCTCCGAAAGAATCCGGGAGGTCGATGCCGAGATTCTGGCCGGCGACCTGCCCACCGTCAGCGGCAACGAGCCCCAGTTGACGCAGTTATTCCAGAACCTCATCGGCAATGCCCTGAAGTTTACCGTCAGCGAGCGGCCGCGGGTCGAGGTCACCGCTGTTGCGGAACGGGAAAACTGGCTGTTCACGGTGCGCGACAACGGCATCGGCATCGACCCGTTGCAGAAGGAAGCGATCTTCGGAGTCTTCCAGCGGCTGCATACGCGCGATGAATTTCCTGGCACCGGAATCGGGCTGGCCATCTGCAAGCGGATCGTCGAAAGCCATGGCGGACGGATCTGGGTCGAGTCGACGCTTGGTGTGGGCACCGCGATGCACTTCACGGTGAAGGCGGCGGTCGGCGCCGAGGCTCCCGAGGAAGTGCCGGACGTCGCAGGCGAGACGGCACTGCCGGATCCGGATGTTCGCCGGACCGGATAAACGCTCTTTGGCCGGCAGCCCGGCCCGTCCTATTCGACCATGAACTCAAGCCGGTTCGGAGAGGGAGATGACTGCAGAGCCCCGCAATGTCCTGAAGCTTTTCATCAGTGGCCCGTCGCCGCGGTCGGACGCGGCAATCCGGACGGTGCGACGGATTTGCGAGGAGGATCTAAAGGGGGCCTTCGACTTCGTGGTGATTGATGTTCGCGACTATCCCCAGGCCGCCGAAGAGGGCCATATTCTGGCAACGCCAACAGTCGTGAAGGAACTGCCGCCGCCCATCCGCAAAGTGATTGGCGATCTGTCGAATAAAGAAAATATTCTTATTGGTTTGGGGCTTTTGAATTACACGGTAAAGTAGAGCGTGCCGATGGAATGTTCGGCACGGGGGTCCAACACAGGGCCCGTAACGGGGCCCAATACGCGTGAGTCCGCAGCGCTTCTTTTGGCGTGGAAGACCAGTATAACTGAACGTTACCGGTCTTTTTTGGGGGCCGAACACCACGCGGTTTTAAGATATTCCAAGGGATATACGTCCGGCACGAAATGCCCCAGTTGTTTATGGATAATTAACAAACATCAATGAAAATAAACAAAACATCTAATTTAAATAAACTATATTTGAGACGAAACCAAAAGGACGCCTGATCCGGCAAGCCAGCGGGATGCAGGCCGTCGGAACGGTATTGAAGAGTGCGGGTGATGCCAGAACCAACCGGGCTGCAGCGCATTGTCGGCGGTGCCGAGAGCGGCATCGGCCCGGCATTGAGAATCCTGCTGATCGACGACGACGTGGCCTATGGTCGTCACCTCAAGAAGATCCTTGAGCGGTTGCCGAACTATTCCTTTGAGGTCGACCAGGTGTTCGACCTTGCTGCGGCGCGCGGGGCGCTCTCGTCCAACGACCCGACCGACGTCATCCTGCTCGACCTCGATCTGCCGGATAGCAAGGGCGTCGACACCGCGGTCATAACACTCCAACTCGCCGAAGACATTCCGGTGATCGTCCTGGCGCAATCCGGCCACGAGGGCCCGGCCTGGCAGACCACCCAGTACGGCACCCAGGGTGTCGTGTCGCGCGACCTCGCTTCGCCGGAGGCGCTGACCTGGGCATTGCAGCATTCGGTCGAGCAGCACCTGATGCGCGCCTCGCTGGAACGGCACATTCGCGAACTGGAACTGAGCAAGGGGCGTTTCCTTAGCCTGGTGGTCGACAACGCCGATGCTATCGTCGTCGTAGACCGTATCGGTATCGTGCGCTTTGTGAACCCCTCGGCGGAAAGGTTGCTGAAATGCGCTGCCTGCGACCTCATGGGGCAGATGTTCGGCACGCCCCTGGAGGGCCTCCACACGACGGAGATCGATCTTTGTGGCCGGCCGGGTATGGTTCACACCGCCGAGATTCGTGTCATGCGCACCCTGTGGGATGGCGAACGCGCCTTCATCATTACCATGCGCGACATCACCGAACGGAAGAAGAGCGAAATGGCGTTGCGGCTGGCCAAGCAGACTGCCGAACAGGCCAGCGCGATGAAGTCGCAATTCCTGGCAAACATGAGCCACGAGCTGCGAACGCCGCTCAACGCGATCATCGGTTACTCGGAAATGATGATGATGGGCATCGCGGGTCAGATTCAGCCATCGCGCTACCAAAGTTACATCAGCGATATTCACAGCGGCGGCAAGCACCTGCTGGCTCTGATTAACGAACTGCTCGATCTCTCCAAGGCCGAGAGTGGCAAGCTGGAACTGATGGAGGAGAACTTCGATCTGGTGGCACTTGCAGAGCAGTCGGTCGATCTGCTGCACGGCCAGGCCGAGCGCAAAGGCGTTCACCTCAGAGTAAGCGCGGAAACGCGGAGCAGTTGGGTCTTTGCCGACGAGCGGATGCTCAAGCAGGTGCTGCTCAACCTGATCGGCAATGCGGTCAAGTTTACGCCGCGGAACGGCAGCGTCACCGTATTCGTGAATCACGGCGGCCAGGGCGAAGCCCGCATCGTGGTGCGCGATAACGGCATCGGTATTCCCAAGGACCAGATCCCCCGTGCCTTTGCCGCCTTTGTGCAGATAGAGAATGCCTACATGCGCGATGAAAACACCGGTACGGGACTCGGGCTGGCCCTGTGCAAGCGCTACATCGAGATGCATCAGGGCAAGATTGTGCTTGAGAGTGCTATCGCGGGCGGAACGGTGGTTACCGTGACTTTGCCGAAGCAGCGCTGCCTCGCTTCGGAGAAGGATGGCGGCGATGTTGTGGTGTTGACACCGCGCCTGGCCGCAAAAAAGCCAAGGGTCGACAGCGTGTAATGGCACAGTTCGACAGGATCCGGGGCGGCGCGGCGCCGGCCAACATGCTGTCAGCGGGAGCAGTTAAGCGATGAGCAACTCTGCGATGGACTTCGACCACCAAGCCGTCGATGCGAACGCAGAGGCGGATAGTCCGCCTGTCCGCGTCCTGCTCTGCGAAGACAATCAAGGCGACTATGTTCTGCTGAAGCAGCAGCTGCAGCAGATAGAGCAGTGCCGCTTCGACGTCGATTGGGTCAGAACGGTGGACGAGGCGTTTGTAGAGCTGCGTCGTTTCGCCCACGACGTGGCCTTGGTCGACTACCGGCTGATCGGCGGCTCCGGCCTGGATATCCTGCGTGAGGCCGCGGCCATCGGCTGGCCGGCTCCGGCCATCATGCTGACCAGTCTCAGAGATCCGGCCATCGATGTCAGGGCGATGAAGCTCGGCGCCTTCGATTTCATCTGCAAGGACGAACTGCGCCCTTCACTGCTCGAACGTTCGATCCGCTATAACATCGAAAAGAAGCGGCTGGAGGCCGCCGTGGCCCAGACCAATCTGGATTTGCTGGCATACATCGCCGAACTGCGCGAAGCGAACGGCAAGATCGAGATGCAGAAACAGCGCATCGTCTCTCTGGCCTACCACCTGGCATCGGCGAGTCATGGCGAGGACAACGCCGACTGGACGGGCATCAGCGTGGTGCCCTGCCCGAAGCCAGACGAAGGCGATGTCCTGGGCGTCTGGCACTTCACCGGCTGCGGCAAGACACTGCGGGCCAACGACGTCATGCTGAAGCTGCTGGAGCTGAAGAGCACAGAAGACATTCAGGCCCGGCCCCTCGACGTGGTGCTCGCCCGTGACAGCCGCCAACGCCTCAAGGAGGCGCTGCGCGACCTGTCTCCTCAGGCGGCTCTCACCATCGAGGTCGAACTGGTCGGCCAGATGTCGGGGCGCCACAGCTGGGTGGTGTTGTCCCTCCTGCCGCAGGCCGCCGATTCGGAAGGTCAGGTCTATACGGCCACGGTCGTCGACATCACCAGCCGTCGCAACGTCGAGAACGCCACCCACTATCTGGCCAAGCACGACAGCCTGACCGGCGTAGCCAACCGCGCCTCCTTCGAGGAGAAGCTGCGCCATGCGACCGCCATCGCCCGCCGCAACGGCAGCCTGGTCGGTCTCATCTGTGTCGATCTCGACCGCTTCAAGGACGTGAACGACACCTATGGGCACCAGGCCGGCGACAGCCTGTTGCGCCAGGTCGCCGAGCGTCTCTGCAAGCTGACCCGCGAGTCGGACACCGTTGCGCGGCTCGGTGGCGACGAGTTCGGCATTGTCGCCACCAACCTGCGCAGCCGGGAGGATGCCTGCATCGTCGCGAAGAAGGTGACGACGGTGCTCGATGAACCCTTCGATCTTCGCGGCCATATCGTCCAGTCCGGCGGCAGTGTCGGCCTGGCGGTGTTTCCCAGCGACGGCGAGGATCTGGAAGAGCTCTTCGAGCTGGCGGATTCCGCACTCTATCGCACCAAGCGGGAGCGGTCCGAGGCCGGCTCGCGCTGATTTCCCCTCTCCCTTCCCCGTAAGCTAAAAGCTGTATTGCGACTAATTCGCAATAGCAATAAGTTGCTCCCTCGGGCCGGGGTGCGGGATGCCTCCCCGTGCGCCCGGCGGAAGGCTTTGGACATGGCTTTGGACAGGGGGGAGAGGCCGCGCTCCTGCGGGACGGTCTCGATCGATGGCTCGGACGCTTTTGCTGCGCATTTTCCAGGAACACGAAAGGGACCTGCGTGCCTTCATGGCGGCACGCCTGCGCTGCCCCTTCACCGCCCACGACCTGGCGCAAGAGCTCTACTTAAAGGTCTCCTCCCTGGAAAACCGCCTGGAGATCGCCAATGCGCGGGCCTACCTGTTCCGCATGGCGGCCAATCTGGTGGTCGACCATCAGCGCCGGCAGCAGCGCCAGGGCAGCCTGCTGGCGGAGGCCGAGGCTTTGCTGTGGGGCGGCGAAGGCTTCTCGCCGGAGCGCCAGGTAATGGCGCAGCAGGATCTGCGGGCCCTGGTCGCCGCGGTCGAGCAGTTGCCGCCGGCAACCCGCCGGATTTTCAAGCGTAACCGCTTCGACGGCCGGACGCAGCGCGAGATCGCCGAGGAACTGGGCATCTCGCAGACCGCCGTCGAGAAACACATCCGCAAGGCGCTGGGCCGCCTGGCCGCCCACCGTCCCAAACCGTGAAGGGCAGGAGAGGTATCGGTGCCGGAAAAAATCCGTGCCGGGGTTGGGAGGGCCCGCCCCGTGATCGTCTTATCTGTAGGGTGCCGAGCGACCGGCAACGAGCCGGACTTTCACGCCGGGCTGAAGAGAGCGCATGAGTATCGAAGAAGACGACAGGCAGAACATCGACGATCCGGGTGAGGGCCAGACGGGTGAGAGCCAGACGGGCGAGGACCCGGCGGGCGCGGACCGGACGGGCGAGACGGCACGCCATTGGGTCGTCCGCCTGGCCTCAGGCGCGATGACGGCTGACGACCTGGCCTTGTTGAAGGCCTGGCTCGGTGAGGCGCCGGCGCACGAAGAGGCTTTTGCCGAGGCGCGGGCGTTGTGGCAGGGCCTGGCACCCCTGCAAGCGACCTTCGAGCGGTTGGAGCAGGCCGACCCGGTCGTCCGGCCTGCCGGGATTGCCCAGGCCGCCGGGGTCGCCGGGGTCGCCGGGGCGGCGCCGTTGCGGCACCGGGGCCCGGCCCGGGGGAGGGAGAGGGGGCGGGTGGGGGAAAAGTGGTAGAAAGGGGGGG